>Ga0210382_10000123_pt1 | contig 30437 bp, 27 predicted proteins | sample PLMedo_FD_155452 | JGI IMG/M metagenome (GOLD analysis project Ga0210382, IMG submission 155452) | Groundwater sediment microbial communities from an aquifer in East River, Colorado, USA - PLM0_60_coex redo | ecosystem: Environmental > Terrestrial > Soil > Riparian zone | place: USA: East... | reverse complement strand
ACAGCTCCATCGTGCGGATGTTCTCGCGCGCCGTGGAGAGCGTCAGCGTCGAGTCGAGCATCGCCTGCTCGTACTGCGCCTCCGCCTTCGTGAGCGCGAGCCTCACCTCGTCGAGCTTGTTCGCCAGCGTCGTGCGATCGAGCTCCGCGACCACGTCGCCCTGCTTCACGATCGTGCCTTCCGGCACGATGGACTGGATCTTCATTTGCCACGCGCCCGCCTGCTGCGCGCCGGCGGGCGCGGTGATCTGGACGAACTGGCGCGCCCGCAGCTCGCCGGAGGTGTTCACCGTCACGGCGAACGGACCGCGTTTCACGCGCGCCACGAGTCCTGCATCGCTCGTCGGCGCGCGGGCCAAGAGCCACGCCGTCGGCACCACCAGAACGGCGCCGACGAGCACGACCAGCCGCCGGCGCGCAGCCACAAACGCGCGGACGGTCGCGAGTGACGGGAGAGGGGGGATGCGCAGACTCATGGGAGAATCCTTTGGTCTGGACGCTAATTAGACCCGATGAGGGGGAAAACCGTTCCGTCCTATCCTTGCGCGTCTTGCCTGTAAGATGGACTATCGAAGGGGAGGCGCTCGATGGGTCAACATGGGAAGACGGCGGCGCTCATCATAGTCACGGCGATGATCGGGATTGCAACGGCCTGGGCTCCGCTGGCCATCGGGAGCCGGCGCCTCCATGCCCCAGCGTTGCCCTCCGTTGACCTTGGGATCCCCCTGGCGGAGCCGGTCATCACCCCTGCGGCAATTCAGGAACGTGGTACGGCAACCCTCAGCGGCATGAATTATCTGCTGGCCGCGGGTTCACTGGCCGTGTGCTTCTGTGCGCTCGTGGTCTTGTCCTTTATGAGGGCAGCAAGTCGATCGCAGGAGATTCTCGTACATCGCGCTGTCGGTGCATCGCGCAAACGACTGGTGGCCCTTGGCGCTCGCGAAAGCGGCCTCCTGGCACTTCCAGCCGTGGTGTTGGGTTCAGTGCTCGGCCTCGCCGTTCTCAGATACGCGATCGCCACCTGGCCTGGCACGTTCGATTCGCGCGGCTTGCTCGGTCCCCTGTGGCTTCCAGCCGCAGCTGGCGTGACGATCGCGCTCGGCATACTGATACCACTCAAGTCGTTGGGAAGAATGCAGCCTGCGGTGCCACCGTTGGCCCCTCTCCTCGCTCCCGTACTGTGTGCTCTGCAATTGGCTGTCTGTTTCGCTGTCATGGTGAACGCCAGGCAAGTGGTACACGAAGCGAAATCTCTGATGGGCGTCGCTCGAAGCGGCGACGACGACGGAAGACTCTTTGAATTGGAGTTACCCGCCTCGCCGGCTCAGCGCTCGCAACAGCTTGCCGAGCTTATCAGGCGGTCTGGGGTAGCCGATCTGTTCGATGTCGCGAGCCTCAGCAGTCCGGGTGCTCTGGACGGACTTGGAACCGTCAACACGGCCATCACCGAATGCGGTGCGTGCTCTCAAGGAGGCATCGCTACTCCGCTCAGGCCCGTTCCTGTGTCCTTGAGTATCGTGAGCGCGGATACGTTTCGTGCCTTGAACACAACGCTGATTGAAGGCCGGTGGATTGCAGACAAGGACGATTGGAACGCGAACCGCGTAGCTGTGGTCACTCAAGGGCTGGCGCGGGCGCATTTCGAAAACGGCAATGCTATCGGGCGGCGTATTCACGTGGGTCGAGGAGAGAACAACCGCTTTACAGTCGTCGGAGTGGTCGAAGATCGAACGCTCCAAGGTTTGGGCGGCGCACTTCAGCCATCACATGCAGTCTATGCAAGCGTCTTGCAGGTGCCTCCCACCATGGTCGACTTCCTGATGCGACCGCGTCGGGATGTCGACTGGCCGCGCATCTTGGCGTGGTTCCCCCACGGCAGCTTGAAGAAGACGCTGTCGGAGCAACAGTGGCGTGCACGTATCGCCGCACCAATTGGGTGGTTCGGAGCAGCCCTGTTCTTCAACGGCGGTGCGGTTGTGCTTGCGGCTCTTCTCGGTATTGCGGTGTCGATGTCGATCTGGGTAGGTGCGATGCTGCCGGAACTTGCGGTCCGTCGTTGCGTTGGCGCCCGGCGCAGAGATGTGCTGCTGCATGTGGCCCGTCGCAGCGCACGGGTAGCGGTTGCCGGAGTGGGTCTGGGTATCCTGCTCGCTGAGCTGACCGCCGCACCACTATCGGCCATCGTCCCAGGCATCGACGCGTTCGACGCAGCGGGTGTCTTCCAAATTGCGCTGCTGACGATGGCGGTACTGGCACTCGGCGTGAGCGTGCCTGCCTGGCGAGCCTGCAAGCTGGAGCCCGTCGAAGTACTCTCGAAACACGGCGATTAGTCGAACGGCCCGACTTTACGTCGGGCCGTTTGTGTTTGGAGCAGCGTCGTTCGTCACGGCGGGTCTAATTCGCCAGGCTGCGCGAGCCGGACTTCTCCCAGTTCACAAACAGAAAGCCGCCGGGTGCGTCGAACTTCGGCTCGCCCGGTCCCGGTAGGATTTGGAGCTGCAGCTCGTCGACCTTGTTCTTCGAACAATCCCAGCACGCGAGCGCGAAGTCCCCGGCGCGCCGAGTGCGGGACAAAAGCATCACGTGGACCATGGCGTTGTCGGTCACGAGCGCGCCGTTCTCGTACAGGTGCCCGAACGCCCACAGTGCAACCGCGCTGTTGATCGTGGGCACGAGCGGCGTGTGCACGGCGGTGTTGCCGTGGTAGTACAGCCCGAGGATCACACCGCCGAAACGCGGGTGATGTGGGACATCTTTCGTCTGCACGCGGTCCAGCACGAGCTTCCAGCGCGCGCCATCCTGAGTCGCAAACTCGGCGACACCATCCACTGAATCACGCGTCGCGCCTTTGTCCCAGGCCGTGAACGTGAATGCGCCCGCAACCCGGGTCACGTTGTTCGAGTAGGGCCCGTTCTTCACCTGCGATTCGAGCCCTTCTCGCTCGTCGCCGAACTGCTGGAGTATCGGGGCGGCGCTGTCCGGAAACGGAAACGGCCCGGGGAGGATCTGGATGACGGGCCCTCCGCCCGTCACTCGGATCGCCAAGATGCTCGGCGTTGGTGCGCCCATGGCCCCCGCCCCGGCATCGTAGTCAGACGCCGCCGCCCCCGTAGCCGGGGCAACTTTGAGCTCGGTTTCCATGCCGAGCTTCTTGTGCGAATCATTGCCCACGGGGCAGTAGGCCTCGTAGGTCCCGGGCTTGAGCGTGAGCGTCAGCGTGGCGCTCGCGCCCGGTTGGATGAGGGCGGTTTCCTTCTCGATCCCCTGCCCCTCGATTTCGAAGGCGTGCGGGATGTTGCCGACGTTCGCGACGGTGAATGTCACGCTGCCCGCCGTGACAATGTCTTGCGACAGCTCGACCTTCCATTCAGAGAGCCTGACGCTCACGGCCGCCGGGTTCCCCGCACGGGGCGCGGGGGCTGCACCGAACGCCAGGCCACTCAGCAGCAGCGTCGCGGCGTTTCGAACCTGAACTACCTGTGCGTACAACATACGGATCTTCCTCCTGCGAGAGTGTGACAGCAGTTTCCTTCGCTGCCAAAGACTCCGCGCGCCGAACGCCTATTCCCGCGGGAATAAACTCGTCGGCCGCGAAGTCTTCTCCCGAGGAGGACCCGTTGGATTCAGGCGCGCCAGCGCGATTTGAAGCGGTCGTGTTGCCGCACTTGGACGCCGCGTACACGCTCGCGCGCTACCTGACGCGGAACCCGCAGGACGCCGAAGACGTGGTGCAGGACGCTTGTCTGCGCGCGCTCAAGTATTTCGAAGGGTTCCGCGGGGAGGAGGAGGGGAGCGCGCGCGCCTGGCTGCTGACGATCGTGCGCAACACGGCCCATACGTGGCGAACGCGTCACCGCCCCGCCGCGCTCGCCGTGGAGTTCGAAGAAACCCAGCACAGCGACGCCGTGGCGGAGGACAATCCCGAGGGAGTACTGCGTGAGAAGAGCGCAAAAGAAACGCTGGGTCGCGCGCTGGACCGGTTGGCGCCGGAATTCCGCGAGGTGATCGTGTTGCGCGAGCTCCAGGGGCTCTCTTACAAAGAGATCAGCGACGTGGCGGGAGTGCCGGTCGGCACCGTGATGTCTCGCCTGTCCCGGGCGCGCGCACGCCTTCAGGACGCGTTGCGTGAAGAGGAGGTGTGTTGAGGTGACCCATCCGAGCTTCGAAGCCCAGGTCGACGCCTATCTGGATGGCGAGCTCGCCACCGGCGACGTGCGTGAGCTCGAGACGCATCTTGCCCAGTGCCCGGAGTGCACGCGATTCCGCGACGGGCGGCTCGCGTTACGCGCGGCGATCGTGGCCGGTGTACCGACTTTTCAGGCACCAGCGGCTCTGCGCGAACGCATACGTGAGGCGGCCCGCGGGGCGGCGCCGAGCGCACGCGCTCCGCGTCGTTTCACTGCGCGAAACGTGTGGCGTCCGCTGGCCCTGGCCGCGTCACTCGCCGTTGTCGCGCTCGGCAGCTGGACCCTGGCGCTCCAACGCGCCGCCGGTGAGGCGCTCGCCGACGACGTGCTCGCGAGCCACATCCGCTCGCTCATGCCCGGCCACCTGACCGACGTGCTCTCGTCGGACCAGCACACGGTGAAGCCGTGGTTCAACGGTCGGCTCGACTTCTCGCCCCCCGTGTACGACTTCGCCGGGCGCGGGTATCCGCTGCTCGGAGGTCGCATCGATTACGTGGGTGGACGACCGGTGGCGGCGCTCGTGTATGGCCGGCGGCAGCACGTGATCAACGTGTTTGTGTGGCCCGCGACGCGCGGCCCGGGCGGCGGGCCCTCAATCCGCACCCGCCAGGGCTATCACGAGCTGCACTGGACGACGGCGGACTACACGTACTGGGTTGTCTCCGACCTCGGCTTGGCAGAGCTGCAGGATTTCGCGCAGCTACCGCGGCAGGCTTAGCTCGTCTGCGCGTTGTGAGAAGGCAGACGGCGGATGTCCGAAGCGACCAAGGGGGGCACGGGTTCCTTGCCCGCGAGCCAATCCCGGACTTCAGTTGGCCAGACGCCGAGTTTGTGGGCAAGTCGTGCTTGCCCCCAAGCGAGGCGCCGTAACTCGCGTTTCAGTTGTGCAGCAGTCAAAAACCCCTCCGATGCTGGGTGGTTATTACCACGTGGACGGGAAGTATAGCCTACTGTGGCGTCTCCAGCGGATGCCTGCTCCGCTCGTAGAACTCATTCTGCAGCCGCAGGCTCTCCTGGTCAGCTTTGACCGCGCGTATCGCCCGCACGATGCCGCTGATCCATGCCCTCGCCTCGAACTCGCCGAGCTCGCGCGACGCGGCGGCGCCTTCGCCCGCATAGTGATTCGGGAAGCGCGCGTACCACCAGATGCCGGTGTACAGGCCTTCTGGCAGCGTCAGGCGCGCCTGATCGGCACCCGATTCCTGGGGGGCGCGATCCAGATGCACGAGGTCCGGCCGGGCGATGATGCTCACGGATGTTTCGCTCTCGCCGGCATGCATGTCCGTCGCTGGGTTCGATTTATGCTTGGGTTCGCCCGGCCCGCTGCGCACGATTCCCTGCACGTACACCACGTAATCATGCGGCGTGTCGAGCTGCGTCTGCGCAAAATACGGAAGCAGGCTGTTGTTGCCGCCGTGACCGTTCACGATGATGACCTTCTTGCAGCCATTGCGTGCCATCTCGTCTGTCGTCTCCTGCAGCAAGTCGAGCTGCAGGCGCCGGCTGTAAGACACTGTGCCAGGTTCGTGCTTCGCTTCGAAGATCTGCCCGAAGTAGTATTCTGGAAAAACGATGGCGTATTCCTGCTGGGCCGCGTTGAGTGCGACGTACCGTACGTTGAGCAGATCGTTGCCCAGCGGGAGATGCGGCCCATGCTTCTCCATGATGCCGAACGGGAGCAGACACGTGCCCTGCGCACGCGTGATGGCGCCCTTGAAGTCGGCCGCCGTCAGCTCTTCCCAATGCACTGAGAGCTTGTTTTGCGAGGCGCTGAGTACTTGGATGGCAAGCAGCAATGATGTATACAAGGATCCTCCAAGAGAGACGTCGAAGGGAAGTGTCAAATGGAATACGTCGAGAGAAAGGCGTCAACGATGAGAGTCGCGCTGCTTGCCCTGGCGCTTGTGAGCGCGGGGTGCAGCCATGCGGGGAAATCGAGTCTCCCGGAACCGCAGGCGGAGACCACGCTGAAAGTGCAGAATCACAACTTCCTGGACATGAACGTATTTGTTTTGCAGGGGGGGCAACGCATCCGGCTGGGCACGGTCGCGGGGCTATCCTCCCAGGTCTTGACGATCCCTGCCTACATCGTCAGAACCTCGCCGCAATTACAATTCGAGGTCCACCCGATCGGCGGTCGTAGTAACCCGCGCACCGAGACGATCTCGGTGCACCCGGGAGACCAGGTCAACCTGATCGTCCCACCGTAGACCACGGCAGCATGACACCGCCACGCGCCGCCGCCAGCGATCAGAACGCGACAGTCGCCGCCGGTTTCCTCGGATGGATGCTCGACGCGTTCGATTTTTTCCTGGTCGTGATGACGCTGACGGCCATCGGGAAAGAATTCGGCAAGTCGGACGCCGCGGTCGCCTTCTCGATCACGCTCACCCTGCTCTTTCGACCCGTCGGCGCATTCATATTCGGCCTCCTCGCCGACCGCTACGGCCGCAAGATCCCGCTGATGGTCGATCTGGTGTTTTATTCGGTGGTCGAGGTGCTGACGGGCCTCGCGCCGAACTACGTCACCTTTCTCGTGCTGCGCGCCTTGTTCGGGATCGGCATGGGCGCGGAATGGGGCGTGGGCGCTTCGCTCGTCATGGAGAAGGTGCCGCCGCGACTGCGCGGGGTCATGTCGGGCCTGCTCCAGCAGGGTTATGCGGCCGGCTATCTGCTGGCGGCGCTGTGCTACCTGCTCGTCTTCCCCCACTGGGGCTGGCGGCCGCTGTTCTTCATCGGCGGCCTGCCCGCGCTGCTCGCCCTGTTCGTGCGCGCCCGCGTGCAGGAGTCGGACGTCTGGCGCGAGACCCGTCACGAGAACTGGGCGCACCTGGGACGAGCGATCGCGTCGAACTGGAAGCTCTTCCTCTATCTGACGGGCCTGATGGCCATGATGAACATGGTCTCGCACGGCACGCAGGATATGTATCCCACCTTTCTCCAGCGGGATTGGGGTTGGGGGCCCACGGCACGGGCTGCCCTGACGGCGTTCTCCCAGGTGGGCGCGCTCACTGGTGGCGTGCTGTGCGGTCTCTATTCCGACCGGTGGGGCCGCCGGCGCACCATTGGCTTGGCGCTCGTGGGCGCCCTGCTTGCGATCCCGATGTGGGCATTTGCGCCCGCGACGCCTTTGCTCGTGCTCGGCGCCTTCACGATGCAGTTCTTCGTCCAGGGTGCCTGGGGAGTCATTCCGGCGCACATCAACGAGCTCGCTCCCGACGGCGTGCGCGGTTTCCTGCCGGGCTTCGCCTACCAGTGCGGCGTGGCGATCGCGAGCCAAATCCCCCACGTCCAGGCGCTGTTCGCCGCGCATACGAGCTACGCGCAGACCATGGCGCTCTCGGCGGCGCTGGTGTTCATCGTGGGCGCGGTGGTGGCGATGGTGGGCCCGGAGCGGCGAGGAGTCGCGTTCGGGCGCGGGGGGGCCTAGCACGCTGCGCCCTGCCCCCGCCTCGGCTTTCCTTCCATATTCTCCCGTCGTGCCCGACCAGCTCGCCCTGCTCCGCGCCGCCCTTGCCGACCATTACACGATCGAGCACGAGCTCGGCCGCGGCGGAATGGCCACGGTCTTTCAGGCTGAGGACCTCAAGCATCATCGCAAGGTGGCCCTCAAGGTCCTGCGACCGGAGTTGTCGGCACTCCTCGGGGGGGAGCGGTTCCTCGCAGAGATCCGCGTTACCGCCGGTCTGCAACACCCACACCTGCTGCCACTCTTCGACTCTGGAGCGGCGGGCGAACTCCTCTACTACGTGATGCCCTTCGTGGACGGCCCATCCCTCCGTGGTAAGCTCGAGCGCGAGAAGCAGCTCTCCATAGACGAAGCCATCCGGATTGCGACGCAGGTGGCGAGCGCGTTGGACCATGCGCACCGCCACGGGATCATCCACCGCGACATCAAGCCCGAGAACATCTTACTGCAGGAAGGACAAGCATTGGTGGCGGACTTCGGGATCGCTCTGGCGCTCCAGAGCGCCGGCGCGGATCGCCTCACGGGAACGGGCATTTCGGTGGGCACCCCTCAATACATGAGCCCGGAGCAAGTGGGGGGCGAACGGGGGCTCGACGCACGCACGGACGTGTACTCCCTCGCCTGCGTGGTCTACGAAATGCTGGCCGGACAGCCGCCCCACACAGGGCCAACGGTTCAGGCGGTGATGTCGAAGGTGGTGACCGAGGAGCCACGACCGATTACCGACTTTCGGACGAGGGTCCCGGGGCACATCGCCGCGACACTCGACCAGGCCTTGGCGAAGCTGCCCGCGGACCGGTTCGCGACCGTCGGCGAATTTGCCGAAAGCCTGGCGGGCCGGTTCGAGACTCGGCCGCGGCGACCGACGGCACTCGTGTTCCCCCGCTGGACGGTGTGGGCCGCGGTGGCCGTGCTTGCCGGCCTCGCCGCCGCGGCGGCGGTGGTATGGATCACTCGAGCAACCCCGGCTGCTTCGAATGTCACGCGACTCGTCCTGCCGGTCCCGACCGGTTACACCATGTTGTACGGCGAGAAACCGGACTTGGCCATTTCGCCGAATGGGCACGAGCTCGTCTACCGGGCGGGCGGGCGCCTGTACGTGCGCGCACTCGAGCAGTTCGACGCACAGCCGATCCCCGGCACCGAGGGTGCACACACTCCGTTCTTCTCACCTGATGGGGTCTGGCTCGGCTTCGTGCGTGGCCCTTCTCTCATGAAGATGCCGGCCGCTGGTGGCCCGGCAGTCAAGATCGCGGACGCATTTGTCGGCGGTGGCGCAACGTGGGGGCGCGACGGACGCGTGATCTTCGCGGGCGCGCTCGGCAGCAACGGGCTATGGTCGGTTCCCGCGGCGGGAGGAACGCCGCAGCAAATCACGACCGTGAGCGACTCGGCCGGCGAGACCACCCACATGTGGCCGGACCTGCTCCCCGATGGCGCGGTGCTCTACACCGCCCTCGGACCGAGCGGACACGCGCGAGATGCACGGCTGATCGTCCAGGACCTCGCGCGCGGGCAGCGCACCGTTGTCCTGGAGGGAATGACCAGTGGGCGCTACGTCGCTCCGGGCTATCTCGTGTATGCGGACGCCAACGGCACCCTCCTCCTGCAGCCGTTCGACTGGCGCAATCGGCGCACCACCGCACCGGCGCGCGCCGTGTTACAGGGCCTCCGCATAAGCAGCTGGGGGGGAGGCGTCCCGTACGCGCTGTCGGAGACTGGGACACTGGCCTATATCACGGGAACCGAGCTGGAAAAGACCGTACTGATGCAGGTTGATCTCCGTGGCCGGGAGCTGCGTCGGTTCGGTCCGCCCCGCGCCGTGGGCGGCCTGGCACTGTCCCCCGACGGACGCAGCCTCGCGATGGGCACGCAGATGGCAAACAACTCCGACATCTGGTTGATGGACGTAGCGAGTGGGCGGTTCGACCGCTTCACCTTTGAAATCACCGAAGACGAAACGCCGGTCTGGTCGCCCGACGGGCGCCGAATCGCCTACAGTTCAGCCTGGATCGGACAGCAGCGACACGTCTTCGTGAAAACGGTCGGCAGCGCAGAGCCCGCCCGGCTGGTGTACACCGGCAAGCGACACCTGCACCTCACGTCGTGGTCTCCAGACAGCCGCTGGCTCGCGTTGCAGGAGTACGGCCCGCGCTCGACCGACGTCTGGCTGCTGGATCTCGCGGACACAACCCGGCTCGTTCCCGTAGCGACAACGGCTGCGGCGGAGGAGCAAGCCGTGTTCTCGCCAGACGGGCGCTGGCTGGCGTACAGCTCCGATGAGTCGGGTCGACGGGAAGTCTACGTCGTCACGCTTCCCGGTCTCGGGAGGACTCAACAGATCTCGCGCGAGGGCGGAGTCCTACCGCGGTGGTCCGCTAGGGGCGACGAGTTGTTCTTCTTCGACCGCTACTACGGCGAGAGCGGGCGCATGATGGTAGCCCGGCGTGCGGGAGCGGGAGGCGGCACGTGGCAGGAACCGGTTCCGTTGTTCGAAATCGCACGAGCCCAAGACTTCGACGTCGCGCGCGACGGGCGGAGCATGTACTTCGCTGCCCCGAACCCGAACGCGGCCGCACGCGAAATCTTCGTAGTGGTGAACTGGCTCCAGGAAGTGGTGCCGCGGTGAGCCCCTACTTCCTTAAATAGCTGTCGGTCTTTTTAAGCCAGTCCTCGCGCGGCGGATAGAAAATGTCGACGTCGAGCGTATCCTCGAGCGCGTGGGCCTCGTGGGGCACGTTGGCCGGCAGATGGAGCACCTCTCCCGCGCGCACCACGATCTCCTCGCGGTTGTCGTCCCCCACAAAGAACTTCAGCGCGCCTTCCAGGATGTAGGTGAGCTGCTCGTTCATGTGCGAGTGCTTCGGGACGACGCAGCCCTTCTTCAGATACACGTGCGCGAGCATCAGCTGGTCACCGGTGATCAGGCGACGCGACAGCTTCTCGTGCAGCTCCTCGCGGGGCATGTCGTCCCAGCGATACCAGGTAGCGGCTTGTTTGGCGCTCATGGCGATAATGCTACAGGCCGAGCTTTCGTCGCGCGACGTCGCCCCCTCGCGAGTTGCCCTTCGCCTCTCCACGTAGCAGTCTTTCCAGATGCGCCCTCACCGTGTAGCAATCGCCGCCGTCCTGCTCTGCAACCTCCTGCCCTCCGCCGTGCTGCCGCAGGCACGCCGCGCCCTCACAGCGGAGGACTATGCCCGCGCCGAGCGCTTCCTCGGCCCCGCGACGTCCCGTCTGATCAACGGGATTCCCGGCCGGCCGATGTGGCTGCCCGATGGACGAGCGTGGTACAAGGTCTCCACCAGAAGCGGATTTGAATACGTCATTGTGGATCCGCGGCGCCGGACCCGCACCGCAGCGTTCGACCACGCGCGGCTCGCCCCGGCTCTGTCGACGGCCCTGGGACAGCGGGTAACGGGCGATAGCCTGCCCCTGCTCTCCCTCGATCTCTCGCCGGACGGCCGCCAACTGTCCTCGAACGTGAGCGCGGATGCAGGATGGAATGGGAGCGTGCAATGCGACCTCACGACCTACCGCTGCACGGCAGCCAAGAGCACGCGGCGCGACGCGCCACCCAGTTCGATCCTGTCGCCCGACAGCACGCGCGCCGTGTTCATTCGCGGTAACAATCTCTGGATGACGGACCTGACGAGCGGGACCGAGACGGCGCTGACGACGGACGGCGTCGAGGATTTCGGCTATGGCACCAACAACGCCGGCTGGGTGAAGAGCGACGAACCGGTCGTCACGTGGTCTCCCGACTCGCGCAAGATCGCCACGTTCCAGCACGACGGGCGCGGCGTGAGTCGCATGTACCTCGTGCGCACGCAGGTCGGCGCGCCCGAGCTCGAAGCGTGGCGATACCCGCTGCCGGGAGACAGCGTGATCTTCCGGATTCAGCGCGTCGTGATCGACGTCGCCGGTCCGAAACCACAGCTGGTGCGGCTCCAGATGCCGCCCGACGCCCATCGCTCGATGGTCAGCGACCACGTCGCCTGTGGCGGCAGAATGTGCGACCTCCTCTGGTATCCCGATGGCTCGGGCGTAGCGTTCGTCTCGAGCTCGCGCGATCACAAGCACGCCTGGGTGCGCGTGGCCGATGCGCGCACCGGCGCCGTGCGCACGCTGCTCGAGGAGCAAGCGAAGACGCAATTGGGCGAGGTCGGCATCGCTCAGAACTGGCGCGTGCTGCCCCACTCGAACGAGCTGATCTGGTGGTCGGAGCGCGACGGCTGGATTCACCTCTACCTGTACGATCTCACCACCGGGCGACTCAAGAGTCGCATCACGAGCAGCGATGGCAACGTCGAATCCATCGTGTTCGTCGACGAGCGGGCACGGACCATCTATTTCAGCGGACAGGGAATCGAAAAGGGCCGCGACCCCTATTACCGCTTCCTCTATCGCATCGGCTTCGACGGGCGGGGGCAGACGCTCCTCACCCCCGAGGATGCCGATCACCAGGTCGCGATGGCGCCCAACGGCGCTGGGTTCATCGACTCATACTCGACGCCGGTCACGCCCCCGGTCACCGTGCTGCGCGATCGGAACGGCCGCGTACTGGTCCCGCTCGAGCGCGCCGACATCTCCCGGCTCGTCGCCACCGGCTGGCATCCCCCGACTCAGATCACGCTGAAGGCACGGGACGGCACGACGGACCTCTACGGGCTGATGTTCACGCCGGCACGGCTCGACTCGACCGTCAAGTACCCGCTCGTGGACTACATCTATCCCATGCCGAGCGGGAGCGTGGGGTCGCGCAGCTTCGTGCTCGCGCACGGTGATCATCAGGCGCTCGCGGAGCTGGGATTCGTGGTCGTCGCGATCGACGGCATGGGAACGAGAGGAGGCCGGTCGAAGACGTTCCGTGACGCGGCGTATGGCAAGATGGAAGAAAACACGCTGCCCGACCAGGTCACGGCGATCCAGCAGCTCGCCGCGCGGTATCCGTGGATCGATCGCGAGCGCGTCGGGATCTGGGGGCACTCAGGGGGCGGGTTCGCCACGGCGGCCGCGATGTTCAACTATCCGGATGTGTTCAAGGTCGGAATCTCGGAGTCCGGCAACCACGACAACCGCAACTACGAGGACGACTGGGGGGAGCGGTATCAGGGACTCCTGGCCCGCGCCGGACAGAGCGACAACTACGCCGCGGACGCCAATCAGATGCACGCCGCGAATCTGCGTGGCAAGCTCCTGCTGGCGCACGGCGGGATGGACGACAATGTCCCGCCCTACAACACCTATCTCGTGGTCGATGCGTTGATCAAGGCAAACAAGGATTTCGATTTGCTAATTCTGCCCAACGCGCGTCACGGTTATGGGCGCGACGGTCTCTACATGATGCGGCGGCGCTGGGACTACTTCGTGCGGAACCTGCTCGGCGCCGAGCCACCGCATGAGTACGAGATCGGCAAGAGGAATGCGACAAGCCCGTAAAAGCGGATCCTGACAACGTCGCTCGTTTACGTAAAACAGAGAACAGAGAGAGAGAGAAATCTTACCTAATCGTCGCTCCGGCCAGGCCGGCCAGCGCCGCGAGCGTTGTCTGCGCGGCGTTCAGGCCGAGCCGGAAATCCTTGTCGCCATAGGTCGAATAGAGATCGGTAGGCTGGTGCCAGTTCGGGTCCCACCCTGCCCCGATCTGCGTGCCGCGCTCGTTCTCGCGCAGGCTGATCGCTGGCACCAGGTCCTGGAACGGGGCCGAGTCGGTGTTCGTCATGTGCGAGCTCACGGTCGCCGGATAATCGGTCGCATACTTCTCGTTGGCGCGCTGGAACACCCAGGCGAGCTCCTGCGCCTCGGCCGAGAACTTCGCGCTCGACTGGAACTCGATGTTCACGTCCGCTTCCGGCCGCTGCTCGGGGGCAAGTGTCCCGTCTGCGCGCGGCATGCCGTGGTCGAACAGCATCATGTCGTGCTGGATCATTCCGAGCCATTTGGGCTCTTGTTTCGTGCCCTGGAGCGCGTGGCGTTGCTCGACGTACGCGCGCGCACCGTTGAGGCCGGTCTCCTCGTTGTTCCAGAGGATGAACCGGATGGAGCGATCGGTGTGGACGTCGGGACTCGAGAAGACGCGAGCCAGCTCCATCACGAGCGCGGTGCCCGAGCCGTCATCGTTCGCCGCCTCGCCCCAGCCGATCCCGTCCATGTGGCCGCCGACGATGTACATCTCGTCGGGATGGGTCGTCCCGATCTTCGTGCAGTACACCTCTTCGCGCGCGCCCGGCGTCGTGGGTTGTACGTCGAGCGCGCGGACTCGGGCGTCGGGCTGCTTCAGTGAATCGGTGTTGACGCCGGTGCGGGCGCGAATGCCGCGGTAGCGGCCGCCGCCTGAGGTCCTCACCCCCTGGCCCCCTGCCCCGTCCGTCCTCACCCCCTGGCCCCCTGCCCCGTCCGTCCTCACCCCCTGACCCCCTCTCCCTGCGGGAGAGGGGGGACTCGGCTGATAGTCATACTTCAAACGCGACACGTCGCTGCAACCGTAACTCCGGAGCTGCGCGTCGATCCAGTCGACGGCGGCGCGGTTGCGGTCCGTTCCCTGGCGCCGGTCGCCGAAGGCCGTGAGTCCCTTGATGGTCGCTTTGTATCGCTCCAGGTCGAGGCGCGCGACGAGCTGGACAATAGGATCAGGCGCTGGCGTCGTGTCCGCCTGCGCCGGCAGGACGGCCGGGATGACGAGGGCGGCGAGCAGGATGACGAGCGGTCGGCCCATGGCGCTCACTGAGTTCTCCGGACGGGGTGAAGCGACAACGCTACGCCGTCGCCGAGTCAGCGTCAAAACGTAAGTAGGGGCACAGCATGCTGTGCCCCTACCCCAAACTTCCCATCGGCGCCCTAAACGTCATAGTGCCGAGGCGAATCGTCAGGTTCATGGTGACCATGTCGGGAACGTAGACGAGCTCGGCGGGCATGGCAAGCAAGCTGCGCCCGTTACGTCACCTCGTGCTCAACGTCGGTGTTGCAGTGTTTGGTAACGGTCGGCGCGAATTTGGTAGCGCTCTGCGGCACGCGTCGCAATATCCTGCGGCATGTCGTCGTTTGAGGATCTTGACGCGTTTAAGGCGTGCCATCAACTGACGTTGGCCGTGCATGGGGTGAATGTGAACCTTGAGGAGCGCGACGCTGAGCTTGCTGGTCGCTTGTGGTCAGCGGCGATCGTCGCGTCGAGCCGCATCGCGCGCGGCTCGGGCTATCGCGATCGTCGGATGTTCCGGGCGTGCGTTGACCGAACGGCTGCTGCGCTCGCCGAGCTCGAGGTGTACCTGGAACTGGCGCGGGAGCTGGAGCTAATCTCGGCGGAAGGCCACCGCGAACTCGAGAGCCTGAGTGGCCGTGCATTGTTCTACGTGATGAAGCTCGCTATGTCGCTGGATCCGGCGAAAGCGCCGGGAAGCGACCCGTCAGAGAAGTAGAAAAAGCGGGTCCAGGAGCCTCATTGACCCTCTCGTACCGCCGCCGGCAGCACACGCACCGACGCGCCTTCCCTGCGAATCATCGGGCGGGCTGATCACAATCCGCGCTCCCTCGGCAAGTCCGCCTGTTACCTCCACCGACGACCGCATGCTCGACACCTGGCCGCGCACGACGACGCTCATCCGCTTGGGCAATGACGGCTGAATTGTGGCGATAACGCGGTCGACGTCGGCGGCGACACCACCTAGGTCACGGTCGTCGACAGCCGCGTACACGTCAGCGACGGGCTGCGTGTTGTAGTGGTTCACGACCGCGAACGAGGTGCCGCGCGTGGCGGTCGCGAGGTTCCCGAACAGCTGCGGCGCGGCGAGTCCCGGCCGTCACCGGCGTGCTGGCCAGCGCCTCGAGCGAGTGGATCGCCAGCGCGCCGCCGATGAGCACGAGGATCGCGACGGAGATGAACGTATAGGGACGCCGCAGCGCGATGCGAACGAGCCACATCATGGCCGCGGCCTCACAGGTCCCGCCCGAGCAGCACCTCGAGCGACGCGCGAGCAACTTGAAGGACAAGGAGGCCCAGACGGGCCCCCTCGCCGAGCGACTGATGATGTATCAACCGCGCCTCATTGCGCCTGCGCGACTCGGGGAGTCGCGGCGGGGAACTTCGCGAGAATCGCCCCGACGGTCGTCTGCAGCTCCTGCACGTACTGCTCCTGATTGTCGGAAACCGCGGCTACGCCCTGCCCCCGCCACAGGAGATCCTTCGTCTTCGCGTCGAACACATCGACGATCACGGTGCCCTGGGTGTACTGCGTAATCATCGGCGCATACGCCGCACCGTACCGCGGGCCCCAGCCGCGCCACCAGCGCGGCCGCAACGGATACCCGTAATCCCACCCTGTGATATCGAGCTGCTGGTTGGTGCTCGCGTAGTAGGCGACGCAGAAATCGGGTGTGCTGTCGCTGACGGCGTAGCCGAGCTTCTCGAATCCTTGCCGCAGATCGGCACGGAGCGCGCGGTTCGAGATCGAGTTCACGAGCATCGGATCGCTGTTCGACTGCGCGGTCGCGATACGCGGCTTCGGCGTGGGCTGCACGCGGAACGTGCGCAGCCCACTCAGGCTTGCGTCCGGGCTCAGTGCTGTGCGCACCTGGACCGCCGAGGCGCAGGCCGCCAGCGCGAGCACGGCGGCGGCGGGGACCAGCAGGGTCATTCTCATCGTCGTCTCCTGTTGTGTGGTTATCGCAGACTTCCTAATGGCCCACTGCATTTGCACTGCATGTGCCAAGGGGCGGGGTGAGCGGGCTACTTCACGCCAAGTGACTGCGCCGCCGAGCGTTCCAGCGCTCGGCGGCGGCGATGTGTGGGGCGATGCGAAATCAGGACGTGCGGACCGTCAGGCAGAACTGCGCAGAAGACGACAGGTCTACGACAGGCCAAACCTCTGCATGCGAGTGTACAGCTTGGTCCGCGTGAGGCCGAGGAGCCGGGCAGCCTTTGCCTTGTTCTGGCCCGCGTGCCGCAGCGCCCGCTCGACGAGCTCGCGCTCCGTCGCCTCGAGGTCGAGGCCTTGCGATAGAGATTCCGCAGCCGGCGGCGTGGTGTCGGCTGGTGACTCGACCGGCGCGGGCAGATGCGCTGGCGTGATCGGGCGACCGTCAGAGAGAATCAGCGCCCGTTCCACGGCGTTGCGCAGTTCGCGCACGTTGCCGGGCCAGGAGTAGGCCAGCAGTTGTTCCCGTGCCTCCCGCGTGATGCCGGCCGCACGCCGGCCCAACACCGCAGGGCCGAGCTCCGCGATGAAGTGTTCCAGCAATGCCGGGATGTCTTCCGGCCTTTCCCGCAGCGGCGGAAGTCGGATCGCAAAGACCTGGAGCCGAAAAAAGAGATCCTCGCGAAACTCGCCCACGGCAAGTGCGGCACGCAGATCACGATTCGTGGCGGCGATAACGCGCACGTTGGCTTTCTGCATCCGCGTGCCGCCGAGCCGCTGGAATTCACGTTCCTGCAGCACGCGGAGGAACTTCGCTTGCACGGCGGGGCTCATCTCGCCGACTTCATCGAGGAACAGCGTACCACCGGCGGCTTGCTCGAGTCTTCCGGGTCGCGCAACGACGGCGCCGGTGAAGGCCCCCTTCTCATAGCCGAACAGCTCGGACTCGAGCAGCGTCTCGGGGAGTGCGGCGCAGTTGAGCGCCACGAACGGCCCGCGCGCGCGCCGCGAGGTCGCGTGAATCAGCTGCGCGACGACCTCCTTCCCGGTTCCCGACTCGCCGGTGAGAAGCACGGTGGCCTCCGTGACGCCGACTTTGGTGGCGTGTGCCAACACCTGGCGCCACGGGCGCGACGCGCCGACCACCCCATCCTGGTTGGGCGCCGCGCGCGAGCTGCGGTCCTGGGCGATGCCGTCGCGGATCGCGTTCAGCAGATCCTCATCGGCGAACGGCTTCGTCAGAAACTCGAGCGCGCCGGCCTTGATCGCACGCACCGACGTCGGAATGTCACCGTGACCCGTGAGAAAAATGATCGGAATCTGGATATCGGCCCTGGCGAGCTCACGCTGGAGATCGAGCCCGTTCAGTCCGGGGAGATGCACATCCAGAACCAGACAGCTCGGGACCTCCGCGCGCGGACTCGCCAGAAATTCGTGCGCCGTTGCAAATGTCCGCACCCGGAATCCCGCCGAGCGAATCAGACTCTCCACCGCTTCACGCACCGATGCGTCGTCGTCAACCACGTACACTGAGGTGTCGATCGTCTTCATGCGCAGACCCTCCCTCGTCCTGTTGTTACGCGCTCAGGGCCGCATTGACCGCTTCGAGCAGAGCATCCTCACTGAACGGTTTGCTCAAAAACGCGACGGCGCCATCTCGCAACGCACGAGCGCGTACGCCCTCGTCGGATCCGTGCGCCGTGATGAAAATGATCGGAATGTCACGCTGGTTCGCCGCGAGCTCACGCTGCAGCTCGAGCCCACTCTTCCCGGGCATCCGGACATCGAGAATCAGGCAGTCGGTCTTCCCGAGCTGCTCCGAGGTCGAGAACGCTTGGGCCGACGCGAATGTCTCCACGCGCAGACCGATCGAGCGGATCAGGCCGCGCAAGGATTCGCGGACCGACTCATCATCATCGACGATAGAAACGAGAGGTACAGGGGCCACGCGTAAAAACTGGGAGAGTTCAGCCCGCCGATCTACTATACCTTGGTATAGCGGCCCAGCCGTTCGGACATCCTGACCAGGTCCGCCAGCGAGCGGGCCTGCATCTTTTTCATTACCTGGCCGCGATGCACTTTGACCGTGATCTCGCTCGTCCCCAGCTGGGCCGCGACCTGTTTGTTGAGCAGCCCAGCGACCACGCGCCCCATCACTTCGCGCTCGCGGGGCGTCAGGGACTGATAGCGGTCTCGCAGCTCGCTCATCCCTGCCTGCTGCCGGCGTGCGGCTCCGTCGCGCCGGATCGCCTCGTGAATCGCCGTCAACAGATCGTCGTCGACAAAGGGCTTGGTGAGAAACTCGACCGCTCCCGCCTTCATCGCGCGCACCGACGTCGGCACGTCACCATGGCCGGTGATGAAAATGATGGGGATCTCGAGATTGACCTCGGTCATGCGGTGCTGGAGGTCGAGCCCGGAGAGCCCTGGCAGCTCGACATCCAACACGAGGCAGCTCGGCCCGTCCGCGCGCGGGCCGCCCAAGAACTCCTGGGCGGTCGCGTAGGTTGTGACGCCCAGCCCCGCCGATCGCAACAGCCCTCTGAGCGACTCGCGCACCGACGCATCGTCGTCCACCACAAAGACCATTCCCTCCGGGTTCGGCATCCTTGCTCCTACTGGCGCTGTGGCACAGTAAACTGGAACGTGGCGCCGGGGCCATCGCCGAGGACTGCATACAAGCGCCCGCCATGATTCTCCACCATGGAACGACTGATCGAGAGTCCCATGCCCATGCCACCCCGCTTGGTCGAGTAGAACGCCTCGAAGATCTGCTCCGCGCCTTTGGGGTCGAGCCCGACTCCCGAGTCTTGTACCGTCACGCACGCCCGGTCGCCCGCGCCGCGCTGGGTTCGGACGATCAAGACGCGCGGCCGGTCTTTCACGGTGCTCATCGCCTCGATCCCATTCATCACCAGGTTCAACGCGACCTGCTGCAGTTGCACGCGGTCGCCGAGGACCGACGGGAGATCGCCGGCCAATTCCCGCCGCAACACCACACCGTTGCGGCGCACTTCGCCCTCGGTAAGCGCCAACACTTCCTGGACGGCCGCGTTCAAGTCCAGCGGTTGCTTCTCGGTATCGACTTTCCTCGCCAGCGCCCGAATCCGGGCGATGACCTCGCTGGCGCGATTGCCGTCCCGGATGATACGGCGGGCGGCTTCGCGTGCTTCCTCGAGGTTGGGCGTATCGCCGGCCAGCCACCGCAGACAGGCGCTGGCGTTGGTCACGATTCCCGCCAACGGCTGGTTCACTTCATGCGCGATGGAGGTCGTCAACTCTCCCATCGTCGTGACGCGGCTGACGTGCGCAAGATCCGCCTGCGCCTGGCGCAAGGCCTCAGCGACTCGGCGTGTTATGGTGATCAGACGCGTCACGAGGAAGGCGACGGCGAGGAACGTGATCAGCGCGACCACGTCGGTCGTCCCACCGAGGATCTGAAAGGTCCAGAATTCCGAGGGAAACAGGTAAGTCAGGCCCAGAATCGCGAGGACGAGGATCAGCAGCGCCGGAACGAAACGGCCCCAGAGCGACGTCAAGACGACCGCGGACAAATAAAGGAGGGCGGCTGCGCCATGCTGGGCGTCGAACAGCTCGCCGATCAGCGTCAACAACGCGAGCGCAATGCCGCCCCAGACGAATGGCGCTACGGATCCCTTGCTCCACTCGCGCAGCCAGCGTAGCCGTGTCACCCGTGCCCCCCCCCCGAGGCGGTTCCTCGGGGGGATTCTAGTGGCGCGCACCGTGAGCGGAAGGAGTATGATCGCCCGTCTTCTGGTGGTCATGGCGCCCTGTCGTTTGCACGCGACGTGCCAGCCGCGTTGGCGCTCATTCTCCGCCGGAGAACCGACGGCTGCTGCGGGACGTCACGCAGAACTGCTTGACAACCGACAACCGTGGGCGTGAGAAATCGAACGACATGCGGCGAAACAAGCGGGTTCGCGTGGCACAGCGCGTGCATCCTGCGCGATCATGACTCAGCGAGTCTCCCTCAGCGTCATCGCCGCGATTCTGGCAGTGGGCGCACTGTACGTGGCTCGCGCGTTCTTCATTCCCCTCGCCCTGGCACTCGGGCTCCATGCGCTGCTGCGCCCTCTCGTCCGCGGACTCGAGCGGGCGCACATCCCCACGCCGCTTGGAGCCGCCATCATCGTGCTCGGCGCGGTTGCGGCTGGGACCGCGGCCGCGTGGTCTCTCTCCGGACCGGTCGCTGCGTGGGCCGAGAAGGCTCCCGCGAGCTTCGCCACCGCGCGGGCGAAGTTGAGCGACATCGCGCGCCCACTCGATCGCCTGACTGACGCGGCGGTGGGTGGGACGGAATCTCCTCAGACGTCCCCGCCCTTCGTCGCCGCGACACCCGGGCCGCCGCTGCTCGCCCGACTCCTCGGGGGAGCCACGACGCTCGTACTCGGTCTGGCTGAGGTGATCGTGCTCCTCTACCTCATGCTGGCCGGAGCTCACCCGCAAACCGCGAGCGATATCCTGCCCGATACGGAATCGATCGTCGCGCGCTATGTGGGGCTGTCGTCGATCATCAATTGTTGCGAGGGCATCGCCGTTGGAATCGTGATGTGGGCGATCGGCATGCCGGACCCGCTGGTGTGGGGACTGCTCACATTCGCGCTGGAGTTCATTCCCTACCTCGGCGCCGCGACGATGGTGGGCCTCCTCACGATCACCGGCCTCACCACGTTTCCCAGCATTGGCCACGGGCTGGTTGCGCCCATCAGCTACCTCGCCATCACGATGCTGCAGAACAATGTGCTGTCGCCCTTCGTGTATGCCGGCCGGCTGAAGCTCAAGCCGCTCGCCGTAATGGTGTGCGTGTTGTTCTGGTGGCTGATCTGGGGCGTCCCGGGCGTGTTCCTCGCGATTCCGATCGCCGCGACGCTCAAAGCGCTCGGCGACCAGGCGCCCCGCTTTGCGCCGCTGGGCGAGTTGCTCGGGGCGTAGGGTGAATCCTCAAACATGAATGCTCGACGCTGGTCCGCCCTGGCTGTGATGCTCTGCGCGGTCTTCCTCGCATCCATCGACTTCAACATCGTCACCATCGCGATCCCATCGATTCAGCGAGGGTTAGGAACGAGCTTCAGCGAGATCCAACTCATCGTCGCCGGGTACGCGTTGTCATTCGCCGTGCTCTTGATCACCGGCGGACGTCTCGGCGATCTGTACGGGCGCCGGCGGATGTACACGATCGGGATGGCGGGCTTCACCATGGCGTCCGCGCTCTGCGGCTTCGCTCCGTCGCCGACGGCGCTGGTCGGGTCGCGCGTGCTCCAGGGGGCCTTCGCGGCGCTCATGGTGCCACAGGCGTTGTCATTCATCCAGGTGACGTTCACACATCGCGAGCAGAGTCTCGCGTTCGCGATCTACGGCATGACGATCGGGTTCGGCATGATCGGCGGCCAGCTGCTCGGCGGCCTGTTGGTCAGCGCCAACCTGTTGGGGCTCGGGTGGCGACCGGTGTTTCTCGTCAACCTGCCATTGGGCGCGATCGCCCTGACGCTCGCGTGGTGGCTGGTGCCGGAATCGCGTGCACCGGCCGGCCTCAAGCTCGATCTCGGCGGAGTCGTGCTCGTGTCGGCCGCCCTCGCGCTGCTCCTCTATCCGCTCATCCGTGGAGCGGCGGCGGGCTGGCCGGCCTGGACCTGGGCTTCGCTCGCGGGCGCGGCCCTCCTGATGGTGGTGTTCGTGCGCTACGAGCGCTGGAAGACGAAGCGGGACGGCTCGCCCTTGGTCGTGCTCTCGCTGTTCCGCCATCGATCGTTCGTGGTGGGACTGGGCGTGGGCCTCAGTTTCTTTTCGGTGCTCGCGCCATTTCTGGTCATGCTGGCCGAGTACCTGCAGAGCGGGTTGGACTTGAGCCCGCGCGCCGCGGGGCTCCGCTTTCTGCCGTTTGCGATCGCGTTCCTTGCAGCTTCGTTCGCTTCGGCGCGCCTCGCTCCCCGTCTCGGTCGCTCGATTCTGCAGCTCGGAGCCGCGCTCATGGTCACCGGGCTCGTAGCGCTCATCGCCGTGGTGCACAGTCGGGGGATGATGGCCGATGGGCTGGCCTACATTCTGCCGCTGGTGATCTACGGACTCGGGCAAGGGAGCCTGCAGGCGCCGCTCGTCAATTTCATCCTAGCGGACGTGCCACCCGACGACGCGGGCTCCGCGTCCGGTGTGGTCACGATGCTGCAGCAGTTCTCATTCGCGCTGGGCGTGGCGGTGATCGGCAGTGTGTTCGCGGTGGCGCTCGGTCCTCATCCTGGTGCGAGCAGGTACGGGCGGGCGTTGGATCACGCGTTGCTGTGGAACATCGCGCTCCTCACCATCACCTTTGTCGCCGCCTTCGCGCTCCCGCGACGACAAGCCCACCGTCTCGCGGGCGACGCCGCCTGACCGTTCCAACACTCTAGCCCACCCGAAAGAGGATCGAGGTCACCCATGATACGCCTCTCACTGCTCTCCAGTATCGCGCTGGTCGGGGTCGCGACCGCTCCAGTTCCGTCGCGCGATCCGGACGCTGAGTTCGTCGCGATGATGATTCCGCATCACCAGGCCGCGATCGAGATGGCGCAAGCGGAGCTGCGCGACGGTCGGAACGAGCTGCTGCGGCGCATGGCGCAAGAAATCATCGTGACACAACAGCAGGAGATCGTCGCGATGCGGTCGGCGCTTGGCCAACAGTCACAAGGCATCAGTCATCGCGACCGGGTCTACACCGCCGACCAATTCTCGAACACCGTTTCGGTCATCGATCCCGTCGATAACAAGCTGGTCGGCGTCATCCGCCTGGGTGACCCGCAGCCCGCCAATCTCAGCCCGCTCTACCGTGGACAGGTGCTCGTGCACGGCATGGGCTTCTCCCCCGACCACAGCACGCTGGCGATCGTCTCCATCGGCACGAATTCGGTCTCATTCATCGAAACTGCGACGAACACGGTTAAGCACGTCACCTACGTGGGACGCGCGCCGCACGAAGCCTTCTTTACGCCTGATGGGAAGGAAGTCTGGGTTACCGTCCGCGGGGAGGATTACGTCGCGGTTCTCGATGGACAAACCTACGAGGAGAAAGCGCGCATCAAGGTACCCGCGGGGCCCGGCATGCAGATCTTCTCGCCGGACGGCAAGTATGGGTACGTGTGCTCGTCGTTTACGCCGCGGACGGTGGTGATCTCTGTGGCCGAACACCAGATCGTGGGAGAGGTGGCGCAGGAGAGTCCATTCTGTCCCAACATCGCGGCCACTCCCGATGGCCAGCAGGTATGGTTTACGCTGAAAGACATCGGCAAGACGATGGTATTCGGTGCCCAACCGCCGTTCACGGTGCTCAAGACGATCACGACGGGGCCGATCACCAACCACGTCAATTTCGCGAGCAACGCGAACGGCGTCTTGGCGTACGTACCGGTGGGAGGGCTCAACGAGGTGCAGGTATTCCGCACCAGCGATTTCACGAAGGTGGCGACGATCCCCGTGGGAAGGCTGCCACACGGTGTCTGGCCGTCAGGGGACGGTAGCCGCATCTACGTCGGGCTCGAAAACGATGATCAGCTCGCGGCGATCAACACGCTGACGAACACAGTGATCGCGACGATTCCGATTGGCCAGGCGCCCCAGGCGATCGCCTATGTCTCGAATGCGGTCCCGGAGGGAGACGGCCTGCGGGGTCTCCAGGCGCTTGGCGTGGCGGGAGAGGTTGCACGTCTCTCACTCGTCTCTGTTGACAAACCCGGCAAACCTCTCACGAGCGTCGCGCTGTTCGATCAGGGTCTCGCGCAGGTCCTTCAGGCAGCGGTGACCGGGCTCGAGCCGAAACAGCCCTACGTCCTCGCGCTATCGACTCGAGCAAGCGGCGGCGCCGTACTCGAACCGCTCGCTGCGTTCACCACGAATCCTGCCGGTGCGGCCATCGTGAATGCGGTCGGTCCCATCAGGCAAATTGTGCGTGGCGACGCGAAGATCCCGCGTCGGCATCTCGTGATCGTGTCGGGCACGCCGGGCCAGCTTGGCGCGCGGGTACAGCTCCAGGCTCCCTAGCGATGGTCCAGGCCTTGAATGAAGGCTATGGTGGGCCGGCACTCCCCTTGACGTACCTGGCGACACGCCTAACTCTGGGTAGGTAATCGCCCGTTGGTCTCTGGTCCGAGAATTGGGGCTATCCCGATGATCGTTACCGGAACATACGATCCGTATCTCGTCGCTCTGTCCATTCTGGTAGCCTCGTTCGCGTCTTATACCGCGCTCGATCTCGGCGGGCACGTGGCGGCCGCCCGCGGAGTGGCCCGTCGCATCTGGCTAGCAGTGGCTGCGATCACCATGGGAGGCGGCATATGGTCGATGCACTTCATCGGCATGCTCGCCTTCGTCATGCCGATTCCGATGTCCTACGACATCGGATGGACCACCGTGTCCCTCCTGGTGGCAATCTTCGTAACCGGCGTCGGCTTTTACGTCATCGGTCGTCAGAGCGTATCGCCGCTTCGCCTCGCTCTCAGCGGGATCTTCATGGGACTTGGCATTGCCGCCATGCATTACACCGGGATGGCGGCAATGCGGGGGAACGCCGAGCTCAGCTACGACCGAGTGTTCGTCGCCCTCTCTCTGGTCGTAGCGATCGGCGCGTCGACCGCGGCACTCTGGCTGGCATTCCGAACCACGGATGTTTGGCAAAAGCTCGCTGCGGCGGTCGTCATGGGCCTGGCCATTTCCGGCATGCACTACACAGCGATGCGAGCGGCCATTTTTACCGCTCACGGCCCGGTTCACGATGCAGCAGTAATCGGTCAAACCAGTCTGGCGCTGGCGGTTGCCGGCATAACGTTTGTCATTCTGGTCCTCGCGTCGATCGGCTCCCTGTCCGAGCAGCAGCGCGCCGAAGAAGCCCTGCGCCAGGCTCGGGCGGATCTTGCCCGCGTCAACCGAGTGACCACCGTGGCGGAGCTGACCGCCTCCCTGGCGCACGAAGTCAATCAACCGATTTCCGCCGCCGTCATCAACGCCCATGCTTGCGTGCGCTGGCTCGCCGGCGCCAGCCCCAATCTCGACGAGGCGCGCGCAGCCGCAACGAGGATGGCGAAGGACGGAACGCGTGCGGCGGACATCATCAGCCGCATCGGCCTGCTCTTCAAAAGGGGTACTCCCGAGCGAGAGTTGTTGGATGTAAACGAAGTCATTCGCGAGATCATCGTGCTGCTGCGCGGGGAGCTGGCGCGATACTCCATCTCGGTCTGGCCGGAGCTGGCGACAGATCTTCCCCAGGTCATGGGAGATCGCGTGCAATTGCAGCAGGTCATGATGAACCTCATCAATAACAGCATCGATGCAATGAAGGACCTAGATGGGGCGCGCGAACTCGGCATCACGTCGCAGCGAGCGGAAAACGCGCAACTCATGGTGTCCGTCAGCGATACCGGCGTGGGGCTGCCCCCGCAGCAGGCGGATCAGATCTTCAATGCGTTCTTTACCACGAAGTTTCATGGGACCGGTATGGGACTGTCCATCAGCCGGTCCATCGTTGAATCGCATCGCGGCCGCCTGTGGGCTGCCGACAACTCTCCGCGCGGCGCAAAGTTTCACCTCACTCTACCCACCCGCGACGCCGGCTAACTGCTCCATCGTTCGGACAACCACGGAAAAATCTTCATCGCTGTGCGCGGCCAATTGCCGAGCATGTTCGGCGGCGGCGACCTGCACGGCCGCCGCCGTCGCGGGCATCGGGACCGACAGCTCCATGGCCGTTTCCAGGATCAACCCGAAGTCTTTGAACATCAGACGGAGTGGAAACGCGGCGAGGTACTCGTTCTTGCGAGCGTTCTCGAGCTTCGCCTTCTGACTCGGCGATACCACCGCGGTTTCGCCCAACACTTGGAGGAATCGCTCGCGCGGCAGCCCGCCCTTCTCGCCGAGCGCGATCGCCTCAGCCAGAGCCTGGAGCCCCAACCCCAGCAGCGTGTTCGCACACAGCTTCATCGTCGTACCTGAGCCGCTGGGCCCGAGGTACAGAATCTTGCTCCCCAGCACGGCGAGAATCGGCTGGCACTTCTGGTAGACGTCCTCATCGCCGCCGACGAAGATCACAAGCTGCCCCTGCTCCGCTTGCGGCGTGCTCCCCGAGACGGGCGCATCGAGGACAGAGACCCCCGCGCTCCGAGCCGCCTCGTGCAGCCGGCGCGACATGCGCGGGCTCACGGTGCTCATATCGATAATTACCGTCTCGGGACGAGCTCCGGCCAATACGCCGTCGGGCGCGAACATCACTTGCTCGAGCGCGGCGTCGTCCGTGACGCTGGAGAAAACGACGTCGACGCCGGCCGCCAGCTGCTTCGCGCTGGTAGCCACGGTGGCGCCGCGCTGCTCCAGCGGCCGCGTCGCCTCGCGGAGCCTGTCGAACACCACCACGTCGTGCCCAGCCCCGACTAAGCGAGCCGCCATGCGGCTGCCCATCGCTCCTTGTCCAATAAATCCGATGCGCATCGTATGCCCCCATCGAGTGTGGTTTTCAGTCACGCTCTACTAGCACGCCGTATGCCAGCCGCCCTCCCATGGGATCGGGGATACGAGCGTATCACTCGTGCGGAACTTTGCGCAGAACTGCGTGCCGAACGACAGCGGCGCCGCGGCAGTAAGCGGGCCCGCACCTGGCACGGTGCGTGCTCTATGTCGCGGTCATCAAAAGGAGATCGAACATGCGTACCATCGGAACCGCAGTCCAAGGAGTAGCTATCGCCCTCGTCCTCGTGACGGGCGCGATTCACTTCGTCGACGCACCCCAGCAGCTTCGGTGACGCGACCTACAAGGGGTGGCTCTTCGTGGCAAACGGAATAGCGGCGATTGTCGCCGCGTTCGGGATCTATCGCGGACGACGCTGGGGCTCGAGCCTGGGCGTTCTGGTCGCGGGCGGAGCGCTGGTCGGCTACGTGATCAGCCGTACCATCGGCCTGCCCGGAATCGCGCCGGAGATATGGATCTCCTCGCCGTTAGCCGTCCTGTCGCTCGCCGTCGAAACCGCGTGCGTCGCGGTGCTCGTCCAGTCCGCTCGATCAATGCGATACAGCGACGCGCAGCCCTAACACCGTTGCGGTACGCAGCTGGCGCGTTCCGCTGGGGTGGATCACGTACTGTGCGTCGGGTTGCACGCTCAGCCACGAGCCGATTTGTGCCAGGTAGGTGAGCTCCACCGTGGTCTCCCCCGCCGTGGGGATCCCTGCGGTCATTTGGGCGCGCTCGTAGTGCGACCCGTTCCGCGCGGCAGCCATCGCCAGTCCAACCATGTCATGAGGGCGGCTCGGGAAGGGCGCGGGGAACGTGACTCCGCCGCCCACGTAGCCCCCGATCTGATTTACGCGCCCATCGCCCAGGCCGAGCTGCACGAATGCAGTCGCTGAGCGCAGCGTGAGATCCCCGATGAGGTAGGCGCCCCCGCTGCCGCGATGCCGTGTGGTGTCGCTGAGATCGGCGAATCGCGCCGTGTAGTACCAGGCGCCGAGCGCGAGCTTTGCCGTGTAAGACCGCATGAGTCCGCGGCCGATACCAAAGCGACGCTGCCGCGGCAGGCCCGCGGTGTCGGGACGTGCGAGCAGCGCCACCTCGCTGATAAACATCGGGCCGTCGAGGGCGGCCGCGCGCCACACGACGTTCCGTGCAGGCTTGTACTCGACCCGCGTGCCGACGGTAGTGTTGGGGAAGATGGACGGCCCCTCGCCCGGGCCGCCGCTGTGCGAGAACTCCGGACCAATCCCGAACGAGCTGTTGATGAACAGCGCGCCCGACTGAAGCCGATAGAACTCGGCGTTCAGGTCGTAGCGCCCGACCAACAACGACAGGCGGTTCTCGAACAGGTTCTGCTGCAGCCATGCCTCCTCGAGCCGAACCGTCGCCGGAGCCTCGAGGTTGCTCACGCCCTGCACGTCGCCCACGAAACCGCTCGGCGCCCCGCCGTGCGTGCCGAGCGCGAAGACGAAAATGCGCGCGCCGGACCATCCGACGAGGGACCCGAGTAGAAGCGAAGTCTGTACGCCCGCGACGCCAGGGAGCGCAGCCCCGCGCCGCGCGCCGCCCACGATGTTCTCGGCGAGCTCGCCGGTATACGAGAACGTCAGGATGACGGGGGGCGCGTTACGATGCCCGACCGTCTGCCCGGAGGCCATCGGGGTGAAGAATGCGGCCGCCGCCAGTAAAGTGAGCGTTCCCCGCGCGCGTCGAGTCACCCCAGCCACTGGGGATTCTGGTATGTCCCATCGAAATGATGGGTCGTCTTGTACAGCTCGTACTTCCCTTCGCGCGCGGCCTGGACCGTTCGGTCGAGCAGTGCTCGCACTTCTGCATCGCTCAGCGGCCGAAAGGTGCGCGCGGCGCGCAGCGCCTGCTCGAGTACCGGCAGTGAATCGCAGCCGGTGATCACGACGCTCGTCGGCAGGTTCATGGCGTAGTGGAGGCACTCGATCGCCGTTACCGTGCCGCTCACCAGGACGAACGGATCGCCCATCGGCTTCATCCCCAACACGCCGATGTCTTGCTCCACGAGGACGGGGACAACCTGTTTCGCGAAGCTGTCGTAGTGGGCATCCATTACGTTCAGCGGCATCTGCACAGCGTCGAACCGGAACCCGTGCATCCGGGCTGTCGCGAGCATCTGGAGATGGATGGCGGGACTCTTGTGGCCGGTGAATCCGACGTAGCGGATCTTGCCTGCGCGTTGCGCCGCGACCACGGCTTCCAGCGCCCCGTCCGGCCCGAACACGCGCTCCGGGTCCGACATGCGGATCACCTCGTGGAATTGCATGAGGTCGATGCGGTCGGTCTGGAGGCGGCGGAGCGACTCCTCGATCTGCTGCGTGGCGCTCTCCCTGCTGCGGCCGTCGATCTTGGTCATCAGAAACGCTTTGTCGCGATAGCCATCGCGCAGCGCTTTTCCCATACGCAGCTCGCTCGCGCCGCCGTTGTAGTCCCAGCAGTTGTCGAGGAAGTTGATGCCGTTGTCGACGGCGGTGCGCACGATGCGGATCGTTTCCTGCTCGTCAGCCTGCCTGCCGAGGTGGTAGCCGCCGACGCCGATCAGCGACACCAGCTCTCCGGTGCGTCCCAGGCGACGGTAGGGAATCCCGTTGCGTACGTCGCTCACTGCCGTGCCCCATGCTGGGCGAGTGTGTGTGGTTGGAGCGCGCTCGAGCCGAGACACCACCACGCGCCGAGCACGCGCAGGAACCTCTCATACGCGTCTGCGGGAAGACTCAGTGTGATCGCGGTTTTCATGCACCGCGGTAATTGCACGCTGTATGCCAGCCGTCCGCCGATGAGTTTGGGATACGATCGCATGGTTGCTGCGGAACCTTGAGCAGAACTGCGTGGAGACGGACAGTAACCCGGCCCGGTCGTGCGATCAGAAGCCGCAGCGCCGCCAGAGCCCCTACTTCATTCACCTGGATCGTAAGCTCGCCGTCGTGAAGCTTACCGTCAACTTCGAATGCTCGTTAGCTTTATTCTTCCGTTTGTGCCGTCTCACCCCTATCCCACGAGTGGGCATGACTACCGCGCTACGCGATTTTCTGGAAATTCCTTACGACGAGCTCGAGGACCGTAACCTCGCCGCGAAGAAACAACGGCTCGATCGCGTGGCGGCGGACAAGATTCAAGAGGAACGCCTCAAGTACCTCACCGACGAAAAGCGCATCAAGGCCGTTACGGTCTGCTTCACAGACCTCGAGGGCCGGTTTCACATGCTGGACTATGACAAGAAATTCCTGCTCGGCTCCGTGGACAACCTCACGTTCGATGGCTCGTCCATTCGCGGGTTCTCGCGGCAGCAGGAATCCGACCTCCGCCTTCGAGTCGACTGGCCGGCGTTCTATTGGATGCCGTCGGATGTGTTTGGCGCGGGCAAGGTGCTGGTCTTTGCAGACGTGCTGGAGCGCGATGGGTCGGCGTACTCGGCGGACATGCGCGGCCTCCTCAAGCAGTACGGCGACCAGCTGTTCGCGAAGGACGGCACGGTGTGCTTCGCCGCCAACGAAATCGAGGGATTCCTGTTCAAGGGGCGGGACGCCGAGCGCCGCTATCACGAGACCGGCCAGTTCGAGTTCATCTCGACCGGCGGCTACTATCACTCGCTCCCCGGCGACGCGCTGCGGACGTTCATCGACACGGCGGCCGAGGTGCAGC
>Ga0210382_10000122_pt1 | contig 30459 bp, 37 predicted proteins | sample PLMedo_FD_155452 | JGI IMG/M metagenome (GOLD analysis project Ga0210382, IMG submission 155452) | Groundwater sediment microbial communities from an aquifer in East River, Colorado, USA - PLM0_60_coex redo | ecosystem: Environmental > Terrestrial > Soil > Riparian zone | place: USA: East... | reverse complement strand
ACGAAGAAAAGAAATAGAACCCGCATCCGAGGTTCGAGATGAACCGGCGCGAGTTTCTTGCAACGGCGTCCGGCGTTGCCGCGGCAGGGTTCTTTCCGCGCATCTGCCTGGCTCACCTAGGCGCTCACGAGGGACGTTTCACCACCGGGGGCCTGACTCTCATCAGCGGCTACTGCGCGGAAGGCCACCATCTGGTGGGCCAGGCCGTAGTCGAACTCATTTCGCAGCATGTCTCCACGGCCAAGAGGTCGCAGCTCACGGTCATAGCCAGTTCTGCAGACACTCTCAGGTTACTGCGCGCCGGCCACACCGACACTCCCTATGGCCGGTTCAGCGTGGATCTCGCCCTGGTGGAGGGTGACGAGGTCCACGCAGCATTAAAAGGGACCGGCTCGCGGGACGGGCTGCGGCTGCTGACATTGCTCCCGGCTCAGTATCTGCACATTGTGACGCTCGGCGAAAGTCCGATCCGAAGCGTCGGGGAGCTCAAGGGAAAGACGGTTTCCGTCGGCCCGGCTCGAAGCCGATCCGAGAAGCTGATGTTCCGACTTCTGGGGGCGCTTGACCCGTCCGTCGGAGCCTCTTTACAGCGAGCAGCGCTCGGGTTATCGGAGTCGATGTGGGCGTTGGCGGAGAAAAAAATCGACGCCTTTGCATGGCACGGACCTGTTTCCCCGGCGCTGTTTGAACATCTCGCTGCACTCCTGAAAATCCGGCTTACGCTGCTGTCGCACGAGGAGGGGGTTCCAAAGCTGCGCGAAAAGTACGGCACCGCCTACTACCCCGCGCTGATCCGGCAGGGCGCGTATGCATGGCTCGAGAAAGATGTCCGCGTGGTAGGCACCCAGAATCTCCTCATCAGCCGGTTGGATCTCCCGGTTCAGCTGGCTTATGACATCGTAAAAGCGCTCGACTCTCATCCCGATGCTTTCACAGGCGCAGATCGCCGGCTGAGCGACCTCGGCGCTGGACCGGAGACTTACATGCCCTTTCCGGTGCACCCTGGCGCCCTGAAATTCCGCAACGAGATGTAGGCTTAGCGTCCGATTCGTTCGGCAGTATCGAGCGCGGCCCGCGCGCCTTCGGCGTCGCCGCGCGCGGTGCGCGCCTCGGCGATGAGGCGCCAGTTCTCCGCGCGCAACGCGTTGTCGCTGCCCGCCCACGAGTTGGAGCGCGCGGCGACGCTCTCGGCCTGAGCATACTGGCCCTGCTTCAGCCGCACGCGCGCCAGCTCCTGCCACAGGCGCGGGTTGCGCGGCTCGATGCGCAGCGCCCGCTCCAGAGCTGCCGCGGCATTGGCGAGCCGGCCCGCCGCCGCGTCGGCGCGCGCGGTGTCCATGAGCCCCGCGATGGCAACGTTTTCCGCGCGCAGTGGTGGCGCAGGTGCAGGTGCAGGTACAGGCGCAGGCTCGGGTATCTGGACGGGCGGTAGATCAGGTTCCGGCGCCGGCGTTGGCGCTGATCCGGGTGCGGTAGCGCAGCCGGCGAGAAATGCGGCCAAGGCGAGGGCGTATCTCATCGGGAGAACAAGCGGTCGAGCCAGCTCTTCGCGCGCTCGACGGTGGCATCGACCGCTTCGACCGCGGCGTCGAGGGCGCCGGAGCAGGGCGCGCGCTCTTCGGGCGCAGAGCCCTGCACGAAGGGCAGCTCGCGCGCGCCCTCGCAGCTCATGCTGCCGCGCAATCCGGTTTGCGGATCGATCCAGACCAGCTCGATGCGGTCCGGCTTGGCGAGCGCGAGCGGCTCCGGAGCGAGCGCGGCCATCATCTCGCCCCAGACGGGCAGGGCGGCGCTCGCCCCGGTCAGGCGCGCCGCGCGGTTGTCGTCGTAGCCGATCCAGACGACACCGAGCCGGTCGCCCGTGAATCCGGCGAACCAGGCGTCGCGCTGCTCGTCGGTGGTGCCGGTCTTTCCGGCGACCGCGAGCTCGGGCGGCAGGAAGTTCTTCAGCCCCTGCGCCGTGCCCTCGCGCACGACGTCCTGCATGGCCGCGGTGAGGAGGTACATCGGCTCGGGCGCGAATGCCTGCTCGACCGCGAGCGGATAGCGCTGCAGCGGCCGGCCTTCCTGCGTGGTGACTTCGCGGATCGAGCGCAATGGGGCGCGCCAGCCGCCGCTCGCGATCGTCTGGTACATCTGCGCCACCTCCAGGGGGCTGAGGTCCGTCGCGCCGAGCAGGACCGAGGCGAACGGCTGCACCTCGCGCTCGATGCCGAGCCGGCGCACGTTGGCGAGCACGCGCTCGATGCCGAGCTCGGTGCCCAGGCGCGCCGTGGCGACGTTGTAGGACTGCGCCAGCGCCACTCGCAGCGGTACAGCGCCGTGGAACTTCCTGTCGTAATTCGCCGGCTCCCAGTCCGGAGCGCCGCGGCTTTTCCAGACGAAGGGCCCGTCGTCGATCGGCGTGAGCAGCGTATAGCGCGACGGCTCGCTCAGCGCGGTGAGATAGATGGCGGGCTTGAGCAGCGATCCCACCGGGCGGGCGGCGTCGAGCGCGCGGTTGTAGCCGCGGTAGCGCACATCGCGTCCGCCGACCAGCGCCTGCACCTCGCCGCTTTGGGGGTCGGTGACCACGACTGCCCCTTCGAGCCCGGGCTCGCCGAAGCGGTGCTCCTTGTCGAACTGGGCCAGGCGCCGAATCAGGGCGCCTTCGGCCGCGCGTTGCACGCGCGGGTCTAGCGTGGTGAAGATGCGCAAGCCTTCCGAGCGCAGATCGGCCTCGTCGTAGTCGCGGCGCATCTGCCGGTGCACCAGCCGCAGGAAGGCCGGGTAGGGCGAAGTGCCCATCGCCGGCTTGCGGGTCACCCCCAGCTCCGCGGCGCGCGCGGCCGCGTACTGCTCCAGCGTGATCGAGCCGTGCTCGCGCGTCTCGCGCAGGACGAGATTGCGGCGCTCGAGCGCGCGCTGCGGATGGCGGTAGGGGTCGTAGTACGCCGGGCCCTTCACCATGCCGACCAGCAGCGCGGCCTCTGCGAGCGTGAGGTGCTGCACCTCCTTGCCGAAATAGAACTGCGCGGCCAGCCCGACGCCGTGGATGGCGCGGTCGCGGTCCTGGCCGAAGTAGATCTCGTTGAGGTAGGTCTCGAGGATTTCGCTCTTGTCGTAGTGCAGCTCCAGCAGCACCGCCATCATGAGCTCGGTGAGCTTGCGCTGCAGGGTGCGCTCCGGGGTCAGGAAGAAGTTCTTGACGAGCTGCTGGGTGATCGTGCTGCCGCCCTGGACCTTGTCCGACGCGAGGCTCAGCGCGGCGCGCGCGAGGGCGCGCGGGTCGAAGCCTTTGTGGGAGTAGAACTGGCGGTCCTCGGTAGCGATCAGCGCCTGCACGAAATGTTGCGGCACCTCGGAGAGCCTGACCAGCACCCGGTCCTCGTTGTTCGCCGGGTAGATGCCGCCGATCGGCAACGGCTCCAGGCGCGCGAGCGGCAGCTCCGCGCCCCCGGCGTCGCGCAGCGCCGTGACCGCGCCGCCGTCGAACGCCACGCGCAGGCGCTTCGCCGGCTGCGGCCCGTCCCAGAACACGAACGCCCGCAGCGCGATCTCCAGCTCGTTGCCGCTGCGCGCGAACCAGCCGGACTCGCCTTCGCGCGCCACGTCGGGGTAGCCGAGGTCGCGCAATTCCTGCTCCACGTCCGGCTGCGGAATGCGCAGCCCGACATGCAGCTCGAGCGGCCTGGCATAGATGCGCGCCGGCAGCGCGAAGCGGCGGCCCTCGAACTCGCTGCGCACGCGAGAGTCGAGGTACAGCGTGAACACTGACGCCGCGAACGCCAGCGCAAGCGCCGCCCAGCCGAAGTATCTCAGGCGGAGGTATCTCAGGATCTGAGTGCGACTCAGCATCGGCGAATTTTATAGGGACGCCCCGTGCCAGGGGGCGCGGGGCGTACTTGCCGCTCAGACCACAGTCAGGCGGCGCCGTTCAGAGAAACGTAGTCAGGTAGCCGAGCAACGCGAGGCAAAGTACGACCGCGAGCAGGATGGAAGTGATTTTTCGCAGTTTCGACGGCTTGGGCGGAGCGTCAACGGGCGCAGCGCCGGGCTCGTAGAAACGGCGATTTGCCGCAGCTCCGTTGCGGAGTCCGCGGTTATAGGTGCCAGTGTCTTCGTTCATGGTCCGCCTTCCGGTACGCGCGTGTTTCTACAGCCTCAATAATGCTCCAAGGGACGAACGCGCGGCAAGCGAATCGGGATGTTTCGTGAGGTAATCCGCACCAGACCGGCTACGGCTCGGACGGGATATCCAACGTCAGGCGAACGGTGGTGCTCTTTGACAGGAACTGGAACTCGCGCTCCAGCACTTCAAACAGCACCGGTCCCTTCGCCGTGAACAGCCGGAACCGCTCGCCGGGGGCGGGGACGCGATGATTTCTCCTGGTGTTGAACGTGGTGGGCATCGCTGAGCCAGCGAGAAGCGCCATGGCAGGCCCCGTGAATAGCAGTTGCAGCGTCGTTACCGCGTAGGGCGCTGGGGTTGGCTGGCTTTCCATGGCGGAAGGATGGCATTGAAATGGGCCGCCGTCTGCAGGGAATCTGCAAGATTTGTCTCGGACTTGGTCACGTTTGGTTAGTGCAAAAGAACCATTGTGAACGTTCTGCTTCTGTAACAGCAGCGACGTATACAGGGTGAAGGAGGCTGTGTGCAAATTCGTGTGCGCGAAATGTCCGCCAAGTGCCGCCGTTGCGGCGGCATCGAATTTGCCCCGGTCAAGAAGGGCGCCATAGGTCTCGCGGACTGGTTTTACTGCGTCGAATGTCTCGCTCAAAGGGTCCACGCCGATCTGATGGTCCAGATCGGCGAGGAGGTAATGAAACAAACCAACGCGTTCATAGCCGTCCACAAGGCCATAGCGGACGAGGTCATAAACTCCTGCGCGGATTTACACTGTAGGGATGGCAAATCCGCTTCCCGCTCTCTCGCTCCTGGAGACGCGCGTCCTTGGTACCCTGGTCGAAAAGCAGCACACCGTGCCCGACTCCTACCCTCTGACTCTCAACGCCCTGGTCTCCGGCTGCAATCAGAAGACCAGCCGGTTGCCGGTGATGGAGGCGACGGAGGCTGAAGTCCAGGCGAGCATCGACAGCCTGAAGAGCCGCAACCTGGTGATGGAAACGAGCGGCGGGCGGGTAGCGCGCTACGCGCACAATCTCGAGCGGGTGCTGCAGGTCCCTTCCCAGGCAGCGGCCCTGCTCACTTCCCTCATGCTGCGCGGTCCGCAGACGGCGGGAGAGCTGCGAATCAGCTGCGAACGGCTGCACAGCTTTTCCGATATCTCGGCGGTGCAAGGTTTCCTGGAGGAATTGGCCGCCCGACCGGCTGGACCTCTGGTGGTCGAGCTGCCGCGGCTACCCGGGGCGAGGGAGAACCGCTGGGCCCACCTGCTGAGCGGTACGCCGAAGCAGGACGCGCCGACGGCGGACAGGAGGGCGGACGGCGGATCGGGCGGCGATCTCTCCTTGGGAGAGGTGGCGGCTCTCAAGGCGAACGTCGCGCGGCTCGAAGCGGAGGTCGTTGCGCTGAAGGCCCTGGTCGCGCGCATCTGCGCGGAGTTCGGCATCGAAAAGTAGGGCTTGACAAAGCCGCCGCTGCCGCCTAATACTAAACCTAATGGTTAAGTATTCGGACGACGACCTCGATACCGTGTTCGCCGCGCTCTCCGACCGCACCCGCCGCCGCGTGCTTCAGTCGCTCGCCGAAGGCGACCGGCCGGTCTCGGAGCTTGCCCGCGCGCACCAGATGTCGCTTCCCGGTTTCCTCAAGCACCTGCGCGTGCTCGAGGACGCCGGGCTCATCGGGCGGACGAAGGAGGGGCGGGTGGTGAGCTGCGAGCTCTCCGCCGCGCCCATGAAGGAAGCCGCAGTGTGGATGTCGCGCTACGAGAAGTTCTGGACCGAGAAGCTCGATTCGCTCGCCCGCTATCTCTATCAGCAAGAGGAGCTGCAGACATGGAACAAGCCAAGCTCAGGGAAAAGCCCTGGCTCACCCTCACCCGCAGCTACCCCGTCGCGCCGGAAAAGGTCTGGCGCGCGTGGACCGACCCGCAAGCGGTAAGGAAGTGGTGGGGGCCGGGGGGCAACGAGCCGGTCTCGCTGGCGGAGCTCGACCTGCGCGTCGGCGGGCGCTTCCGGATCGTGTTCGGCGGCCCCGACGGCAAGGCGCACGAGTGCGCCGGCATCTATCGCGAGGTCGTGCCGAACCGCAAGCTGGTGTTCACCTGGACCTGGCCCAACAGCACGCCAGAGCGCGAGTCGCTCGTCACCATCAGCTTCCGCGCGACGCCGGGCGGCACCGAGCTCGTGTTCCTGCACGAGCAGTTCTTCGATGAGACGGTGCGCGACGACCACAAGCGAGGCTGGAGCGGGTCCTTCGACAAGCTCGAACGTTTCCTCGCCGGCTAAAGCTTTTACAGCAAACCAACTAGATACCCAAGGAGAAACGCATGGCTTACGTTGACGGATTCGTTGTGCCAGTGCCGAAGAAAAAACTGCAGGCCTACCGCCGCATTGCTACGAAGGCCGGAAAGGTCTGGCGCGAGCACGGCGCGCTCGAGGTCCGCGAGAGCGTGGCCGATGATGTGAAGTGGGGCAAGCGCACGTCGTTTCCGCGCAGCGTCAAGCAAAAACCGGGCGAGACGGTGGTGTTTTCGTACATCGTGTACAAGTCGCGCGCGGATCGCGATCGGGTGGTTGCGAAGGTGATGAAGGACAAGCGCCTCGCAGCCATGATGGATCCGAAGTCGATGCCCTTCGACGGCAAGCGCATGATCTACGGCGGATTCAAGGTCCTGGTCGATCTATGAAACCCTTCGAGATCTCGCGCGTGTTCGCTGCGCCTCGCGACAAGCTGTGGAAGGCCTGGACCGAGACCGAGCGCCTGAAGCAGTGGTGGGGGCCTAAAGGCTTCAAGGTACATACCTGCAAGGTCGACCTGCGTCCCGGCGGCGTCTTCCACTACGGCATGACGGCGCCCGACGGCAAGGATATATGGGGCAGGTTCACCTATCGCGAGATCAAGGCGCCCGAGCGCCTGGTCTTCATCGTCTCGTTTTCGGACCCGAAGGGCGGCGTGACGCGCCATCCCTGGTCGCCGAACTGGCCGCTGGAAACGCTCTCTACCGTCACCTTCGAGGAGCAGGGCGGCAAGACCAAGGTCACCGTGCAGTGGATTCCCGCGGATTCCGCGACGGAGACGGAGCGCAAGACCTTCGACGAAGGGCGCGACGGCATGAAGCAAGGCTGGGGCGGCACCATGGACCAGTTCGCCGCATACCTGGGACGAGCGAAATGATCAAGGCCATCGCCATCATCGTCGCCGTTCTGCTCGCCGGGATTGTCATCTTTGCCACGACGCGGCCCGATACGTTCCGCGTCCAGCGCTCGACGAGCATCAAGGCGCAGCCGGAGAAGATTTTTCCGCTCATCAACGACCTGCAGCGCTGGGGCGCCTGGTCGCCCTACGAGAAGCGCGATCCGGCGATGAAAAGGACCTTCGGCGCGACCACGGCCGGCAAAGGCGCCGTCTACGAGTGGGACGGCAACAAGAGCGTGGGCAAGGGGCGCATGGAGATCACCGACACCGCTCCGCCTTCGACGATTGTCATCAAGCTGGATTTCATCGCGCCATTCGAAGGCCACAACGTCGCCGAGTTCACCCTGAACGGCAAGGGCGATGCCACGCACGTTACCTGGGCCATGTACGGCCCCGCCAGCTTCGTCTCGAAGCTGATCGGCATCTTTTTCAGCATGGACAGCATGATCGGCAAGGACTTCGAGGCCGGCCTTGCCGCCCTTAAGACCATCGCCGAAAAGTAGCCAGGAGACCGTAATGCGATTCATGATGCTGATGATTCCGAAGGGATATGAGACGGCGGCCGCGGGGCAGATGCCGGAGGCCAAAGCCGTCGCCGCGATGATGAAGTACAACGAAGCCCTGCAGAAGGCCGGCGTGTTGCTTGGGCTCGACGGCCTGCACCCGCCCTCGATGGGCGCGCGCGTCTCGTTCTCGGGCGGAAAGCCGAAGGTGACTCCCGGGCCCTTCCCCGGAGTGAAGGAGGTCCTGGGCGGCTACTGGATGATCCAGGTCAAGTCGAAAGACGAGGCGATCGAATGGGCGAAGCGCTGCCCGGCCTCGGACAACGAAGTGATCGAGGTTCGGCAGGTGCAGGAGCTCGCCGATTTTCCGGACGATGTGAAGAAAGTCGTGGCCGAGTATCCCGAGTTGATGCCCGCGAAGAAGGCCAAGAAGGCGAAGAAGAAAAAATGAATAGTCGCTACGGCTGGGTGATGGTGGCGCTCGGCGCTTTCATGACGTGCATCGCGATCGGCGCCATGTTCTCGCTCGCCGTGTTCCTGCAGCCGATCACCGAAGCGACCGGCTGGTCGCACACGGCGGTGTCGAGCGCCATGACGCTCGGCTTCCTGGCGATGGGCGCGGCGGGCTTCGGCTGGGGCGCGCTGAGCGACCGCATCGGACCGCGCAGCGTCGTGCTGGCCGGCGCGGTGCTCCTCGGGCTCGGCCTCTTCCTCGCGAGCCGCGCGCAGAGTCCGCTCCAGTTCCAGCTCGCGTTCGGCCTGCTGGTCGGCATCGCTGTCGGCAGCTTCTTCACGCCGATGATCGCCGCAGTGATGGGCTGGATCACCGAGCACCGCGGCCTCGCGGTGTCGCTCGTCTCGGTCGGGGTCGGTGTCGCGCCGATGACCATGTCGCCGTTCGCCGCGTGGCTCATCACGCAGATGGACTGGCGCAGCGCGCAGGTCGTGCTCGCCGTGCTCGTGTGGGCGACGCTCGTTCCGGCAGCGCTCTTCGTGCGCAGGCCGCCGGCCGAGCCGGCGGCGGCGGAGCAGGGTGCGGCCGAAGGACCACCGATGAGCCTGCGCGACGCGTTTGCCTCGCTGTCATTCATCGTGCTCGCGCTCACCTTCTTCGCCTGCTGCGCGGCGCACGCCGGGCCGATTTTCCACACGGTCACCTACGCGATGACCTGCGGTCTCGCGCCGCTCGCCGCGGTCACGATCTACAGCGTCGAGGGCCTCGCCGGACTCGGCGGCCGCCTCGCGCTCGGCGTTGTCGCCGACCGCCTCGGCGTGAAGCGCGTGCTCATCGCCGGGCTGCTCATTCAGGCGGTCGCGGCGGGCGCATTCGTCTTCGCGTCGCGCCTCGGCGAGTTCTACGCCGTCGCCGCCACCTTCGGCTTCGCCTATGGCGGCGTGATGCCGCTCTACGCGGTGCTTGCGCGCGAGTACTTCGGGCAGCGCATCCTCGGCGCGGTGTTCGGCGCCGCCGCCATGGTGTCCAGCCTCGGGATGGCGCTCGGTCCCGCGGTGGGCGGCTGGATCTTCGACCGCTTCGGCGGCTACACCTGGCTGTATATCGGCTCTTTCGCGGTGGGAATCGGCGCGGTCGCCATCGCGCTCGCATTTCCGCCGGTCAACGATCGCATCGGAACACTTCATCTCAAGGAGGTAGCACCATGAAAGCGAAAGCCATCCCCGAAGGAATGCACTCGGTCACGCCACATCTCGTCTGCGCCGGTGCGGCAAAGGCGATCGAGTTCTACAAGAAGGCGTTCGGCGCCGAGGAGCAGGCGCGCATGCCGGGCCCCGACGGCCGGCTGATGCACGCCGCGGTGAAGATCGGCGACTCGGTGGTGATGCTCGCCGACGAGATGCCTGAGTGGGGCTCGCTCGGGCCCGCTTCGCTCAAAGGCTCGCCGGTCACGATCCACCTCTACGTCGACGACGCCGACAAGTTCGTCGAGCGCGCGGTGAAGGCGGGCGCGAAAGTGACGATGCCGGTCGCCGAGCAGTTCTGGGGCGATCGCTACGGCAAGCTCGAGGACCCCTTCGGCCACCACTGGTCGGTCGGCACGCACGTGCGCGACGTGAGCCGCGAGGAGATGGACGAGGCGATGAAGGAAATGGCGAAGAGCATGCCGAAGCCGGGCTCGCAGACCGCACGGCGGCCGGGAGCCTGATCATGCAAAAAATCACCTCGATGCTGTGGTTCGACGGCCAGGCCGAAGAGGCAGCGAAGTTCTACGTTTCAGTCTTCAAGAACTCCAAGATGGGCAAGGTCTTGCGCTACGGCGACGCGGGACCCGGACCGAAGGGGAGCGTGATGGTCGCGAGCTTCGAGGTCGAGGGCCGGGAGTTCACGGCGCTGAACGGCGGACCGCAGTTCAAGTTCAACGAGTCGGTCTCCTTCGTCGTGCATTGCAAGACCCAGGAAGAGGTCGATTCCTACTGGGACAAGCTGCTTGCCGGCGGCGGGCAGGAGAGCATGTGCGGCTGGCTCAAGGACAAGTTCGGCCTCAGCTGGCAAATCACCCCGGACGCCTTGCTCGAGCTGCTGAGCGATCCCGATCCCGCGATCTCGCAAAGCGTCATGAAGGCGATGATGCAGATGAGGAAGATCGACATCGAAGGCCTGAAGCGGGCCAAGCAGGCAAAAGCGGCATGATCTACAAAGGCAGCTGCCACTGCGGCAAGGTCGCCTTCGAGGTGGAAGGCGAGATCAAGGACGTCACGGCGTGCAACTGCTCGATGTGCTCCCGGAAGGGAGTGCTTATGTGGTTCGTTCCGCGCCAGAAATTGCATCTGCTGACGCCGGAGAAGGATTTGAGCACCTACCTGTTCAACAAGCACGCCATCAAGCACCGCTTCTGCGCCGATTGCGGCATCCACCCGTTCGGCGAAGGCGCCGATCCGAAGGGCAACCAGATGGCGGCAGTGAACGCGCGCTGCCTCGAAGGCATCGAGCTTTCGTCGCTCACCGTCAAGAATTTCAACGGTCGGGCGCTTTGAGCCCAAAGGAGACCATCATGGGAAGACCTGTCGTTCATTGGGAATTCATGTCGAAGGATCCGGCGATGGTGTCGGACTTCTACGCGAAGATCTTCGGCTGGAAGGTGCGGCACATGCCGCAGGTCAACTACCGCCTGGTCGAGACCGGCGCCAAAGGAGAAATGCGCGGCATCAACGGCGGCATCCTCAAGCCGGAGCGCGAAGGCCCCTGGCCCGGCAACATGCTTTTCTACGTCCTCGTCGACGACCTCGCGGCCTACCGCAAGAAGATCGTCGACGCGGGCGGGCAGATCCACGTCGAGGAGCAGCAGGTGCCTGGCATGGGCACGCTGTCGCTGTTCACAGATCCCGAGGGCCGCATGAACGGCCTGTGGAGGGCGGCCCCGGCGGCAGCCAGGCCTGCCAAGAAGGCCGCGAGGAAGAAAAAATGAAACCGTCGACTGGTAATCCCGCTCCCGGCTACAAGAAGCACCCGGAGCATCGCATCGAGACGAAGCCCGCGAAGGAGCGCGTGCGCGTGACGTTCAACGGCGAAGTCATCGCCGACACGCGCGACGCCGTCAGGATGGAGGAGGGCGACTATCCCGCGGTCTTCTATTTTCCCCGCAAGGACGTGAAGATGGAGCGGCTCGTGCGCTCGAGCCATCGGACGCACTGCCCGTTCAAGGGCGATGCAGCGTATTTTTCCCTGGTGAACGGGCCCGAGAACGCGGTCTGGAGCTACGAGCAGCCGTACGACGAGATGAGCGTGATCAGGGAGCGGCTCGCGTTCTACCCCGACAAGGTGGATATCAGCACGGCATGAATTAGAATGCGCGGCTCTGATGCCGCCGATCATTTCGATTTCGAACCTGTCGAAGACCTACGCCTCCGGCTTCGAGGCGCTCAAGCGCGTCAATCTCGACATTCGCCGCGGCGAGATCTTCGCCCTGCTGGGGCCGAACGGCGCGGGCAAGACGACGCTCATCAACATCGTCTGCGGCATCGTGACGCCCTCCGCGGGCGCCGTGTCGGTGGGCGGTCACGACATCATTCGGGACTACCGCGCGGCGCGCTCGATGATCGGCCTGGTGCCGCAGGAGCTGACCAGCAATGCATTCGAAAGCGTCTGGGCGACGGTCAGCTTCAGCCGGGGCCTGTTCGGCAAGCCGGCCAATCCCGGACACATCGAGAAGGTGCTCAGGGACCTGTCCTTGTGGGACCGGAAAGACAGCAAGATCATGACGCTGTCGGGAGGCATGAAGCGCCGCGTGCTGATCGCCAAGGCCCTGGCGCACGAGCCGCAGGTGCTGTTTCTAGACGAGCCGACGGCCGGCGTCGATGTCGAGCTGCGGCAGGACATGTGGAAGTCGGTGCGCTTCCTGCGCGACTCGGGGGTGACGGTCATCCTCACCACGCACTACATCGACGAGGCCGAGCTGATGGCCGAGCGCATCGGCGTGATCAGCAAGGGGGAGATCATCCTGGTCGAGGAGAAGGCCGAGCTGATGCGCAAGCTCGGCAAGAAAGTGCTGACGCTCCAGCTGCACGAGGTGCTCGACGCCATCCCGGCAGAGCTCGCAGCGCATCGCCTGAGCCTGGCGGCCGACGGCCGCGAGCTGGTGTACACCTACGACACGCAGCGCGAGCGCACCGGCATCACGTCCCTGCTCGACGATCTCAACCAGGCGGGCATCGGCTTCAAGGACCTGCAGACCACGCAAAGCTCCCTTGAGGATATTTTCGTCGACCTGGTGCGGCAAAAATAATGAACTACCGCGCGATCTGGGCGATCTACGTGTTCGAGATGGCGCGCACCGGCCGCACGCTGCTGCAGAGCATCGTCGCCCCGGTGATCTCGACGTCGCTGTACTTCGTGGTGTTCGGGGCGGCGATCGGCACGCGCATCGCCGAGATCGACGGCGTCAGCTATGGCGCCTTCATCGTGCCGGGGCTGGCGATGCTGATGCTGCTGACGCAGAGCGTCACCAACGCCTCGTTCGGCATCTACTTTCCCAGGTTCACCGGCACGATCTACGAGATCCTGTCGGCGCCGGTTTCGTATCTCGAGATCGTGACCGGCTACGTCGGCGCGGCCGCGACCAAGTCGGTCATCCTGGGGCTGATCATCGTCGCCACGGCGGGCCTGTTCGTGCCGCTGCGCATCGCCCACCCGGCCTGGATGCTCGCGTTCCTCCTGCTGACCGCCGTGACCTTCAGCCTGTTCGGCTTCATCATCGGCATCTGGGCGGACGGCTTCGAGCAGCTGCAGTTCGTGCCCCTGCTGGTCATCACTCCGTTGACCTTCCTGGGCGGCACTTTCTACTCCATCAGCGTATTGCCGCCCGCCTGGCAGACAGTCACCCTGTTCAATCCCGTGGTCTACCTGGTCAGCGGCTTCCGCTGGAGCTTCTATGAGATCGCCGACGTGAACGTCGGAGTCAGCCTGGCGATGACCGGCCTGTTCCTCGCCGCCTGCCTGGCCGCGGTATGGTGGATCTTCAAGACCGGCTACCGGCTGAAGACCTGAATGCGCTCGATCCCGATCTTTCTCCTGCTCTGGGCGAGCGCGGCGCTCGCCCAGCCGTACCCGGCGAGGCCGGTGAAGATCATGGCCGGCGCCTCTCCGGGCGGCGGCATCGACATCATCTCCCGCCTGCTGGCGGACAAGTTTGCCGAGCGCTTCAAGCAGCCGTTCGTCGTCGAGAACCGCCCCGGCGCATCGAACACGCTGGCCGCCGACTTCACGGCCAGGGCGGCGCCCGACGGCCATACCCTCATGGTGGCGACCAATACCGGGCAGGCCATCGCGCCGCACCTCATCAAGCTCGGCTTCGATGCGCAGAAGGACATCCAGCCCGTCGGCCTGGTGGTGGTCGTGCCCAATGTCGTGGTGGTGAATAACGGCGTTCCCGCGCGCACCATCGAAGAGCTTCTCGCGCTCCTGAAGGCGAAGCCCGGCGAATACCGCTTCGCTTCGGTAGGCGTAGGCAGCACGCAGCACATCGCCGCGGAGCTCTTCATGCGGGCCACCGCCACGAAGCTCATCCACATCCCCTACAAAGGCAGCAGCCAGGCGCATATCGACCTCCTGGGCGGGCAGGTCGAGATGATGCTCGACACGACCTCCTCCGCGATGGGCCAGATCAAGGCAGGGAGGCTGCGTCCGCTGGCGGTCACGACGCCGAAGCGCGCCGCCGAGCTCCCCAACGTCCCCACGCTCGCCGAATCGGGCATCCAGGGCGTCGAGATGAGCACCTGGTATGGCCTGTTCGTGACCGGCGGCACGCCGCGCGCGATCGTCGAGCGGCTCAACGCCGAGCTGCAGCAGGCGCTGAAGCTGCCCGACGTGCAGGCGAGGCTCTCCGGCCTCGGTGGCGAGCCCGGCGCGCTCAGCGTCCAGCAATTCACCGAGATGAACAGCGCGGAGTACGAGCGCTTCGGCAGGCTGATCCGCGAAGCCGCAATCAGGATCGATGGCTAGCCGGTTCACGGTGCGCGATGTCCTGGCCGGGCGGGCGCCGAAAGACGCGAGCGTCACCGTGAAGGGCTGGGTGCGCACGCGGCGCGACTCGAAGGCGGGGTTCTCCTTCGTCAACGTGTCGGACGGCTCCTCTTTCCATCCGGTGCAAGTGGTGGCGGCGAATACGTTGCCCAATTATTCCCAGGAAATTTTGAAACTGACAGCGGGCTGCGCGGTGGAGGCGAGCGGCGGCATCGTGCCCTCGCCCGCCAAGGGCCAGCCGTTCGAGATGCAGGCGAGCGCGATCAGGGTGCTCGGCTGGGTCGACGATCCGGACACCTACCCGATCCAGCCCAAGCCGCACACGCTCGAGTTCCTGCGCGAGGTGGCGCATCTGCGGCCGCGCACCAACGTGATCGCCGCGGCGACGCGCGTGCGGCACACCGTGGCGCAGGCGATCCACCGCTTCTTCCACGAGCGGGATTTTTTCTGGGTCAATACGCCGATCATCACCGCCTCGGACGCCGAGGGCGCCGGCGAGCTGTTCCGGGTGTCGACGCTCGATCTCGCCAACCTGCCGCGCACGCCCGAGGGCAAAACCGACTTCGCGCGGGATTTCTTCGGCCGCGAGACCTTCCTCACGGTGTCGGGGCAGCTCAACGTCGAGGCCTACTGCCTGGCGCTCTCCAGGGTCTATACCTTCGGCCCGACCTTCCGCGCCGAGAACTCGAACACCAGCCGGCACCTCGCCGAGTTCTGGATGGTGGAGCCCGAGATCGCCTTCGCCGATCTGTCGGACAACGCGGATCTCGCGGAAGCGCTTTTGAAGTCCACTTTTGAAACTTTGCTCGCGCAAAGGCAGGAGGACCTTGCCTTCTTCGACGAGCGCATCGAGAAGGGGCTGGTGGCGAAGCTGCAGGGGATCGTCGAATCGCAGTTCGTGCGCATGGACTACGGCGAGGCGATCGCGATCCTCGAGCGCGCCAGGGAGAGCTTCGAGTTCCCGGTGAAGTGGGGCGTCGACCTGCAGTCGGAGCACGAGCGCTACCTCACCGAGCGCCACGCGAAGCGGCCCGTCGTCGTCATGAACTATCCCAAGGGCATCAAGGCCTTCTACATGCGGGTGAACGACGACGGCCGCACGGTGGCGGCGATGGACGTGCTCGCGCCCGGGATCGGCGAGATCATCGGCGGCAGCCAGCGCGAGGAGCGGCTTGCCGTCCTCGATTCCCGCATGGAGGAATTGAACGTAAAAAAGGAAAGCTATGACTGGTACCGCGACCTGCGCCGCTACGGCAGCGTCCCGCATGCCGGCTTCGGCCTCGGCCTGGAGCGCACGATCGCCTACGTCACCGGCCTCAGCAACGTGCGCGACGCCATCCCGTTTCCCAGAACGCCGGGGAACGCGAAGTACTGAATGGCCTACCTATAGAAGACATGCCTGCCGATCCGGGCTACGCGCTTCTTCTCTTTCGCCCAGCCGGGAGTAATGTGGGTCGCGTGAAAGAACAGGGCGCCCTCTAGCACCGGCGTATACCCCTGGTAGTAGACCGCTTCGGCCACCTTCCAGGCGCGCTCCCATTCCTCGCCGCTCGGCGCCGGCAGCTCATTGAATTCGGTCCACGAAAACGCGCCCACGTAGCGCCGCAGGACCGGATCCCAGTTCTTCTGATACACGATCGCGCAAAGCGTACGGGGAAAACGCCGCGAGGCCTTGCGGTTCATCGTGACTTCCGCCACGGCATACTGCCCCGCAGCGGGTTCCCCGCGAGCCTCGAAATAGACGTTTCGCGCCAGGCAGGCGAGGTTCTGCCGGTCGAGATCGCGCGCGCGATTGCGCCTCTCGTCCTGATTCGCGAACACCGCCGTCAGCAGCAATCCCAACAGCGCGACGATCAGGCCGACGATCAGGACAAACACCCACGGCCCCTTGTCGGTCCGGTACCAGAAGACGCGCACGGCGTAAAGAGGGCTCAAGTCCATGTCCTCCCAGGGCTCTAGTTTGCGGACCGCCGCGGCCCAGGCGAAGGCAAAAATCCCGGTTTCGCTCCGCGTCCGCGTTTGAGCCTTGTGGGAACGGGGCGGCTTTTGTACATTGGCCGCATCTCCTAAGGAGGGGGAATCCATGAAGAAGCTGGCACTCAAAGCGGCAATCCTTGCGTTTGCCTGCGCGACGTTTGGCGCGCAGGCGCAGGAACGCGTCATCCGCATCGGCGTGGTGATGCCGATCTCGGGACCGGGGTCGTATTTCGGGGTGATGGGCAAGGAGGGCATCGACCTCGCGCTCGAGCAGCTGAAGCAGCCCATCAACGGCTACCGCCTGCAGGTGCAGGCCGAGGACTCGGCTTGCAGCCCGCTGCAGGCCACCAACGCGGTGAAGCGCGTGCTCGATCAGTTCAAGCCGCACATCGTCATCGGCGACGAGTGCTCGGACGCCTCGCTCGCCATCGCGCCGATCCTCGAGCAGGCCAAGGTGGTGCAGCTCAACGCCGGCTCGGTGACCATGAAGCTGACCGAATCCGGCTACAAATATGTATTCCGCATCTTCCCGAACGCCGAGCAGCAGAGCCTGCCGCTCGCCAAGGTCGCCTACGAAAGGCTAAACGCGCGCACCGCGGTGATCCTGTACGAGAAGACCAACGCCGGCAACGACAACGCCGACGGCTTCGAGAAGCCGTTCGTCGCCATGGGCGGCAAGGTCCTGGCGAAGATCGACTTCGGCCGCGACGTGAACGACTTCACCGCCATCGCCACGCGCATCGCCTCGCTCGGCAAGGTCGACGTGCTGCCGACCTTCGCGCTCGAAGGCCAGACCGTGCGCCTGTCGCAGGCGCTCGCGCAGGCGAGGGTGGTCAAGGGCGGCGGCGGCAACGCGGTGCAGATGGGCTCGATCTGGCTGCCCTACGGTTACGACCAGAAGGCCGGCCAGGCCGCCGAGGGCTATGTGCGCATCGTGCAGTTCGATCCGACCGAGAACCGCAAGATCGTGCAGGACTTCGTCAAGGCCTTCCACGCCAAGTACGGCGCCGACAAGATGCCGACGCACATCAATGCGCATGCTTACGACGCCATCCTGCTGGTGGCCGAAGCGGTGCGACGCGGCGCGACGGACTCGGAGTCGATCCGCGACCGGTTCACCAAGATGAAAGATGTGGAAGTGACGACCGGCAGGATCACCTTCGGTCCCAACGGCCAGAACAGCGACCTGTCGGTGATCCACTTCGTCGAGACCCAGAAGGACCTGAGCTGGAAAGGGCTCGACTGGTAGAGCTGGTCGTACAGCAGTCGGTCAACGGGATCTACCTGGGCTGCCTGTATGTGATGGTGGCCCTCGGGCTCACGTTGATCTACGGCGTGCTGAACCAGATCAACTTCGCCCACGCCGACTTCGTCACCGTCGGCGCGTTCACGGCTTTCTTCACGGCGACGCGCTTTGCGACCAAGGTCCTCGGCCTGCCGGACACCGGCGCCTACCTGCTGTCGATGTTCACCGCGCTCGGCGCCGGGGCGCTGCTCGGACTGGCAGTGAACGCGGCCGTGTTCGCGCCTTTGCGCGACCGCGGCGACGAGCTGCGCCCGCTGATCGCGACGATAGGGGTGTCGGTATTGCTCGAGAACGCCCAGCTCGCCCTCTTCGGGCCGATCCCCTACCAGTTCGACTCGCCTTTCTCGCGCGAGACCATTCGCCTCGGGCGCATCTTCTTCACCGGCCAGAGCGTGCTGGTGGTCGGCGTGTCGGCGGCGGCGATCGCCGCGCTCTACGGCTTTATGCGGTTCACGTTCCTCGGCAAGGCGCTGCGCGCGGTGGCGCAGGACCGCGAGACGGCCGGTCTGATGGGCATCAATCCGAGCCTGCTCATCGCTCTTACCATCGTCATCGCCTCGGCCATGGCGGGCATGGCCGGCGCGCTCCTCGGCCCGGTGCTGGTCCTGTCTCCCTTTGCCGGCGCCTCGGTGATCGTCAAGGCCTTCGCCATCGTCATCATTGGCGGCTTTGGCAACATGCAGGGCACCATCATCGCCGGCATCCTGGTCGGCATCATCGAAGCCTTCACTGTGCAGTACCTCGGCTCGGGGCTGATCGACCTGGTGGTGTTCGTGCTGCTGCTATTGATGCTGGTGCTGCGGCCCACGGGCCTGATCGCTGAGCGGAAAGAAGAAAACGTTTGAGTGCCCGAAGAATTTATTTTGTCGTAAGCATCCTCGTCCTGGCCGCGCTGCCCTGGCTCATTGCCACACCGTACTGGCGCGGCATCCTGGTGCTGTGCGCGATGAACGTGCTGCTCGCGCTGTCGCTCAACCTGGTGCTCGGCTACACCGGGCAGCTCAACCTCGGCCAGTCGGCATTCTTCGGCATCGGCGCCTATGTCTCCACCGTCCTCATCAAGAGCTACGGCTGGAATTTCTGGCTCGCGGCGCTGGTGGCGGTCGGCGCGGCCGGGCTCCTCGGCCTCGCTCTCGCGGCCTTCGCGGTGCGGCTGCGCGGGCACTATCTCGCCATCGCTTCGCTCGGCTTCGCCGTCATCACTTACCAGGTCCTGGTGAACTGGGAGAAGGTCACCCAGGGAGTGCGGGGCATCTACGGCATCATGCCGCCTGTCGCCAGCACGCCGGCGCTTTTCTACCTGGTCGCCGGCATCGCGGTCCTGGTCTACGTTTTGATCGACAACCTGGTGCGCTCGCCCATCGGCGAGACCTTGCGCGCGATCCGCGAGGATGAGGTGTCGGCCGCGTCGCTGGGCATCAACGCAGCGCTATGGAAAGCGTTCGCGTTCGGCATCGGCGCGGCGATCGCCGGCGTAGCGGGCTGCTTCTACCCCGGCTTTGTAGGCACGCTGGTTCCGGACGCCTTCAACATCATCGAGTCGTTCACCATGCTGGCGATGGTCATCGTGGGCGGCATGGGCACCATGGTCGGCCCGGTGGTGGGCGCGATCGTGCTCACCTTCCTGCCGGAGCTGCTGCGCGGCTTCGGCGAGCTGCGGCTGATGATCTACGGGCTTGCCCTGACCCTGGTGGTGCTGTTTATGCCGGGCGGCATGGTGCAGGCGTGGATGGCGTTGCGCGCGCGGATGCGATGATGCTACAAGCCAAGGGGATCAGCAAAAGCTTCGGCGGCGTGCGCGCCGTGCAGAATGTCTCCATCGCCGTGCCCGCGAACTCGATCTTCGCCCTGATCGGGCCGAACGGCGCCGGCAAGTCGACGCTGCTCAACCTGCTGTCGGGCCTCTACCAGCCTGATGCCGGCTCGTTGCATTTTGAGGAACAGAATCTGATCGGTCTGCCGGCGCACCGCCGCGTGCGGCTCGGCATGGCCCGCACCTTCCAGAAGATCCGCCTGTTCAAGCAGCTCACGCTGCTCGAAAACGTGCTCGCCGGCTTTCACATTCATCACGACACGCCCTTCTGGAAATACCTTGTTCACGGCAATACCGGGCGCTTCCGCGAGGAGGCGCGCGAGCTGCTCGCATTCGTCGGGCTGGAGGCACGCTCCGGCGAGCGCGCAGGCGCGCTCCCCTATGGCAAGCAGCGCATGCTCGAGATCGCGCGCGCCCTGGCGACGCGGCCGCGCCTGTTCATGCTCGACGAGCCGGCGGCGGGGCTGAACGCCGCCGAGGTCGAGTTCCTGCTGCAAAGGCTCGAGGAGATCGGCCGGCGCGGCGCCACAGTGATCGTGGTCGAGCACAACATGGACCTGGTGATGAGCGTCGCGCACCGCGTCTTCGTCATGGACCACGGCGAGCCTCTGTTCGAGGGCACGCCGCGCGAAGTGCAGAGCAACCCGGCGGTGATCGCAGCCTACCTTGGCGGTGAATTTGCTTCTTGAAGTACAAAACCTCGAGTTGGCGTACGGCGAAGTCCCGGCGGTGCGCGAGCTCTCCTTCGACGTCGCCGAAGGCGAGATCGTCACCCTCATCGGCGCCAACGGCGCCGGCAAGACCACCACCCTGCGCGGCGTCGCCGGCGCCATGCTGCCACGCAGGGGCCATATCTTTTTTTCAGGTCAGGATATAACAAAGCTACCTGCCTATCGCCGGGCGCTCGCCGGCATCGCCCTGGTGCCGGAAGGCCGGCGCGTGTTCCCGGCGCTGACGGTGCGGGAAAACCTCGAAATGGGCGGCTTCAAGTTCCGCGCCGACCGGGGGAAGCTGCGCTCGCAGATGGAGCGGGTGATGGAGATGTTCCCGCGGCTGCGCGAGCGCGCGTCCCAGGCGGCGGGAACGCTCTCCGGCGGCGAGCAGCAGATGCTCGCGCTGTCCCGGGGGCTGATGTCCGGGCCGCGGCTGCTGTGCATGGACGAGCCCTCGCTCGGCCTCGCGCCGCTCGTGGTGCAGGACATCTTCCGCAGCATCCGCGCCGCAAACGCCGCCGGGACGAGCATCCTGCTGGTCGAGCAGAACGCCCGCTATGCGCTCGAAACGGCGAGCCGCGGCTACGTGCTGCAGACGGGCGCGATCATCGCGAGCGGGACGTGCGCGATGCTCAAGCAGGACGAGCGGGTGAAGGAAGCGTATCTCGGGAGACGGTAATGAATTACTCATTGCAGGGAAAGGCCGCCATCGTCACCGGCGCGGGCGGCGGCATCGGCAGCGCCATCGCACGCGCCTTTACCGAAGCTGGCGCCAAGGTGGCTGCAGTCGACTTGGACATCAAAAGAATCTCTCATGAGAAATGGCTCGGGATCGCCTGCGACGTTTCTTCCGAATCCGAAACTCGCAACGCGGTCGAGCAGGCGAGCAAGGCCTTCGGCGGCCTGCACGTGCTGGTGAATGGCGCCGCGATGAAGGATCCGAGCGCGACGGTCGTCGAGCTCGATCTCGCGGCCTGGAACCGCGTGTTCGCCGTCAACGTCGCCGGCGCCTACCTGATGAGCCGGTGGGCCATTCCGCACATGGCGCGCGCCGGCGGCGGCTCCATCATCCACGTCGCTTCGCAGCTCGGCACCGTAGGCACGCCGGGACGCGTCGCCTACTGCGCCACCAAGGGAGCGCTGATCACCATGGCCAAAGCCATGGCGGCAGACCACGCGGCACAGAAGATCCGGGTGAACACGCTTTCGCCGGGCGCGGTGGAGACCGAGCGCATGCTGCGTTTCGGCTCGATGGAAAAGGCGCGCGAAATTCTCGGCCCGAAGCACCTGCTGAACCGGCTCGGCCAGCCCGAGGAGATCGCCGCCGCGGCGCTGTTCCTCGCCTCGGATGCTTCCAGCTTCATGACCGGCGCCGACCTGCGCGTCGACGGCGGCTATAACGCAGTCTAAAGCGTCATGCCACCGTCGACGCTGATCACCGCGCCGTTGATGTAGCTGGCGTCGTCGGAGGCGAGGAACGCGAACACGTTGGCCACTTCCTCGGGCTTGCCGAGCCGGCCGGAGGGAACCTTCGCTTCCATGCCCTTCAGCACTTCCTCCGGCATCTGGTTGAGGATCGGCGTCCTGATGAAGCCCGGGCACACGGCAACCGCGCGAATGCCCTTGCGCCCCAGCTCCCGGGCCCAGGTCTTGGTCATGCCGATCACGGCGAACTTGCTGGCCGCGTAATTGGTCTGGCCGAAGTTGCCGTACAGCCCGACGACCGAGGAGGTCGTCAGGATGACCCCCGATCCCTGTGCCAGCATGATGTCCACCACCATCCGCGTCGAGTTGTAGACGCCCTTCAGGTTGATGTCGATCACCTTGTCGAACTGCTCATCCGTCATGTTTTTCAGCTGCGCGTCCATGACGATGCCGGCGTTGTTGACCACGCAGTCGATGCGCCCCCACTTGGCCATCACCGCCTTCACCATGGCTGCGAGCGTCTCCTTCTTGGTCACGTCGACCGGATAGCCCTCGGCTTCGCCGCCCTTCGATCGTATCGCCGCCAGCGTCTGTTGCATCAACTCCGGATTGATGTCGCACACCGCCACCTTCGCGCCCTCGGCGGCGAACTTGACGGCTGTCGAATGCCCGATCCCGCGTGCCCCGCCTGTGATGATGGCAACCTTTCCCGTGAGCATCATGGCTGCTCCTTTAGCTTGGCGCGATTGATAAAGAAGAGGTCAGATCGGCGTCGCGAGCAGCGAGGGAACCAGGCCGGTGTCGGCGACGACGGTCACCGATTTCAGGCGCGCGACACCGCCCTCGACGCGCGCCTCGACGCGGTAGCGCCCGACGCTGAACAGCCGCGAGGATCCCTCCAGGTCGGTCTGAAACAGGCTATAGCTCGCCTCGAAGCTGCACATGCCGTCCTTTTCGCCCAGAAGACGCAGCGCGCCGATGACGTGACGGTCATAGTGTAGGTTGTAGAGGTTGACGTTGCGGTAGGACTCGACGCGGTCGCGCAGCATGTTCTTGTTGTCGCACCACATGAGCACGTTGGGTAGTCCCTGCTCGATGTTCTCGCGCGTCACGATGCGGTAGTCGCAGGCTTCTTCGAACAGCTCCACCCAGTCTTCCAGCCGGTCCTCGTCGATCGCCGCGCCGTATTCCGCCATCAGATCGGAAAGCGCAGTGCGATTCACCGTGCGGGTCACCTGATTGCACCGGCGGGTTCCACGCCCATCAGCTCCGCCCAGTACGACCAGAAGCCGCGGATCGGCGTCTCGGTGACGCGGTGGGCGAGGTCGCGCAGCTCGCCGCGGCCGCCCATCTCGACGACGGCGCAGCCGTCGCGCGTGCTGCGCGTCGCCTTCTGCACCACCTCGATCGCCTCGCCGTCCTCCATGCTGACCAGGCCCGCCGGGCCGACCAGGTTGGCCGAGATCAGGCGGTGGCGCGTCATCGCCTCGTCGTCGTCGGCATAGCCGAACACCGTCTGGAACACCTCGTGCGCGCCCACGCCCTGCGGCCGGATCTGGCGCGTGGCGAGCGAGTTGTTGATCTGGATCAGCAGCCCGTTCGGAAAGAACACCGGCGCGGCGAGGTTCATGCCATCGGGGAATTCGCTTTTGAATTCCAGTAATTTTTTATCCCGCAATTGCATGCGGTCGAGCCGCGCCGCGGTGCCGGCATACGCCGCTCTTGCGTCTTCCTGGGTGTCGGTCGAAGCGTAGGCGTGGTTCATGTTGTGGCGATGGCGGCCGTCCATCTTCACGCCGCCCTTCTGCGTCGCGCGGTCCACGCCGTAGGTGACGAAGAACTCGTGCAGGAGGCTTGCGTGGTAGGTGTCGCGCAGGTTCTCGGCATAAAGCTTCCAGTTGCCGTGGATGCGCTGGCGCGAGTAGCCGAGGATGCGGATTGGCCGCGAGAGGAAGCGCTCGATGATCCCGGTGCCGAACTCGCCGAGGTAGGCGTCGAGCGCCTCGGCGCGGTCGGAGAAGGTGCCGAACAGCATGCCGTGGCAGCTCGCCACTTTGAGCTTGCGAGGCGAGACGGCCTTCATGTCGAAATCCTGCGGCATGCCGCCTTCGCCCTTCAGCCCTTTGCGGAACGGCAGCCCGGTCAGCTCGCCGGAGTTCGAGTAGCACCAGCGGTGGTAGAGGCACACCAGCCGGTCGGCATTGCCGCGCAGCGCCCGGACGATCATCGCGCCGCGGTGCGAGCAGCGGTTGACGAAAGCGTGGATCGCGCCCTCCTTGTCGCGCGACACGATCACCGGCGTGTCGCCCACCCAGGTGGTGCGGAAATCCCCCGGCTTGGGAATCTCCGCCTCCAGGCACAGGTAGCTCCACGCCGGGCCGCGGAAGATGCGCTCCATCTCCAGCTCGTAGATCGCCGCATCGTGGTGCAGCCAGAACGGCACGCGGGAGTAGTCGTTGCGGGGCCAGGCGATGTCAGGGGTCATGATGTGCTCCCAACCACGCTAAGAAGTCATTTCTTGAAGCCGAGAATGCCGGCCGCCGAGGAGCGCGGGTCACGCCGGCCGCTGCGCCCTTCATCGACCAGCATGAAGAAATCGAACAGGGCGCGGTTGAAGGCGTCCGGAGCCTCTAGGTTGATAGTATGTCCCGCGTGCGGCAGGACGACCAGCCCCGAGGTCGCGATGCTGCGCTTCATGAGGAGTGCCGGCTCGAGGCACGGCTCATCCTCGTCGCCGGTGATGATGAGCGTCGGCACGTCGATTCTCTTCATGCCGTCGACTAGCTCCCACAACGAGGGGCGGCGCATCTGCACGCCGCGCATGGTGAGCGCCTGGCCTTCCGGCGAATGCTCGAGGAACTGGCGGGCGAACTCGGCCCAGCCGCGCGGGTCCTTGTTCTGGAACTGCACCCGCGTGGGTCCGAGCGCGTATTTCTTCGCCGCTTCGGCCCAGTCGGACTCGAAGGAAGACGCGGCAGCCTCGCACTCGGCCCGGAACTTCTCTTTCTTGTCGGGCTCGGCGCCGTAGCCGCAGCCCGCGATCACCAGCGAGCGCGCGCGTTCGGGGTAGGCGATGCCGGCGTGCAGGGCCGCGAAACCGCCCATCGACAGCCCGACGATATGCGCGCGGTCGAGCTTCAGATGATCCAGCACCGCGATGACGTCGTCGCGCGCGTGGGCCTGGGAATAGCGCGCCGGATCCTGCGGCACGTCGGAGGGCGGAAAGCCGCGCGCGTTGAAGGCGATGCAGCGGAAGTAGCGCGCGAAAAAACGCAGCTGCGGCTCCCAGCTGCGATAGTCGCCGGCGAATTCATGGATGAACAGCAGCGGCGTGCCGCTGCCCGCTGCCTCGTAATAGAGCTTGACGCCGTCCTTGGCGGTGGCGTGGGGCATGGGATTCTCCTAAGGTAGGACCGCCGTGAGATCGATCTGGACGCGGCAGGCGGGCACCGCCAGTCCGCTCACCTGCACGGTGGTGCGCGGCGGCGGCGAGGGAAAGAACTCTTTCCACACCTGGTCGAAGTAGTAGAAGTCCTTCAGATCGGTGAGAAACACCTGCGACTTGACGACATCCTTCAGATCGCAGCCAGCTGCCTTGAAAGCGCTCCTCAGGTCATTGAGGACATAGCGCGTCTGCTTCTGGATATCGGAGCCGTAATAGGGGAAGGCCGGATCCTGGCGCGCCGCCGGCGCCACGCCGCCGCGCGAGTCTGCGGCAATCTGCCCGGCGGCGTACAGCGTCTCGCCGGCGAGAATCGCCTGCGAATACATGCCCCGGCGCGCCACGCCGGGCAACACGGCGGTGAAATCGATCTCGATGCGGCAGCCGGGCACGAGCAGCCCGCTCACCTGCACCGCGGTGCGCGGCGGCGACGAAGGGAAGAACTCTTTCCACACCTCATCGAATGGGGGGAAGTCCTTCAGATCGGTGAGAAACACCTGCGACTTGACGACATCCTTCAGATCGCAGCCAGCTGCCTTCAGGACGCTGCGGATGTTGTTCAGGACGTAGCGCGTCTGCTTCTGCATGTCGGAGCCGCTCGGCACGCCGGTGCGGTAGTCCGAGGCAATCTGGCCTGCGGCATACATCGTTTCGCCAGCGAGAACGCCCTGGCAGTAGTGCGCCATCGGCGTCGGTGTCTCGGTGCCGGTAATCACGCGCCGCGTCACGCTTGGGCGCACCCCGATGAGATCGATCTCGACGCGGCAGCCGGGCACTAGCAGCCCGCTTACCTGCACCGTGGTGCGCGGCGGCGGCGAAGGGAAAAACTCCTTCCACACTTGGTCGAAGTAGTAGAAGTCCTTCAGGTCGGTGAGAAACACCTGCGACTTCACCACGTCTTCCAGATCACAGCCCGCCGCCTTGAATACGCTCCTCAGGTTGTTGAGGATGTAGCGCGCCTGCTTCTGGATGTCGGAGCCGTAATAAGGGAAGGCGGGATCCTGTCTTGCCTCCGGCGGCACACCGGTGCGGTAGTCCGAGGCGATCTGGCCGGCGGCGTACACCGTGTCGCCCGCCATCACGCCGTGGCAGTAATGCGCCATGGGCGTCGGTGCGCCGGGCGCGGTGACGAGCTTGCGTTTCATCGCGAGCGAAGACTTATCATAGTGAGGGAGGCTCATAAAGTGACCGCGGCGAAACAGTGGAACAATGAAACGATCGAGACCATGCTCGCGGTGCAGGGGATTCGCCTGGCGCCTGGTCGTGCCGAGAAGATCGCGAACGCCCTGAACGCCGCGACCGTATCCGGTTCTCTCCCTCTGGAATTTGAATCTGATCCGACCGGCTACGCGCTCGCCCTGGAGCGCTGCAAGGCAAAGTGAGCGACCCGGCCGCTCTTTCCCTCGCGGCGGCTGCGCAGGCGCTGCGCGCCCGCCACATCAGCTCAAGCGAGCTGGTGGATGCTTGCGTGGCGCGGATCGCGCGCTGGCAACCTCGCATCAACGCCTTTATCTCGGTAGAACAACACCCTCCAAACGAAGGGGTGCCCCTTGCGCACAAGGACATGTTTTATCGCCGGGGCCGCGTCTCCAACTGCGGATCCAAGATCCGGCGCGGCTGGATCGCGCAGGAAACCTCTACCGCGCTCTCGCGGCTCGATACCGCCGGGATGCCGCAGATCGGCACGCTCAACATGGTGGAATTCGCCTTTGGCCCGACGGGCCACAACGAGCATTGGGGCGACTGCCGCAATCCGTGGAACCCGGACTACATCACGGGCGGCTCCTCGAGCGGCTCCGGGGCGGCGGTCGCGGCGCGCCTCGTCTTCGGCGCGCTCGGCTCCGACACCGGCGGCTCGGTGCGCATCCCGGCGGCGGCGTGCGGCGTGACCGGGCTGAAGACCACCTGGGGAAGGGTTTCGCGCCACGGCGCGATGCCGCTTTCCCATTCGCTCGACACCATCGGTCCGCTCGCACGCAGCGCCGAAGACTGTGCATTGATTCTCGCCGCAATCGCCGGCTTCGACACGAAAGACCCGGTGAGCTCGCGCGAGGCGGCAGGGGATTATGTTCTTGCCAAAAAGAAATTGCGGGTCGCCCTTTCGAGCGATTGGATCGAGCGGCACGCCGAGCCGGAGGTGGCTGCCGCCGTGCTGGCCGCCGCCCGCGACCTCGGCGCCACCCTGATTGAAGTCGAGCCGCCGGACTTCGATACGCTGTCCGCGCATTGCATTATCGTGATGCAGGCCGAAGCCTCGGCGCAGCATGCGCTCTGGATGCGCGAGCGCCCCGGTGATTATTCGTCCGCGGTCCGTTCACGCCTCGAGTCGGGTTTCGCCGTTCCGGCAGCGGCCTACCTCGAAGTCCTGCGCCTGCGCGCGGCGTGGCTCGAGCGCTTCTGCTCGACGACGCTTGCCGAGGCGGATCTGTATCTCCTGCCGGCGATGAACGCGCGCGTCCCCACCCTCGAGCAGACCGGGCCGCGCGGCGGGGCCGACATGCCGGCGCTGTTGGCGGAGCTGACGCGGCTGACGCGCTGGGTCAACTATCTCGGCGTGCCTGCGCTCGTCGTTCCCTGCGGTTTCGATTCGCGCGGCCTGCCCATCGGCCTGCAGCTCGTCGGTCGGCCGTTCGCGGAGGCCACGCTGCTCGCGGCCGGGCATGCCTTCCAGCACGAAACCGACTGGCATTGCCGCGCGCCCGCCGAGCGCTGGATATAATCGCCCGCGAGGAGGAGCGGTTTGAAAGCGCCGTCATTCGCCTACGCCCGGCCAGGCACATTGGCCGAGGCATTCGACCTGCTGGAGCGCCATGGCGAGGGCGCGCGCATCCTGGCCGGCGGCCAGAGCCTGATTCCCTCGCTCAACATGCGGCTGTCGTCTCCCGAGCTGCTGGTCGACATCACGGGCATTCCGGGTCTTTCAAAAATAGAAGCCTCTGCAAAAGGCCTGCGCATCGGCGCGCTCGTCACTCACGCGCAGATCGAAAAATCGCCGGACGTAAGGAACCATGCGCCGCTCCTTGCCCAGGCGGCGCCGCACATCGCGCACCCGGCGATCCGCAACCGCGGCACGCTGGGCGGCAGCCTCGCGCTCGCCGACCCGGCCGCCGAATACCCCGCCTGCGCCCTGGCACTGAATGCCACCTTCATCCTTCTCAGCAAAAAGGGAGAACGTCATGTCAAGGCGGCGGAATTCTTCAAAGGGCTGTTTGAAACCGACCTGAAGAGCGCGGAAATCCTCGCCGCCGCCGAGTTTCCGGCCGTCGACAAGTCGGCGTTCGTCGAGCTCGCGCGCCGGCATGGCGATTATGCGATTATTGGTTTAGCGACCGCCGTGAAGGACGGAGACCGCAGGTTCGTATTTTTTGGAGCCGGAGCGGCGCCGGTCATGGCCAAAAACGCATCAAAAGCAAAATCCCTCGGCGAGGCGAAAGAGGCCCTCGGCAGGGACCTTGCTCCACCGGCGGATCTCTACCACTCTTCCGCCACCAAGCTTCATCTCGCCAGGGTCCTGCTCGAGCGCGCATGGAACACGCTCTAGACACGTCGATGACGGTGAACGGCAGCGCGGTGCGTCGGCGCATTCCCGCGCGCCAGCACCTCGTGGATTTTTTGAGAGAGGAATTGGGATTGACCGGCTCGCACATCGGCTGCGAGCACGGGGTGTGTGGCGCATGCACAGTGAGGGTCAACGGCGAAATCGTGCGCGGCTGCCTGATGCTCGCCGTGCAGGCGAACGGCTGCAAGGTGGACACCATCGAGGGCCTCTCGGATTCCGGCGAGCTCGAGGCGCTGCAAAGGGCCTTCCACGAGAAGAACGCGCTGCAATGCGGCTTCTGCACGCCGGGCATGCTGATGGCCGCTCAGGATCTGGTTCTGCAAAAAAAGAAGTGTTCCAGAGAAGAGATCCGAAGCCATATTTCCGGCAACTACTGCCGCTGCACCGGCTACCAGGCGATCGTCGACGCCATCGAGCAGGTATTGAATGGCCAAGGCTGAACTGCCACTGCACGCGCCGGGGACCCAGCTCGACAAGGGCTACATCGGGCAAAGCGTGCCGCGGCCGAACGCGCGACGCCTGCTCCAGGGCCGCGGCACGTTCCTCGATGACCTGCGCTTTCCCCGGCTCGCTCATGTCGCTTTTTTCAGAAGTCCCTATGCGCACGCCAAGGTGAAAAGGCTGGAATTTTCAAAGGCGTTGAAATCAGAAGGCGTGATAGGCATCTTCGACGGCCGTGCGGTGGCCGAGTACTGCACGCCCTGGATCGCGGTTCTCGCCCACCTGAAAGGCATCAAGTCGCCGCCGCAGCATGCGATCGCCATCGAGCGCGCATGCTGGCAGGGCGAGGCGGTGGCGGCGGCGGTCGCCGAGTCGCGCAGCCAGGCCGAGGACGCGGTCGCGCTGATCGAGGCGGAATGGGAAGAGCTGCCCGTAGTCGTCGACATGGACGAGGCTCTTGCTGGAAACACGGTGATTCACCCGGAGCTAGGCGACAACATCTGCTTCAAGCGCGAGCTGGATACCGGCGGCGTCGAGGAGGCGTTCGCCAGGGCGGACGTGGTGGTGGAGGACACGTTCCACTTCGGGCGCCACACCGGCGTGTGCCTCGAAGGCCGGGCGCTCCTCGCCGACTACAACGCCGCCGAGCACTCGCTCACCGTGTACCACGCGACGCAGGCGCCGCACATGATGCAGGACATCTTCTCGCGCCACCTCAACATCCCCGAGGCGAACGTGAGGGTGATCACCAAGGACGTCGGCGGCTCATTCGGCATCAAAGTACATGTCTATGCCGACGAGATGGCGACCGCGGCGCTGTCGGTGATGCTGCGCCGGCCGGTGAAGTTCGTCGCCGACCGGCTGGAATCCTTCCTCTCCGACATCCACGCGCGCGAGCACAAGGCGAGAGTCCGCCTGGCCTGTACTCGATCAGGAGAAATACTGGCGTTCGAGCTCGACGACCTGACGGCGATCGGCCCGTACTCGGTCTATCCGCGCACCAGCGGCATCGAGGGCAACCAGGTGGTCAACCTCACTGGCGGCCCGTACCGGCACCAGAAGTACCGCGCGAAGATGCACGTGGTGTTCACCAACAAGAACGTCACCTGCCAGTACCGCGCCGTCGGCCACCCGATCGCGGTGGCGCTCACCGAAGGCATCGTCGACCTGGCTGCGCAGAAGCTGGGCATGGATGCGGCGGAGTTCAGAAGAAAAAACCTGATCCCGGACGACGCCTATCCGTACACGTTCCCCTCGGGCATCAAGTTCGAGAAGCTTTCCCACCATAAGAGCCTCGACACGCTTTTGAAGCTCATGAATTACTCCAAGTTGAGGGAGGAACAGAGACAGTTGAGAAGCAAAAGCATTTATAGGGGGATCGGTCTGGCGGCGATGATCGAGGTGACCAATCCCTCGCCCGCGTTCTACGGCGTCGGCGGCGCGCGCATCTCGGCGCAGGACGGCGCGACGCTGCGCCTGGAGCCGACCGGGATGCTGACCGT
>Ga0210382_10000121_pt1 | contig 30462 bp, 25 predicted proteins | sample PLMedo_FD_155452 | JGI IMG/M metagenome (GOLD analysis project Ga0210382, IMG submission 155452) | Groundwater sediment microbial communities from an aquifer in East River, Colorado, USA - PLM0_60_coex redo | ecosystem: Environmental > Terrestrial > Soil > Riparian zone | place: USA: East... | reverse complement strand
AACCGCCCATCGGGTAGGATGGAGATGCCCTGCGCCACGCCGATCTCCCCGCTACTGCTGAAGCGCTGACCGAACCGAGCGCTCAGTTCGTCGCCGTGCTGGACGAGGAACCCCGGCTCTGCCAGCGTGGTCGCCGTGTTCTGTTGTGACGCGCGCGGCGCGGCGAGCGCTTCGGGGAGCGGCATGCCGAAGTCAAGATGGTTGACCAGGATGCCCAGCACGGTCGTCTGAATCGTCTGCCCGCCTGCGACCCCGATCGAGAGCACCGGGTGCCCGTCGCGGACCACGACCGTCGGCGCCATGTTGCCGCGCGGGCGCTTGCCGCCCTCGGCGAGGTTGGGGTCGCCCTCGAACAACGGCTGCGAATTGAAGTTGGTCATCTCGTTGTTCAGAAAGAACCCGTAACCCGGCACCACCACCCCGCTGCTACTCACGTTCGTGCTCGTGAAGCTGACCGCGTTGCCCCACCGGTCGACGACCGACACATGATCGGTAGAACTCACATGTTCGACTTCCACCTGGGCTGATCCGCGGCGCGCGCAGGTCGTGTCGTACGGTGGGGTGGGATCGCCGGGGGCCACCGGGGCCTTCATCGCGGTGTCGCCAATGAGGCAGCGGCGCTCGTCGGCGTAGCCCTGCGACAGCAACTCTTCAAGTGGGACGTCTACGAAGCGCGGGTCACCGACGTAACGGGCCCGATCGGCGAAGGCAAGCTTGGAGGCCTCGATCAAGCGGTGCAGGGCGAGCGCCCGGTCGGAGCCCGAGAGGTCGAAGCCCTCGAGGATGTTGAGCGCCTCGCTCACCGTCGAGCCGCCGCTCTCGGGCGGGGGAGTCGAGTAGATGTCGTAGCCGCGATAGCGCACCCTGGTCGGGGAGATGGCAGGCAACTCGTAAGCCGCGAGGTCGGAGAGCGCCATCTTGCCGGGGCGCAGCGCGGCCTCGGCCACGTACAGGCTGGCGTCCGCGGCGAGCGGCGGGTTCTGAATGGTGTCCACGATCGCCCGCGCGATCGGCCCCCGGTAGAAAGCGGCGGCGCCTCCCCTGCCGATCATCTCGTACGTCCGCGCCAGATCGGGGTTGCGAAAGATGGAGCCGACGGGATAGGGCTCGAGGTTCTCGTCGAAGTAAAGCTCGCGGCTCGAGGTGAACGCCTTCAAGCGATTGGCCCTGGGGAACGCGCTCAGGACCACGAACCCTCTACGGCCTGCGGTGATCGCCGGCTGCAGCGCTCTGCGCAGCGAGATCGTTCCATAGCGCTCCAGCGCCTGCTCCCAGACCATCACGGCGGTGGGGACGCCGACCGAAAGCGTGCCCGTCCCGTCGAGCCCTTTCCGGTCGTCCGGCCCGAAGGCCGCCGGAGCGGGCGCGCGGTCGCCGATCACCACCGCGCGCTGCTGCCGGCTGAGGTAGATCGTCATGTAACTCAGGCCGCCTGGGCCGTTGTTGCCCGGGTCGGTCAGGCCCGAAACAGCCGCGGCGGCCACGGCCGCGTCGACCGCGTTGCCACCTCTCCTGAGGATCTCGATGCCGGCCTGGGTAGCCGCCGGATGGGTCGTCGCCACGGCGCCGCCGGTGCCGACCGCAACCCTCTGCAACTCAGGTTCCGGCCTCCCCTCACCGTCGGCAGCGAGCGCCGCGGTACCCCCCACCGTCAGCGCGATGGCCAATGCGGCCGCGATCGTCACGATGCGCCGGATGGTCTGCGCAAACAGGCGCTGAGTCAACCTTTCGAAGCGCGCTGCGCGCGCTAAAGAGCTCCTCTTAGCCTTTTGATTCCGTCGGCGAGCCGCTCCTCGGCGGCGGCGAAGCACCAGCGCACGTAGCCTTCGCCCTCCGGGCCGAACGCCGCCCCGGGCGCGAGCCCCAATCCGTGCTCGCGCACCAGGCGCTTGCAGAAGGCGAGACTGTCGCTCACGCCTTCGATCCTGAGGAAGGCGTACATGGTTCCGGCCGGAAGGGCCGTTTCCACCCGGGGGATAGTTTTCAGCTCCCCGACCAGGAAATCCCTCGCCCTCCGGTAACGCTGCAAGCTTTCTTGAATGACCGCCTCACCCTGCTTCAGGGCGGCAATGCCGGCGCGCTGCACGAACACCGGCGCGCACGAGGTGTTGTACTCGATCAGCTTGCCGAGGTCCGCGGCGAGGCCGGCCGGCACCGCCAGCCAGCCCAGGCGCCAGCCGGTCATTCGCCAGGACTTGGAGAAGGTGTTCGCGCTGATGACCCGGTCTTCATCCTCCATCAGCTTCAGGAACGACGGCGCGACGCTGCCTTCGCCGAAGTACAGCCGCTCGTAGGCGTCGTCGGCGAAGATCCAGATGCCATGGCGCCGGCAGTGCTCGAGGATCGCGCGCTGCTCCTCGCGCGTGATGGTCCAACCGGTCGGGTTGTTCGGCGAGTTGACATACAGCGCCCGCGTGCCGGGCGTCAGCGCGTCGATCAGGCGGTTCAGATCGAGCCTCCACCCTGAACTGGAAAATTCCAGCGCCACGGTGACGACGCTGGCGCCGAGAATTTTCGGGATCTCCTGCAGGTTCGGCCACAGCGGCACCACCTCGACCACGCGGTCGCCCGGATCGACCAGCAGCTGCGAGGCGAGCATCAGCGCGTTGACGCCGGCGCTGGTCACGGCGATCTGGCCGGGCGCGGTCGGCCGGTGCAGCCGGGTGAGGTAGGCGGCCAGCTCTTCGCGCAGCTCCGGGATGCCGAGGTTGTGCGTGTAGAGCAGCTCGCCGGCGGCGATCGAGTCGATCCCCGCCTGGCGAATGAAGCCGGGCGTCGGCTCATCGGGCTCGCCGACCCAGAACGGCAGCACGTCCGGATTGCCGAGTCCCTCGTTCACCAGCTCGCGGATCTTGGAGGCGGTGAGCGCTCTAACGGCGGCGCGGGCCACCAATGTAGTTTCGAATTTCACAGGATATTTTAGACTGCCGGGAGATGAGAGTTCCTCGTACCGTCTGGGCGCTCGGCTTCGTTTCGCTGTGCATGGACCTTTCCTCGGAGCTGGTCCACGGGCTGCTCCCGGTGTTCATGACCGCGGTTCTGGGCGCGAGCATGCTGGCGGTCGGCGTGGTCGAGGGCATCGCCGAGGCGACCGCGTCGATCGTCAAGCTGTTCTCGGGCGTGCTGTCGGATCGCCTCGGGCGCAGGAAACCCCTGGTGGTCCTCGGCTACGCGCTCGCCGCAGCGTCGAAGCCCCTCTTTCCGCTTGCCGGGTCGGTGCCGCTGGTGCTCGTCGCGCGCTTCATGGACCGGGTCGGCAAGGGGATCCGCGGCGCGCCGCGCGACGCGCTGATCGCGGACGTCACGCCGGCGGAGGTGCGCGGCGCGGCGTACGGACTGCGGCAGGCGCTCGACACCGCCGGCGCAGTGCTCGGGCCGCTCGCGGCCGTCGGGCTGATGCTCCTGCTCGCGAGCGACATCCGCGCCGTGCTCTGGGTGGCGGTCGTGCCCGCCATCCTTTCCGTGGTGGTGCTCGTGCTCTTCGTGCGCGAGCCCCCCGCGACCTCTACTGCCCATGCGAATCCTCTGTCGCGCACGGCGCTGGGTGAACTGACATTGCGATATTGGTTCGTAGTCGCTCTGGGCGCGGTGTTCACACTGGCACGCTTCTCGGAGGCATTCCTGGTGCTGCGCGCCCAGGACCTCGGCATGGCGCTTGCCATGGTGCCGATCGTCCTCGTGGTGATGAACCTGGCCTATACCGCGATCGCCTATCAGGCCGGCCTCGCCGCCGACAAGGGCCATAGAAATCATCTGCTGCTTTGGGGCCTCATCGCGCTGATCGCCGCCGACCTGGTGATCGCCTCGTTCGCATCGTTGGCGGCACTCTTCGCCGGCGTCGTGCTTTGGGGCGCGCACATGGGGCTCACGCAAGGCCTGCTCTCGGCGCTGGTCGCCGATACCGCGCCGGCGCCCCTGCGCGGCACCGCGTTCGGGGTGTTCCATCTCGTGTCGGGGGTCGCGCTGCTCGCCGCGAGCGTGCTTGCCGGGTGGCTATGGAGCGAGCACGGAGCGGCGGCGACCTTCTATGCCGGGGCGGCGTTCACCGCGGCCGCGCTGGCCGGATTGGTAACATACATGCATGTCAGCCGGACACGGCCCTAGCGAGCACGGCGGCAACAAGGGCGTCGCGCTCCTCATCTCGGTGCTCGCGCTGGTGCTGGCGTTCTCCGAGACGCTCGGCAAGGGCGCGCAGACCGCCGCCCTCGCCTACAACATCGAAGCCTCGAACCTGTGGGCCTTCTTCCAGGCGAAGACGATCCGGCAGACCACGCTGCGCACCGCCGCGGAGCAAATGGAAGTCAGCAACCCGGGAGAAGCAGTCAAGAAACAGATCGCCAGGTGGAAAGAGACCGCGGACAGGTACCAGTCGGAGCCCGAGACCGGCGAAGGCCGCAAGGAGCTCTCCGCGCGCGCCAAGGAGGCCGAGAAAAAGCGCGATACCGCGATGGCCGCCTACCACCACTACGAGCTCGCCTCCGCGGCGGTCCAGATCGCCATCGTGCTCGCCTCGGCGTCGATCATCACCAGCATCGCGGCCCTGGTCTGGCTTGCCGGCGCGCTCGGGGTGGCCGGCATCGTGTTCTGCTTGATCGGCTTCTTCTGGCCGACCGCGGTGCACCTCTTCTAGCGGCTAGGATCTGGAAAACGAAAACGCGCGCAGCCACGTCCCGCTGCTGAAGAAGCTCGGGCCGGGGTTGATCACCGGCGCCGCCGACGACGACCCGAGCGGCATCGCCACGTATTCGCAGGCCGGCGCGCAGTTCGGTTACGGCCTGCTCTGGTCGGTGCTGTTCACGACGCCGCTCATGATCGGCATCCAGATCGTCAGCGCGCGCATCGGGCGGGTCACCGGCCACGGCCTGGCGGCGAACGTGCGGGAGCACTTTCCCAGGCCGGTGCTGTACGCGGTCGTCTCCCTGTTGCTGCTCGCCAACACGCTCAACCTCGCCGCCGATCTGAGCGCGATGGCCGACGCCCTGGTGCTGCTCGCGGGCGGCAAGAGGGCCATTTACACCGTGTTTTTCGCCCTGCTGTCGCTCACGCTGCAGATCTTTATCCCGTTTCCGCGCTACGCGCCGCTGCTCAAGTGGCTCACGCTCGCCCTGTTCGCGTATGTCGGCACGGTGCTGGTGGTGCGCTTTCCGATCGAGAGCCTGCGCGACACGGTCATTCCCCAGCTGCTGTGGAGAGCCGATTACATCGCCATGCTGGTCGCCGTGCTGGGCACCACGATCAGCCCTTATCTGTTCTTCTGGCAGGCCTCGCAGGAAGTCGAGGAGCAGCGCGCCACGCCCGGCAACGAGCCGCTGAAGGACGCCCCCGGGCAGGCGCGCGAGCACCTGCAGCGCATCAAGACCGACACCTACGTTGGCATGCTGTTCTCGAACCTGATCGCCTGCTGCATCATGCTCACCACGGCGGCGACGCTGCATGCCGCCGGCATCACCGACATCCAGAGCTCGGCGCAGGCCGCGGAAGCGCTGCGGCCGCTCGCTGGTCCGTTCGCCTTCGCCCTGTTCGCCGCCGGCATCATCGGCACCGGGTTGCTCGCCGTGCCGGTGCTCGCAGGCTCCGCGGCTTATGCCGTCGCCGAGACCTTCCGCTGGCCGATCGGCCTGGGCTTGACCTTGGCGCAGGCGCGCGGCTTTTACGCCGTCCTCACCGTCGCGACGGTGCTGGGAGTGCTGATCGACCTGTCCGGGGTCGACTCCATGAAGGCGCTGGTGTGGGCGGCGATCGTGAACGGCGTGATTGCCGTTCCGATCATGACGATCATGATGCTGCTCGCGGCGAAGCCGGAAGTGATGGGGCCTTTCGTCATCAAGCGCCGGCTCAAGTTCCTCGGCTGGCTTGCGGTCGCGGTCATGGCCGCCGCGGTCGCCGCGATGTTCGTGCTGCTATAGCCTGTTAAAAAGAAGCCCCGGCCGCTAGGGGGCGGCGCCGGGGCTCGAGCCGCTTCGAAGGGAGGGAAGCGGCCAGCTCATAGGTTGGAACCACGCCGTTGCACGATTTGTGGCGCGGTTCGCATGCGTTATGGTCCGAAAGGCACCGGTCGTCAGGATTAACGCCGTTTTTACGCCCGCGCGCCTAAAGTTGCCCACCATGGATCTGCTGTTCATCCTGCTCACGGTAGCGCTGTTCGTCGCGACGCTGGGGCTCGGCGTTTTGTGCGACCGCCTGATGGAGCGCAAGTCATGAGCGGCTTCGAGATGCTTGCGCTCGCGCTGGCGATCGGCCTGGCGGCGTACCTGGTCTACGCGCTCCTCAACCCGGAGGATTTCTGATGAACGCGCTCCTGCAATGCGCCGTCTACCTCGGCGTACTGCTCCTGCTCGTCAAGCCGCTCGGTGCCTACATGGCCAACGTGTACGAGGGCCGCTACCGGTTCCTCGCGCCGCTTGAGAACCTCGTCTACCGCTCGGCCGGAGTACAGGCTGAAGAGGACATGGACTGGAAGCGCTACCTATGGGGAACGTTGTGGTTCAACGCGATTGGGTTTTTGTTTACTTATTTTATTCAGCGATTGCAGCACCTGCTTCCCCTCAATCCCCAGAAATTCGGCGCCGTCTCGCCGGACTCGTCGTTCAACACCGCGGTGAGCTTCGCCAGCAACACCAACTGGCAGGGCTACGGCGGCGAGTCGACGATGAGCTATCTCACGCAGATGCTGGGGCTTAGCGTGCAGAACTTCCTCTCGGCGGCGACCGGGATGGCGGTGCTGATCGCGCTCACGCGCGGCTTCGCGCGCAAGCAGACGCAAGGCATCGGCAATGTGTGGGCGGACCTGACCCGTACGACCCTCTACATCCTGCTGCCGCTGTCGCTCCTGCTCGCCGGCGTCCTCGTCACGCAAGGCGTGGTGCAGACCTTCGCGCCCTACAGGACGGTCGACCTGGTGCAGCAGCCGCTCGAACAGACCCTGCCGCTCGGGCCGGCCGCCTCGCAGATCGCGATCAAGCAGCTCGGCACCAACGGCGGCGGCTTCTTCAACGCGAACTCGGCGCATCCCTACGAGAACCCGACACCGCTGTCGAACTTCCTGGAGGCGCTCGCGATCCTGCTCATCCCGGCGGCGCTTTGCTACACCTTCGGCCGCATGGTCGGCGACACCCGTCAGGGCTGGGCACTGCTCAGCGCGATGACGGTGGTATTCGTCGGCTTCCTCGCGGTGTGCGTGCTCTCCGAGCAGGCGGGCAACCCGGCACTGGGCCTAGCTCCAAACATGGAGGGCAAGGAGGTCCGCTTCGGCATCACCAACTCCGCCATCTGGGCGACCGCGACTACGGCGGCGTCCAACGGTTCGGTCAACGCGATGCACGACTCGTTCACGCCGCTCGGCGGCCTGGTGCCGATGGTGCTGATGCAGCTCGGCGAGATCATCTTCGGCGGCGCCGGCTCGGGTCTCTACGGCATGCTGGTGTTCGCGATCGTCGCGGTGTTCGTCGCCGGGCTGATGGTCGGCCGCACGCCGGAATACCTCGGCAAGAAGATCGAGTCCTTCGAGATGAAGATGGCCTCGCTCGCGGTGCTGTTTCCGTTCGCCGTGGTGCTGATCGGAACCGGCATCGCCGTGCTCGTCGAGCCGGGCAAGGCCGGCATCGCCAACCCCGGCGCGCACGGCTTCGCGGAGATCCTGTACGGCTTCTCCTCGGCCGGCAACAACAACGGCAGCGCGTTCGCGGGGCTCAGCGCGAATACGCCGTTCTACAACACGGCGCTCGGCATCGCGATGTGGATCTCGCGCTACTGGCTGATCGTGCCGGTGCTCGCCATCGCCGGCAGCCTCGCGCGCAAAAAACTGGTCCCGGCGAGCCCGGGAACGCTGCCCACGCATACGCCGCTGTTCATCGCCTTTCTCGTCGGCACGATCCTGGTCCTGGGCGCGCTGACCTTCGTTCCCGCGCTCGCGCTCGGCCCGATCGTCGAGCACCTGCAACTCTGGAGCCGCTGACATGGCAGCTCACATTCGCACGCTCAGCGCTTCCATCGTGCAGCGAGCGGCGCTCGAGTCGTTCGTCAAGCTCGATCCGCGCGTGCAATGGCGCAACCCCGTGATGTTCGTGGTGTGGGTCGGGAGCGTGCTGGTTACGCTGATCTGGATCGCTGGAACGGGAAAAGAGAGTTCCGGTTTCGTTCTGGCGGTCGCGCTGTGGCTCTGGTTCACGATCGTGTTCGCGAACTTCGCCGAAAGCGTCGCCGAAGGCCGCGGCAAGGCGCAGGCCGCCGCGCTGCGCGGCACGCGGCGCGACGTGATGGCGAACAAGCTCTCGGATCCCGCGAGGAAGCAGTCTTGGACCACGGTGGCCGGATCGACTCTGCGCAAGGGCGATTTCGTGTACGTGCCGGCGGGTGAAGTCATCCCCGGCGACGGCGAGGTCGTCGAGGGCGCGGCCACGGTCGACGAGTCCGCCATCACGGGAGAGTCGGCGCCGGTGGTGCGCGAATCGGGCGGCGACCGCTCCGCGGTGACCGGCGGCACGCGCGTGCTGTCCGACTGGCTGGTGATGCGCATCACCGCGAACCCGGGCGAGACTTTCCTCGACCGCATGATCGCGCTGGTCGAAGGCGCCAAGCGCCAGCGCACGCCCAACGAGATCGCGCTCTCCATCCTGCTCGCCAAGTTCACGCTGATCTTTCTGTTCGCGTGCGCGACGCTGCTGCCGTTCTCGCTGTACGCGGTGAAGACCGCCGCCGGCCAGGGAACCCCCGTCTCGATCACCGTGCTGGTGGCGCTGCTCGTGTGCCTGATCCCGACCACCATCGGCGGCCTGCTCTCGGCGATCGGCATCGCCGGCATGGACCGCATGATCAAGGCGAACATCATCGCCACTTCGGGCCGCGCGGTCGAAGCCGCGGGCGACGTCGACGTGCTGCTGCTCGACAAGACCGGCACCATCACGCTCGGCAACCGCCAGGCCGCCGCGTTCGCGCCCTCTTCCGGCGTGACGAGCGAGGCGCTCGCCGATGCGGCCCAGCTCGCCTCTCTCGCCGACGAAACCCCGGAAGGCCGCTCGATCGTCGTCTTCGCCAAGCAGCGCTACGGCCTGCGCGAGCGCGACCTGAAGTCGCTCGGCGCGCAATTCATTCCTTTCTCGGCGAACACGCGCATGAGCGGCGTCGATATCGGCGAGCGCCGCGTCCGCAAGGGCGCGGCCGACGCGCTGCGCGCCTGGCTCGAGGCCCAGGGCGGCCGTTTCCCTCCCGAAGTCACCAGCTTGGTTGAAACCATGGCGCGCCGCGGCTCCACGCCGCTGGTCGTCGCCGAAGGCCAGCGCGCGCTCGGCGTCATCGAGCTGAAGGACATCGTCAAGGGCGGGATCAAGGAGCGCTTCGCCGAGCTGCGGCGCATGGGCATCAAGACCGTGATGATCACCGGCGACAACCGGCTGACCGCGACGGCGATCGCCGCCGAGGCGGGAGTGGACGACTTCCTCGCCGAGGCGACGCCCGAGGCGAAGCTCAAGCTGATCCGCGAGCACCAGGCGCAGGGCCGTCTCATCGCGATGTGCGGCGACGGCACCAACGATGCGCCGGCGCTCGCGCAGGCCGATGTCGCGGTGGCGATGAACTCCGGCACGCAGGCGGCGAAAGAGGCCGGCAACATGGTCGACCTCGACTCCAACCCGACCAAGCTGATCGAGGTGGTCGAGATCGGCAAGCAGCTTCTCATCACGCGCGGCTCGCTCACCACGTTCTCGATCGCCAACGACGTCGCCAAGTATTTCGCCATCATCCCGGCCGCCTTCGCGACGACCTACCCGCAGCTCAATACGTTGAACGTGATGCACCTCGCGACGCCGTCGTCGGCCATCCTTTCGGCGGTGATCTTCAACGCGCTCATCATCATCGCGCTCATCCCGCTCGCGCTTAAGGGCGTGCGCTACCGGCCGGTCGGCGCCGAGGCCCTGCTGCGCCGCAACCTCCTCATCTACGGCATCGGCGGCATCGGCGTGCCGTTCATCGGCATCAAACTGATCGATGTTCTCATCACCTATGTTTAAAGAACTCCGCCCCGCTGCGCTGGCCTTCCTCGTACTTACGCTGATCACGGGAATCGTGTACCCGCTGATCGTCACTGCATTCGCGCAGCTGTTCCCGAACAAGGCGGCGGGCAGCGTGATCGAAGTGAACGGCAGAGCGGTCGGCTCCGAGCTGATCGGCCAGCCGTTCAGCGACCCGAAGTATTTCTGGAGCCGGCCTTCCGCAACCTCGCCGCAGCCTTACAACGGCGCCGCTTCGTCGGGCTCGAACCGCGGGCCGACGAACAAGGCGCTTGCCGAGGCGGTAGCGGAACGGCTGAAGCAGTTCGAGCAGAAACCGGTTCCGGTGGACCTCGTCACGGCTTCTGCAAGCGGACTCGACCCGCACATCAGCCCCGAAGCCGCCGAGTTTCAAGTTTCCAGAGTAGCCAGGGCGCGCGGGTTGACGCAGGCGGCGGTCAACCAATTGGTAAGCCTGCATACCGAAGGGCGCACTTTCGGCGTGCTCGGCGAGCCGCGAGTCAACGTTCTCAAACTGAATCTTGCCCTCGATGCGCTAAAGTAGCCGCATGAGCGCCGTGCGCCCGGACCCCGATGCCCTGCTCGCCCGGGTGCAGCGCGAGGAAGCGAAGGCGAAGCGCGGCAAGCTGAAGGTGTTCTTCGGGGCGACCGCGGGCGTCGGCAAGACTTACGCCATGCTGGAAGACGCGCGCGCGCTCAAGGCGAGAGGCGTGGGCGTCGTCGTCGGCTACGTCGAGCCGCACGGCCGCGCCGAGACCGAGGCGCTGCTCGAGGGACTCGAGCGGCTGCCGTACCGGCACGTCGCTTACCGCGGCGCCGCGCTGCGCGACTTCGACCTCGACGCCGCGCTCGCGCGCAAGCCGCAGATCCTGCTCGTCGACGAGCTCGCGCACAGCAACCCCCTCGAGGGCGAGCCGCGGCCGCGGCATGCCAAGCGCTGGCAGGACGTCGAGGAGCTGCTCGATGCCGGCATCACCGTCCACACCACGGTCAACGTGCAGCACGTCGAGAGCCTGAACGACATCGTCGCCGGGATCACCGGCGTGCGCATGCAGGAAACCGTCCCCGACAGCGTATTCGAGCGCGCAGACGAGGTGGTGATGATCGACACGCCGCCCGACGTGCTGCTCGAGCGGCTGCAGGCGGGCAAGGTGTACATCCCCGAGCAGGCGCGCAACGCGATCGAGAATTTCTTCCGCAAGGGCAACCTCATCGCGCTGCGCGAGCTCGCTCTGCGCACCACCGCCGACCGCGTCGACGCCGCGATGCGGGAATATCGCGAGGGCCAGGGCATCCGCGCCACCTGGGCGGCCGGCGAACGGCTGCTGGTCGCGATCGGCCCCGACGAGCAGGGCGAGCGCCTGGTGCGCGCCGGCAAGCGCATGGCGACCGCGCTGCACGCCGACTGGATCGTCGTGTATGTCGAAACGCCCGAGCTGCTGCGCCTGTCGGACGAGAAGCGCAACCGGCGCATCGCGCTGCTTCGGCTCGCCGAGTCGCTCGGCGCCGAGGCGGTGACGCTCGGCGGCTCGTCGGCCGGCGAGGAAATCGCCAACTACGCGCGCGAGCGCAATGTCACCCGCATCGTCATCGGCCGCCCGCGCCGGCCGCTGTGGCGGCGCTTGTTCCAGCCGTCGACCTACGGCGAGCTGGTCGCGGGAACCGAAGGCGTCGACATCGTCGTGGTAGGCGGCGCCGACGAGGCGAGCGTTCTGCGCAATCCCTTCTTCGCGCGCAGCCGCGCCTACATGGACCTGCGAAGCAAAAAACTTCGTTGGCCGGGCTACGCGGTGGGCCTCGCCGCGGTCGCGCTGTGCACGGCAATCGGCACGCTGATGAGCCCGCAGTTCGAGCTGGTGAACATCGCGATGGTGTACCTGCTGGCAGTGGTGCTGGTCGCGGTGCGCTTCGGCCGCGGTCCGGCCATCGCCGCCTCGGTTCTGGCGGTCGCTGCATTCGACTTCTTCTTCGTGCCACCGCTGCTTACCTTCGCCGTGAGCGACGTCCAGTACCTCATCACCTTCGCGATCATGCTGACGGTCGCGCTGATCATCTCCAGCCTGACCGCAAGCGTGCGCCTGCAGGCGAGCGTCGCGGGGCAGCGCGAGCGGCGCACGGCGATGCTCTATGCCATGACCCGCGAGCTCGCCGCCACGCGCGGCCAGGAGCCGATGGCGCGCGCCGCTGTCCGGCATGTCAGCGAAGTGTTCGAAAGCCAGGCCGTGGTGCTGTTTCCCGACGCGACGGGGCGCATGCGTCATCCGCGCGGCGAATGCATACCGGGCTCGCTCCGCGGCGCGGACCTCGCCGTCGCGCAGTGGGTGCAGGACCACGGCGAGCCCGCGGGCCTTGGCACCGACACGCTGCCTTCCGCCGAATCGGTATACCTGCCGTTGAAAGGCTCGCAAGCGGTGCTCGGCGTGCTGGCCGTGCTTCCCGCGAACGTTCGCCGGGTGCTCCTGCCCGAGCAGTTCCACCTGCTCGAAACCTTCGCCGGCCAGATCGCGATCGCCCTCGAGCGCGCGCTCCTCGCCGAGCAGGCGCAGCGCGCCCAGGTCAACGCCGAGACCGAGGGCCTGAGGAACGCCCTGCTCGCCTCGATCTCGCACGACCTGCGCACGCCGCTGGCGGTGATCTCCGGGGCCTCCTCCAGCCTGGTGGAGCGCGGCGAGCGCCTCGGCGCCGACGAGCGCAAGGCGCTGGCGGCGAGCATCTTCGAGCAATCGCAGCAGATGGGCGGCCTGGTCGGCAATGTGCTCGAGATGACGCGACTCGAGGCGGGTGGGATCGCGCTCAACCGCGACTGGCACAGCATGAGCGAAATTGCCGGCTCGGTGCTGCGCCGCCTGCAGGACCGCCTGGAGTCGCACCCGGTCGAGGTCGACCTGCCGATGGAGCTGCCGCTGGTGCGCGTCGACGCAGCGCTCATCGAGCAGGTGCTCGCCAACCTGCTCGAGAACGCGGCCAAGCACACGCCGCCCGGAACGCGCATCACGCTGCGCGTCGACAGGCAGGACGACAGCCTGCTGGTTTCCGTCGAGGACGCCGGGCCCGGGTTGCCGGCAGGGGATCCCGAGCAGCTGTTCGCCAAGTTCCATCGCGGCAATACCGAGGGCACGGTCGCCGGCGTCGGGCTGGGTCTCGCCATCTGCCGCGCCATCGTGCGCCTGCACGGCGGGAAGATCTGGGCCGAGCAGCGCCCCGAAGGCGGAGCCGCCTTTCGCTTCACCCTGGCGGTCGAAGAAGCACCGAAGGTCCTGGAGGAAAACTGACCACCGTGTTGATCGTCGAGGACGAGCCGGAGATCCGCAGGTTCCTGCGCACCTCGCTCGCCACCGAAGGCTACCGCGTGGTCGAGGCCGGCACCGGCGCGCGCGGCGCCATCGACGCCGGCAGCCAGAAGCCCGACCTGGCGATCGTCGACCTCGGCCTGCCCGACATCGACGGCCTGGACGTGATCCGGCGCATTCGCGCCTGGTCGCCGATGCCGATCCTGGTGCTGTCGGCGCGCGCGCAGGAGCGCTCGAAGGTCGAAGCGCTCGACGCCGGCGCGGACGACTATGTCACCAAACCCTTCGGCGTCGGCGAGCTGCTCGCGCGCGTGCGCGCGGCGCTGCGCCATGCCACCCGGCCCGGCTCCGGCAAGTCGGTACTCAAGCTGGGCAGGGTCTCTGCGGACCTGGAAAAGCACGTCGTCAAGCGCGACGGCGCGGAGGTCCATCTTACGGCGCTCGAGTTCCGGCTCCTCGCCTGCCTCGCAAAGCACCTGGGCATGGTGGTCACGCACCGGCAGCTGCTGCGCGAGGTATGGGGGCCCTCGCATGTCGAGCATACCCATTACCTGCGCATCTATATGATGCAGCTTAGAGAGAAGCTCGAAGCCGATCCGGTCCAGCCGCGCCATCTGCAGACCGAAACCGGGGTCGGCTACCGGCTGCTGGCCGACGAGGACTAGATCTCGACGCGCGTGCCCAGCTCGACGGCGCGGTTGGCGGGAATGTTGAAGAAGTCGGTGACGCTGCCCGCGTTGCGCGCCATGGCGGCGAACAGGCGCTCGCGCCAGAACGCCATGCCGCCGCGCCCCGGCACCGGCACGATCGTCTGGCGCGACAGAAAAAACGACGTGTCCATGAAGTCGATCTCGAGGCCCAGGGCGCCGCAGGCCTCCAGCGCGCGCACCACGTCGGGCCGGTTCATGAAGCCGTAGCGCACTCGCACGCGCCAGCATTCGCGGCCCAGCCGCTCGCAGGTGACGCGCTCCTCGAAGGCGGCGTGCGGCACGTCGAGGAACTCGACCGAGAGGAACACGACGCGCTGGTGCAGCGCCTTGAAGTGCTTGAGGGTGTGCAGCAGCGCATGAGGGGTGGTCTCAGGGGTGGCGGTCAGGTAGACCGCGGTCCCCGGCACGCGCAGCGGCGGCTCGGCAAACAGCGACTTCATGAAGGGAGCGAGCGGCACGGACTCGGCGCGCAGCCGCTCGAGCAGGATCTGGCGCCCGCGCCGCCAGGTGGTCATCAGCAGGAAGATCGCCGATCCGATGACCAGCGGGAACCAGCCGCCGTCGCCGATCTTCAGCAGCGTGGCGAAAAAGAAGCTCAGGTCGATGAGCACGAAGAAGCCGGTGGCGAAGAGGGACAGCAGCAGCGGATAGCGCCAGTCGAAGCGGATCACGAAGAAGGTGAGCAGGGTGTCGACGAGCATCGTCGCCGTCACGGCGACGCCGTACGCGCCGGCGAGCCGCGACGAGGAGCCGAAGCCGATGACCGCGACCAGCACCGCCGCGCACAGCAGCCAGTTGATGCCCGGGATATACACCTGCCCCATCTCGCGCGCCGAGGTGTGGACGATGGTCATGCGCGGCAGGAAGCCGAGCTGTACTGCCTGCTTGGTGAGCGAATAAGCGCCCGAGATGACCGCCTGCGAGGCGATCACCGTAGCCGCCGTGGCGAGCGCCACCATCGGGTACAGGGCCCAGCCGGGAAACAGCAGGAAAAAGGGGTTTTGCACCGCCGCCGGCTTCACCATCAGCAGCGCGCCCTGCCCGAAGTAGTTGAGCACCAGCGCCGGGCCCACCAGGCCGAACCAGGCGAGGCGCACCGGAGCTTTGCCGAAATGACCCATGTCGGCATACAGCGCCTCGGCGCCGGTCACCGCGAGGACCACCGCGCCGAGCACGATGAACGAGGCGGCGCCGTGGCTGCTCAGGAAGCCGAAAGCGTGGACCGGATTCAGGGCCGCGAGCACCTCGGGCGCCTGCGCGATGCCGTGCAGGCCGCTCGATGCGAGGGCGATGAACCACGCCAGCATGACCGGGCCGAACAACTTGCCGACGGCGGCGGTGCCGCTCGCCTCGAACGCAAACAGCGCCACCAGCACCACCACCGCGATCGGCACGACGTACGGCCTGAAGGCGCGGGTGCCGACTTCCAGGCCCTCGACCGCGGACAGCACCGAGATCGCGGGCGTCAGCACCGCGTCGCCGTAGAACAGCGACGCGCCGAAAATGCCGATCCCCAGCAGCGGCACGCGCCACCGCGGCTGGCCCTTGATCGCCGAGAGCGCGAGCGCGATCAGCGCCATGATTCCGCCCTCGCCGCGGTTGTCGGCGCGCATGATGAGAACCACGTATTTGAGCGACACCACGATCATCAGCGCCCAGAACACCGTCGACAGGCCGCCGAGAATGTTGGCCGCGTTGAGCGCGATGCCGTGGTCCGGAGAGAAAGTCTCCTTTACCGCATAGAGCGGGCTGGTGCCGATGTCGCCAAACACCACGCCCAATGCAGCGAGCGTCAGTGCCGGGCGCCAGGAAGGTTTGGAGTGGCTTTCGCGGTCCAAGGAGCGCCGAAAACTACTCTCGCACCGCACAAAATGCAAATTGGATTACGATGGCTCGCCATGCGCCTGGCGCCTTCGGCCGAGGAAGTGCGAGCGCGGCTCGGCGACGCCTGGCCGATCTCCGGCGCGGTCGATTGCCATGCCCATGTCTTCGAGCGCGGCTTCCCGCTCGCCACGGCCCGGACTTTCGATCCTCTGCCCTACCCGTTCGAGTACTACCTCGCCTGGACGCAGGCGCTCGGCATCCGCCGCTGCGTGCAGGTCAACGCGAGCTGCTACGGCCTCGACAACTCGGTGACGCGCTACGCGCTCGACGAGTGCCGCGCCAACGGCGTCGCGGCGCGCGGCGTCGCCACCATCCATCCCGAGATCGGCTATGTCGAGCTGGAGAAGCTCGCGCGCGGCGGCTTCGTCGGCGCGCGCCTCATGACCTCGCGCATCGGCAGCCTGGGCCTGGAGGCCTTCGAGGAGGTGGCGAAGCGCTGCCTGCCGCATCGCTGGCACGTCGAGATCAACGTCGACGCCTGCGAGGAATGGGTCGCGCTCGAGCCGCGCCTCGCGAAATCCCCGGTGCCGGTGGTGTTCGAGCATCTCGGGCGCATCGAGGACCAGCAGGGCGCCAACGCGCCGGGGCTGTGCGCGGTCCTGCGGCTGCTCGACAAGCGCCCGGATTTCGTGCTCAAGCTGAGCAGCTTCTACCGCCTGCTGCCGAACGCCGGGTTCAAGGACGTGGCGCCGATCGTCAAGCTGTTCTTGCGCGATTTTCCCGACCGGCTGATGTGGGGCTCGAACCTGCCGCACGCCGGCTGGAGCGGCGGCGCGCCCGACGACCTCGAGCTGATCGGCGCAGCGCTCGAATGGCTGCCCGATTCGGTCGCGCGCCAGCGCGTGTTCGCCGACAACGCCGAGCGCTTCTACGGCTTGTAGGACTGGAGTTGGTGCTCGAGCCGTAGCGCCAGCGGTGCCGCGGCCGGGCCCTCGGCGAGCGGCTGCACCTCGAGAAGTCCAAGGAAGATCGCCACCGCCACGGCGGCGACCGGCGCGATCAGCCAGGCGCTGCTGCCGCCCCTGAGCGCCTTCTCGGCGCCGGCATGCGCAGCGCGGGCGAGGCCAAGCTTCGCCGCCGTGTCGGTGCGCTGCTGCGCCGCCGTGTCGGCGCGGCGCTTCGCTTCCGCCGCATCGAGGGCTTTCCGCGTCAGCATCTCTTCCATGCTGATCCTTGCCTGCAGCGTCGCGGTGGCGCGCGACTCCGCTTCGGCGCGCTCGGCGGCGAGCGCCTCGCTCCTGCGCTCGGCCTCGACACGCGCCTGCAGCGCGGCGGCCGCTTTCGTTTCCGCCTTTTCGCGTCGCCGCGCGGTCTTGATCGCATCCTGCGCTGCCTCGGCCCGCGCCAGGGCGCCGCGACGCAGCTCGTCGTCGAGCGTCACGCGCTGGCGCGCGCCCTCCAGCGCCGCCGCCTCCGCCGCGGCGGTGTCCTCGGCCTCGCGGCGCAGCGCTTCCTCCATGGCGATGCGCGCTTGCAGCTCCGCGGCGGCCGCCGATTCAGCGCCGGCGCGCTCCTGCGCCTGCGCCTGGCAGCGCTCCTCGGCCGCCATGCGCTCGCGCAGCGCCACCTGGGCGCGCGCTTCGGCCTGCTCGCGCTCGCTGGAGAGCGCCGCCCCGTCAGCTTCCTCGCGCGTGCGCTGCTCGGCGGCGTCGCGCGCGTCGGCCTCTGCCGCCTCGCGCTCGCGCGCCGCCTGGATCGCGGCCGTTTCCGCTGCCGAGAGCGCCTGCGCGCGCTCGTTCAGGCGGTCTTCCGCCTCGGCGCGCTGGCGCGCGGCGGCGGCGAGGGCCTGCTCCGACGCGACGCGCGCCAGCGCTTCGGCGAGCGCGCGCGCCTTGACTTCCTCGCTCTCGCCCGCCGCGTGCGCGAGGTTTGCCTCGGCCTCCAGCCGCTGCTGAGCACTGCGGCGCAGCTCGGCGTCCATCGCCTCGCGCTCGCGCGCGAGGCGCGCCGCGTCGGCCTCGACGTGGGCGCGCACGTCCGCCGCGTGCTTGGCCGCCTGCTCCGCCGCGGCCTGCAGCTTCGCCGCCTCGAGCGCCTGGGCCTCGGCATTCGCGCGCTCGCGCGCCTTCTGCTCGGCCGCGAGCTCCAGGCCGCGGCGCTCCTCGGCCAGCGCCGTCGCGCGCTTCTCCGCCGCGCTGCGCGAGCTCGCCTCCTCCAGCGCGCGCATTTCGGCTGCCTGGCGCTCCTTCGCCACCTCGCCGGCCGCCGCCTCGGCGTCGGCGCGCGCCTGCGCGCGCCGCGCGGCATGCGAATCCTGGGCCTCGCGCTCGCGCACCGCCGTCATGGCGTTGCGCTCGGCGGCGATCCTTTCCTCGGCGGCGACGCGCGCCTGCTCCTCGGCATCGGCGCGCGAGCGTGCGAGCTGCGCGGCATCGGTTTCCAACCGGCGGCGCTCGTCGGCCAGTTGCCCGGCCCGCTTCTCGGCATCGCGCCGCGCCTGCTGCTGCTCGAGGTGCGCGCGCTCGATGTCGCCGCGCTCCTTCGCCAGGCGCCCCGCCTCGGCCTCCGCCGCGGTGCGCGCCTCGGCCTCGCGCTTGAGCTTGTCTTCAGCCGCCTTGCGCTCTCTTGCCGCGTCGAGCGCCCGCTGCTCGGCCTGCAGACGCTCGCGTGCCTCGCGCCGCGCCAGCTCCTCGGCCGCCGCGCGCTCGCGCATCGCCGCGGCTGCCTGGATCTCGGACTCGGCGCGCGCGCGCGCGTGCTGCGCGGCTTCCTCCTCCTTCTGGCGGCGGCCCTCGGCCAGCGCCGCGGCCTTCTTCTCCGCTTCCTCGCGCGCTTTGGCCTCGGCGGCCGCCTGCGCTTCGGCGCGCTGGCGCTCGGCGACCACGCGCGCCGCCTTCGCCTCGGCCTCGGCGCGCGCATTGGCGATGCGCCGCAGCTCGACTTCCGCCGCCTGGCGCTCGCGCGCCAGGTCCAGCCCGCGCTTCTCCTCGCCCAGCTTTGCCTGCGCCACCTGGCCGGCGCTGCGCTCGGCCTCGATGCGGTCGCGCTGCATTCCGGCGCGCACGCGGTCCGCCTCCTTCAGCTTGTCGAACAGCTTGCTCATCTGTTGGACTTGGCCCTTTCCGCGGCCGCGGTGCCGCGGCGGGCGGGCGAAAAGTCGAGATTGATCATGTCCCCGAGCGCATCGGAGTAAGTCTCGCGCACTTTGGTCATGACCGATAGCGCCTTCTTGAAAGCCTCGACCAGCGCCGGGTCGAATTTCTTGCCGCTGCTGGCGATGATCTCCGCCGCAGCCTTCTCGATCGGCATCGCGTCGCGGTAGAACTGGGTGGTGGTCATCGACTCGAAGGCGTCGACGATCGCCATCACCCGCCCCGGCCAGGGGATGGCGTTGCCCCGCAGGCGATCCGGATAGCCCGAGCCGTCCCAGTTTTCATGGTGCGTGAGCGCGAGCTGGCGTGCGAGCTGCAGCAGGGGGTCGTCGTGCTCGCCGATGATGTCGGCGCCGAGCTTCGGGTGGCGCCTCACCTGCTCCCAGTCCGGCACCGAGAGCCGCTCGCGCTTGCGCAGGATCTCGGAGGGCACGCCGAGCTTGCCGATGTCGTGCAGCGGCGCGGCCTTCATCATCATGTCGCAGATCGCCTGCCTGGCGCCCGCCGCCTGCGCGACCAGCTTCGCGTACTGCGAAAGGCGCATGACCCGATTGCCCACCGCCGAGCTCTCGTGGAGCTCCATCACGCGCGCCAGGCGCCGGATCAGCTCGGTGCGGGTCCTGTCGAGCTGCACGGTGCGCTCCGCCACCGCGCGCTCCAGCACCTGCTGCCGGTTGGCGAGGCCGAGGTGCAGGCCGATGCGCATTTTCAGCACCCCGGCATTGGCCGGCTTGAGCACGTAGTCCACCGCGCCGATCTCCAGGCCCTCCAGCTGGGCGTCGCCCTCGGCCTTGCTGGTGAGGAAGATCACCGGGATGTCGGAGGTGTTGCCCTCCGACTTGAGCACCCGGCAGACGTCGAACCCGGTGGCGCCCGGCATCTCGACGTCGAGCAGGATCAGGTCCGGACGCGGAGTGCCGGCCGCCAGCTCGAGCGCGGTCCCGGCGTCCTCGGCCGTCAGCACCTGGTAGTCGTCTGCCAGCATTCTCGTGGTCAGCGCAAGGAGATCGCTCGAGTCGTCGACCACCAGAATGACCGGGCGTTCCCCGCTCACTCGGGTGGGCTATAGCCGGAGGCCGCGAGCCGCGCGCGCGCCTGCGGTGCGCTCAGATGCGCAATGAAGGCGTCGACTGCAGGTTTTTTTTGGCTCTCGAGAACCGGAGCAGCGACGTAGACGGTGTACTTCTGCAGCTCGGGCGGCAACGGGCCGGCGAGGCGCACGCCCTTCACCGGCAGGATCTCGCTGATCTGGTGGATGCCAAGCTCGATCTCGCCACGCCCGACCGGCTCGGTGATGTAGCCGCCCTGGCCCAGCGTGGCCTTTCGATTCACCTCGTCGGCAATTCCGAGCCGCTGGAGAATCTCCGCGACATGCTTGCCGCTGGTCCCGGTCTTCGGGTCGATGTAGACCACCGAGCGCGCCGCGAGCAGCGCGCGCTTGAAGGCTTCGGGGGTGGAAATGTCGGGCAGCGGCGCGTTCTCGTTCACCGCCACGCCGATGCCGACGCGCGCGACCGGCCTGCCGCTGCCCGCTGCCACCCTGCCGTCGCGCTCGAGCTGCGGCAGCACCTCGCTCGTCACGATCACCATGTCGGCCCGGTAGCCGCCCGCGAGCGATTGCACCAGCTTGCCCATCGGCTGGAACTCGAGCTTCACCGCAGGCCCCGGGAAGGTCGCGGCGAGGGGCTCGACGAACGCTCTCGCCGCGCCGCCGGACAGCACTCGAATTTCCTCGCCGCAGGCGGGAACGGCGAGGACGGCCAGCAAGATGAAACTCAACAGCCTCATGTCAGCGCTGGCCCGACGGCAGCGTGACCACCGACAGCCAGAACGCATCGATCGACTTCACCACGTGAATGAATTTGTCGAGGTCGACCGGCTTGGTGACATAGCAGTTGGCGTGCAGGCCGTAGGTCTTGAGCACGTCCTCCTCGGCTTTCGAGGTAGTGAGCACGACTACGGGGATGCACTTCAGCTGCGCGTCGCTCTTGATCTCCTCGAGCACTTCGCGCCCGTCCTTCTTCGGCAGGTTGAGGTCGAGCAGGATGATGTCCGGGCGCACCGCATTGGCGAATCTGCCCTCGCGGCGCAGGAACTGCATCGCCTCCACGCCGTCCTTCACCCAGTGCATGTTGCTGTAGACCTTGCCCTCCTTGAGCGCCTCCCGCGTCAGGCGCTCGTCGCCGGGGTTGTCCTCGACCAGCAGGATCTCGACCGGCCGGCTGCCCTTGGTTGCGTCATCCATTCGCGGCTTCCCTCTCTTTTGGCATGGTGAAATGAAACGTGGTGCCGGCGCCGGGCTGGGACTGCACCCAGATGCGGCCGCCGTGGCGCTCGACCACCTTCTTGACGATCGCCAGGCCGATCCCGGTTCCCGGGTACTCGCCCTTGTCGTGCAGGCGCTGGAATACCATGAAGATGCGCTCGAAGTACTGCGGCTCGATGCCGATGCCGTTGTCGCGCACCGTGAATTCCCATTCCGCGCCCTGGTCGGCGGCGCCCACGTGCACGGCGGGCGCGGCGTCGGGCTTGCGGAACTTCAGCGCGTTGCCGATCAGGTTCTGGAACAGCTGCGCGAGCTGCACTTCGTCGCAAGGGATCGTCGGCAGCTTGTCCTGCGTCACCGCGGCGCCGGAGTCCTGGATCGCGGCGCGCAGGTTGGTGAGCGCGCGCCTGAGGGACGACTCGGCCTCGGCCGGCTTGAAGTTCCTGTCGCGGGTGCCGACGCGCGAGTAGGCGAGCAGGTCCTCGATCAGCTGCTTCATGCGCGTCGCGCCGTCGACGATGAACGCGGTGAACTCCTTGGCGTCGCCGTCGAGCTTGTCGCCGTAGCGGCGCATGAGGAGCTGGGTGTAGCTCGACACCATGCGCAGCGGCTCCTGCAGGTCGTGCGAGGCGACGTACGCGAACTGCTCGAGCTCGCCGTTGGAGCGCTTCAGCTCCTCGTGCGCCTCGCGCAGCGCCGCCTCGGCCTTCTTGCGCTCGGTGATGTCGTCGAACAGCGCAATCTCGTATTGCGGCGTGCCGCTCGGGTCGCACGCCAGCGCCACCGACAGGCCGACCCACACGATGGCGCCGTTCTTCCTGATGTAGCGCTTCTCGAAGCGCACCGATGGCTTCTCGCCGCTGCGCACGCGCATGCGCTGCGAATCGGTCAGGTTGCGGTCCTCGGGATGCGAGATCTCCTTCACCGGGCGGCCGATCAGTTCCTTCTCGCTGTAGCCCAGGATCTCGCACAGGCTGCGGTTCACCTGCATGAAGCGGCCGGCGAGATCGACGTGGGCGATGCCCGTGGTCGCGAGCTCGAAAGTCTGCCGGTAGAGCGCCTCGCTCGCGCTCAGCGCGAGCTCGGCATTGCGCTGCTTGGTGATGTCGCCGATGGTGGAGACGACGCCGTACCAGTCGGTTTCGCCCGGGCGCCTGAGGAAACCGGTGTTCACCGACACCCAGTTCATCGAGCCGTCGGGGCGGTAGATGCCGACGATCTGCCCGGTCAGCGGCTTGCCGCTTTTGACGGTGAGGCGCGTCGGCCGCTCGTCGGGCAGGATCGGCGAGCCGTCGGCGTGCACGCACGGCAGCAGCGAGGTGAAGCCGGCGGCGCCGATGATGCCGGCCAGCGGCAGCCTGAGGATGCGCTCGGCGGCCAGGTTCGCGACAATGACATTGAGCTGCTTGTCGTAGACGAGGATGCCGTCGTTCGCGGAGTCCACCACCGAGCGGAAGCGCTCCTCGCTCTCGCGCAGCGCCGCCTCGGCCTGCTTGCGCGCCGTGACGTCGTCGAAGAACGCGATCTCGTATTGCGGCTTGCCGACGGCGTCGCGCTCGACCACCATGGTGAACGACACCCAGACGATCGAGCCGTCCTTGCGCACATAGCGCTTCTCGACGCGCACCGAATCGATCTCGCCCGCGTAGAGGAGAGGCCGCTGTGCATTGATGACGTCGAGGTCGTCGGGATGCGAGATCTGCCGTCCGGTGAGGCGCAGCAGCTCGTCCTGCGGATAGCCGAGGATCTCGCACAGGCGCCGGTTGACCCGCAGGAAGCGCCGGTCCATGCCGATGTGCGCGACTCCCGAGCCTGCCAGCTCGAAGGTGCGCCGGAAGCGCCGCTCGCTCTCGAGCAGGCTCGCCTCGGCTTGCTTGCGCGCCGTGATGTCGACGATCGCGCCCATCAGCCCGGCGACCTCGCCGCTGCCGTTGGCGAAAGTCGCCTTGTAGTAGATCGTGTCGCGCAAGCGGCCGTCGCGCGCGGTGACCGCGGCCTCGTAGCTCTGGCCGCCGGGATTGCGCCACAGCTGGCCGTCCATCTCGAGGTGCTTTTCGGCGATCGCCGGGTTTTGCGGATACAGGTCCTTGACCTGCTTGCCGAGGAAGCTGGCGCGCGATACGCCGAAGAACTCCTCCCAGGCCTTGTTGACCCCGAGATACCTGCCGTCGCGGCTCTTGACGAACATCGGCAAGGGCAGCGCCTCAACTAGCTGCAACGCGGCATCGACCGGAGCGGGGCTGCCGGCTTTGACTCTTCGGATTCCGGCTTCGGTTGCCTTGGCTTTTGCCACCTGTCGCGTCCTCGGCATAGCCCTCCCTGGAAGCGATTCTAATCCTCGCGCCCGTTTCCTGCCCGGCCTGTCAGTGTAAAAAATTCATTGCGTACAGTCCCTTGGCGGCGGCTTTGAAAGTAGCTAGGGGGATCAGGGCGTCCAGGGTCGGGGTGGCGACGCCTGCCGCCCGGCCAAAGGCGAGGGGCGCCATCAGCTGCGCCTCGATCTCCATCGGGCGGCCGCGCTCGTAGTCCTGCAGCATCGAGGGCTTGTGGCCGATCAGCCCGGAGGACTGGCCGCCGCCCGGCCGCTCCACGGCCCCCTCGGCGGGAATGCCGTGCGCCCGCATGATCGCCCGGGCCTCATCGCCCATGCGCCCGAGCAGCTTCGACAGCGCCGGGTCGGCGCGCACCGCGCCGACGGTGGCCTCGGTCAGCAGACAGAGCGTCGAATTGCCGAGGTTCTGCGTGAGCTTGCTCCAGACCGACTGGCGTATATCGGCGGCCGGCGGCGAGGACATGCCGGATTTTTCCAGCGCCAGCCTCAGTTGCCTGATTCTTTCCGATGCGCGGTCATCCACTTCGCCAACCACGAGCATGTTTCTCCCGGGAACGAAATTGCGGATCACTCCCGGCTCGACCACCTCGTTCGCCGAGTAGACCACCGCGCCGATGATGCGCTCGGGCGCTACGGCGGCTTGCAGTTTCCCCTCGGGGTCCAGGGCGGAGAGATCAGGCGGTTTCGGCCTGCCAGCCTTCAACCCGACTGCATACCACCATGGAACGCCGTTCTGGGCGAAGACCACCGGCGTCTCGCGTCCCAGGAGCGCCGCGGCCTGCTCTGCGAACGCGCCCAGCATGTTGGCCTTCAGCGTGACGATGACGCAGTCCTGCGGCCCGAGCTCGGCCGCTCGATCGCTCGCGCGGACGCGCCCGAGGATGGTCTCGTCGCCGTGGAGCAGTTTCAATCCATTCCTTTGCGCAGCCTGGAGATGAGGGCCTCGGGCTACCACCGACACGTCGTTTCCCGAGGCTGCGAGCTTCGCGGCGATGTGGCCGCCGACCGCCCCGGCGCCGAATACGCAGATTCTCATGCCGCTAAAATAGCACCGTCATGCGGATCTGCCGGTTTGACGACAATCGCGTCGGCATCGTCTCCGGCGAGGGCATCCGCGACGTGACCGAGGTTCTCGACGGCCTGCCGCAGGTCACCTATCCGCTGCCGCGGCACGATCCGTTCATCGCTGCCCTGCGCGACCTGCTGCCGGAGCTGCTCGCGGCCGCGCGGCGCGCGAGCCCGGTCCCCGTCGATCAGGTGAGGCTGCTCAGCCCGGTCGCCAACCCGGGCAAGATCATCGCCGCGCCGGTGAATTACAAGAAGCACCTCGAGGAGGCGCTCGCCGACAAGGGCATCCACCACGGCAACCTGGTGAGCGAGATCCACAAGGCAGGCATGTTCCTGAAGGCGCCGAGCTCGCTGGTCGGCCCGGGCGAAGGCGTGAAGCTCGTTCACCTCGACCGCCGGAACGACCACGAGGTCGAGCTGGCCGTGGTGATCGGCAGGAAGGCGCGCAACGTTTCCGCGGCCGAGGCGCCCGGCTGCATCGCCGGCTACTGCATCGGCCTCGACATGACGATCCGGGGGCCCGAGGAGAGGAGCCTGCGCAAGTCGCCCGACACGTACTGCGTGCTCGGACCGTGGCTGACCACGCCGGACGAGATACCGGACCCGGGACAGCTCGCGCTGTCCATCAAGGTGAACGGGGAGACGCGGCAGGACGCGCACACGAGCGACCTGATCCTCAAGGTGCCGGAGCTGATCGCCTGGGGGTCTTCGTTCTACACGCTGCATCCCGGCGACGTGCTGCTGACCGGCACGCCGCAAGGTGTCGGGCCGGTCCGGCCGGGCGATGTGATGCTCGCATCGATCGAGCGCCTCGGTTCGATGCGAGTCGAGGTCACATGAACAAAATCCTCCCGACGACCGTGGTGGGAAGCTATCCCCAGCCCGGCTGGCTGATCGACCGCGACAAGCTCGGCTCGAAGGTGCCGCGGCTGCGGGCGCCGGAGATCTGGCGGGTCGAGGACGCCTGGCTGGAGCAGGCCCAGGATGACGCCACGCTGCTTGCGATCCGCGACATGGAGAGCGCGGGCATCGACATCATCACCGACGGCGAGATGCGCCGCGAAAGCTATTCGAACCGCTTCGCGACGTCGCTCGGCGGAGTCGACCTGCGCAATCCCGGCACGACCATCAACCGCAGCGGAGGGCGCGCCACGGTGCCGCGGATTCGCGGCCCGATCGTGCGCAGCGCCCCGGTCGAAGTGCGCGACGTGCAGTTCCTGCGCGCGAACACCGACCGCGTGATCAAGATCACGCTGCCCGGCCCGTTCACCATGGCGCAGCAGGCGCAGGACGATTACTACAAGGACGAGGAGGCCCTCGCCCTCGCCTACGCCGATGCAGTGAACGCCGAAGCGCGCGATCTCAAGGCCGCCGGCGCCGACCTGATCCAGCTCGACGAGCCGTGGCTCCAGGCGCGGCCCGACCGCGCCGCGCGCTATGGCGTGAAAGCGATCAACCGCGCGCTCGCCGGCATTCCCGGCCCCACCATCGTGCACCTGTGCTTCGGCTATGCCGCCGCGGTGCACGACAAGCCGAGCGGCTACTCGTTCCTGCCGCAACTCGCCGACACGAGCGCGGCGCAGATCTCGATCGAGGCGGCGCAGCCGCGGCTCGATCTCGGCGTGCTGAAGGATCTCGCGCCGAAAACGGTGGTCCTGGGCGTGATCGACCTCGGCACCGAGCGAGTGGAGAGCGCCGAGGAAGTCGCGCGCCGCCTCCGCGCCGCGCTCGAGCACGTGCCGCCCGAGCGTCTGGTGGCCGCGCCCGACTGCGGCATGAAGTACCTCTCGCGCGCGGCCGCCTTCGGCAAGCTCCAGGCCCTCGCCCGCGGCGCCTCGCTGGTGCGCGGCGAGCTCGCCTAGCGCCTCACTTGAGCATGTTCTCGGGCGCCGGATGGCGGTCGACGTTGAGCACCATCGAGACCAGCGTGTAATAGCCCGACACGCCGATCAGGTCGACGACGCCGCGCTCGCCGAACCGCTCGAGCACCGCCTTGTAGGTGGCGTCGCTCACGAACTTCCTTTCGTGCAGCTCGGTGCAGAAGTCGTAGACGGCAGCCTCGTCGTCCTTCATGGCCGCCGGGCGGCGCCGCTGCGCGAGATCCGACGCGACGCCCGGCGCGAGACCCGCCTTCAGCGCGAGCGGGTGATGCGCGTACCACTCGTACTGCGAGCTCCAGTGGCGCGCCGTGATGAGGATCGCGAATTCGTTCAGGCGCGGCGGCAGCGAGCTGTTGAAGCGGATGTACTCGCCCATCCGCTGCGCGCGGTCGGCGAGCTCCGGGCTGCGCAGCAGCGCGTTGAACGGCCCCCGCACGCCGCCCCGCGGTCCGCCTGCGATCTCCTCGTACACCTTGCGCTGCGCGTCGTTCAGCTCGCCGACGGACAGCGGCCTGAACCGCGGCCCGTCCTGCGCCAACGCCGTGGTGCCAAGCGAAACCAGCGCCGCCGCAAGCGCGCCAAGATATGCTTTCATGTCGCTCTCCTCTCCGGACTCAGTATATGGCAATGTTCACCAAGGTCACGCTGTACACCGATCGCGACGGCCGCGCGAAATGGCGCGAGGAGGAGGTGCCGCTCGCCGAAGGCACGCCGCAGGCGATGCTCTCGGCCGTGTTCCCGTCCGCCGGCTACCAGCTGCGCCACAGCCCGGTCGGGTTTCGCAGCCCGTGGCACTGCACGCCCAGGCCGCAGTGGGTGTTCATCCTGGGCGGCGAGATGGAGATCGGGCTGCAGGACGGCAGCACGCGCCTGTTCAAGCCGGGCCAGCATTTCTATTCGAGCGACACGCTGCCGGAAGGCGCGAGCTTCGATCCCAGGGTGCACGGCCACTGGAGCGCCCAGCGCGGCAAACGCCCTCTCGCCACGCTCTTCGTAAAGGTCTGATGATCAAGCCACCCGGTTGCGCGCCGGCTGGCCCTGCAATACCTCGACCACCTGCTGCGCCACCTGAAGCGCGCTGCGAATCTGCGTTTCCTCGGTGCCGCCGGCGGCGTGCGGCGTCGCCATCACATTGGGCAGCTGCAGCAGCGGATGATCCTTCGGCGGCGGCTCGACTTCCCACACGTCGAGCCCGGCGCCGAACAGGCGCCCGGCCTTGAGCGCCTCGTAAAGCGCCGCCTCGTCGATCACGCCGCCGCGGGAGGTGTTCACCAGCACCGCCGTCGGCTTCATTCGCGCCAGCTCCCGCTTACCGATCATGTGGCGGGTTTCGTCGGTCAGGGGAACATGGAGCGTAAGCAAGTCTGCTTGCGGCAGCAGGTCTTCCAGGCTGGATTCCTGTTCGAAAGGCAAATTCGAAACGTAAGGGTCATAGGCGACGATGCGGGCATTGAACGCGCGCCGCCACTTGTGCGCCACCCGCGAACCGATGTTTCCGCAGCCGACCACGCCAACGGTTTTCTCGAGCATCTCGATGCCAAGGAACTTCGGGCGCTCGATTTTCGCGCCGGCCCGCAGCAGCCGGTCCAGCTCGCCGACGCGCCGCGTGGCGGCGAGGCCCAGGGCGAGCGCCAGCTCCGCGACCGCCTCGCTGTTGACGCCGGGCGTGCGCGACACGGGGATGCCGTTCGCCTTCGCCGCCTCGAGGTCGATCGTGTCGACGCCGACGCCCTGCTTGCAGATGATCTTGAGCTTCTTCGCGCGCGCGAGGTCCGCGGCGCGGATCGGCGTCATGCGCACCATGACGCCGTCGGCGTCCTCGGCCCAGTTCCTGACGCGCGGATCGTCCCAGCGCACTATTTCGGCGTGCTGCGCGGCATAGTCGACTCCCGCCCTGTGGAACGCGTCGAGGATGTAGATTTTCATAGCAGGAATGCAACCCCGCTGCGCTGGCAGATTGCCCGGATTTTCTCTAATAGAGATTCAGGCAGCGGGATTCCCTCGCGCAGGCGCCGGGCGCGCGCCGCGTTCTCCGGGTCTCCCGGCACGAGCACCGGCAGGGCCGCGTCGACCGGCGGGGTCGCGTGCAGCACGTCGATCACCGCGTCGAGATCGTCCTCGAACGCGCCCTCGGGCCGGAACGCCTTCGGATCGATGGCGAGGAAGAAGTGGCCGAGGCGGTCGGGATCGCCCGGTCCCTGTGTCTTGACCCGGATCGGCGAAAACGACGCTCCGGAAAGCGTGCCGCCGAGGATGTGCGCCATCAGCGCGAGGCCGTAGCCCTTGTGGCTCGACATCTCCGCCGTGCCGCCGAGCGGGGTCTGGCCGCCCCCGCCCTTTTTGTCACAAATAATCTGCAAGGCAGCCTTTGGATCGGTGACCGGCCGGCCGCGCTCGTCCAGCACCCAGCCCGGCGGCAGCAGCTTGCCGTTCAGCTCGTACACCTTGATCTTGTTGTTGGCGACGGTGGAGGTCGCCATGTCGAGGAGAAACGGCGCGTTGCGGCGCGCCGGCGCGGCGAAGGCGATCGGGTTCGTCCCGAGCACCGGCACGGCGCCGCGCGTCGGCACGACGGCAATGGAGCGCGTGGCGCTCGTCACCATGCCGACCAGGCCCTCCTTGGACGCCATCGCCGCGTAATAGCCGGCGGCGCCGAAGTGATGCGAGTTGAAGACGCTCACCACGCCGACGCCCATCGCCTTCGCCTTCCTGATGGCGAGCCCCATCGCCATCGCCGCGGCGGGATGGCCCAGGCCGGCGTCGGCATCGACCAGGGCGGTGGTGGCGCTCTCGCGCACTACCCTGGGAACCGCCCGCAGATTCAATTTGCCCCTGGATTTCGAGCTCTCGTAGTCCATCAGCATCGACACGCCGTGCGAGTCGACGCCGGCGAGATCGGTCTCGACCATCACCTCGGCGGCGATGCGCACGAGCTGCGGATCCATCCCCCACGCCGTCAGCAGGGTCACAATCTGCTCGCGAACACGCTCTGCAGGGACGTTCATTCTTCGGCGCGGATGTTCGCCGCCTTGATGATCTCGGCCCACTGCGCCGACTCGGCGCGCATGGCGGCGCCGAACTCTTCCGGCGAATTGCCGACCACGTCGGCGCCGAGGTCGGTGATACGCTTTTTCACCTCCGGATCGCTCAGCACCCGGATCACATCGGCATGGATCTTCAAAACCGTTTCCTTCGGCGTCGCGGCAGGCGCGAGCAGACCGAACCAGTTGGTGAGCGCGTAGCCGGGAAGCCCCGCTTCGGCGATCGTCGGCACCTCGGGCAGTAGCGCGGCGCGCCTGGGCCCGAGCACGGCGAGCGCCTTCAGCCGCCCCGCCTTGAGGTGAGGGAACGACTGCACCAGGCTGTCCATGCTGAGCATGACGCGCCCGCCGATCAGGTCGCTGATGCTCGGCGAGCTGCCCTTGTACGGGATGTGGATGAGATCGATGCTCGCCTGGCGCTTGAACAGCTCCATCGCCAGGTGCGGCGCGCCCCCCGGACCCGAGGAGCTGTAGGGGATGTCGCCGGGCCGCTTCTTCGCCAGCTCGATCAGCTCGCCGACGCTGTTCGCGGCCAGCGCGGGATGCGCCAGAAAAACGAAGTGGACGTCGACTACCTTGGTGATCGGCGCAAAGGCGCGCAGCGGGTCCACCGCCATCCTTGGGTAGAGATGCTGGTTGGCGGTCATGTTGCCCATCGTCGCCATGAACAGCGTATGCCCGTCGGGCTCGGCGCGGGCCGCGATCTCGGTGCCGATGGTGCCGCTCGCGCCGGCGCGGTTCTCCACCACGACCGCCTGATTCCACCCCTCGCCGAGCTTCTGGCCGACGACGCGCGCGACGATGTCGGTGCCGCCGCCCGGCGGGAAGGCGACGATGATTCTCACGGGCTTGGTGGGAAAGGCTTCTACCACCCCCGCCAGCAGCAGCAAAGCCA
>Ga0210382_10000120_pt1 | contig 30513 bp, 36 predicted proteins | sample PLMedo_FD_155452 | JGI IMG/M metagenome (GOLD analysis project Ga0210382, IMG submission 155452) | Groundwater sediment microbial communities from an aquifer in East River, Colorado, USA - PLM0_60_coex redo | ecosystem: Environmental > Terrestrial > Soil > Riparian zone | place: USA: East... | reverse complement strand
CAGCGCCTCGCGCACCTCGTCGAGCTTGAACGGCTTGATGATTGCAGTAACGAATTTCATCCTGTTCTCCCGGAGCCGGCGGGCAGTGCCCGCCGGGCCCAAAGCGTTATCAGAACGACTTGCTGATCGAAAGCAACAGGGTTGCTTTCCCGGCGTCTTTAGACTCCGTGCCGCTGCTATTGGGAAAGTTGTAGAACTCCCCAGATTTGCCCTTGGCATTTGTGTCGAGGTATGCGGCGCCAAGCACCCAGCCGTTGATGTCTTTCGTCACGCCGATTTTCCAATCGGAGTAGTCGGCGTTGCTCATGCCCTTGAACTTCAGGTGGCCGACATGACCGTTCGCGCCCCAGCCATTGCCCAGGTCGTAGCTGCCGGACAAGTCCACGTAGTACGTATTCTTGGTTCCCGGGGTACCGAAGTAGTCATCGATCGAGTCGAAGAACTTCAGCGAAAGCCACTTCCAGCTCCCGCCGATGTAGATCTCTTTGTTGTCAACCTTGCCCGAGGCTACTTGCAATGTCCGGTTGTTGGCTGGACTGAATGGAATCGTGGCCCCTGCCTTTGTTCCCGGGTAGTAGTAGTAGATAAAGCCAACATCGAGACCGAGATCACCGAAGGCCTTCTTGTAGCCGCCGTAGAAATCCATCTCGATGTTGCCACCGGGGAAGCCTGCGCCTTGGCTGACGTTGGAGTTCCAGTTGCCGGCGTACAGACCGCTGGCGTGCGCGTAATCGAAGCCGCCCTGAATGGCGGGCTTGTCGAACGTCTGCGAAATCCCGCGGAACCGGTAGTCCGAGATCAGCGTGATGTTCCCGGTCAGCGGCGAGGGGGCTGGCGTCTGGGCGGCTGCAAGGCCCGGCGCTAGGACGGCGGCTGCGACCGCCAAGGAAAGAATGGATTTGCGCATCGATGCTCCCTTCTGGTGTTGGTAGGTTGATATTGCCCAACACTCCTAGCATCTCCTGTGCCAATCTATTTTCTTTTATCTTTCAGTCCTTTGATGCCTGGTCGTTTCAGGAGCGCACCAGCAAGGTGCGCGGTGAGCGACGCCTTGCGCGAATGTGGTGCGCCCGTGGTGATACCTTCCCCTGCATGATCGACAAGCGGATGTTCGAGGAGTTGAACGAGAGGATTGGCGAGGCGCTGGGCAATTCACCGGCGCAGGACATCGAGCGCAACCTGCGGGCGCTGCTAGCGGCATGGCTCGATCGGCTCGACGTAGTGCTGCGGGAGGATTTCGAGGTTCAGAAAAAGCTCCTCGAGCGCGCGCAGGCGAAGCTCGCTGACCTCGAGCGGCGCATCGCCGAGCTCGAATCTCGCGGACAGAGCCAGCGTCCCCGGTAAACCACGCCCCACTGCAGCGCGTTGCTCGCGCGGGGAACGCGCATGACCGTCGCCACGGTAGCGAGCCGCGCGCTCGCAGGTATCGACGCGCCCGAGGTGACCGTAGAGGTGCACCTCGGGCCGGGGCTGCCTGCGTTCCACATCGTCGGTCTGCCTGACGCCGAAGTTCGCGAAGCCCGGGACCGCGTGCGAGCAGCGCTCAACCATGCACACTTTGAGTTCCCGGCGCGCCGCATCACGGTGAATCTGGCGCCGGCGGAGCTGCCGAAGGATTCGAGCCGGTTTGACCTGCCCATCGCGCTTGGCATCCTCGCGGCCAGCGGGCAGCTGGCCGTTGATGCGCTCGCCGGCCACGAATTTGCCGGTGAACTTTCGCTCACCGGGGAGCTGCGCGCCGTGCGCGGCGCTCTCGCGATGGCGCTGTCCGCGCGCGGCGCGGGCCGCGCCTTCGTCCTGCCGGCGGGAAACGCCCCCCAGGCCGCGCTTGCCGACGGCGCGCGCATTCTGCCGGCGCGCACGCTTCTCGAGGTCGTGGCCCATCTGGCAAGCGAAGCACCGCTCGCCGTATACGCCGAGGCCGCGCGCGCTACACCGCCCGCCTACGCCGACTTCGCCGACGTCAAGGGCCAGCAGCAGGTCAAGCGCGCGCTGGAGGTTGCGGCCGCCGGCGGGCATAGCGTGCTGATGGTCGGTCCGCCGGGGACCGGCAAATCGATGCTTGCGGCGCGGTTTCCCGGCATCCTGCCGCCGTTATCGGAGGCCGAGGCGCTCGAAGTCGCCGCGATCCACTCGGTGTCGAGCAAGGGCTTCGAAGTAGCGAATTGGGGCGAGCGGCCATTTCGCGCGCCGCATCACAGCGCCTCGGCGGCGGCGCTGGTCGGCGGCGGCAACCTGCCGCGTCCCGGCGAGATCTCGCTGGCGCACCACGGCGTCCTGTTCCTGGATGAGTTGCCTGAATTCGACCGCGATGTTCTCGAAGCGCTGCGCGAGCCGCTCGAATCCGGCCGCGTCTCGATCGCGCGCGCCGCGCGCCAGGCGCAGTTCCCGGCGCGTTTTCAGCTCATTGCGGCGATGAACCCCTGCCCTTGCGGGCATTGCGGCGACCGTACCAGCCGCTGCCGCTGCACTCCCGAACGCATCGCCCGCTATCGCGGTCGCGTGTCGGGGCCGCTTGCCGATCGCATCGACATCAAGCTGGAAGTGCCGGCGCCGCGCGAAGCCGAGCTCGTGGCGCCAGTGCCCGGCGAAGCATCGAGCGCCATTCGCGGCCGGGTGGCACAGGCGCACGAGACGCAGCTCGCGCGCCAGCACAAACCCAATGCCCTCCTCGGCACGCGTGAGATAGACCGTCACTGCGCGACCAACCGGGACGGCGATCAGCTCCTGCGGCATGCGCTCGCCCGCCTCCTGCTCTCGGCGCGCGCGTATCACCGCGTGCTGCGTGTCGCTCGCACCATCGCGGATCTTGCAGCCAGCACCGCCATCACCGCCGAGCACATCGCGGAAGCGATACAGTATCGACGTCTCGACCCGAGCTTCTAGAGTGGTATGGCGACCTACGCGATTGGCGATGTCCAGGGCTGCTATGACGAGTTGCGGGAGCTGCTCGACCGCATGGGATTCGAGCCTGCGCGCGACCGTCTATGGTTTGTCGGCGATCTGGTCAATCGCGGCCCGAAATCGCTCGACGTGCTGCGCTTTGTGCGCCAGCTCGGCGAGCGCGCGCTCACGGTACTCGGCAATCACGACCTGCATCTCATCACGCAGCACGAAGGATTCGAGCGCCGGCGCAAGGACGATACTTTCGATGACGTGCTGAATGCGCGCGATGCGCGCGAGCTGGTCGACTGGCTGCGCACTCGCCGGATGATGCACGCCGAGGGGCGCTACGCGATGGTTCACGCCGGTCTCTTGCCGCAATGGAGCGTTCAAAAAGCTTTATCTCTTGGCAAGGAAGTCGAGAGTGCGCTATCCGCGCCGAATTACCGCGAATTCGTCGCCAACATGTATGGCAGCACGCCGGCCGAATGGAGCGATGGGCTCACCGGCTGGGACCGGCTGCGCGTCATAGTCAATTCGATGACGCGCATGCGCTTTTGCACGCGCGAGGGCCGCATGGAGTTTCACACCAAGGGCGTTGCCCCGCCGCCGGGCTATGTCCCGTGGTACGCGGCCAGACCAAACGAGGAGGAAACCATCCTCTGCGGCCATTGGTCGGCACTTGGCCTGAAGCTTACTGACCGGCTTGCGGCCCTCGACACCGGGTGCGTATGGGGCGGCAGGCTGACCGCGCTGCGGCTGGAGGATCGAGCGCTCTATCAGGTACCATGCCCCGGCTATCAGTCCGCGGGAGGAGAAGGATGAGCGATTGCGTTTTTTGCAGGATCGTGGCGAAGCAGATTCCCGCGACCGTGGTGCAGGAAGATGCCGACACGCTGGCTTTCATGGACATCGGGCAGGTGAATCCCGGACACGTGCTGGTAGCGCTCAAATCCCACGCCGACAACCTGTTTGGGCTGCAGGATGCGCAGGCGGCGGCGGTATTTCGAACAGTCGCGCGGGTAGCGCGCGCCATTCGCGACGCCTTTGCGCCGCAAGGGCTGTCGGTTTACCAGGCGAACGGCAAAGCCGCCGGACAGACTGTGTTCCATTTCCACGTGCACCTGGTTCCGCGGCACGAGAACGACGGCATGAATCTAACCTGGCCGGTGAAGAATCCGCCGCGCGAGAAGCTCGAGGAGTACGCGGCGAGGATTCGCCAGACGCTGCGCTAGAGCGTGACGCGGGTCACGCCGCCGGAGGTAAGCAGCCGCACGCGCTGACCCGGAGTAAAGGCCTCGTCGGCTTCCTGGACGATGGCGCGCAGCTCGCCGCTGTCCAGGCGGACGGTGATTTCGAGGGCATCCTTGCTGGTCACCTTCTCCTCGATCGCATTTCCCACCACACCGCCTGCCACTCCACCCAGGACCGCCGCAACCGTTGATTCCCTGCCGTGTCCGACCCCGCTGCCTGCAACGCCGCCCACGACGCCGCCCGCCGCCCCGCCAAGGCCGGATTGGCCGCCCTGGATGGTCACCTTGCGCACCGATTCCACGGTGGCGAAACGCACCACCTGCTCTCGCCCGGCTTCATGCTTGTCGTAGACATTTGCCGATTCATGGGTGGCACATCCGGCGAGCGCCGCCGCGAGTGCAGTGAGGAGGAGCGTCGTTTTCATGGCTTATCCTTTCCACGGTGAATAGCCGAAGGCGCGGCGGAACCGGGTCTCGATTTCCTCGCGCGTCGCCGCGTGATTCTGCGCGCCGCGTTGCGCGATCTTGATCGCGCCCATCACGGCGCCTAGTTTACCGGTCGTCGGCCAGTCCCAGCCGCGAGCGATGCCATAAAGCAGACCGGCCCGGTAGGCATCGCCGCAGCCGGTCGGGTCCGCAACGCTCTCTGCTTCAACGCACGGAATCTCGTGGCGTTGACCTCCGGCGAGGATCACCGACCCTTTGGCCCCAAGGGTGATAACCAGCGCTTTCACCCCCTGGGCGATGTCCTCGAGGCTGCGGCCGGTCTTCTCCTCGAGCAGCTTTCCCTCGTAGTCGTTGACCGCGACGTAGTGAGCAAGGCGCAGGAGCTCTGCCAACTCCTCGGCCGAGAACATCGGCAGGCCCTGCCCGGGGTCGAACAGGAGCGGAATGGCGAACTGCTTGCACTCGCGCGCGTGCTGCAGCATGCCCAGCTTGCCGTCCGGAGCGATGATCGCCAGGCCAGCCTGCAGCTCTCGCCCTACATGATTTTCGTGCGAATGGTTCATCGCCCCAGGATGGAAGGCGGTGATCTGGTTGTCGTCGAGATCGGTGGTAATGAAGGCTTGCGCGCTGAATTGCCCGGGAACGCGCTTGAGCAGCGAGGTAGCGATGCCGAGCGCATGGAAGCGATCGAGATAAGGCTGGATATCCTCGCCGACCGTAGCCATTATCAGCGGGCTTTCGCCGAGCAGACGCAGGTTGTAGGCTATGTTTCCCGCAGTGCCGCCGTATTCCCGCCGCATCTCCGGCGCGAGGAAGCACACGTTAAGGATGTGAAGCTGGTCCGCGAGCAGATGATTCCGGAAGCGGTCCGGAAATACCATGATGGTGTCGTAGGCAATCGAGCCCGTGACCAGTATTTTCATGAGGGATAGAAGAGATACAGGCGGTATCCGGTGGCGCGTCTGCGGCCGGCATCAAGATAAATGCGCAGCGACACCTCGGCGCCTGCCGGGATGCCTTGCGCCACGCCGGACGCGCCGCGCGCCGGCTCAAGATATTCGCGCGGCGCAAAAACGCGGCGCAGAACCGGCCGGTCTGCTTCGTCGGTAAGCGTCAACTCGAGCGCGGGGTAGTCTTGCGCGAACGAGGCGCGGTTGCGCAGCACCGCGTTCAGCACGATCACGCCGTCGCGGCGCGGCTCGGCCTGCAAATCCGACGACTCGATGCTCATAAGCTCCGGGCGCCGCGGAAGGGGGACCTGACAGCGCAGAAGATCGCACGCAGCATCGAGCGGCGCCCGGGCGCTGGGCATGAACGCAGCGATCTCGGTGCGGTAGCCGTACGTGACCTGTCCGGCGAGCGCTACGGCGGCGGTCAGCGCGAGCAAGCCCCACAGCAGCCTGCGGCCCACCGGTTCCTCTTCCGCCATGAAAGCTGGCGGTGCGTCGTTCCCCGCTTTGAGCGGCGGCGCTGGCAGGCGGCGCGAAGGATCAAAGAGTCCCAGTTGCGGCGAGGGCTCGAGGATAAAAGGCTCGGCGCCCTCCTCCACCAAACTGGCAATGCCGTCAAACACCTCTCCGCACTTCCCGCAGCGCACTCTGCCGCCGCGCGCGGCGAGCTGTGCGCGCTGGACGCGAAACGCGGTTCCGCACACCGGGCACCGAGTGGTCAGGCTCATTTGCGAATGCCCTCTATGAGCCCCCAGCCTTCATCGATCGAAGACATCCTGATATCGAACCAGGCGGCGTAGTGGGCGGCTACCTCGAACGCCTGCTCCTCGAGCACGCCGGCAAGCGCAATGCGGCCCTCTGGCGCAGTGCGCGCGGCGAGCAGTGGCGCCAGCATGATGAGCGGTTGGGCGAGGATGTTGGACACCACTACGTCGTAGAGTTCAGGTGCCAGCGTTTCGGGTCGCGAGGCACGCACCGCTGCGCGGTTGGCGCGCGCGTTCGCCGCCGTGACGTCGAGCGCCTGCGGATCGATATCGACTGCGTCGACCCGCGCGGCGCCGAGCTTTGCTGCGGCGATCGCCAATATACCCGACCCGCAGCCGTAGTCGAGGACGCCCTCGCCGCCTGCCAATTCCCGCTCGAGAAAGCGCAGCACGAGTCGCGTAGTGGGATGGCTGCCTGTGCCGAACGCCAGCCCCGGGTCGAGACGAACCACGGCGCGGCCGTCAGTCGGCGGCTCATGCCAGCTAGGACCGACCCAGAGGCGTGCGCCGATCTCCAGCGGTGCAAATTGCGCGTGGCTGCGGAGCACCCAGTCCTGATCCTCGAGCTGATCGGTGCGGAAAGCCGGGGCGCTGCCGAGTCCGGCTGCGCGCGCGGCGTCCCGCACCAGCGCGCCGGCGTCGACATTGATGCCGACCAGCGCAGCCACCGCTTGAAGCGCACCTAGAGGATTTTCGAGCGATACCGACTGGGCTCCCGCGTCGAGCAGTGCCTGCGTGAAGCGCTCCGCCGCGGCCGCGTCGACTTGCAGCGTAAGCGAGAGCCAGGGCATCACTTTTTCTTTTTCTGCTCCAGGGCGAGCTTCTGCTCGAGGTAGTGGATCGACACGCCGCCGCGCAGGAAGCCGATGTCGTTCAGCATTTCGCGGTGCAGCGGAATGTTGGTCTGGATGCCTTCCACGACCATTTCGGACAGCGCGACGCGCATGCGGCCGATCGCCTGGTCGCGGTTGGCGCCGTAGGCGATTACCTTGCCGATCATCGAGTCGTAGTGGGGCGGCACGCTGTAGCCCTGGTAGATGTGCGAGTCGACGCGGATTCCCGGACCGCCGGGCGGGTGATACGAAGTAATTTTTCCGGGCGAGGGAGTGAAACGGTACGGATCCTCGGCGTTGATGCGGCACTCGATGGCATGGCCGCGCAGCTGGACGTCCTTCTGGCGGAGGCGCAGCTTCTCGCTCGCGGCAATGTGGATCTGCTCCTGCACCAGGTCGATGCCGGTGATCATTTCGGTCACCGGGTGCTCGACCTGGATGCGCGTGTTCATCTCGATGAAATAAAACTCGCCCTCCTCGTACAGGAACTCGAACGTGCCGGCGCCGCGGTAGCCGATCTTGCGGCAGGCCTCGACGCAGCGCTCGCCCATCTTGTCGCGCAGCTTGGCCGGCAGGTCGGGTGCCGGCGCCTCTTCTATCACCTTCTGGTGCCTGCGCTGCAGCGAGCAATCGCGTTCTCCCAGATACACCACATTCTTGTGCGCGTCGGCCAGCACTTGGATCTCGATGTGGCGCGGATGCTCGAGATATTTCTCGAGGTACACCGCGGCGCTGGCGAACGCCGCCTGCGCCTCGGCGCGTGTCATGGCGACCGCGTTGAGCAGCGCCGCCTCGGTATGCACGACGCGCATTCCGCGCCCGCCACCGCCGCCAGCGGCCTTGATGATCACCGGATAGCCTACCTTGCGCGCGACGCGCACGATCTCCTTCGCATCCTCGGGCAGCGCGCCGTCGGATCCTGGCACGGTCGGCACCCCGGCCTTGGCCATGGCTTGCTTGGCGCTCACCTTGTCGCCCATCAGCCTGATGTTCTCGGGGCGTGGACCGATGAAGACGAAACCCGAGCGCTCTACCTTCTCCGCGAAGTCGGCGTTCTCGGAGAGAAAGCCGTACCCCGGATGGATCGCCTCGGCATCGGTGACCTCGGCAGCACTGATGATCGAAGGAATGTTCAAGTAGCTGGCGGTCGCCGGCGGTGGCCCGATGCATACCGACTCGTCGGCTAGCTTCACGTATTTGGCTTCCGTGTCGGCCTCGGAGTACACGACCACGGTGCGGATGCCCATCTCCCGGCAGGCGCGCTGGATGCGCAGCGCGATCTCGCCGCGGTTGGCAATCAGGATTTTCTCGAACATGCTAGCCGAGAATGAAGAGCGGCTGCCCGTACTCTACCGGCTGGCCGTTTTCCACAAGCACCGCCTTCACCACGCCGGAGGCGTCGGCCTCGATCTCATTCATCAGCTTCATCGCCTCGATGATGCAGATCGTCTGGCCTTCCTTGATGGTCTGGCCGACCTCGACAAAGGGTTTGGCGTCGGGCGACGCCGAACGGTAAAAGGTACCGACCATGGGGGCCTTCACGACATGGCCTTCCTGGCCTGCCTCGGGTTCGGCTGCCGGCGGCGATGCCGGAGCGGCGGGCGCAGGGCGAGCGTCGGCGGGTGCGGGAGCCGTGCCTGGGCCAAGCGTCGCCGCGGGCGCTGGGGCGATGCTCACCGCGCCGCCCTTGACGATCTTCACCTTCTCCTCGCCCTCGGTGATCTCCAGCTCGGCGATGCCGGACTCCTGCACGAGGTCGATCAGCTTTTTCAGCTTGCGCAGATCCATAGCTTCCTCCCCTCCTGGCGGCTATTCAGCCCTCGGAACTTGCGGCGGCCTTCAGTGGATTTTCTGGATTTTCGCGGGAGAAGGCTGCATTTTAGCGCAACAACCTTTCGAGAACCTCCTCCACCTCTGCTCGGGTAAGCGCGCCGAGCCGGCGATAAGCAACCGCACCCGGCCGATCGAGTACGACAGTATAGGGCAGCCCTCCAAGGCCATTTCCCAGACGGCGCATCAGCTCAATCGCGTGCGCCCCAGCTATCAGCACTGGGTAGGTGATGCGGTAAGTCTCTGCAAATTCCGCGACTTTAGCAGCCTGATCGATGCCGATACCGACAATTTCCGCACCTTTCGCGGCGAAAACCTCCCGGACGGCAACCAGCATCGGGATCTCTTCGCGGCACGGAGCACACCAGGTTGCCCAGAAGTTGCACACTACGACGCGGCCCCGCCACTCCCGCAAAGTGCGCTTGGCGCCGGAAAGGTCTCGAAACGGGGCCGCCAGCAGATCCGCCGCCCCACTTTGCGTCTGCAGCGCGAGCGCGCCGACCAGCCCCCCGGCGACAGCGGCCCCGGCACCAATCGCGCCGAGGATCAGGACTTCACGTCTGGCTAGCGCCATCGCGCAGGAGCGCCCCGACCTCCGCGATTCCGGCGCGGTCCATCACGCGGCCGGCCTGCGAGGTCTTCAGCGCAAGCCGCTCGTCGCGCGGATCGAATACCGACAGCTTGAGCGGCGCACCGCGCCACAACAACGACAGCACGCTGACCGCGTGCGCCCGATCCCCCGAGAAGCGCCGGCACTCGTGCGTCGTGTACGCGAGGTTACTGTCCAGCAAAAACAGCTCCACGTCCTTGGCGCTTTCGGGGAACAACTGCAATTCGATCTCGGCGTAGCGTCCTGCAATGCCCTTCAGGACCGGGCCGGTCAGGTATGGATTGAAGCGTTGCAGCGTGCGCATCGCGTCGAGTGCCATGCGGCGCAGTTCCGCGATGCGAAGCGGGTGCTCCTCGGCCTGGTAGAGAGCGCGGTACGACCGCAACTCCGCTTCGATCTCGTCGTTCCCGGGCAGCGCCTGTGCCTCGGGGGCGCCCAGCCTGCGCGCCGCCTTGCGCTTGGCGAGAGCGAAGTCCTCGATACCGTCCTCGGCCATGATGCGCGCTGCCGTCGCGGCGATGCGCGCGCGCATTCCGGTCTGCCGATTGCTGTTGCGGCTCATGGCTGCGACTTAATCATAGCGTAGGGGTCGCAGGGATCCATCGAATAGAATCTGCGCCCTTATCCATGGCGGCGCATCTCCACATCCTCGGCATTTGCGGCACGTTCATGGGCGGCATTGCCGCCATCGCCAAGACCGCGGGATACCGCGTTACCGGCTGCGATGCCAACGTCTATCCGCCGATGAGCGAGCAGCTCGCGGCGCTCGGCATCGAGCTTACCGAAGGCTTCGACGAGGGGCAGCTTGCGTTGCGCCCCGATGCCTGGGTCGTCGGCAACGTCGTCACGCGCGGCAACCCCTTGATGGAGGCAATTCTCGACCACCGGGAGCGGTACGTTTCGGGGCCGCAGTGGCTGGCCGAGCACGTACTCGGCGGCCGGCATGTCCTGGCCGTGGCGGGCACCCATGGAAAGACCACTGTCGCGGCCATGCTGGCGTGGATCCTGGAGCAGGCGGGTCGCTTCCCCGGGTTCCTCATCGGTGGCGTGCCATTGGATTTCCAGGTTTCGGCCCGGCTCACCGGCTCGCCGCTCTTCGTCATAGAGGCGGACGAGTACGACACCGCCTTCTTCGACAAGCGCTCGAAGTTCGTTCATTACCGCCCCCGCACTGCAATACTGAACAACTTGGAGTTCGATCATGCCGATATCTTCGCCGATCTTGCAGCGATCGAGCGCCAATTTCACCACTTCGTCAGGATCGTGCCACGTACCGGGTTGATCATCACGAATGGGGCCGACGCGGCACTGCGACGAGTGCTGGAGCAGGGCTGTTGGACCCCGACGGAGAGTTTCGGCGTGCCGGGCGGCTGGGAAGCCGGCGAGCCGGACGTTGAAGGGGGCTTTGAGATCGCATGGCAGGGCAGAGTACTAGGGCGGTTGACATGGCAGCAGATCGGGGCACACAACCGCATGAACGCGCTGGCCGCGGTCGCCTCGGCTCGCCATGTCGGCGTCGAGCCGGCCCAGGCGCTCGAAGCCCTCGGCAGCTTTTCGGGCGTGCGCCGGCGCATGCAGGTGAGGGGCAGCGCCCGCGAGGTGACGATCTACGATGATTTCGCCCATCACCCGACGGCCATCCGCGCCACCATCGAGGGGCTGCGGCAGCACGCGAGGCAGGGGCGCATCCTGGCAGTCCTCGAGCCGCGCTCGAGCACAATGAAGCGGGGCGTCATGAAGGATGCGCTTGCATCAAGTGTCGAGGCGGCCGATCGCATTTATGTTTACACCGAGGGGCTGTCCTGGGATGCAGCCGCGGCGTTTGCGAGCCTCGGCACTCGCGCGCGTTGCGTTGGCGATCTGGACGCGCTCGTTGCCGCAGTGGCCGCCGAAGCACGCACAGGCGACCACGTTCTGGTCATGTCGAACAGCGGCTTTGGCGGCATTCACGAGAAGCTGCTTGCCAAGCTCAGGCAGGGGAGCGCGGCGTGATCGTCTATCTTCATGGGTTCAATTCCTCCCCGCAGTCGCATAAGGCCCAGTTGCTGGGGCGCTATCTGCAGGGGCTCGGCTTGGGTGCCCACTATCTGTGTCCGGCGCTGCCGCCCCTCGCCAGCGGGGCAATCGCCGAGGCGGAACGGATCATGCAGCCCCATCGCGGCGCATCGATATGCTTCGTGGGGTCTTCGCTGGGTGGCTTCTACGCCACGTACCTCGCGGAACGACATGGTGCGAAAGCCGTGCTGATCAATCCTGCCATCGACCCGCACGTCGGACTACGCGCCTACCTCGGTCCGCAGAGGAACCTCCACGCTGGTGAGCCTTATGAGCTGACCGCAGCTCATCTGCGTGAATGGAAGAACTTCTACTCCGAGCGCATCACGCCGCAGCGCTATCTGCTGCTGGTCGAGACCGGCGACGAGGTGCTCGATTACCGGAACGCCGTCGCCCGGTATGCGGGCGCGGAACAAGTCGTGACGCAGGGGGGCAATCACAGCCTGCAGAGCTTTGCTGAGCATTTGCCGCGCGTCGTGCGCTTTGCGGGGCTGCTGCGCTGACGATGCAAGTCCTTTACGAGGAGGAGGGCGATCTGAAAGTCGGCGCGGTTCTCGCCCGAGCGCCTGCGTCGTTCCAGGTGGAAAGTCCGCATGGCCGGCGCTCCAAGGTCAAGGCGGCCAACGTTCTTCTCGCTTTCGAGCGGCCGCTTGGCGCGGAGCTGCTGATGGAGGCGCAAAAATTCGCCGCCGACCTGGACATCGAGTTTCTCTGGCAGTGCAGCGGAAGCCGGGAGTTCGGCTTCCAGGAACTGGCGCGCGAATATGTCGGACGCGACCCGACGCCTGTGCAGGCTGCAGGCGTGCTTATGAAGCTCCAGTCGGCGCCGATGTACTTCTACCGGCGCGGCAAAGGCCGTTTCCAGGCGGCGCCGGAAGAGACCCTCAAACTGGCCCTCGCCGGCCTCGAGAAGAAAAAGCGGGTGCAGGAAACGATCGCTGCGTGGACGCAGTCGTTGGCGGGCTACGTGTGTCCGCCGGAAATCGCTGCACTGCGGGAGGAATTGCTGTACGCGCCGGACCGTGCGAAGGCGGAAACCAAGGCCGTCGAGCAGGCATGCAAGGACACCGGCCTGACAGCAGCCCGGCTGCTCGAGCGCTGCGGCCTGCTGCGCGACCCGCACGAATACCACCTGCAGCGCTTCCTGCATGAATTCTTTCCGCAAGGCTCTCGCTTCCCGGCGCACGACGTTCCGCAGGTGCCGGACAGCCTGCCGGCGGCTCCGGCCGCCGCGTTCAGCCTCGACGACATCGGCACCACGGAAATCGACGATGCATTTTCAGTCCAGCGCACTGCCGCAGGCGTGGTGCGCATCGGCGTTCATATCGCGGCGCCGGCGCTTGGCTTCGCACCGGGTTCCTCGCTCGACAGCATCGCCCGTGGGCGGCTGTCGACGGCCTACATGCCGGGCCGCAAGTACACCATGCTCCCCGAGGACGTCATCGAGCGCTTTTCCCTCGACCACAGCGGGGAGCGGCCGGCGGTCTCGCTTTACTTCGATGTGTCCGAAAGCGACTGGACGGTGAAGGGACGGCACACCCGTCTGGAGCGCGTTCCGGTCGCCGCCAATCTGCGGCACGTCCAGTACGACGTGCTGAACGACGCCTTCGCCTCGGGGGCGAGCGCCGGGCTCGCCTTCGAGGACGAGCTGCGCGCCCTGTGGCGCCTGGCCGGGGCGCTCGAGGCGCGTCGCGGGCGACCCAGCGTGGGAAGCGCAATACTGGAATACACATTTCATGTCGAGGACGGCCGGGTGCGCATAGTGCCGCGGAAGCGGGGCGCGCCGCTCGACAAGCTGGTCTCGGAGATGATGATCCTCGCCAACAGCAGCTGGGGCGAACTGCTCGCCGAGCGAGACGTTGCGGCGATCTACCGCGTGCAGTCGACCGGCAAGGTTCGCCTCAGCGTCCATCCGGAAGCGCACGAGGGTCTCGGCGTGGCGTGTTACGCCTGGATGACGTCGCCGCTGCGGCGCTACGTCGATCTCTTGAATCAATGGCAGCTCGTCGCTGCCTTGGAGGGCCGCCGGCCCCCGTTTGCGCGCAACTCCGACGCGCTGCTCGCCGCGTTGCGCGCCTTCGAGGTCACGACGGCGCGCTATGACGAGCACCAACGCGCAATGGAAACATTCTGGAGCCTGCGCTGGCTGCTGCAAGAGGGGATCCAGTCAATCGAAGCGGTGGTATTGCGCGAAAACTTGGTGCGCTTCCTGGGGGTGCCACTCGTTACGCGCGTGCCTTCGCTTCCCGACGCTGCTCCTGGGGCCCGCGTCCGGCTGGAACTGAAAGCGGTCGATCTGCTCGAATGCTCGGTGTCAGCGGTCTACCGTGAAACGCTCCACGGAAGCGCGGCGGTGGTCGAGGGCGACACGGCAGATCCCGGCTAAAAAGCCTAGAATATGAAAGGCTTGTCGAACCGAGGTGAGATCGCACTTGACCGTCAGCAGCGATGACCGGGTGCTCGGCGCAGCGCTGGGGCTCTCGATCCTGCTTCATGCGGCGATGCTTTCGGTGCATTTCAGGTTCCCCGATCCCCTGCACTGGAAAGCCGCCAGCCAGCCGCTCGAAGTAGTCCTGGTGAATGCGAAGACGCGGGAAAAGCCCGCCAAGGCCGATATCCTCGCTCAGGCGAACCTCGACCGCGGCGGCAACGTCGATGAGCGGCGCCGCGCAAAGACCCCGCTGCCGGTGACCGAGCCGCTACGCCCTGGGAAACACCTTGCCGATGCGCAGCGACGGGTGCAGCAGCTGGAGGTGCAGCAGCAGAGGCTGCTTGCACAGGCGCAGGAGTCGCCCAGCCGCGTGCCCGTCGAAAACCCCCGTGCCGAGCGCGCCGACCAGCCGACCCCGCACCCGGCGGGGCGTGACCTTGCCGACTTGTCGCTAGCCGCGATGCGGCTCCAGGCGCAGATCGACAAGCAGATCGAGCAATACCAGAAGCGCCCGCGCAAGAAATTCATCGGCGCGCGCGCCACCGAATACCGGTTCGCGCAGTACGAGGAGGACTGGCGCGTGAAGATCGAGCGCGTCGGCACGCTGAACTATCCTGCCGAGGCGCGCGGCAAGATGTACGGCAACCTGCGCCTTACCGTCACCATCCGGCCCGACGGCAACGTCGAGTCGATCGAACTCGACCGCTCCTCGGGCCTGAAAGTGCTCGACGCCGCTGCGTTCAAGATCGTGCGCATGGCGACGCCTTTCGCAGCCTTCCCGCCCGATATCCGCAGCGACACGGATCTTCTCGTCATCACGCGAACCTGGTTCTTCGGACAAGGCGACAAGATCTGGACCGAATGACCGACCGTCACGCTGCCATCTAGGAGGCACTCGGGCTTGCTGCGCGGCCTCGTGACGGCGTGGAAGGTCTTCTGTTACAGCGTGGGGACGCTCGTGGCCGGCGTCCTGCTGGTCCAATTGTGGTTCTTCGGCCACGTCCTGTATTGGAACTGGTACGAACCGACTTCCACCGCCTTCATGGAACGCCAAGCCGTGCAGGTGCAGCAGCAATGGGTCCCCTACGGGCGCATCTCGGTGCACCTCAAGCGCGCAGTGGTGGCCGCCGAGGACGCGCGTTTTCTGGACCATGACGGTTTCGACTGGCAGGCGATCCAGCTCGCGATGGCGAAGAACGAGCAGCGCGGGAAGCTGGTGGCGGGAGCTTCGACCATCAGCCAGCAGCTGGCGCGGAACCTGTTCCTGTCGGGGGAGCGTTCCTGGATCCGCAAAGGCCAGGAGGCGGCCATCACGTGGATGCTGGAGCATACGTTGTCCAAGCGCCGCATCCTCGAGCTGTATCTGAATGTCGCGGAATGGGGCGATGGCGGCGTGTTCGGCGCCGAGGCGGCTGCGCGCCACCACTTCGGCGTTCCGGCGTCGGCGCTCTCCCAAGACCAGGCAGCGTGGCTCGCGGCGATTCTGCCCAGCCCGCGGCGCTACCAGCGCGGCCGTATTACGCCTTACCTCGCCGAAAGAATAGTCACGATCTTCGGGCGGATGGGAGACGCGCAGATCCCCTGATACGCTTCGGGGCATGCAGGAAGCGCCAACGCGCCTGGAGGTCGAAGAGCTGCAGGAGAACCTGCGCGTAGTGCAGGAGCTCCTGGCGCACGAGAAGCCGCTTGCGCGGCAGTACCTGGTGGAACTGCGCGGCAGGCTCGACGCTCTGCACGCGGCGGACATCGCCTACGTTCTTGAAGCCCTGCCGCTCGAGGAGCGGCTCGTGGTGTGGGACCTGGTCAAGGCCGACCGCGACGGCGAGATCCTGCTCGAAGTGTCGGATGCGGTGCGTGAGACGCTCATCGCGAGCATGGATTCGGAAGAGCTGGTCGCGGCCGCCGAAACCCTCGAAGCCGATGAGCTTGCCGACATCGCCGCGGATCTCCCCGCGAGCGTCATCGAGGAGGTGGTGCAGTCGCTGCCTGCAGAGGAGCGCGAGCGGCTGCGTGCGGCGCTGTCATATCCGGAGGGCTCGGTTGGCGCGCTGATGGACTTCGACCACGTGGCGGTGCGCGACGACGTCACCCTGGAAGCGGTGACCCGCTACCTGCGCCGCATGGACGTGCTTCCGGACCATACGGATCAGCTGTTCGTCGTCGATCGCGAGCAGTCGCTCAAGGGCACGCTGCCGCTCGCGCGCCTGATCGTATCCGACCTGGAGCTCGGCGTCGGCGGCATCATGGTGCACGAGAGCGTCAAGCTCTATCCCGAGGACCGTGCCGAAGACGCGGCCAATGCCTTCGAGCGCTACGACCTGGTGTCTGCGCCGGTGGTTGATGCCAACGGCCGCCTGATCGGGCGTCTCACGGTTGATGCGGTGGTGGACTACATTCGCCAGAAGAGTGCCGAGTCGCAGTTGGCCGAGGCTGGCCTGCGTCACGAGGAGGACGTGTTCGCGCCGGTGCTCGACAGCTTCAAGAATCGCTGGGCCTGGCTTGCCATCAACCTCGTCACCGCATTCATCGCCTCGCGCGTGATCGGCGCATTCGAGGAGTCGATCGCGCGACTGGTAGCCCTCGCGGCGCTGATGCCGATCGTCGCCGGCATCGGCGGCAATTCCGGCAACCAGACGATCACCATGATCGTGCGGGCGCTCGCGCTGGGCCAGATCCAGGGCACCTACTGGGCGAAGCTGCTCGCCAAGGAGATCGGCGTCGCGCTGCTGAATGGCGTGGTGTGGGGAACGCTGCTCGGCGCGATTGCGTATGCGTTCTACGGCAATGTGGCGCTCGCCGGCGTGATGGCGCTCGCGATGCTTCTCAACCTGGTGCTCGCCGCGACGATGGGAGTTGCGATCCCCTGGGTGCGCGCGCGCTTCGGCAGGGATCCGGCGGTCGGCTCGTCGGTGCTGATTACCGCCTGCACCGACTCCGGCGGATTTTTTATTTTCCTTGGGCTCGCGACGCTGTTCCTGGTTTAAGGGCGTGCGCGATGCGCCGTGCGTTAGCAAGCTGCCTCTTCAGCGCGGAGTCGAAAAAGGCGACACGCTGCTGGAACACCGCGCCCATATGGCTGGCCGCGTCGGCCGGCGGCAGCTTCAGCCAGGCGTCGGCTTCGCCGGCCTCCGTGACGATGTCCATGTCCTGCTTGCGGGCGAGTTGCAGCATGGCGGCGTTCTCGGTAAGGCAGTGCATGAAGAGCGCGCGCACGCCCCAGTTGCGCGCATGCATGTGCGCGCGAGCGAGCAGCGCACCGCCGATGCCGCGGCGCCGATGGCCGGGGAGCACCGACACGCCGAGCTCGGCGTGTCCTTCGCCACGCCCCAGATGCGCCGCGCCGACGAGGTGCAATTCGTCGTCGAGCACGCCGAACACCGCGTCGTTCTCGAAATCGATGCGCTTCACATAGGTCCGCACCGCGAAATCGTTCACGCCGATACCGAAGCGCAGTCGTCGATCCTCGCTGCCGAGCGCGAGGAAATGGCGCTCGAGCGAGGGCTGCTCCAGCCTTGAAAGCTGCCTGATGTGGATGTTCATGGTCTGCCTTGTTCGACACGGCAGGCTACGCAAAGTTGTGCCGGTTTTCATGCCAAGCGCTGGAAACAGTTGCGCGCCGCGACCAGCGTCGCGTCGATCTCCGGCCTGTCGTGCGCGGCCGACACGAAGCCTGTTTCGTAAGCAGAAGGCGCGAAGTAGACGCCTTGGTCGAGCATGGCGTGGAAGAAACGATTGAAACGCTCGCGGTCGCACTGCATCACCTCGGCGAAGCTGCGCGGCGGCGCATCGCGGAAATAGATGCCGAACATGCTGCCGATCGATTGCGCTGAAAAGATGACCCCTGCCTTGCGCGCTTCGGCGGCAAGACCCGTGACGAGTTGCTGAGCGATCGATTCGATCCTCTGTTGAAAGCCAGGCTGGTCCACGAGCTTCAGCGTGGCGAGGCCGGCTGCGACCGCCAGCGGATTTCCCGAGAGCGTCCCGGCCTGGTATACCGGCCCGAGCGGCGCGATCTTCTGCATGATGTCGCGCCGCCCGCCGACGGCGCCCACCGGCAAGCCGCCACCGATTACCTTGCCTAGCGTGGTCAGGTCGGGCCGGATGCCGTAGCGCGCCTGGGCCCCGCCGAGCGCGACGCGAAAGCCAGTCATCACCTCGTCGAAGATCAGCACCGCACCGCTGCGCGTGCATTGCTCGCGCAGCGCCTCGAGAAATCCCGGCGCTGGCAGAACGAGGTTCATATTGCCGGCCACGGGTTCGACGATCAGCCCCGCGATCTGTTCACCTTTCTCTCGAAACAGGGCTTTCAGGCCGGAGCTATCGTTGTAGTCCATCACCATCGTCTGCGCGGCCGTCTCGGCCGGCACGCCGGCCGAGCTCGGATGACCGTAGGTGAGAGCGCCGGACCCGGCCTTGACCAGCAGCGCGTCTGCGTGGCCGTGATAGCAGCCCTCGAACTTGACGATCAGGCTGCGCCCGGTGAAGCCGCGCGCAAGGCGAATCGCCGTCATCGTCGCCTCGGTGCCCGAAGAAACGAGACGGACCTGATCGAGCGAGGGCACGAGCCGGCACAGCATCTCGGCCAGCTCTACTTCGGCTTCAGTCGGCGCGCCGAAGGAAAGCGCGCGCGAAGCAGCTTCCTGGACCGCTTCGACCACAGCGGGGTGCGAGTGGCCGGCCAGCATCGGACCCCAGGACCCGAGATAGTCGATGTAGCGGCGGCGATCCGCGTCCCACAGGTAGGCGCCCGAGGCGCGCTCGAAGAACAGCGGCACGCCGCCGACCGCACGAAAGGCGCGCACCGGAGAGTTGACGCCGCCCGGGATGACGCGCTGCGCACGCTCGAACAGCGATTCGCTTTTCATGTGAACAGCTTCCCGTATTGGCGGGCGCGCAGACTGATATCGGGCGCCTCGAAGAGATCGGAAATGACCGCCAGCAGGTCAGCGCCGGCGCTGATGAGCCGCGGCGCGTTCTCGAGCGTGATTCCGCCGATCGCAGCCAGCGGCACGCCGAGATTCCTCGCTTTGGTGAAGAGGGAATGCGGTGCGCGTGCCGCTCCAGGCTTGGTGGGCGACGCGAACACGCTGCCAAAGGCCACGTAATCTGCGCCCGTCGCGACGGCGGCTTGGGCAAGCTCCAGGCGGTCGTAGCACGACGCCCCGAGGATCCTGCCCGCCAGCCTGGCGCGCGCGGCGCGCAAATCGCCGTCTTCGCGCCCCAGGTGAGCCCCGTCGGCACTCACCTCCAGCGCGAGCTCGATATCGTCGTTCACGATGATCGGCACGCCGTGGCGTCTGGCAAGGCGCACGGCCTCCTTTGCCTCCGGAACGTCGCGCTTCTTCCTGCGGTATTGCACGAGCGCGGCGCCGCCCTCGAGCGCGTCTTGCAACATCGCGAACAGCGCGGCGCTCCCCGCCGCTTCGGGGGTGATGGCGTACAGGCCTCGCAGCTTCACTTCCCGCCTGCGCCCTCGCGCGCCCAGAAAAAGCGGTCCGGGAGGAGCTGGCCCATGCCGGGGCGGAAGCCTCCGGCGAGCGCCTGCCAGGTGTATTCCTGCGCATCGCGCACCGCTTCCGCGACTTCGAGCCCGTTGGCGAGCGCCGCGGCGATCGCCGAAGCCAGCGTGCAGCCCGAGCCGTGATAGCTGCCCGGCAGACGCTGCCAGCGATCCTCGCGTACCACCGCGCCGCCGGCATACAGAGTGTTGATCACTTCCACTCCTGCTTCGTGAGTACCGGTCACCAGGACGTACTCGCAGCCGAGCTGGAGCAGCCGCCTCGCGCATTCGGCGAGCTCGATCTCGTCTTCGGCGTCGCCGCTCGCGGCGAGCCGACGCGCCTCGAGACTGTTCGGCGTCACCACCGTGCACTGCGGCACGATGAGCTCGCGCAGAGCCGCGATCATCTCGTCGCTGGCGAGGGCGTCGCCGCGCCCCGAGGCGAGCACCGGATCCAGAATCACCGGCACCTCGGGATAATCGGAGATCACGTCGGCGATGGTGTGGATGTTTTCCAGCGACCCGAGCACCCCGAGCTTGAAGGCGGCGACGCGCATGTCCTCGAGCAGGTGCTTCGCCTGGCCTGCGACCCAGTCGGCTTCCACGGCGAGGATGCCTTCCACGCCGCGCGTGTCCTGCATGGTGAGCGCGGTGACGACCGAAAGCGGATGGCATCCCATGCTCGCAAGTGTCAGCAAATCCGCCTGCAGCCCCGCGCCCCCGGTAGGATCGGACGCCGCGAAAGTAAGCACGATCGGAGGCGAATGGGACATGATTTAATATCCGACTCATTTTACTGCCTCGCTTTCAATGACCGAAAACCAAGTCCAATTCAAGACCTGGATGTGCCTCATCTGCGGCTTCGTCTATGACGAGGCGGCGGGGCTGCCCGAGGAGGGCATCGCACCGGGCACGCGCTGGGAAGATGTGCCGATGAACTGGACCTGTCCGGAGTGCGGCGCGAGGAAGGACGACTTCGAGATGGTCGAGATCTGAAAAACTTTCCGTCCAGAGGGGGCTCTAACCCCGATGCGGTAAAATAGGGCAGCGAGCATGTCCTCGATCAATCTGACGCACCACTTCCTGATCGCCATGCCGAAGATGGCGGACCCGTACTTCTCGAGGACCCTGACTTACATCTGCGAGCACAACGACCAGGGCGCGCTCGGTCTGGTCGTCAACCGCCCGATCGACATGACGCTGCAGGCGCTGTTCGAGCGCCTTTCGCTCAATTTACGCGACGCTTATCTTGCCGATGCGCCGATCTATTTCGGCGGCCCGGTGCAGACTGATCGCGGCTTCGTGCTGCACGAGCCGGCGGGCAACTGGCAGTCAACGTTGCGCGTGCGCGACGTGATCGGCCTCACCACCTCCAAGGACATCCTCGAGGCGGTAGGCCGCGGCGAAGGTCCCAAGCGCATGCTGGTGACGCTCGGCTACGCCGGCTGGTCGCCAGGCCAGCTCGAGCACGAGCTGTCGCAGAACGCGTGGCTCACCGTGGAAGCGCGCGACGCCATCATCTTCGACACGCCAGCCGAAGAACGCCTGCCGGCGGCGATGGAGCTCCTCGGCCTCGACTACGCGAGGCTGCAGGACGAAGCGGGACATGCCTGAGCGGGCTGCCCGCACCGTCCTTGCCTTCGATTTCGGTCTAAAGCGCATTGGCGTCGCAGTCGGCGAGCCCGAGCTCGCCATGGCGCATCCGCTGCCGGCCATCGCAGGTTTTGCCGAGATAGAAAAGCTGGTTGCGGAATGGCGCCCGGCGCGGCTGGTCGTCGGCCTCCCGGTGCGCGAGCACGGCGCGCATCCGCTTGCCGGGCGCGTTGAAAGGTTCGCGCGGCGGCTGGAGGGGAGGTTCAAGCTGCCCGTCGCGCGAGTCGACGAGCGGTTCACCTCGGTGGAAGCGGAGAGCCGTCTTCGCGGCATCAAGCACAAGTCGATTGATTCAGTGGCCGCGCAGCTCATCCTCGAGCAATACTTTGATGAAGCTGCCTGAAGCCGAGCAGCTCTGCGAGCAGCTGGTCAGGGAGCTCAAGGCGCGGATCGGCCCGCGAACCGCCATGATCGGCCTGTATACGGGCGGCGCCTGGCTCGCGGAGCGGCTGCACGCGATGCTGCGGCTGCCCGAGCCGCTGGGCCTGATGGACATCGCGTTCTACCGCGACGACTATCACGCCCGCGGGCTGCATCACGACCCGAAGCGCACCAAGATTCCGTTCGACATCAACGGCCGCGAGCTGCTGCTGGTCGATGACGTGCTTTACACCGGCCGCACGGTGCGCGCGGCGATGAACGAGCTGTTCGACTACGGCAGGCCGGCGAGCATTTCGCTGGTGGTTCTCGCCGACCGCGGCGGCAGGCAGCTGCCGATCTGCGCCCAGCACTGCGGCGCGCGCGTCGAGGTGCCTTCCGGCATGCGCCTGCGGCTGAAGCGCGACGCCGGCGACAGGCTGGCTCTTGCACTCGAGCCCGAGCGTGCAGCGTAACCCCCAGCTCAACGCCAACGGCGAGCTGCAGCATCTCCTGTCCATCGAAGGCCTGCCGCGCGAGGTGCTGGTGCAGATTCTCGATACGGCGGAATCCTTCGTCGGTGTCACCGAGCGCGAGGTGAAGAAAGTGCCGTTGCTGCGCGGCAAGAGCGTGTTCAATCTGTTCTTCGAGCCCTCGACGCGCACCCGCACCACGTTCGAGATCGCGGCCAAGCGCCTCTCGGCCGACGTGATCAACCTCAACATCGCGCTTTCCTCGCAGACCAAGGGTGAATCGCTCCTCGACACAGTGGCAAATCTGTCCGCGATGCAGGCCGACATCTTCGTGGTGCGCCACAACTCCTCGGGCGCGCCTTACCTGATCGCGCGCCACGTCAAGCCGCACGAGCATGTAGTGAATGCAGGTGACGGCAGCCACGCCCACCCCACGCAGGGCCTGCTCGATCTCTACACGATCCGGCACTACAGGAAGGAGTTCACGCGGCTCACCGTGGCGATCGTCGGCGACATCCTGCATTCGCGCGTGGCGCGCTCGCTGATCCACGGCCTGACGACGCTCGGCGCGCCGGAAGTCAGGGTCATCGGCCCGCAGACGCTCATGCCGAGCGGCGTCGAGGCGCTGGGAGTGCGCGTGTTTCACGACATGCGCGCCGGGCTGAAGGACTGCGACGTGATCGTCATGCTGCGGCTGCAGAGCGAGCGCATGGGCGGCGCGCTGCTGCCCTCGGCGCAGGAGTTCTTCAAGCACTACGGCCTCACCGGCGCGAAGCTCTCGCTGGCGAAACCTGACGCCATCGTCATGCACCCGGGCCCCATGAACCGCGGCGTCGAGATCGACTCGACGGTCGCCGACGGCCCGCACTCGGTGATCCTGCCGCAGGTGACCTTCGGCATCGCAGTCCGGATGGCGGTGATGAGCATCGTCGCGGGCAATTGATGCGCCTGCATATCAAGAGTGGACGCGTGCTTGATCCGGCGAGCGGGCGTGACGCGGTTGGCGACGTCTACGTGGCCGACGGAAAAATTGCGGAAGAATTTTCGAAGCCGGACCGCGTGATCGACGCGAAAGGGCTGGTCGTCGCGCCCGGCTTCATCGATCTGTCGGCGCGGCTGCGGGAGCCGGGCGACGAGTACAAAGCCACCTTGGAGTCCGAGATGGATGCCGCGGTGGCGGGCGGCGTTACTGCTCTCGCGTGCCCGCCGGACACCGATCCGCCGCTCGACGAGCCGGGACTCGTCGACATGCTGCGCCGGCGCGCCAAGGCGCTTTCCCGTGCGCGCGTCTATCCGCTGGGAGCGCTGACGGTGAAGCTGCGGGGCGAGGCGCTCACCGAGATGGCCGAGCTCGCCGAGGCCGGTTGTGTCGCGTTTTCGCACGCCAACATGCCGCTGCGTGACACGCAGCTGCTGTGGCGCGCGCTGCAGTACGCGACCACGTTTGGATACCCGGTATGGCTGCGCGCAGAAGACGCCTGGCTCGCGAAGGACGGCGTGGCGCACGACGGCGAGGTCGCGACGCGACTCGGCCTGGCCGGTATCCCCTCGTTCGCGGAAACCATCGCGCTCGCTGCCATTCTGGAGCTGGTCCGCGCCACGCGGGCACGGGTGCATGTATGCCGGCTGTCGACGGCCGGTGCGGTGGAGATGATGCGGCGCGCGAAGCAGGAAGGCCTGCCGGTGAGCTGCGACGTCGCGATCCACCATCTGCATCTCTGCGACATGGATCTCGGCTACTTCGATTCGCACTGCCGGCTCGAGCCGCCTCTCAGAAGCCAGCGCGATCGCGAGGCGCTCGCGCGCGGGCTGGCCGAGGGCGCTGTCGACTGCCTGTGCTCGGACCATGCGCCGGTGGATGAAGACGGCAAGCACCTGCCGTTCGCCGAAGCCGAGCCCGGCGCGACCGGCCTCGAGCTGCTGCTGCCCCTTGCGCTGAAGTGGGGCGCAGCGCACAAGCTGCCGCTCGCCGTTACGCTGGCGCGCATCACGTCGGACCCGGCGCGGATCCTCGGGGTCGCTTCGGGACGCATTGCCACCGGTGCGCCGGCCGATCTGGCACTCTTCGATCCGGGCGCAGCAGTGCGCGTGACGGCCGAGTCGCTGAAGAGCCAGGGCAAGAACACGCCGTTCCTCGGCTACGAGCTTGCGGGCCGGGTGCGTTACACGGTGGTGGCCGGCAACGTGGTGTACGAGGCATGAAGCCGCTTCTCACCTTCATCGTTCTCGCTTTGAGCGCATGCGCTGCTGCGCCCCGGTCCGGGGGCTATTACAAGGATGACGGCCCCGGCGAGAAGCCGCCGGCGAACCTCGACCAGATTGCCGACGCCCAGCCGAAGTCCGAGCCGCTGCACCGCTACGCCAATCGGCCGTACCAGGTCTTCGGCAAGGAGTACGTCCCGCTCGCCTTCGTGCAGCCGTACCGCCAGCGCGGCATGGCGAGCTGGTACGGCAAGAAATTTCACGGGCAGAGAACGGCGAGCGGGGAGACTTACGACATGTATGCGATGAGCGCGGCGCATCCGACGCTGCCGATCCCGAGCTATGCCCGCGTCACCCGCGTCGCAACCGGGCGCAGCGTTATCGTGCGCATCAACGATCGCGGGCCGTTTCACCAGGGGCGGATGATCGATCTTTCGTATGCCGCCGCGCTCAAGCTGGGTTTTGCTCAACTCGGCAGCGCGGAGGTGGAGCTGGAAAGCATTGAACCGGGACAGGCTGTAACGCCGACCGAGCAGGCTGCAACGACGGCCCCGCCGGCTGCAGCGCCGATTGAGCAGGCTTTAGCAGCGCCAGAGCAGGCCGCGGCGGTTTACGTGCAGGTGGGAGCCTTTTCGTCGCGCGACAACGCTGAAAGCCTTCGCTCGAGGTTGGAAAACGCCGGCTGGCTCAAGGATACCGTCCAGGTGCTCGCCATCGGCAACCTGTGGCGGCTGCACGTCGGGCCATACCGCACGCAGGACGACGCGCGCCCGGTGGCGGAGCGCATCGAAAGCCAGCTGAGCATAAAGCCGCTCCTCGTCGTGCGCTAGTCCGGTCTTATAATTCGCTCCTTTTTTTGTGGCCACTCATGCGAAGCATCCTGCTCGTCCTGTTTTTGGTATGTACCCTTGCCCGGGCCGCCGCGCTGCAGCCGCCTCCCGTCATCGGCCGGTCATGGATCATCGGCGACCTTTCGAGCGACCAGATCCTTGCTTCGGAAAAGCCCGACCAGCGCATCGAGCCCGCCTCCCTCACCAAGCTGATGACCGCCTATCTCGTGTTCACGGCGCTGCGCGAGAAGAAAATCTCGCCCGAGCAGCAGGTGACGGTCTCGACGCGCGCCTGGCGCGCGCCGGGCTCGCGCATGTTCGTCGAGCCAAGGCGGCCGGTCGCCGTCGATGAGCTGATCCGGGGCATGGTCGTGCAGTCGGGCAACGACGCCTGCATCGCGCTCGCCGAGGCGACTGCGGGCTCGGAAGAGGTTTTTGCGCAGATGATGAACCGCGAGGCGGCGCGTCTCGGCATGAAGAATACCCACTTCATGAATTCCACCGGCTTGCCCGATGCGCAGCATTACAGCACCGCGCAGGACTTGTACCTGCTCGCCGCGGCTTTGATCCGGGACTTTCCGGCCGACTACGGCCAGTACTATTCGCAGAAGGAATTCCGCTACAACAACATTACGCAGCCGAACCGCAACCGGCTGCTGTGGCTCGATCCGACGGTGGACGGCGTGAAGACCGGCCATACCGAGGCGGCGGGCTTCTGCCTCATCGCGTCGTCGCGACGCGGCGGCAGGCGCCTGCTCTCGGTCCTGCTCGGCTCGACGTCGGAAGCGACGCGCGCGCAGGAGTCGCAGAAGCTGCTCAATTGGGGCTTCCAGTTCTTCGACAGCGTGAAGCTCTACGCCGGCGGTGACGCCGTGAAATCGCTCGAGGTCTGGAAGGGGGCGGGAAACGCGGTCAAGGCAGGCTTCAAGGGCGACCTGATGATCACCGTGCCGAAAGGCGAGGCGGACAAGCTGAAGGCCGAACTGCTGTCGCAGCAGCCGCTCGTCGCGCCGGTGGCGCAGGGCCAGCGCGTCGGCACGCTGCGCGTCACGCACGATGGCAGGCCGGTCGGCGAATACCCCGTCGTAGCTCTCGAGCCGGTGGCTGTCGCCGGGATTTTCGGGCGTGCCTGGGATACACTCAGGCTGTGGTTCAAGTAGCGAGGCGCACATGGTTTTTCTGAACGGCAGGATTCTCCCAGTCGAAGACGCGAAGGTTTCGGTGCTCGACCGGGGGTTCATCTTCGGCGACGGGGTCTACGAGCTGGTGCCGGTGTACTCGCGGGTGCCGTTCCGGCTCGAGGAGCATCTGGTCCGCCTCGAGCGCAGCCTTTCGGGAGTGCGCATCCGCAACCCGTACTCGCCGGCGCAATGGCGCGAGTTCATCTATCGCCTGATCGATGCGCAGCCGTTCGACGACCAGGGCGTGTACTTCCAGGTGACGCGCGGCGTGGCCAAGCGCGATCACGCGTTTCCGAAGAGCGCGGAGCCGACGGTGTTCATGATGTCGAATCCGCTCGTCAACCCATCTATGGAGCAGGTCGAGAAGGGCGCCTCCGCGGTGAGCGCAGCGGACAACCGCTGGCTGCGCTGCGACATCAAGTCGATTTCGCTCGTCGGCAACGTGCTGCTGCGCCAGCTTTCCGCCGAGGCGGACGGCGCCGAGACGATCCTGTTTCGCGACGGCAAGCTGACCGAGGCTTCGGCTTCGAACGTCTTCATCGTCCGGCGAGGCGTCATCGAGTCGCCGCCGAAGGGAAACCTGATCCTGCCGGGAATCACCTACGACGTGATCGTCGAGCTCGCACGCGCGAACGGCCTGCCGCTCGAATTCAGGGAAGTCCGCGAGCCGGAAGCGCGCGGCGCCGATGAGCTGTGGGTCACGTCCTCATCCAAGGAAGTACTGGCGATCGTCATGCTGGATGGCAAGAGGATCGGCGACGGCCAGCCCGGCCCCGTCTTCCGGCGGATGTACCAGCTCTACCAGGAGTTCAAGCTGAAGGTGATGCGCGCGGGCAAACGCGAGGCAGTGTCGGTCTGAAGGGCGGCGGCTCATGCCGGTGGTAGCGGATGGCTCAGCGCTCGCTTTTCCTTGCGACTTCCCGATCAAGGTGATGGGACGCAAGGAGCCGCGCTTCGCGCAGACCGTGATGGAGATCGTTCTCAAGCACGCGCCGGATTTCGACGCGGCGACGATGGAGATGCGTCCGAGCCGGCAGGGACGCTACCTCAGCCTCACCTGCATCGTGCGCGCCACCTCGCGCGAGCAGCTCGACGCGCTGTACCGGGAGTTGTGCGATCACCCCTCGGTGGTGATGGTGCTATGACGCTGGTCGAGGAAATTCTGGTCAAGCAGCTGGGGCGGGTCGGCTATCTGCCGACGCTCGAGGCGATGCGCGTCTTCACCGCGCGCAGAAGCGAGGCCACTGCGGACGAGATCTGGCTGCTCGAACATCCACCGGTCTACACCCTCGGGCAGGGCGCCGAGCGGCCGAGTATCGATAACGGCATTCCGCTCGTCCAGGCCGATCGCGGCGGGGAGATTACCTACCATGGGCCGGGCCAGGTGGTCCTCTACGCGCTGGTGGACCTGGCGCGTCGCGGCATCAAGGTGAAGCAGTTCGTTGCGATGCTCGAAAGCTCGGTGATCGAGCTTCTCGCCGGCCGCGGCGAACGCAAGCCCGGGGCGCCGGGCGTCTACGTGGGCGGCGCGAAGATCGCGGCGCTCGGCATCCGCGTGTCCCGCGGCAGGGCTTATCACGGTCTCGCGCTGAATGTCGACATGGATCTCGCGCCGTTTCGGGCGATCGACCCCTGCGGCTGTCCCGGTCTGGCGGTGACGCAGACGCGCGACCTTGGAATCAAGAAATCGACGGCCGAAATCGGCGCCGAGCTCGCGGCGAGCCTGGCAGGGAAGCTCGAGCATGCGTGAGGCCGGGATCAAGGAGAAAGGCCGCGCCAAGACCGAGCGCATCCCGATCAAGATCTTGCCGCGCGAGCCGCTCGCCAAGCCGGCCTGGATCCGCGTGCGCGCCCCGGGGCCGAATTCGCGCTTTCACGCGATCAAGAGCATCCTGCGCGAGCAGAACCTGCACACGGTGTGCGAGGAAGCCTCCTGCCCGAACATCGCCGAGTGCTTCGGCAAGGGCACCGCGACCTTCATGATCCTCGGCGATATCTGCACGCGGCGCTGCCCGTTCTGCGACGTCGCGCATGGACGGCCGCTCGCGCCCGATGCGGAAGAGCCGCGGCACCTCGCGGAAACGATTTCAAGGCTGAATTTGTCCTATGTCGTGATCACCAGCGTGGATCGCGACGATCTGCGCGACGGCGGCGCGCAGCATTTCGTCGACTGCATCCGTGCCATTCGCAAGGTTTCTCCTGATACCATGCTGGAAATTCTCGTCCCCGATTTCAGGGGACGCGCGCAGCTCGCCCTGGAGATCCTCGCCAAGGCGCCGCCGGACGTCATGAACCACAACCTCGAAACGGTGCCGCGGCTGTACCGCCAGGCGCGTCCGGGCGGTGACTATGCGCATTCGCTGGATCTGCTCAAGCAGTTCAAAAGACTGCATCCTGCGCTGCCGACGAAATCCGGCCTGATGGTCGGCTTGGGCGAGACCGACGACGAGATCCTCGCGGTGATGCGCGATCTGCGCGCGCACGAGGTCGATATGCTGACGATCGGGCAGTACCTGCGGCCCTCGCCGCATCATCTGCCGGTGGAGCGCTACGTTGATCCTGCAGTGTTCAAGGAGTACGAAAAGCAGGCAAATTTCATGGGTTTCAGGCACGCCGCGATCGGCCCGCTGGTGCGCTCGTCGTACCACGCCGACCGGCAGGCCCGGGAAGCCGGGGTCGCCTAAAACGGCGGAACCCGGTACTAGACGGGTTATTCGCGCCTGCCGGAGAAGTAGTTAACACGCGAACGCCAGGTTTTCTGGCTACCCTTCTCGAGGTCTGCGTCCGGCTCGATAGCCGGGGAGGGGTCGGACATGAGGATAAACACCACGCTGGTGATCAACTCGAAGGGCGGGTCGGGGAAAACCACCGTCACGACCAACCTGGCCAGTTACTTTGCCGCCAGGAACATCCCGACCACCATCATGGACTACGACCCGCAGGGGTCCTGCCTGAACTGGCTGCGGCTGCGCCCGGCGCACGCAACGCGGATTCACGGCGCCAATGCCGCGCACCAGAGGGGCGGCCGGTTACGCAGCGTGGAGATGCATGTCCCCGCGGAGACCCGGCAGCTGATCATCGACGCGCCGGCCGGCGCGTCGGGTCTGCTCCTGCAGGAGATGCTGGCCAGGGCGCATTGCATCCTCATCCCGGTGGCGCCGTCGGCGATCGACATCCACGCCACGGCGAACTTCATCCGCGACCTGCTCCTCGCGGGCAAGATCCGGGCGCGCGATGCCCGGCTGGCAGTGCTCGCCAACCGGGTCCGCAGCTCGATGCCGGTGTATCAGCCGCTCGAGCGGTTTCTCAGCTCGCTCAGCCTGGCGTTCCTCACGCGCCTCGGCGATTCGGACGTCTACGTCAAAGCCGCCGAGACAGGGGTGGGGATCTTCGAGCTGGACGCCTCGATGTCCGCCGCCGAGCGCCAGGCATTCATGCCGATCGTCGAGTGGGTCGACGGCGAGCAAAAACCCCGGGTCGATGCGAAAGTCATCGAGCTCGCCGCACCTGCCGGACCAAAAGCCGCCGCGGCATCCGCCGGGTCTAAGGGAACCGCCGCGCCCGTTCGCGCCAGCCCGCGCCCGGCATTCTCATGGATACAAAGCTGGGCTAGGCCGGCTCGCTGAGCGCTTTACCCGTTCTCGCTTCATTCGCCGCGGCGGTCATGCTGTGGGCGTCCTTCGCGTTCGGCCAGCTGGAACGGATTACGCGACAGGAAGCGGTTTCCGGCCTCAGGACCGCGCTGGAGAAGGGTTCCCACGCCGCCGTGGCGCAGCTTGGTCGCGCCGACGGCTTCTTCGGCAATCCGCAGGTGAAAATCCCGCTGCCTGATGCGCTGACCCGCACCGAGAAGATGCTGCGCAGAGTCGGCATGGGCAAGTACGCCGACGAGCTGGTCCTCACCATGAACCGCGCCGCGGAAGCGGCGGTGCCCGAGGCGAGGCAGCTCCTCGTCGATTCGATCAGGAAGATGACGATCAGCGATGCCAAGGGCATCCTGGCCGGCGGCGACACCGCCGGAACCGAGTACTTCCGCCGCACCACGCGCGACCCGCTGCACGGCCGCTTCCTGCCGATCGTGAAGCGGGCGACGGCGAAGGTGAACCTCGCCCACAAGTACAACGAATACGCCGGGAAAGGCGTCGGGCTCGGCCTGGTGGGGAAGCAGGACGCCGACCTCGACGAGTACGTGACGCAGAAGGCGCTCGACGGCCTTTACTTCATGGTCGCCGAGGAAGAGAAGAAAATCCGCAAGGATCCG
>Ga0210382_10000118_pt1 | contig 30708 bp, 29 predicted proteins | sample PLMedo_FD_155452 | JGI IMG/M metagenome (GOLD analysis project Ga0210382, IMG submission 155452) | Groundwater sediment microbial communities from an aquifer in East River, Colorado, USA - PLM0_60_coex redo | ecosystem: Environmental > Terrestrial > Soil > Riparian zone | place: USA: East... | reverse complement strand
TCGAGGTCGCACAGGAGCTGCTGCGCAACGTCGTGTTGAAGGGTGAAGGCGTGCTGTTCGTCTGCACGAAGAAGCAGCTCAAGGGCATTCTGGAAGCGGAAGCCAAGCGCTGCAACTCGTTCTACGTGACGGAGCGCTGGCTCGGCGGCACGCTGACGAACTTCCAGACGATCAAGAAGCAGATCAAGCGGCTCAAGGACCTGGAGCAAGGCGCGGCGGACGGCGACTTCACGAATTACACCAAGAAGGAGCAGCTGCTGTTCGATCGCGAGCGGGCCAAGCTCGACAAGAACCTCGCGGGGATCAAAAACCTCGGCCGGCTGCCCGGCGCGCTCTTCGTGGTGGACGCGAAGAAGGAGCGTATCGCCGTCGCCGAGGCGAACAAGCTCGGGATTCCGGTGGTGGCGATCGTCGATACGAACGCCGACCCCGATCTGATCACGGTGCCGATTCCCGGGAACGACGACGCGATTCGCGCCGTCTCGCTGATCACGAACGCGATCTCGGATGTGATCGCGGAAGCACGGCGCCAGATGCCCCTGCGCGACGCGGCCACGGGCGAAGAGGGTGAAGGCACGACCTATTCGACCGAGACGGGCGAAGCGGACGTAGATGGCGACCGCAAGAAGCGGCCGGCGCGGCGCAAGCGGCGGCCGAAGCCGGAGGCGATTGCCGCCCGGATGAAGACGGAGGAGGCACCGGCTCCCGCGGAACCCGTCAGCGGGGAGAAGCCGTAACAATTCGAGCTGGATGAACAACCCACCGCCGCCCCCGGGCTTCACGGCGCGAGGGCGGCGTTTTTATGAGGGAGTGACGAGGAACATGACAACTGTGAAAGAGATTCCGGCAAAACTCGTGGCTGAGCTGCGCGCTCGTACCGGCGCCGGCATGATGGACTGCAAGGGCGCGCTCCAGGAGACGGCCGGCGACCTGGAGAAGGCGGTCGACATTCTCCGCAAGAAGGGAGCGGCGAAGGCCGACAAGCGCGCGGGACGCGAGGCGTCGGAAGGGTGGATCGGATCGTATGTCCACCATGACGGCTCCGTGGCGGTGCTCGTCGAGCTGAACAGCGAAACGGACTTCGTGGCGCGCACCGACGACTTCAAGGCGCTCGCGAAGGAGATCGCGGTCCACATCGCTGCGACCAAGCCGCTCGCGGTTCGCATCGAGGACTTGCCGGCCGAGCTGGTACAGCGTGAACGCCAGGTCTACGAATCGCAGGTCGCCGAACAAAAGAAGCCGGAAAACATTCGCGCCAAGATCGTCGACGGGATGCTGAAGAAGTTCTACGAAGACAACGTCCTACTCGAGCAGAAATTCGTGAAGGACGACAAGGTCACGGTCGGCGACATGGTCAAGGGGCTGTCGGGCAAGACGGGCGAGAAGATCGAAGTCCGGCGCTTCGCCCGCTTCGAGCTCGGAGGCAACTAGGTGGCAGACGCCAAGAAGCTCGCGTACAAGCGTGCGCTCCTCAAGCTTTCCGGAGAGGCGTTCGCGGGTGGGCGAGCTTCTGGCATCGACTTCGCCGTCATCGAGCGGCTGTCGGATGAGCTCAAGTCCGTCGCCGCGACCGGCGTACAGCTCGGCCTCGTGGTCGGCGGCGGCAACATCCTGCGCGGCACGACCGCCAGCGAGCAGGGGATGGACCGCGTCTCCGCCGACTACATGGGGATGCTCGCCACCGTCATCAATGCGCTCGCGCTGCAGGACATTCTCGAGAAGAAGGGCGTCGATACCCGGGTCATGACGGCGATCCGGATGGAAGAGCTCGCGGAGCCCTACATCCGGCGCCGGGCCGTGCGTCACCTCGATAAAGGGCGCATGGTGATCTTTGCCGGCGGCACGGGCAATCCCTATTTCTCCACCGACACCGCGGCCGTGCTGCGGGCGCTCGAGATGGAGGCGCAGGTGATTCTCAAGGCGACGAACGTCGACGGCGTCTACACGGCGGATCCGAAGAAGGACGCGTCGGCCAAGTTCTTGCCGACCCTGACGTTTCAGCAAGCGTTGGTGAAAGGCTATGCGGTGATGGACGCCAACGCCTTCGGGTTGTGCAAGGAGAACAAGCTCCCCATCGTGGTGTTCAACATCAACCAGCCCGGCGCGACGGCCAGGGTCCTGGCCGGAGAGCGCGTCGGCACCATCGTCCAATGACTCCTGCGCCCCCCCCTCCCTCGGCGGGTTCTCTCACTGACCACGTCAAACACGCCAAGCAGCTCATGGACAAGGCGGTTGACGCCGTCAAACGAGAGTTTGCAACCGTCCGCACCGGCAAGGCGACTACGGCCTTGCTCGATCTCGTACGGGTCGACGCGTACGGGAACGAAATGCCGCTGACGCAGGTGGCGAGTGTGGCCGCACCGGAGCCAAAGCTGCTCACCGTCCAGCCGTGGGACAAAGGTCTCTTGAAGGCGGTGGAGAAGGGCATTCTGGCGTCCGACCTCGGACTCACGCCGTCCAACGACGGCAACATCATCCGCATTCCGATTCCGCCGCTGACCGAAGATCGCCGCAGAGAGCTGGTCAAAGTCGTGCACAAGTTCGCCGAGGAAGGACGCGTCGCCATCCGGCACGCGCGCACTGAGACGATGAACCGGATCAAGAAGACCGAGCACGTCTCCTCCGACGACCAGAAGCACGCCGAGAAGGAAGTGCAAAAGACGCACGACGACCACCTCAAGGCGGTGGACGCGGCGGTGAAGGGCAAAGAAGCGGAGATCATGGAAGTCTGATGCTCACCGGACCGATTCCGCGTCACGTCGCGATCATCATGGACGGCAACGGCCGTTGGGCGAGCGAGCGCCGGCTGCCGCGGCCGTTCGGCCATCGCGCCGGCATGAAGGCGGTCCGCGAGGCGGTCGAAGGGGCGATCGACGCGGGCGTCGCAGTCTTGACGCTGTTCGCGTTCTCCGAGGAGAACTGGAACCGCCCCGCCACCGAGATCTCGGCGTTGATGGACCTCCTCGAAGAGTACATCGCGCAAGAAGTCGCCGAACTGAAGGGCCAGGGCGTGCGCGTGCACGTGCTCGGCGACCGCGCTCGGCTGACGGCGGGGGGTCGCGCGGCGGTCGAGCGGGTCGAGCGCGAGACAGCCGGCGGGCAAAAGCTTTCCCTCAATCTCTGCATTTCGTATTCGTCGCGCGGCGAGATCGCGCGCGCGGCGCGGCTGCTGGCGGAAGAAGTGCTCAAGGGGACGAAGAAGCTCGAGGACATCGATGAAGAGGCGATCCGCGCCAAGTTGTACACGGCGCCCTGGGGCGACCCCGATCTCCTGATTCGCACCTCCGGCGAGCAACGGCTCTCGAACTTTCTGCTGTGGCAGCTCGCCTATACGGAGCTGTACATCACACCGGTGCTGTGGCCGGATTTCAACCGTCGGACCCTGCTCGACGCCATCCTCGATTATCAGCGCCGCGACCGTCGCTTTGGAAAAGTCACCGCGTCCTGATGCCTTCCCAAAACCTGGTGCAGCGCATAGCCGTGGCCGTCGTGGCCATCCCCGTGGTCGTGGGCATCATCTGGCTGGGTGGCTGGGCGCTCGCGGCGACGCTGGCGGTGCTGGGCGTGCTGGGTGCGCGCGAGATCTACGCGTTCGGCCGCCGTCAGGGTATCGAGGCGCTCGAGCGGACGGGGTGGCTCGCGGCCGCCGGGATTCCCCTGCTCGCGTACTGGGCGAAAGGCTCGGAGCTGCATTGGGCCGAGCCCGCGCTCTACCTGGGCGCTATCTGGTTGATGTTCGCGATGACGCTCGCGATGGCGCGGCGCGGGCCTGGCGGGCGGCCGCTCACCAGTGTGTCGGTGACCCTGTTCGGTTGCCTGTACGCGTCGGGCATGCTCGCGTTTCTGATCGCGATCCGTCACGGCGGCGCCGCGGCGACGCGTCCCTTGGCCTACGTCTTCCTCACGCTCTTTCCGCTCGTGATCACCTGGGTGTGCGACACCGTCGCGATGGCGGTGGGAACGGCCGTGGGCGGTCCCAGGCTCGCGCCCATCTTGTCGCCGAAGAAGACGCACGCGGGCGCCGTGGGTGGGACGCTCGGGGGCGTCATCGCGGCACTCGCGCTCGGCAAATTCGTCCTGAATCGTCAGGGTTGGAGCTTCAGCCCCGGCCAGCTGTTGCTGTTTGGTCTCGCCGTCTCCATTGTCGGACAGATCGGCGATGTCGCCGAATCGCTGTTCAAGCGGGAAGCGGGCCTCAAAGACTCCTCGACGCTCATTCCGGGTCACGGCGGCGTGCTCGATCGACTTGATTCCTTGTACTTCGTGATTCCAACGGCGGCGGGTTTGTATCGCATGTTTGGGGTGATATGAGTGTTGGGGTCGCGATACTCGGATCCACCGGGTCGATCGGCAGGTCGACGCTGCAGGTGCTGGCAAGACAACGCGATCGCTTTCGTGTGGTCGCGCTCACCGGTCACTCGAACAAGGAACTGCTCGCCGCGCAGCAGCGCGAGTGGCAGCCGGCGTTCGTTGGGCTGGTGAACGGCGGCAGCGCGGCCTGCCTCGTCGAGGCCGCCACGCATCCCGATGTCCAGATCGTCGTGAATGGCATCGTGGGCGCGGCCGGACTCGAGGCCACACTGGCGGCGCTGCACGCCGGCAAACGCGTCGCGCTCGCGAACAAGGAAACGTTGGTGATGGCCGGCGAGCTGGTCGCTCAGGCGGCGCGCGAGGGCGGCGGCGAAATCGTGCCCGTCGACTCCGAGCATAGCGCGGTCCTGCAGTGCGTGGCGGGTCGCCGGCCGACCGAGCTCGCCCGGCTCATTCTCACCGCGTCGGGCGGCCCCTTCCGCACCTGGGACCCGAAGCGCGTCTCGCGAGCGACCGTGGCCGAGGCGCTCAAGCACCCGACGTGGACGATGGGCAAGAAGATCACCGTCGATTCGGCGACGCTCGTCAACAAAGCGCTCGAGGTGATCGAAGCTCACTTTTTGTTCGAAGTGGAGTATGATCGGGTGGAGGTCGTAATACATCCGCAATCGGTGATACATGGTTTCGCCGAGTTCGTGGACGGCTCGGTACTGGCGCAGCTCGGCTTCCCTACGATGGAGCTGCCGATCCTCTACGCGCTAACCTACCCAGACCGGGTGCCGGACCAGGGTGTGAGACGGTTTGACCCCGTCGCCGCTGGCACACTCACGTTTGAGGCGCTGCAGCCGGATCGCTTCCCGGCGTACGTCGTCGGCCGCGAGGCGGCGCGCCAGGGCGGCACGGCGCCGGCGCGCTTCAACGCGGCCAACGAGGTCGCGGTGCAGCTCTTCCTCGAGGAACGCATCACGTTCGGACGGATCGCCGAGATCATCGAGCGCGTGGTGGGAACCGGGAGCCAGGAGCCGGGAGCCGGGGCTTCGCTGGAGGAAGTGTTGGCGGCTGATGCTGAGGCGCGGCGGCTGGCCCAGGAGGCCGCATGCTCCTGACGATCGTCTCGCTCGTCGTGGTGCTGGGCGTGCTGATATCGGTCCACGAGTTCGGCCACTTCATCGTAGCCAAGGCGGTCGGCATTCAGGTGCTGCGATTCTCGCTCGGGTTCGGGCGACCGCTGATCTCCTGGCGCCGCGGGGAGACGGAGTACTGGATCTCCTGGATTCCGCTGGGCGGCTATGTGAAGATGGCCGGGCTCGAAGAAGAGGGCATGGTGGGCGAGCTGGAAGGCGGCAAGGCGGATGCGGCGATCGATCCCGAGCGCACGTTCGACAAAAAGGCGCTCTGGGCGCGGCTGGCGGTGATTCTCGCCGGCGTGACGATGAATCTGTTCCTGGCGTTCGTGATTTACACCGGTCTCATCGCGGTCGCGGGCGAGCCGCGTCAAGCCATGACGCCAGTGGACTCCGTCGACGCTCCACGTCTTCCACCGGGAGCGGAAGCGCTGGCGACGCTACGGCGTGGCGATCGCATCGTCCGCATCAACGGCGACTCGCTCACGACCTGGGATGACTTCGATAAGAAGATTCTGAGCGGCCCCGAAGAGCTGCGTTTACAGGTCGCCGGACGCCCTGAGCCGATCGTGATTCACGTTCCGCGCGATACCGCCGCCCGTCATCAGCTCGCGCGTGCCATCGTGCCGCTCTTCCCGGCTCGCATCGGTCCCGTGGCACTCGGCCTGCCGGCGCAACGCGCGGGACTGCGCGGCGGGGACGTCGTCGTGCGGATCAACTCCGACACCGTCGTGTCGTGGTCCGACATGGTGCGGCGCATCCGCGAGAGCGTGGGGAAGCCACTGACGCTCACGGTGCTCCGTGGCGACAGCCTCATTCGGATCCCGATCACACCGGTTCCCACCGACTCCGTCGGTCAGCACTTCGGCGTGATCGGCGCGTACCCGAATCCGCCGGTGGTGCGGCTGCCGGTCGGCTTCGGAACCGCGCTGTCCCTCGGTGTGCAACAGACCGGGGGGCAGATCGTCGGGGTGGTGAGCTCGGTCAAACGCCTCGTCACCGGTCAGGCTTCGGCGCGGGAGCTCGGCGGACCGATCGCGATTGCCCAGATGTCAGGGCAGGCGGCGCGACTGGGATACGACTGGTTCCTGAACTTTCTCGCCTTCTTCTCGGTCAGTCTCGCCGTACTGAACTTGCTGCCCATTCCCGTCCTCGACGGTGGGCATGCGATGTTCCTGATCGCCGAGGCGATCCGTCGCCGGCCGCTGTCGCCGCAGCTGCGGCTGCGGCTCACGCAATTCGGCATGCTCATCGTCCTGGCGATCATGGTCATCGCGATTGGAAATGATGTCCTCCGGTTCTTCCGTTAGCTCCGCGCTGGCGGACTATCTCGCCGGGAGAGTCTCGGCGCAGCAGATGGTTTCGGCGGTGGCTGCCGCCTATTGGAGCCTGGAGCCAGGATCTAGGAGCCGGGAACTGCTCAGGCCGATCGTTGATGTCATCGAGAAAGCGCATCCCGGCATTGTCGAACTGAGTGGCAGCTCCGAGAAACCTGGGTTTGAGGTACGTTTGGCAGACAGGCCTTTTCCAAGGCGATACGACGCGGATTTGAGAAAAGCAGTTCAGGTTGTAGCTACGGCTCCCAGCTTTACAGCCCCGACTCCTAACTCCAGGCTCCCGGCTCCTGGTTTCCTTAGCAGGATCCTCCAGGCAATCCGCAAAGTTTTCAGCGCATAAGCTTTACAACCAAGCCAATCAACAGCAACAAGCCGATTGCCGCACCGGCCACCAGGAGCCACGTTCTGCGGCCGGAGGGCGGGTCGGCCAGCGCCTCCCGCTGGGCGGTACCCATCGGCGCCGCACCCAGGTTTACGGTGGGGCGACGCTTCTGCTCGACTTCGTCGAGGTCGGCACGCAGCTCGGCGGCGTTGGCGTAGCGGTCGTCGGGGTGCTTGGCGAGACACTTCATCACCACACGCTCGAATCGCTTCGACAAATCCGGGCGTTTCCGGCGCAGCGAGGGGGGCGGGTCTTCCACATGCATGCGTGCCAGCTCGAACCAGTCGTTCGAGCTGAACGGCACCTCGCCCGTCGCGGCTTTGTAGAGGGTGACCCCCAGCGCATAGAAGTCGACGCGCTGATCGAGGGGGCGCCCCTGCGCCTGTTCCGGCGACAGGTAGTGCGGCGTGCCGATCGTCATGTTCACGCCGGTGGAGGCCACGTAGCCCGACACGGCGCGCGCGATGCCAAAGTCCGTCAGAACCGCCGCGCCGTCCGAACGAATCAGCACGTTGTCCGGCTTCAGGTCGCGGTGAATGACGCCTTGCTGGTGCGCGAACTTCAGCGCCGCGGCGATGTCGCGCGCCAGCCGCAGGATGTCCTCCTCGCCGAGCGGACCCTCGCGGGCGATGCGGGCGCCCAGGCTGTCGGCGCAGAGATCCATGGCGAAGTAGACGTGCTCGCCCGTTTTCGCGACCGAGCGGATGCGGATGATGTTGGGGTGCTCGAGCTTTGCGGCGGTCTCGCTCTCGTTGCGAAAGCGGCTCTCGAACTGGGAATCACCGGCATAGCGGGGCTTCAGGACCTTGATCGCGACAGGGGTCCCGTCCTGCTCCCGCCCCACGAACGCCCACGCGAACCCCCCCTGCCCGAGCAGGCGCTCGAGGACATATGGGCCCAGTGTTTGGCCTACGAGATCGGTAGCGGCATTAGGACTAGGCGTCGCGGCGTCTCGGCGTCTGAAGAAGTCACTTTACAAAGGGGTGTAAGCCGGTTAACCTACGGCGCTTCCAACGATTAGGGAACAGGGACGATGTACGACAAGACGACGCCGGTCAGGAAACACGGGCTGCACGACCGGGACACCGGATCGAGCCGGGTCCAGGTAGCGCTGCTCACCGAGCGCATTAACAGTCTCACGGATCACTTCCGGGTCCACGCCAAGGACTACCACGGGCAACGCGGCCTGCTGCGTATGGTCAGCCGCCGCCGCCGCCTGCTGGAGTATCTGAAGCGCACCGATCTCGCGAAGTACCGGCAGCTCATCGACGAGCTCGGTCTCCGTCACTAGGTGGTAACGGTGTCGTTGCAGGGCGTCCCGGGAAGAGCACCGGGGCGCTCGGCGTTTTTTCCATTGCTCTAGACAGGCAGATCAGTGAAGCACGTCGAGAAGCAGTTCGCCGGCCGCACATTGAAGCTCGAAGCGGGGCGACTGGCCAAGCAAGCAGCGGGATCGTGTCTCCTCCAATTCGGCGAGACGGTGGTATTGGCCGCGGTCACGGTGTCCGAGAACATCGCCAACCTGCCGTACTTCCCGCTGACCGTCGAATATCGCGAGAAGGCATACGCCGCCGGCAAGATTCCCGGCGGCTTTTTAAAGCGTGAAGGCCGGCCTTCGGACGAAGAGATCACCTCGGCGCGCGTCATCGACCGCTCCGTGCGGCCGCTGTTCCCCGAGGGGTTCAAGAACGAAGTACAGGTCTTCGTCTACGTACTGTCGGCAGATCAAGAGAATGATGCGGATGTCCTGGGCGTGACCGCGGCCTCCGCGGCGCTGTCGATGTCCAAAGTGCCCTGGAACGGCCCGATTGCCGCCGTGCGCGTCGGCCGCGTCGAAGGGGCCTGGATTCTCAATCCGACGTTCCAGCAGCTCGAATTCTCCGACTTGGATCTCACCGTCTCCGGCTCCCGCGAATCGATCGTCATGGTCGAGGGCGGCGCGCTGGAGCTCACCGAGGCCGAGATCGTGAAGGCGCTCGAGGTGGCGCACAAGGGCATCAAGGAGCTGCTCGATATCAGCGACGAGGTGGTCGAGGCGATGCAGCAGCCCAAGATGGAGTGGGTCAAGGCCGAGCCTCCCGCCGATCTCGTGGCACGCGTCAAGCAATTAGCGGACGACAAAGTCTCTGAAGCGTTGACGTTGGCAGTCAAGGCAGAGCGGACGCAGGCGCTCAGTGCCATCAAGCAGACGATCGTGGAAAAGCTGGCCGAGGAATTCCCCGACAAGCTGCGCGAGATCGTGGCGGTCATCGAGGACATCGAGTACAAGACGATGCGCGACCGCGTGCTGTCGGCGGGCGAGCGCGTGGACGGCCGCGATCTCGACACGGTGCGGCCGATCACCTGCGAGGTGGGTTGGCTGCCGCGCACGCACGGCTCGGCGCTGTTCACGCGCGGTCAGACCCAGGCATTGGTGTCGGTGACGCTCGGCACGACGCGGGATGAGCAGCGCATCGACTCGATCGACGTGGCGCAGGAGACGACGAAGTCGTTCATGCTGCACTACAACTTCCCGCCGTTTTCGACGGGCGAGGTGAAGCCGATTCGCGGCACGTCGCGGCGCGAGGTCGGGCACGGCGCGCTGGCGGAGCGGGCGCTGCAGGCGGTGCTGCCGCCGTACGAGCAGTTCCCGTATACGCTGCGCATTGTCTCGGACATTCTCGAATCCAATGGCTCGTCCTCGATGGCCACGGTGTGCGGCGGCTCGCTGGCGCTGTTCGATGCCGGCGTGCCCGTCAAGTCCGCGTGTGCCGGAATCGCCATGGGACTGATCACGGACGGCAAGCGCACCGCGATTCTGACCGACATCCTGGGCACCGAGGACCATCTCGGCGATATGGATTTCAAGGTCGCAGGGACGCGCGAGGGTGTCACATCGATTCAGATGGACATCAAGGTGGAGCGCCTCGACTGGAAGGTCATCGCCGAAGCGCTCGAGAAGGCCAAGACGGCACGGCTCCACATTCTCGACGTGATGCAGCAGACGATGGCAGAGCCGCGCTCGCAGCTCTCCAAGTACGCGCCTCGCATCCTCACGATCCAGATCCGGCCCGACAAGATCGGCGACGTCATCGGTCCCAAGGGCAAGACGATCCGGGGCATCCAGGAGCAGACCGGCGCCGAAATCAACGTGGACGACACGGGATTGGTCACCATCTCCGGCGTGGGGGAGGCGGCCGAGCGCGCGCGCGACATGGTGTCGGGCATCGTGCAGGAGCCCGAGGTGGGGAAGGTCTACGAGGGCGTGGTGAAGAGCACGACGGCGTTCGGCGCGTTCGTCGAAATCATCCCGGGGGTGGAGGGGCTGCTCCACATCTCCGAGCTGCAGCATGGTCGCACCGAGAAGACGGAAGACGTCGTCAAGAAGGGCGATCATCTGAAGGTGAAGCTGCTCGAAGTGGACGAGCGAGGCCGCATGCGGCTGTCCCGGAAGGCTCTGTTAGAACGCTAGACACAGTCCGGCTGGACAGAGAGATCCACCGGACCGCCGCGCCGAACGGGATAACCGTGCTCAGCGAGCGTGAGCCGAGCGTTCGCTCCGTGGCGCTCGGGGTCTGGGTTCGGACCGCGAGCGCACACGAGATGCGCCCGAAAATGGGCGTGTCGCACCTGCTCGAGCACATGGTGTTCAAGGGCACGGAGCGGCGGACGGCGCAGGAAATCGCGCTGTCGCTGGAAGCGCGCGGCGGCTCGCTCGACGCCTACACCTCCCGCGACTCCACGGCGTATCTCGCGCGGGTGCTCGATGCCGATCTGTCCCGGGCGCTCGACGTGATCACCGATATCGTGCGCCGGCCGGTGCTGCGCGACAGCGATCTCGCGCTGGAGCGCCAGGTGGTGCTCGAGGAAATCAGCACGGTCGCAGACACCCCCGATGACGAAGTTTTCGATCTCGCCTACGAAACGATGTGGCCGAACCATTCCTACGGCTTCCAGATTCTGGGGACGAAGGATACGGTCAGCGCGCTTTCGGCCGACGATCTCAAACAGCTGCACTCCAGCGCCTATTTCCCCGGCAATTGCGTCATCGCCGCAGCGGGCAACGTGACGCATGACGAGCTGCTGAAAGAGGTGGAGGCGCAGGGTTGGTTCGACGGCACGGTTCCGCAGACGCCGCCGCCAGTGCCACCGGTGCCGCCGGCCGTGCGCGGCGTGACGCGGGCGTTCGAGAAGGACACCGCGCAGACGCATGTCGTCTTTGCCACCGATACGATTCCCTTTGCGGACCGCCGCAAGTACGGGCTCCTCGTGCTCTCGAACATCTTCGGCGGCGGGATGTCGAGCCGGCTGTTCCAGCGGATTCGCGAAGAGCTCGGTCTCGCCTATTCGATTTACAGCTTCACATCGTTCTATCGGGCGGTGGGGATGGCGGGCGTCTACATCGGTACCCAGCCGGGGCGGGCGGAGAGAGCGGTCGAAGCGATCAGCGGCGAGTTCGCGCGCATGGCCCGCGAGGGAATGCGGGGCGAAGCGTTGGACGACGCGAAGCAGCAGACGCTGGGGCAGCTGATGTTGTCGCTGGAGAGCCCCACCGCCAGGATGTATCGTTTGGCGAGCACGGCGGTGTACAGCGAGTCGTATCGCAGTCTCGATGAAGTGCTGGGCACGGTGGCGGCGCTCACCGCGGACGAGGTATCGGCGTTGGCGGCGGAGTTCTTCGCCCCGGAGCGTCAGACGGTGGTCTCTTTGGGGCCCAATGGTGCGGGAGGGGTGAAACCGTGATCGTCGGCGTCCCGAGGGAGATCAAGACCGCGGAGCACCGGGTGGCGCTTGTCCCGGCGGGAGCGGAATCGCTGGTGAGCGACGGCCATACGGTTCTGGTGGAGCAAGGCGCCGGCCTCGGCTCGGGTTTCAGCGATGACGCATACCGGTCTGTCGGTGCGGAGATCGCGCCCTCGGCTGAGGCGGTGTGGTCCAAGGCCGAGCTGATCGTGAAGGTGAAGGAGCCGATCGAGCCCGAGTGGCCGCGCATTCGCCGGGGCCAGGTGGTGTTCACCTATTTTCATTTTGCCGCGTCGGAAGCGCTCACCAAGGCCATCATCAAGTCCGGCTGCATCGCAATCGCGTATGAGACGGTGGAGCTGCCGAACAAGGAATTGCCGCTGCTCACCCCGATGAGTGAAGTCGCGGGCCGGATGGCGGTGCAGGAGGGGGCGAAGTACCTCGAGAAGGTGTTCGGCGGGTTCGGCATTCTCCTGGGTGGGGTTCCGGGAGTGTTGCCGGCCGAGGTGCTGATTCTGGGAGGCGGTGTGGTCGGCACGAACGCGGCCAAGATGGCCGCCGGGCTGGGCGCGCACGTGACGCTGCTCGATATCTCGCTCGACCGACTGCGCTATCTCTCCGATGTCCTTCCGCCGAACGTCGATCTGCTCTACTCCAACCGCCACAACATGCTCGAACAGCTCGCGAAGGCCGACGTCGTGATCGGCGCCGTGCTGCTGACGGGGGCGAAGGCGCCGCGCCTGGTGAAGCGCGCCGATCTCAAGTTGATGAAGCAGGGAACGGTGATCGTCGATGTGGCGGTGGATCAGGGTGGATGTATCGAGACCACCAAGCCGACGACGCACGATCAGCCGACCTATGTCGTGGACGGGATCATCCATTACGCGGTGGCCAACATGCCGGGCGGGGTGCCGCGCACGTCCACGCTGGCGTTGACGAACGCCACGTTTCCGTATGCCAAGCGGTTGGCGCGTGCAGGATGGAAGGACGCGTGCAAGAAGGATCCGAGCCTGGCGCTGGGATTGAATGTGGTAGAGGGTAAGGTGGTGTATCCGGGAGTGGCGGACGCTTTCAATCTCCCGTTGACTGAACTGAAAGCCGTACTGTAGCCATGTCTTTCCCCACCGCGGAAGAGTATGTGCGCAGGGCCGAGGAAGCCCTCGGCTTGACGCTCCCTGCTGCTTTGCGGGCGCGACTGCTCGAGGAGAACGGTGGGGGGATCGAGGTCGGAGACGAGAGCTGGGAGCTCTTCCCAGTCGAAGACACCAGTGACCGGAAGCATCGCTCGCGCACGGCGAATCATCTGGTACGCGAGACCGAGCAGGCCAGAGAGTGGCCGGAATTTCCCGCCGACGCCGTGGCGATCGCGGCGAATGGCACGGGCGATTATCTGACCATCCAGCCGTCGGGGAACAACCGTCTTTCTGACGATGTGTGGCTGTGGGACCACGAGACCGGGACGATGACGGTGGTCGAGGTAACCTGGAGTATCACCTGAGGTTCGTCGCCTTTTCCTCCACCGTCATGCGCACCGGGTGCCCGAACCACGGGTGACGCTGGTCCCGCGCCAGGTCCGCGGTCGCCGACGCACCGTACATCTTTTCCAGAGTCGTCACGACGTCGCCCATCGTTCCTTCTGACGCGACCCATCCGCCGTCGATGTCCGGAAAGTCGAGTTTACAGTTGTCGCACTTCTTGCCGCTGGCGAAGCGGATGGGACACCAGAAGCTCTCGACGTTGCGCAGCATTTCGGCGCCGAGGGAGTACACGCCGGTCATCCAGTCACAATACAGGCACCAGATCAGGTCGTGTCCCACCAGGCCGGCGAACTTTTGGCGGCTGACGTTCACCCAGTCGGCGTGGCGGTAGCGCGGCAAGCCGACGAGCGGCGTAAGGATGGGGTAGACGCACAGCTCCGCCACGCGAAGGATGATGAAGACGGGGACGGCGAGCGCGGTCACCCAGAGCGCGACGTGGTTGTTGAGCCGTCCGACGGTGCGGTTGAGGAAGGTGGCGATGCGTGGCCCGTTCATCTGCTTGCGGTTCGCAAGTTCGTGGCCGAACATCCAGACCAGCATCCCCAGCACCTGCCCGATGATCGCCCCCACCACGCCGCGCCAGCCAAAGACGATTCCCAGGACGGTAGGGGGCAGCCACGTAACGAGGGAGACGACGAGGTCGAGCCCCGGGGCGCGGCAGAGCCATGCGCTGAGTCTGGTCCCGGCCGCGCCGAGTCGGGGGATTAGATGGAGAAGGCCCGCGAAACCGGCGATTCCGACCAGGGTGGACGCCGCGATGCGCAGCAGTAGGATCATCCTGGCGAGTCAGTCATCATGCGAGTCTCTGTCAGGGCCGAAAGTACAACTGGGTGACTGACCCGTCCAGGTAGCCGACTTACCCTTCGGCGAATCACCACCGCAGAAACCCAGTCCGCCATTCCGGGTACATAGAGCGACACACCAGCTCTGTGATTAGACACTTCGTGATGCTCGCAGCAGTCGCGGCCCTGGGGTGCCGCGCCGCGCGCGTGGAGCCGTTACCGCTCTTTGATCGGTCCCAATTGGTCGACCACGCGGAGACTCTCGCCGTGCATGTGGGCACTTGGCCGACGGGTTACACCGTGCACCAAGTGCGCGTAGATAACGATTCCATTCTCAGTACCATCACCGCGTTTTACCACGATTCCACGACACAGCAGGTCGCGCTGACATTCGATATCCATTCCCTCAAACCCAGGCGAGTACGCGCCGCAAACTCGCTGGAGATGGTAGATCTGGTCTATTCTGCGAATCGAGTCGAGGGCACTCGGGTGGTGTGGAGTCCCGCGGGGAAGCAAGACACGCTCGCGGTGGACGTGCCGCTCGACTCCGCAACTCTGGATCGCAGGAATTTGCTCGCCATCGTGCCGTGGTTGCCGCTTGCCGTTGGCCACATATTCATGGTCTCGGTCTTCGACTCCTGGACAGGACGCGTGCGGTCGGTGCGAATCGCAGTCGAGAAAGAGGCGCGCCTCACCGTTCCTGCGGGGACGTTTCGGGCGTACCGAATTCGACTCACCACCCCGCCCATCGAGTTCATGGACGACCAGGGCATCTTCCCAGCCATCGTTTTTGTAAGTATCGGTTCGCCTCGCGCCATTTTGCGCATAGAACGGCCTCAACAGGATGCAATCTCAGTACTCACGAGCCACCGACCATAAGTGGACATTATTGACTGGAGGGTTCCTCATGAGACGCTCGACAACCGGAGTGATGTTAGCGGTGAGTCTGGTTGTGGCCGCGGTGGACGCGGCGTTGGGACAGGGCGGGACCCGCACGATCAAGGGAACCGTCATGGACTCGGCCAACCACAAGCCGATCTCAGAGGCCGTGATCTATCTCGGCCGGATGACCACAGCGCAACGCACGGGGGATGATGGGACGTTTCGCCTGGCGGCGCCGACGGACCCGGCCCTCCTGATGGCACGCCGGCCGGGATACGTCCCGGCAATCGTCGTCATCCCCCCAGGAGACTCCGCAAGTGAAGCGGACCTCGGGACCATGAGCATGCGCAAAGTGAAGACGGATGCCGACCGGGCGGACGCGCAGAACGCCGACGTGCGAATGTATCCGGAGCTCGTGCAGTTCTACGACCACAAGGCCAAGTATCGCCAAGGGCTGTTCCTGACGCCTGATGACCTGCAGCGCGTCGGCGGGGGTCTGTTCACGCTCATCCGCCAGAAGCCCAACTTCCACTTCATCTGTTACGCGACCCGGCGGGGGGACGTGGATTGCGGGCAGCAGGCCAGCCGCGGCCGGACGTCGATCATGAATCCCAACCCGAGAAGCGCCGAGCAAGAGCCGTGTTTCATGGTGCTCTGGACGAACGCCCTCGGCCCGCAACAGACCCTCGACGAGATCCAGATGACTGACGTGTTGGCGGTCGAAGCATACCCGCACCCGGGTATCACACCGCCGGAATTCACGGGCAGCCCGTGCGCAACCATCATGCTGTGGATGAAGCACAGTGGGCCGGTGACGGCGCGCCCGTAGCGGAGGCCCATTACCTTCGGTCACCCAACCACAGTAACCCGTCGATGATGAGTTGATCCTGAACGGTGTTGTGCAGGGTGTATGACAACGTCCGGTTCGTCGCGTCGTACTTGTGCTCGTAGTCGATGTCGTTGTGACCCATGTTGAGGTAGATCATCTTGAAGTTCTTGTTGGTCCACACGACGGGATAGTAGCCACTGTGCCAGATCTCGTGCGCTTTCGGCCCGGTGCCCAGCGGAAAGCTGGTCGAGTCGATCGCGAGCAGTATATCGATGTCCGGATTCTGTCGCAGGTCTTTTTCCCACCGGTACCACTCACTCGGCGAGGACTGGAAGGTCGCGGGCAGATGCCGAGTCGCCGGGTGCGTGCCGTCTTCGACACGAAGCACGGCCGACGTCGGTCGCCACGTGTTACTCACGTAGGATCCTGAGCCGAGAAATGTGTTGTGGTACCAGTCCCAGTTTGCGGGATACGCTGAAGGCGTCAACGCAAACCCCGCAAAATGAAAGCCCATCCACGCTCCGCCATGCTCCATGTACGCTTGAAACGCCGCGCGTTGTGCGGGTTTCTCAGGACGGGTATCCAGAAACACCACGACCTGATACGCCGAAAGCAAGTCAGCATTCAGGTTGTCCCAATTGGATGTGGTGTCGAAACGGAATCCGTATTTCGCCGCCATCTCCGGAAACCATCGCTCGGCTTCATGCAGAAAGCTGATATGCGCCGGATCCTCTTTGCCGGTGAAGAACCCGATCACACTAAACTTTGGCCCGGTCCGCTTCCTCACGATGGCCCGCGCCGGCGCTCCCTCGTGCCCTCGAACCTTGAGCGGTAGTACGATCAGATCGTAGTCACCCGCTTGCACCGGCCGGAGGTCCAGCCCCTCCACGATGGGAATCCCGCGCCCGAGCAGAATCTGGTGGGTGCGCGGCGCCGCCGCGCCGAATTGCTCTGCCGAGATGTAGTCCACGCCGACCAGCACGACCCCGGCGTCGGCGAGGAGCTGCGCCGCATCCGGCGCGATGTACGCGAAGTCCTTATGGAACGCGGAGTCCATCCAAGCGCGGAGCGTGCTGCGCGTTCGGAACAGGACTCGCTTCGCGCCCCGCCAGTCGTGCCGGTTCAGCTCCGCGGCGTCGATCGCCTGTACGCTGTCGGGGATATCGATCACCCGCGCGGCGCCGATCAGCGGCTCCAGCGCCACCCGGTCGATCGGCGCGCCACCCGCGACGAAATGCATCGGGGCGTCGATATGCGTCCCACTGTGCGCGCCCATCGAGTAGACCGACAGCGTCAGCTTGTCGCCCTTCCGCATGTCCTTGAGAAACTCGAACTTCAGCGGCGCGTCGCCCTCGTACACGGGAGTCCGCGCCGGATCGAGCGTCGCCGTCACATCGATCCACCCCGCAGCGCTCAGATCACGCGTCCCCTGGTCGCGCGGGGCACACCCCACGATGAGACTGAGCAACAGCGTGAAACCCAACCCCGCCACGCCGATGATCGTCTCGGCCACGGTCCACGTCTTGAGCGTCTGTTGGACGGTCATGTTGAAGAACTCCTTGATGAGCCAGAAGCCCGAGTCGTTCACATGTGAGAGCACCAGCGAGCCCGCGCCCGTCGCGAGCACGAGTAGTTCGACGTTCGTGCCCGGTGTGGCCGCTGCGATTGGCGCGACAATGCCTGCTGCGGTCGTCATCGCTACGGTCGCCGAGCCCGTGGCCACACGGATCAGCGCCGCCACGGTCCACGCGAGCAGGAGCGGCGAGGCGTGGGATCCCAGCGCGACATCCGCAATCGCCTTTCCCACGCCGCTTTCGAGAAGCACTCGGTTGAAGCCCCCACCGGCGCCGATCACCACGAGAATCGTGGCGGTCGGCGCGAGGCAGTCGTTGGCGAACTTGAGGATTTGATCGCGGCTGAAGTGCTGGCGGTATCCCAACGACCAGAAGGAAAAGAGCAGCGCCAGGAGCAGCGAGACGATCGGGCTGCCGACGAAATCGAGCGTCCCCCGGACTGTGTTGGCGGGGTCGAGCGCGACGTCGGCGGCGCTCGCGCAGAGCATCAGGATCACCGGCAGCAGCACGGTAAAGACCGAAATGCCGAAGCCCGGCAGGTCGCGCGTGCCGCTGGTGCCGCCGGCAAACTGCGCAGCAACCGGGTTCTCGGCGGGAAGGTGGATGCGCGGCGCAATCCACGAGGCGAAGATCGGGCCCGCGAGCGCCGCCGTCGGCAGCCCGACGACGATGGCATAGGCGATCGTGCGCCCGATGTCGGCCTTGTAGGCGACGACCGCGAGCATGGCCGCTGGATGCGGTGGCATCATCCCGTGGACCACCGAGAGCCCCGCCACCAGCGGAATGCCGATCTTTACGAGCGAGAGCCCCGAGCGGCGCGCGATGGTGAACACGAGCGGGATCAGCAGCACGAAGCCGACCTGGAAGAAGACCGGAATGCCCACGATGAACCCGACGAACATGATCGCCCAATGGACTTGGTTTTCGCCGAACCGCGCGATCAGCGTATTAGCGATGCGCGCAGCCGCGCCGGACTCCGCCATCATCTTGCCCAGCATCGTGCCGAGGGCGACGACGATTGCAATGAACCCCAGGACCGCGCCGACGCCGTCCTGGAATGCCTTCACGACACCGGCGAACGGCATGCCAGCAGCAATCCCCAGGGCGAGGGACACGGCGATCAACGCGACGAACGGATGGAGCTTGAACCGCGCGATCAGGACGATCAGCGCCACGACCGCACTGAATGCCAAGAGCAGCAGCTGGGTGTTCGAGCTCATGCCGAGCGAGCCACCAGATCGCCGATAATCGTGTCCGGAGTTTCGCGGATGTCGCACTCCCACGCCTGCTCGTCCGGCGCGGGCTCCTCCAGATCCGCGAGCTGGCTCTCGAGCAGCGCGGCCGGCATGAAGTGCCCGCGGCGGTTGGCCATGCGCTCGGCGAGGAGCCCGCGACTCCCGGCGAGATACACGAAGCGCACGTCCGCTGACCCAACGGACCGCAGCAGGTCACGATAGATCCGCTTGAGCGCCGAGCACGAGACGACGAGACCGATTCCGGCGCGCTTCGCGTCGCTGAGCCGGTCCCCGATCCTGTTCAGCCAACCGCGGCGGTTGTCGTCCGTCAGCGGGATCCCGGCTGCCATGCGCTTCACGTTGTCCGGAGGATGCAGGTCATCTCCTTCGACGAACTCGAGGTCGAGCTCGCGCGCGAGCATCGCTCCGATCAGGCTTTTGCCGGAGCCCGAAACGCCCATGATCACATAGAGCCCAGAGTGGACGGCGCCCATGAAGTGGCCCCAATCCTATACCACCGACGGATTCGGGGCTATTCTGCTGGCTACGGAACACACAGGGAGCGAGCAACAATGCAACTGGCGATGATCGGGTTGGGCCGGATGGGCGGCAGCATGGTGCGGCGTCTGTCGCAGGGCGGGCACGAACTGATTGTGTACGACTCGAGCGCCGACGCGGTCAAGGCGAGTGTCGCCAAGGGAGTCAAGGCGGCGAAGGACATCGCAGACGTCGCTGGACGGCTGGCGCCGCGTCGCGTCGTGTGGGTAATGGTGCCGGCCGGCACGCCGGTCGAAAACACCATCGAGCAGCTCGTGCCGCATCTCACCCGCGGCGACATCGTCCTCGACGGCGGCAACTCGAACTTCTCGGACTCGCTGCGCCGCGCGGAGGCGCTCAAGGCCCAGGGAATCGAGTTCGTGGACGTCGGGACGAGCGGAGGGATCTGGGGCCTCACGCTCGGCTACTGCCTCATGATCGGTGCCTCGCCCGCCGCCTTCCAACATTGCGAGCCGATCTTTCGGACGCTCGCGCCACCCGATGGTTACGCGCGGGTGGGCCCGCCTGGCGCCGGTCACTACGTGAAGATGGTGCACAACGGGATCGAGTACGGATTGCTCCAGGCATACGCCGAGGGCTACGAGATCCTGCATGCCTCGCAGGACTTCAAGCTTCAGTTGGGGCAGATCGCGAAGCTCTGGAATCACGGCAGCGTGGTGCGCTCATGGATGAACGAGCTGGCGGAGCGGGCGTTCTCGCGTGACGACCAGCTCGCCGCCATCCGGGGTTACGTCGAGGATTCCGGGGAGGGGCGGTGGACCGTGGAAGAAGCCATTCGACTGAATGTCCCGGCGCCGGTGATCACGATGTCGCTGTTGGCGCGTTTTCGTTCACGTCAGGAGGAGTCCTTCGGTGCAAAGTTGATCGCGGCCCTGCGCCAGGAGTTCGGCGGGCATGTGGTTCGGAGCACGTGACGGACAGAGTCTGACCCTTCCGCTCGACGTCAGAGCCCGGCTACGCAAGCGGCCACCTCCCGCGTGGGTGGCGCCCATGCTGGCGACGCTCGTGGACGAGCCATTTTCCCGGGACGGCTGGCTGTTCGAGCCAAAATGGGATGGCGAGCGCTGCCTCGTGGTTCGCCGCGGCGCTGAGCTGCACCTCTACTCGCGCAATCGCAAGCGTATCGACGACCAGTACCCCGAAGTCATGGCGGCATGTGCGCGGCAGAAGGCCCGCACGTACGTCGCTGACGGCGAGCTGGTCGCCTTCAAGGACGGGGTCACGAGCTTCGCCGTCCTCCAACAGCGGATGCATGTCGCCCACCCCAGCGCCGAACTCCTCCGCCGCGTCCCCGTCTGGCTATACCTCTTCGACCTGCTGTATGTCGGCGCGTACGACACGCGCCAGGTGCCGCTGCGTTACCGCAAGGAGTTGCTGCGCGCGACGCTCGATTTTCGCGCCGCCGTGCGGTTCACGGAGCATCGGGAACGCGACGGAGAGCCATACTATCGCGAGGCGTGCGCGCGACGCTGGGAGGGCATCATAGCGAAGAATGGAGACAGTGTGTATGTCTCCCGCCGGACTCGCGATTGGCTGAAGTTCAAATGCGTTAACGAGCAGGAATTCGTGATCGGCGGCTATACCGACCCCGAGGGGGGACGGCTTGGGTTCGGGGCACTGTTAGTGGGGTACTACCGAGCCGGGAAACTGCTCTATGCGGGAAAAGTCGGCACGGGTTTCGATACGGCGACCTTGCAGAGTCTGGGCGGCCGGCTGGCACAAGTGGAAAACGACCGCAGTCCGTTCGTCGGCGCTGGATTGCCGCGGCACCACGTGCACTGGGTTAAGCCGAAGCTGGTGGCCGAAATTCGCTTCAGCGAGTGGACGAAGGATGGCAAGCTGCGGCACCCGCGCTTCCGCGGCTTGCGAGACGACAAGCGACCGACCGAGGTCGTACGAGAGGGTTGAAGTGGCTGTTCGAGAAATGCAGGACGTCATTCGCATCGGTCGTCGGGCGGTGACGATCACGAATCCGGACAAGGCGATCTTTCCGCACGACGGTATCACGAAGCGGGAATTGGTCGAGTACTACCGCCGCATCGCTCCCCACATGCTCCCGCATCTGCGCGGCCGACCCATCGCGATGGAGCGCTACCCCGACGGCATCGACCAGCCGGGCTTCTTTCAGAAGGCCGCGGCGTCCTACTATCCCGACTGGATACGAACCGTGACCGTACGCAAGGTGGGTGGCACGGTCCGCCACCTCGTGTGCGACGATGCCGTGACACTCGGCTACATCGCCAATCTCGCGTGCGTGACCCCGCACATCTGGCTCAGCCGCGTGCCCAAAATCGACTATCCCGATCAGCTGGTGTTCGACCTCGATCCATCAGGCGACAGCTTTGAACTGGTCAAGACGACGGCGCAGGCCTTCAAGCAGCTCCTGGATCAGCTCCATATCCCGGCGTACGTGAAGACCACCGGCTCGCGCGGCCTGCACGTCGCGGTGCCGCTGCGCCGCGACCTCCGGTTCGACGCGGTGCGCGCGGTTGCCCGGCAACTCGCCGAGATGGTGGTGAGCGAAGCACCCGGCGAGCGGACGCTCGAGCTGCGAAAAGCGCTGCGGCGCGGCCGCGTGTTTGTGGACACGAACAGAAACGCGTACGCGCAGACGGTGGCGCCTGTTTATGCCGTGCGCGCGCGCCCGGGCGCGCCGGTTTCAATCCCACTCGAGTGGCAGGAGCTGTCGGATCGAGCCCTGCGTCCCAATGGGGTGACGATTCGAACGATCGAGGGCCGGCTGACCGCGGCAGGCGACCCGTGGGCGGGGTTCTGGCGACGCGCAGTGTCGCTCAACCGGGTAGCGCGCGAACTCCAGGGACAACATGCCACTCGATGAGTACCGCAAGAAGCGAAACTTCGGCGCGACGCCGGAACCCGACGGCAGCGGCCGGTCGCGTCGCGACCGCCGCTTTGTCGTCCAGAAACACGACGCGACTCGGCTGCACTATGACTTCCGGCTCGAGGCAGATGGGGTTCTGGCATCGTGGGCGGTGCCGCGAGGGCCTTCCATGAACACAACCGACAAGCGGCTCGCCGTCAGGACCGAGGACCATCCCCTCGCGTACGCCGACTTCGAAGGAGTGATTCCCGAAGGCCACTATGGTGCCGGCAGAGTCATAGTGTGGGACAGAGGCACGTATGACCTCGTCGAGGACGTCCCGATCGCGCAGCAACTGGCACGCGGGAAAATCGTGATGGTGCTCAAGGGGAAGAAACTGCGCGGCGGGTTTGCGCTGCTCCGCGCGAAGCTCGGTGGTGCATCGCGCCGAGAAAACTGGCTGCTGATCAAGCAGCGCGACGAATACGCGAAGGGGTGATCGCCATGCAGAGCCGATTCCGCGATCGCGTCGAGGCAGGTCGCCGCCTGGCTGCCGACCTCACTCAGTACGCCCACCGGCCGGACGTCGTCGTCCTGGCATTGCCGCGTGGTGGCGTGCCGGTCGCGTACGAGGTGGCGCGCGCCCTGGGCGCGCCGCTGGACATCTTTGTCGTTCGCAAGCTCGGTGTTCCGGGGCAGGAGGAGGTGGCAATGGGCGCCATCGCCACGGGCGGTGTCCGCGTCCTCAATGACGTGCTCGTGCGATCCCTCGGCATTCCGCGTGACGTGATCGAAGCAGTCACGGCGCGAGAGCGCGAGGAGCTCGCGCGCCGCGAACGCCTGTATCGCGGCAATCGCCCGCCGGTGGACGTCCGACGACGCACCGTGATTCTCGTGGATGACGGTCTGGCGACGGGCGCGACGATGGTCGCCGCGGTGAGGGCATTACGACAGCGGGGACCCGCCCGCATTGTCGTGGCGGTCCCGATCGCGGCGCCCGAGACGTGCGACGCGATGCGGGCCGAAGTGGACGACGTCGTCTGCGCCACGACGCCGAAGCCGTTCCATGCAGTCGGTGTCTGGTACGACGATTTCACTCAAACCACGGATGACGAGGTCCGTGACTTGCTGGCGCGCAGTGGTGAGCTCGCGGGGAACCGTCAGTGAGGACTCGACGGCTTCGCAACTGGGGAATCATGACCCTCTACGAGCGTTTCGAGGCGCTGGTCGCCCTGGCTCTCACCGGCGTGGTCACGGCCGTCATCGTGGTCGCGCTGTGGCGGCTCATGGTCAGTGTGGTGGATACGCTCTTACTCCGCAGTCTGAATCCGCTGGAGCACAGCGTGTTTCAGACCGTGTTCGGTGAGATCCTGACCCTGTTGATCGCGTTGGAGTTCAATCACACGCTGCGCTACGTCGTCACGCGCGGCTGGGGGATCATCCAGGCGAAGATCGTGATTCTGATCGCGGTGCTGGCACTGGTGCGCAAGATCATCGTGTCGGACATCTCGGCCGTGCCGCCGGCTACGATGGGGGCCGAAGCGGGCCTGCTCCTTGCCCTGGGGATCACGTATTGGCTGATGCGCGAACGGGACGATGGGCTCGAGCCTCCGTCGATGGAACGCTAGCCCTTCCGCGCGGCCGCGGCGAAACGGCGCACGATCTCCCCGGCCGGCTCGACCGCGTGAATCCCCGCGACACTTTTGCCCGCCTGCCAGTAGTCCTTCGAGGTCTTCTCGCCCGCGCCGCCCGCGAGTGAGGCGCGCTTGAGCTGCCACGCGGAGCGCAGCGCATAGATCGTGCGCATCCAATGCTTGGTCTTGCGGCCGCGCAGCAGCCAGCGCGCGATGGGGCCGGCCTTCGTGCCGATCCGGTCGACGTAGGGCGTGCGAATAACGGACAGCGGCACACCCGTCACGCGCTCGGTGAGGACGATATCGGCCTCGCTCGCGCGGACGATCGCTTGCTTGTAGTCGTCGTGCGCGCCGCACTCGTTGGTCGCGATGAACCGCGTGCCGAGCTGCGCGCCGGCGTAGCCCATCCGCAACGCCGCGACGAAACCCGCTTCGTCGCCGATGCCACCGGCGCAGATCACCGGCACGCCGAGACCAGCGACCTCGTCGTAGAGCGCCTCGGCGCTGCGCGGGCCTGCGTGTCCGCCCGCTCGGTCATTCACCGCGATGAGCCCGTTCACGCCACCCGCCAACCCCTTCTCGGCCCATTTCCGCTCTGTCACGTCGTGATAGACGATGCCGCCGGCCGGCGCGACGCGGTCTACGACCCAGCGCGGATTGCCGAGCGACGTGACGAAGAAGCGCACGCCCTCCTCGATCGCGATGTCGACATAGCGGCGCATGCGCTCGAGGTAGAACTTTGAGCTCCGCTCGATCAGCACATTCACCCCGATCGGTTTGCCGGTCGTGCGCCGGATGAGCCGCAGCCCTTCCCGCAGGTCTTGCCCGTACACGTAAATCATCGACAGCGGCTGCACGACGCCGATGCCGCCGGCCGCCGCGACGGCCGCGACGAGCTCGGCGTTGGAGCAGGGGTACATCGCGCCGCAAATCAGCGGCACCTCGATGCCGAGCTGCCGCGTGAGGGGCGTATCGAGCAGACTCATCGAGGCTGGATGGGTCGCAGCCGCCAACGGGCGGTGGCGTGCGCGACGACGTCACCCTGGGCATCGGTGATCGTGACAGGGGTTTCATACTCCCGCTCTGCGGTCACGTCGAGGCCACTCAGCCGGCACTCGGCGGTCAACAAACCGCGCGCCTTCTTCAAATAGGAGATCGAGAAGGCGGTCACGATGCCCTGGACCCCCGCCGGAAGACTCACCAGGACGGCGAGTCCGCTCGCCATCTCGGCGAGATTGGCGAGGGCCATCGCATGGACCGACGCGAGGTGATTCCTCACCCGCCGGCGGTCGCGCAGCGTCACCCGGCACCAGCCGGGCTCCAGCTCTGCCACGCGCGCGCCGATCGTACCGGAGTAGGGAGTCATCCAGCCCAAGAGGAGACTGAATAGCATCTTGCCGCCCGGGAGCTTCGAGAGCCGGCGCCAGGAGGCGCGCAGTCGTTCGCCGGGTGCGGACAGGGAAGGGGGCACGGGATCGAATGTAATCGGTAGTTAAGTTGTCTCCACATGACGCAGATCGCTTTCGCGGGTGTCGGTGTGGATTTCGGCGCCACCAAACTCTTCTCCGACGTTTCCTTCACGGTCGCCCCCGGCGAACGCTGGGGCATCGTGGGCCGGAACGGCAGCGGCAAGACGACGCTCTTCCGGCTGCTGACGGGCGATCTCGAGCCGACGCGCGGGAGCATCGCGCGCGCACCCCGCCTGCGCGTATCGCTGCTCGAGCAGCACCGCGACTACGGCGGCGCGACGACGGTGTGGGAGGCCGCGGCTGGTGAGCTCGCCGAGCTGCTGGCGCTGGAACAGTCTCTGGTCGAACAAGCGGCAAATCTCGCCCACGACTCCTCGCCCCGTGCGCTCGCGCAGTACGGCGAAGACCTGGAGCGCTTCGAGCGCGAGGGTGGCTACGCCGTCACGGCGCGCATCGACGCGGTGTTGCACGGCCTCGAGTTCGATCCCGCCCAGGCGCGCGTCACGCCGCTGTCGGCGCTGAGCGGCGGCGAGCTCGGCCGCCTCGGCCTGGCCCGCCAGCTCATGTCGACCGCCGACGTCCTGCTGCTCGACGAGCCGACAAATCACCTGGATCTCGAGACGACGCGGTGGCTCGAGCAATACCTCGCCGCGAGTGATCGAACCGTGCTGCTCGTGAGCCATGACCGCGCATTTCTCGCCGCCACAGTGGATCACGTGCTGCACCTCGAAGGCGGCACCGCCACCCCGTACTCGGCCGGCTACACCGATTTCGTCGCCCAGCGCGCCGAGCGCCGGCTCGCGCAGCAGCGGGCGTACGAGCAGCAACAACGCACCATCGCGCACGAGAAGGACTACATCGCGCGTAACATTGCGGGACAGAACACCAAACAGGCCAAGGGCAGGCGCAAACGCCTCGACCGGCTGCCGCGGCTCAGCCCGGTTGTCGGGGCGGCAGGGACGATGGCGCTGCGGTTCGACGTGGCCGACCGCGGCGGCGATCAAGTCGTCAGTGCAAAGAACGTGAAGGTGGCCGTCGGCGCGCGCACGCTGGTGGAGCGGTTCAACGGAACGCTGGAGCGCACCGGCGTGCTGGGGATCATCGGACGCAACGGGTCGGGAAAGTCCACGCTGCTCCGGTCGCTCGTGGGTCAGGATCCGGTGGGCGGCGAGCTGCGGCTCGGCGCCTCGATCAAGACCGGCTACTATCGGCAGGATATGTCGCAGGTGCCGCTCGACAAGACGCTGTACGATGTGATCGCCGCGCTGCGCCCGAAGTGGGAGCGCGGTCCGATCCAGGGGCACCTCGGGCGCTTCGGGTTCTCGGGCCAGGAGGTGCTGCGCCGCGCCGACTCGCTGTCGGGCGGCGAGCGCGCCCGTCTCGCCCTGGCGATCCTGATGCTGTCGGGCGCCAACCTTCTCATCCTGGACGAGCCGACGAATCACCTCGACGTCGAGTCGATCGAGGCGCTCGAGGATGCGATCGAGGAATACGACGGCACCGTGATCCTCGTGAGCCACGACCGGGCGCTGCTGCGCGCGTTGACGACGCGCATGTGGATCCTCCACGAGCGGCACATGACCGAGTTCGCCGGCGGCTTCGCGGAGTGGGAGGAAGTGAGTACGGAGCGGGCTCACGCGGCCGCGGTCAGTGCCGCCGAGGAGCAGGGGTTGCGGCAGGTGCACGAGCGCCAGCGGGTCGCCCCCGCCGCGAAGCGCGAACCGCGTCGAGAGCTGCGCCAGGCGCAACGCGAGCTCGCGGATGCGGAGGCTCGGGTGGCGCAGCTCGAAGCAGAGGTGGCGAAAGTGGTAGCGGCGCTCGAGGACCCGGCGCTCTACACGCGTCCCGACGGCGCTCGGGTGGCTCACGAGCTTGGCGCACAGCTCGAGACCCTCAAGCGCGACCTCGAGGCGGCACTCGAGCGGTGGACGCAAGCGACCGAGCAGCTCGAGCGCTCTGGACACGGCGACCCGAAGGCGGTCTAATCTCTGTCATGCGAAACCGACTCCTTCCTGCACTGATTGCACTTTTGCCGGCCGTCACTCCCAGGGCCGGCGCCGCGCAAACGGGCCTGCAGCTCCGCTGGGAGTTCGCCGGAGACAGCATCACGTCCAACGGCGGCAGCTCGCGCGCCGCTTTCATTCTCACGAATCGTGAAGCGAAGGCTCTGCCCGCGCGCGGTTGGGCGATCTACTTCGACGCACTACACTCAGCTGATTCGGGCAGCGTGGGATCGGGATTCCAGATCCAGGACGTCATGGCCGATCTCCACCGCATCGTGCCGACGGCAGGCTTCGTAGGGCTTCCCCCTGGCGCTTCGGTCAGGATTCCATATCGCACGGACCTACTGCTCAATCGCAGCTTCGCGCCAGCCGGTCCCTACATCGTATTCGACAATGCGCCGGACGTCGGCGTTCCGCTGAACGACTACGTCGCCGCGCCGTTCGAACGCAGGCAGGTCGTGATGACACCCGATGCGCAGTTCGCGCGCGATGCCATGGTCCGCGATATCCCCACCGGGGACCTGCCTCCCATCTTCCCGACGCCGGTGCAGGTCACGAAGGGATCTGGGCAGCTGCGCTTGAGCGCGATGCCGCAGATCGTCGCGCCCGCTGAGCTCCGGGACTATGCGGCGTTGGCCACTGAGTACTTGCGGCCCTATTTCCCCCCGGGAGCAAGGCCCGGAGCCGTGCGGCTTCAACTCGATGTACCGATCGTGCGCGAAGGGCAATACTCATCCGAGGGCTACGAACTGGTGGTCGACTCCACCGGCGTACGAATCGTCGGGAACTCACGCATCGGCCTGTTCTACGGCCTGCAGTCGCTGCGGAGTCTGTTGCCGTCTCCGTCACCCGATGGAAGTCTCGTCCTCCCCGCGCTGCGCGTGGTGGACGCGCCCCGCTTCGGCTATCGCGGGTTCATGCTCGACGTCGCCCGCAACTTCCACCCGAAAGCCTCGGTCTTGCGCACGCTCGATCTCATGGCGCGCTATAAGCTGAACGTCCTGCACCTGCACCTCACAGATGACGAAGGCTGGCGCATCGAGATCGCCGGTCTGCCGGAGCTGACGACGGTGGGCGCGCGCCGCGGTCACACGCTCGACTCGAAGAGCTTCCTCCCCCCGGCGTTCGGCTCGGGGCCGCAGGTGGGAAGGCCCTTTGGGAGCGGCTTCTATTCGCGGGCAGAGTATATGGAGATCGTGCGGTACGCGGCGGCGCGATACATCGAGGTGATCCCCGAGATCGAGATGCCTGGCCACGCGCGTGCGGCAATCAAGTCGATGGAGACGCGTCCGGAGTACCGGCTCAGCGATCCGGACGACCGCTCGGTCTATCGCTCGGTCCAGGGCTATCCCGACAACGTGATGAACCCGGCGCTGCCGTCGACATACGACTTCATCGAGCGCGTGGTGATGGATCTCGCCGCGATGCACCGAGAAGCCGGCGCGCCGTTGCGCCACATCCACATGGGTGGCGACGAGGTGCCGGGCGGCGTCTGGCAAGGATCGCCGGCCGTCCAGAAGTTCATGCAGACGCTCGGCCTCACCAACGTAGACGATCTCTGGTACGCCTTCTACTTCCACGTCGAGCAGATCTTGAAGGACCGGAATCTGCGGCCTTCAGGTTGGGAAGAGATCGCCGTGCGCAAAACCCGCCGCGACGGGCGGCCGGCTACGATCGTGAATCCCAGTTTCGCCGAGCGTGGGTGGCGGGCCTATGTCTGGAACAACGTCCCCGGCTGGGGTGCGGAGGATCTCGCCTATCGCCTGGCGAACGGCGGGTACGACGTCGTGTTGAGTCCGGTGACCAACTATTACTTCGATCTCGCGTGGAATCAGAATCCGGAGGAAATCGGACTCGATTGGGGCGGGTACATCGACATGCAGAAGCCGTTCCAGTTCATCCCGTTCGACTACTACCGCAACACGCGACTCGATAGACAAGGGAATCCGTTGCCGGCCGGGGCATTCGCCGGCAAAGATCGGCTCACCGACTACGGCAAGAGCCACATCGTTGGGATTCAGGGCAACCTCTGGTCGGAAACGTTGGGGGGCGATGGACGCCTCGACTACATGCTCCTCCCGAAGCTCTTCGGGCTCGCCGAGCGGGCCTGGGCGGCCGATCCCGCCTGGGCTACGGAGCAGGACTCGGCCAAGGCCGGTTCGCTCTACCGCGAGGACTGGTCGCGGCTCGTCAACGTGGTGGGCAAGCGCGAGCTGCCGCGGCTCGATCGCGAGGTTCCCGGTCTCAACTATCGGATTCCGACGCCGGGGCTCAGGGCCGAGGGCGGGATGGTGCGCTGCAGCGTGGAGCTGCCCGGGTTCACGCTGCGCTACACGACCGACGGCAGCGAGCCCACCGTGCGCAGCGCCGCCGTCCGCGGTTCGATCCCGTTGCGCGGGACGGTGCGCGTCGCCGCGTTCAACACCACGGGGAGAAAGGGCCAGACGGCCCGCCTGACGGCTCCCTAAGGAGTGAGATGTGGAACTACGGCCCCTGACGGATTCCGACTACGAGTTTCTGGTCTCGCTGCAACGGCAGGACGACGTGTGGGAGTTCATCGGCACGCTGCCGCTGCCGGGGGAAGGGCACGCCCACCATCTCTTCGCCATCCGGGAAGGCGACCTGCCCCTGGGGTTCGCGGGCCTGGTCAGGTCGCCAGCGCTCGAAGGCAACGATTTCGAGGTGCTGTGCGCGGTGAGATCGGAAGTGCAGCAGCGGGGAGTCGCGAAGCAAGCCTGCCAGCTCGTGCTTGCGTGGGCCTTCGAGACGGCGAAGCTCGAGCGGGTCATCGCGTGCATCGATGACACCAATGAGCCCGCGCGCGCGATCGCGCTCAAGATCGGGATGACGGAGCTGGCCGCGCGTCCGCCGAATCGCACGGTGTATGTGAAGTATCGCGACGAGCGCATCCTCACACGCGCCACATGAGCGGGACTCGAATCAGCCGGAGAGTCGCGCGCGACGTCTTCCTGCGAAGACTCGGGGTCGAGCGGTCCTATCGACCGCCTGCCTTGTTCCGGCACCCGGATTGGAACTTTGCACCCTTCCTGAAGCTCGTCGTCGCGTCCTACCTCCGAGCGCGTCCCGATTTCACGTTCCTGCAGGTTGGCGCGTTCGATGGCATCGTCGAAGATCCCATACACCCGCTCGTAGAAGCATTCGGCCTGCGGGGCCTCGTGGTCGAGCCGCAGGTGAGCGTCCTCGGCACGCTCAAGGCGAGCTATGCCACCCATCCCCAGGTACAGGTCGTGAATGCAGCTGTCGCGGACGCGAATGGAACGCGAGACTTCTACACGACCGCGAGCGGTCCCAGTCGGAAAGCATCCTTCTTCAAAGAGCAGCTCCTCAAACACGGGATTCCGGCCGACCAGATTCAGGCCGTGCAGGTGCGATGCGCCACGATCGCCAGCCTTCTACAAGAACACGGCTTCGACAGCTGCGATCTGCTCCAAATCGACGCCGAGGGATACGATTACCAGATAGTGCGAAGCATCGATTTTGCGGCGG
>Ga0210382_10000117_pt1 | contig 30808 bp, 27 predicted proteins | sample PLMedo_FD_155452 | JGI IMG/M metagenome (GOLD analysis project Ga0210382, IMG submission 155452) | Groundwater sediment microbial communities from an aquifer in East River, Colorado, USA - PLM0_60_coex redo | ecosystem: Environmental > Terrestrial > Soil > Riparian zone | place: USA: East... | reverse complement strand
CTCAACACGCCAAGGCTCATTGCAGACGATCAGCAACGGCCGGTATGGAGGTGGGATCAGCAGGAACCGTTCGGCGTCAACGTGCCCGATGAGAATCCGTCGGGGCTTGGAACCTTCGAACTACCGCTACGACTACCAGGACAGTACTTCGACAAGGAAACGAACCTGCACTACAACTATTTCAGGGATTACGACCCCGGCATCGGTCGATATATTAATAGCGACCCCATCGGCCTCGAAGGCGGCCTTAATACCTACGCCTATGTTTTTGCGTCGCCATTAATCAACGCAGATCCAGCGGGCCTCGCTGTGTCAGCACACTGCCGGCCAGTCGGAACGAGTGGCACTGGCTACTTCCACTGCTTCGTCTACGTAACTTGCCCGGCCGAGCAATGGAGTCAGACGTACTCCATGTTCGCGAATTGGACCTTGCGGTCTGGTTATAAGAAGGCCAACGATCCAAGCGATGACCCCAAAACGATCCTCTCTGTTGGAACAGTAAGTCCGAATGCCTGCATGCCTGATGTCTGCGGATACGAAAAGAGCGTAAGAAACCGATTCAACCTCTTCCCATCTGGAAACGTTATTTATCGGCCGTTGGGACCGAACTCAAATTCGTTCGTGAATGGGTTACTTCTCGGCAACCTTCCGGCAGGAGCTCCTGTGCCAGACGTGGCTCCTGGAATCGATATTCCCCATCCTGGCTTCACGCAAAAGTGAGCGTCATGCGAAGTCACCTAATGAATTTGGTAGTAGCGGTAGGCTGTACGGCACTGTTCCTGATCTATGCCGTCTTCCTTACAGAGTACATCTCGCCCGGCACGTCACGAATTGCCGTTACAGTGGCTCTGTTGCTAGTCCTCGGCGCCTTATCGGCAGCCATCATGAACGGCGGCTTGTTGGTCAAGGTCTTGTTCCTAATTGCCGTACCCGCTGCACATATCATCTACGAAGGCATTGATCCGGCGAAGCCGAGCCTAAATCTTTTGGTGGGCGTAATCGAACTCCTGTGCATCTGGATTGGTGCCGCAGTAGGTCACCTTGCAAGTAGGAGGTTGCGCGCTCAGGTTCACTAGTATTGCGGGTCCAAGCGATGTAGATCATCTCAACACGCCGCGCGCGGTCTACGACGATCAGCAGCAACTGCGCTGGAAGTGGGATCAGGCGGACCGTTCAGGAACAATCCGGTGGACGAGAAGCCAAGCGGCCGTGGAGCGTTCGAGTTCTGCTATTACATTAACGCTTAGCTGGAACCGCGCCGCGCGAGGTAGATTCCGATCAGCACCACGATGCCGCCTGCAATCTGCAGCGGAACGAGCGCTTCCCCGAGCAGCACCCAGGCGAACAATGCGGCCATGACCGGCTGAAACAGCAGGCTCACCGAGGAAAACGCCGCGCGCAGGTGCGCGAGCGCGTAGGCGATCAGCCCCTGCCCCGCAGCGTGCGACACGAGCGCCAGCCCGAGGAGGTAGCCCCAGCCAAGAATGCTGGAGGGCAGCATCTGCTCGCCCGAGGCGAGCGCTACCGGGAAAAGAAACACGGCGCTGATCGTGCTGGTCACGGCCATGACGTGAAGCGTGCTCTCACCCCGGTCGCGCAATCCTTTGACCGCGAGCAGATAACCAGCGTAGAAGACGGCGGTCACCACGCCGAGGGCGTCGCCGGTCAGTGCCGTGCCTGAAAACCCGAGGCTCGCATTGACCAGCAGCGCGACGCCGGCAAGCGCCGCCACGAGTCCGGCGACGAACAGCCGCTGCGGCCGCTGGCCAAGAAAGGTCCACGCCACGAGCGTCACGAAGAGGGAAGCAAGGTTCGCGAGCAGCGTCGAATTGGCCACCGAAGTGAGCTTGATCGAGGTGTGCCAAAACCCGAGATCTCCTGCGAACGCGACGCCGGCCGCGAGCAGGAGCGGCCATTTGGCGGGATAGGTGCGAGGCGCGGCCTCGCGCCGCGACGCGTACAGCAGCCAAAGCGGTGGCACGGCGAGGGCCACGCGCCAGAACGCGGTGGCGGTCGGCCCGGCTTCGGAGACACGCACGAAGATCGGCGAGAGCGCAATGCAGGTGGCGCCGAGCAATAGCGCGCCGAGCGCGGGCTTCATGGGCCCGCCGATGTTACTTCCTTTCGGCGGCGGCCTTTACTTCAGGTCGTTCCAGCGCTTCATGGCCTGTTCGCAGCGCTCACGGGCGCGCTCCAGCTCCTGATCAAGCGTTGCCTGCCGTTCGAAGTACTTCTCGGTAAGCCGGCTGGTTCCCGCTACGGTGCCGAGCCTCTCACCGGGCAGGGGTTCGCGCTCCTGTTCACGCCGGTCCTCGGCGTCCTTGAGCGCGCTGCACTCGGCACGCGCGTCCTCGTATGCCTTGTCAAGATCGCTCGTGCGCTCCTGCGCAGTGACCGCCGACGCCGCGAGCAGAAGAAAAACAAACACCAAGCGTTTCACGATGCACTCCGGTAGAATTTTTTGACATGGCCGCGCCGCATTTCGTTCACCTGAGAATGCACAGCGAATACTCGGTGACGGACGGGATTGTCCGCATCGAGCAGGCGGTGAAGCGGGCCGCGGCCGACGGTATGCCGGCGCTCGCGCTCACCGATTCGGCCAACCTGTTCGGCATGGTGAAATTCTACGGCGCGGCGCGTGCCGCGGGTGTCAAGCCGATCGTCGGCGCGGACTGCTGGGTGCAGAACGAAGCCGACCGGGACAAGCCGCACCGCGTGCTGCTGCTGTGTGCCTCGCGCGCCGGGTATCGCAGGCTCTGCGAGCTGCTGTCGCGCGCCTGGCTGCGCAACCAGCACCGCGCCAAGGCGGAGATCGCCCGCGGCTGGCTGCAAGAAAACGGCACTGACGGCTTGATTGCCCTTTCCGCGGCGGCAGCCGGCGACGTCGGCCAGGCCCTGCTCTCGGATCAGTCGCCCCTCGCCGAGCGCCTCGCGCGCGACTGGGCGAAGCTCTTTCCCGGCCGCTATTACGTCGAGCTGCAGCGTGCCGGCTTCGCCAACACCGAAGCCCTGTTGTCGCGCTCGGTCGCGCTGGCGACGCGCGTCGGCTTGCCGGTGGTGGCGACTCATCCGGTGCAGTTCCTCGAGCCCGAGGACTTCAAGGCGCACGAGGCGCGCGTCTGCATCGCGCAGGGCTACGTGCTCGGCGATCAGCGCCGGCCGAAGCTGTTCACCGGGGAGCAATACTTCAAGCGCCGTGCTGAAATGGTGAAGCTCTTCGCCGATCTCCCGCAGGCGCTCGACAACTCGGTGGAGATCGCGCGGCGCTGCAACCTGGAGATCGAGCTGGGCAAGAGCCGCTTGCCGGCCTTCCCAACGCCGCCGGGCGTGACTGTCGACCAGTATCTCGAGAACGCGGCCGAGGCGGGCCTTGCGCGCCGGCTGGAAAAGCTCGGCTTGAAAAGCGACGCAGCTGCACGCTACCGCGAGCGGCTCGCTTTCGAGATCCGCACCATCGTGCAGATGGGCTTTGCCGGCTACTTCCTCATCGTCGCCGACTTCATCAACTGGGCAAGAACGAACGGCGTTCCGGTGGGGCCCGGCCGGGGATCCGGCGCGGGATCGCTGGTCGCTTACTCGCTCGGCATCACGGATCTCGATCCGCTGCGCTACGACCTGCTGTTCGAGCGCTTTCTCAATCCCGAGCGCGTCTCGATGCCGGACTTCGACATCGACTTTTGCCAGGACGGGCGCGACCGCGTGATCGATTACGTCAGGGACAAATACGGCGCGGAGAGCGTTTCGCAGATCGCGACCTTCGGCACGCTGGCGGCGCGCGCCGTGCTGCGCGACTGCGGCCGGGTGCTCGACCTCGGCTACAACTTCTGCGACCAGCTGGCGAAGCTCATACCGGTGCAGCCTGGCAAGACGATCACCCTCGAGATGGCGCGCGGGATGGAGCCGCTGCTCGCCGAGCGTGAGCGCAAGGAAGACGAGGTGCGCGAGCTCCTCGACCTGGGAGAGAGGCTCGAGGGCCTGGTGCGCAACGTCGGCATGCATGCCGGCGGCGTGCTCATCGCGCCCGGCCGCCTGACCGAGTTCTGCGCGCTGTATGCCGCCGAGGGCACGGCCAACGTCATCTCCCAGCTGGACAAGGACGACGTCGAGGCGGTGGGGCTGGTGAAGTTCGATTTCCTCGGCCTGACGACGCTGACCATTCTGGACTGGGCCGAGCGCTACGTGCGCCGGCTCGGCGAGCAGGAGTTCTCGCTGGAACGCGTTGCGCTCGACGACGCCGAGACCTATCGGCAGCTGTCAGCGGGGAACACCACCGCCGTGTTCCAGCTGGAATCGCGCGGCATGCGCGATCTCATCAAGCGCGCGCGGCCAGACCGCTTCGAAGACGTGATCGCGCTCGTCGCCCTGTACCGCCCGGGCCCGATGGACCTGATTCCGGAGTACATCGAGCGCAAGCACGGCAAGCGCGTCGACTACCTGGATCCGCGGCTGGAGCCGATCCTCGGCCCGACCTACGGCATCATGGTTTACCAGGAGCAGGTGATGCAGATCGCGCAGGTCATCGGCGGCTACACCCTGGGCGGCGCCGATCTGCTGCGCCGCGCGATGGGGAAGAAGAAGCCCGAGGAGATGGCCCCGCAGCGCGACATCTTCGTTGCCGGCGCGCAGAAGAACGGCCTGCCGCGCGGCAAGGCGACGCAGCTGTTCGACCTGATGGAGAAGTTCGCCGGCTACGGCTTCAACAAGTCGCACGCCGCGGCCTACGCCCTGCTGGCGTATCAGACGGCATACATGAAATCGCATCACGCCGCGGCGTTCATGGCGGCTAACCTTTCCGCAGTGATGGACGACACCGACAAGCTGCGCCAGCTGTACGAGGACGCGCTCGCCAACGGCCTGCGAGTCCTGCCGCCCGAGGTCAATGCCTCCGAATACCGCTTCGTGCCGGTGGACCGGCAAACGATCCGCTACGGCCTCGGCGCGGTGCGCGGTACCGGCGAGTCGGCGATCGGCGCGGTCCTCGAGGCGCGCAAGGCGGCGCCGTTTACCGACCTGTTCGATTTCTGCCGGCGCGTCGACAAGCGCAGCGTCAACCGGCGCGTGATGGAGGCGCTGGTTCGCGCCGGCGCCTTCGATGCAATCGAATCCAATCGCGCCCGCTTGCTCGCCTCGGTGGGACGCGCGCTGGAGGGCGCCGAGCAAGCCGAGCGCCAGGCGTCGCAATCGAGCCTGTTCGGCGAAGCGGAGGCCCCGCGCGGCGGTGAGCATGTTTTTGTCGACGCGGCGCCCTGGGACCTGCGGCAAACGCTGATGGAGGAAAAAACGGCCCTCGGTTTCTATCTCTCGGGCCACCTGTTTAGCGTTTACGCGCGGGACCTGGCGGGATTCCCGCGCACCCCCTTGTCGGCCCTGACTGCGTCCGAGCAGCGCACCTGGATCGCGGGAATCGTGGCGTCCGCCCGCGTGCAGATGACGCGCCGCGGACGCATGATGGTGGTGATGCTCGACGACGGCAGCGCGCAGCTCGAGATCTCCGTTTTTAACGAGTTGTTCGAGAAGCACCGCGACAAGCTGAAGGAGGACACGCTCCTCGTCGTCGCGGGCAAGGTGCAAAGGGATGAGTTTTCCGGCGGGTTGAGAGTGATCGCCGATGAGCTGCTCGATCTCGAAGCGCTGCGCGGCCGTTACGCGGCGCACTTGCGCATCGCGATGAATGGGCAGGCAGATGCCAAGCGGCTGCAGCAGGTGCTTGCGCCGTATCGCGCAAGCGGCGCCTGCCAGGTGCTGGTGCGATACGAAAACGGCGCCGCGGCGTGCGAGATCGCGCTCGGCGATGCCTGGCGCGTGCGACCCGACGGCCGCTTGCTCGCCGAGCTCGACGCCTGGCTGACGCCCGGAAACGTTCAGCTCGTCTACAACGGCGTCTCGTGACTCCAGCGCACGGCGCAGGATTCGCGGCCGAACAGGTTGCGGTAATGGCGGTACCAGGGATTCACGATGCGCTCAGCCGGGTCGAACAGGCGCTTCTGCGCGAGAAACGCCTTGAGCTGCGGATAGCAGGCCTCGGTCTGGGCGCGAGTCGCCTCGGGCGTGCAGGCGATCGGAAATCCGCCGCCGTGCGCGATCGCGGCATCGATGAGGCTGCGACGCAGCTGCGTCGCTCTCACCGAACCCCCGATGGTGCTCGCCTCGGGGACTCGCAAGCTGATCTCGGCGTATTCGCGGCATGCCCACCGCAGGAAGGTTTCGTCTTCCTGCATGACAAGCCGCAGCGTGGGGTCCTCCATGGCAATTCGCCACTCCGTGAAGCGCGACCGGGCGTCGGCAATGAAGGCCTCCGCATGCTCCGGCGGCAGCAGGAGCCGCATGCCAGGTGCAGTTCCGTTGCCTGAAACGCTTGGCGCGGCTTCGCTGATTGCCCGTGCAAGCGAGTCCAGCTTGAGCGTCACGCTATAGAGCGCGCCGAACAGGCCCTGGCCGCCGACCGAAAGCGCAAACAGCTCGGGATGAGCGCGCCGGCTGACCCGCCGCAGCTCGCCATCCGGCGTAACGAGCGTAAGCCCCTCGACGTGCATCACCGTCGGCCGGCCGTCGGGTCCGGCCGCATTCCTCGCCAGGCTCTCTGCCACCGTCGGCATCGTCGTGCGTAGTGCGGCGGCCTGGGCATTCCCCGGGCGAAGGCGGGCGGCGAGGCTTCTCCAGGTCGTGTTCGCCTGCACCTCGACTACACCGTGGCCTGGGTCGAGGCGCAGCACGCGATCCAGGCGTGCCGCATCGATGGGCCGCGCGTTGCGCATCGCTTCCTGCAATTCGTGCGCCGACAGAGGAAGAGGCAAAGTGGCAGGCATGGAATCCTCCGTTGTTGGTTGAAAACTTGGCCGGATTCTTGAAGCAGCCGATGGTGCATTGCAATACATCCATAGGAAGTAGCGAAATCTCGGACTTATATACGTGACGCACCCACAGGAGGTACCATGATGGCTAGGGAACCTTGGCTTGTGGCTGCTGCGCCGCAACAACAAGCTTCCAATGATAGGGGGCTTGCCATGATTCGACTCGACGGAAATTTCCTTTACCAAGTCGGGGCCGCGCTTCATCCCTTGCAAAGCATCAATCAGAATTGGACTAAAGGCCAGACTTGGCTGGCGCTTTTGTCTGCGGAGAATTGGCTTGATAGCTTGCTGAATCGCAGCGTTTACAGACTACAAACTTCATGGGCGAGCGGAAACCAACTGCTCTCAACCATGAGGGCGATTAGCGAGGAGTACGGAAAACCGGAGACTAAAAACGATGAGAACACTCCTTGGGTGGACTCGTATCGCCTGAGTTCACAGGCCAAGACCTTCGAGACAATCCTTACGGCAGAATTGCAGTTAGGTCAGATGTACTTAGTAGAGCCGAAAGGAGGCTTTGATCTAAACCAGCTTACTGAAATTGGGACGACAATCTTTCCTAATGCGCTCACCGCTAGAGTGCCTGAAACTTTGCACGACGCAAAAGCAGCCGCGCGTTGTATCGCGTTTAATTTGCCTACCGCTGCCGCTTTTCATCTACACCGTTTGCAAGAATTGGTGCTACGTCGTTACTACGATACAGTCACCAATGGGAAGCCGCGACCGGAAAAACGAAATATCGGCGCTTACATTGACGCGCTAAAAAATGCTGGCTTCAAAGACCAAAAGGTATTCGGGGCCTTAGCTGGCCTAAAGAACTTTCACCGCAATCCTGTGCTCCATCCGGATGACAGGCTGGAAGACATAGAGGAAGCCTTAGCCTTACTCGGTAATATCAACACCGTTCTTACCTACATGCTCAAGGCGTTGCCGCCAGAGCCATTAAAACTAACCGCACCGCCAGCCAATGAAACCCAAGCGCTCGAAGACAAAACGCAGCAAGCATCAGACGGCCCCACTTGAGATGCCTCAAATGCCATTTGACGATGCGCTACGAAAGATTCTCAGCGCACCGCCGCAGCATCGGACAAAAAAGAAAAAGAAAACCTACTGACGCTTCTTGCTGCCTCTTATGACCATCTCTATATGAAAGAAATACTCAATAGGAATGCCATATTTGTAGGCGAAGCGTCGAAGCATTTTTCGCGGAACAGGGTCTATGAGATCAATAACTTCAGGAACGCCATCCTTTACGAGGGTGACGGTATTACCAGAAATGGCGATTCGGACATTAGCCGCAGTAGGCGCGAGCTTAAGAACCTGAAGGACGTCTTTAAGCGGAACCTGATCGCCCGCCACTTATGGCCTACTTTACGTGCGCAGGCTCCGGTTCGACAAAGAGGATTTTATCGAACGGAAATGCGGTCTTCTTGCCGGATGTTTCAGGCTTTGGCGTGAGATCGTGAACGTCGAGCATAGAGAAGGACAACTTCAGAGACCCCTCTTCGGATGCGCTAAAGAACTCAGACCATGCTTCTTGGGGCGCGATCTGCAACAGCTTCTCAATCGTCCCGTGCATCCGAAGATGTTCCCTAATTGTCTTGCTAAGGCCACTTTTAAAATTGTTCTTGGCTTCATCTATGGATTTGCCGACTGCGGCATAGTCTACTTCCAAGCCTTGCGCGAACCAAGCGCCACCATCAGGCGAAATATGGACGCGCAAAGCCTTCAGGCCGACAACATGTTTGTTGCCGTCTGTTACGTGAAGAGCCGAAGTCCCTTGTTCCTTCTTCTCGCCAGCCATCATTCCCGCCCAACACACTCAGTGAGTATATTTGGACAGAGTATAGCGCGGTTCGTTCGTCTCTTGACATTGACTAATTACCTGATTTTAAGATGGAAAATTCAGACGTAACTGTATGGGGCGACGGTCTTTTTGGACTATCAGGCGAAGCATGGTGATGACGACCAGTAACAACTTCTCACGCTGCTTCGTTAATCCGCCGGTAGGTGAGCCGCTTACCAGAGATTTCTTTCAGGACGATGTTCGTGCGCTCGTTATCGGAATACCCGAGCGCGGTGCGATGGTTGTAGCGGAAGTCAAATTCGTTTGTGTAGCGATGCAAATGGGCGCTCGCGACATGGTGGTAAGTCCCGATCAGGCCGCGCTTGAGGATCGAGAAATATCCTTCCACGGTATTCGTGTGCGCGATGCCGCGCACGTATTCTCCTTGCTGGTGGTTCACTTGATCGTAGCCCGCGAAGTTCTGCTCGCGCTTTACGGTGTTGTAACGCGGGCTGGCGTCCGTCATGACGTGCGTTTCCTTGTGAATCTGCGCGTACAAAACGCCCTTGAGATTGGGGCCGGTCACATCCGCAACATGAAAACTGCGGGCCTCCCCGCCGCGCTCGACCAGCGTAACGATCTTGTTCATGGCGTTCAGCACGTCACCGCCGCGCTTGGACTTGCCATGCTTGCCTTTGCGCGATTTGCCCTCTTCCGTACCGAAGTAGGTTTCGTCGGCTTCCACGATGGAGCCTTTGCCGCCGATAGGCCCAAGGTTGCCGAGCGTCATCGCTTCACGGATACGGTGCGTCATGAACCAGGCGGTCTTGTAGGTCACGCCGAGAACGCGGTGGAGCTGGTGGCTGCTCATGCCTTTCTTGGAGGCGCAAAGCAGGTAGACCGCTTGCAGCCAGACATGAAGGCCAATCTTGCTGCGCTCAAACACCGTACTGACCGTCACGCTGAACTGCTCGCGGCAGTCGCGGCACTTCCACAAGCCCGCACGGTGCGCCTCACCAGCGAGCGCGTAGTGATCCTTGGAGATGCTTCCGCAGTGGGGGCAGACCGGGCCTTTCGGCCAGCGGACTTTCTCAAGATACTGGCGGGCGTTTGCTGCGTTGCGGAATTGTGGCTGATTAAGAGAGGAGTTCATGGCTGTCTTTCGTCTAGGTGCAGCCATTTTCCCCTCTTACGTTGGGTTTGTCAAGTATATAAGTCCGGAAATCTGATACCGTGCGTCGCATGCCCGCCAATCGCTTCGTGGAGGCGCTCAAGAGGTGCCTGCGTGCGCGCGGCATGACCTACGCCGCGCTGGCGCGGGAACTGAGGATCTCCGAAGCGAGCGTGAAACGCATGTTCTCGCGCAGCAGCTTCACCCTGGCGCGCATCGAGGAAATCCTGGCCGCGCTCGGCCTCGATCTGCACGAGGTGGCGCGAATGAGCCTCGCCTCCGCTGCGGGACCGGCGGAGCTCACGCTCGATCAGGAAACGGCGCTGGCCAAGGACGAGCGCCTGATTTCGGTGTTCTGGCTGGTGCTCAACGGCTGGCGCTACGAGCAGATTGCGGAAGCCTTCTCGATCTCGCGCGCCGAGCTGACCCTGGTCTTTGCGCGATTGGACCGGCTCAAGCTCATCGAATGGGGCAAAGGCGAGAGGGCGCGGCTGCGAGTAGCCAAGGACTTCCAGTGGCGGGCGGGAGGGCCGGTGAAGAAGGCTTACGGTCGCCGCGTGATAGGAGAATTCCTCGAGGCGCGCTTCGATTCGCCGCTCGAGCTGCTGCGGTTCGAGACGCGCCAGGTGTCTCCCGAGTCCGCGGTGCTGCTCAAGCGGCGCCTGGAGAGGCTGGTGGCCGAGTTCAATGAATTCGCCGAGCTCGACTCGGCGGTGCCGGGGTCGCGCAGGGTTGGCGTCGCGTTGCTTGCTGCCTGCCGGCCCTGGGAATTCTCCGTCGTGAATGCCTTGAAGAGGCGCAGGAGCGCCTAGGTCGTGGGCCAGAACTCGAAGCTCGGGTAGCTGCGGTCGAATTGCGACGCGGGCGGCCCGGTACGGACTGCCGCCACGAGAGCCGCGGGCGGTCCGCGTCGCGCCCAGACGATGATCTTCTCCACGGCCTCGGGACTGCCCTGCAGGACGGCTTCAACACTGCCGTCGGCGCGATTGCGCACCCAGCCCGTGACGCCGAGCCGCCTTGCTTCGCGCTGCAGCGCATCGCGGAATCCCACGCCCTGCACGCGCCCGCTGACGCTAATTTGCCGGGTGATCATGCAGCATGCCGGAGCGGCATGCTAAGCTGCCGTCGGGGGACAAAAAAATGCGCAGCGGACTGCTGATCGTCGCGGGGCTCGCCCTGATCGGGTTTCTGGTTGTCGCAGTCGTGCTGCCGCACATGCAGGGGACCGAAGCCAAGGAAGCCGCGCAGGCGCTGATCGAAGGCGCCGAGGCGGCGAAGCAGCGAGTTGGCGTGGCGGCTGAAAAGACCGGCAATGTTTCCGGCGCGGGCCAGAGCATCAAGGTCGTCTCGCGCAACGATCCGAAGCACGGCGATATGAAATGGATTGTCTCCGATAACGGCGTCATCCATGCCTGGAACGAGAAAAACGCCATCGAGATCACGCTGATGCCCTCGGTGCAGGGTGGCAAGGCAAGCTGGAATTGCAAGGGCTACCCGGTGAACGCGATGCCGCCGAACTGCGGCGGGCGCTGACGGGAATTACCGTCCCTAGACCGCCGTGGTCACGGCCGTCAGGATTGCGCGCATGATCGCCGCCGGGTCCGGCGGGCAGCCCGGCACGGCGACATCGACCGGAATGACGTTCGATACCGCGCCGCGGCTCGCGTAGTTCTCCCCGAATATCCCCTTGCCGCACCCGCAGTCGCCGACCGCGACGACGAGCTTCGGCTCGGGCGTGGCTTCGTAGGTACGGCGCAGCGCTTCCTCCATGTTGCGCGATACCGGCCCGGTGACGAGAAGCATGTCGGCGTGGCGCGGGCTGGCGACAAACTTTATCCCCAGCCCCTCGAGGTTGTAATAGGGATTGCTGGTGGCGTGGATCTCGAGCTCGCACGCGTTGCACGACCCGGCGTCGACATGACGGATGGCGAGGGCGCGGCCGAGAAGCTGCAGCATTTCTTCGCTCATCCGAGCGGCAGCCCGCCGTAACGCCTCGTCGGGCGGCGGCGCGGGTTCGGTCTTGATCCCTACTCTTGCAATCTGCAGCAGGATCTTGTGCATGGCTAGAGGTCCGCTCCGGCGTATGACAGGTTGAACGACTTGTTGATCAGCGGGAAGTCCGGAACGATGTTGCCGATCACGGCGTGCTCGAGCGCAGGCCAGTTCTGCCACGAAGGATCGTGCGGATGGCAGCGGCGTATCCGCCCGCCGGCGTCGGCCTCCACGGCGACGAGCACCTCGCCGCGCCAGCCTTCGATCCAGCCGATGCCGAATGCGCGTTGCGCAATCTCGGGCAGCCGGGTCAGCGTCGGCGTCGATGGCAGGGCGTGGAGGATCTTGCGTTGCAGGTCCAGCGATTCGAACGCCTCCTCGAAACGCACGACGATGCGCGCCGCCACGTCGCCGTTCCGATGAGAGCAGAGCCTCGGCCCGAGATCGCCGTAGGGCGCATGACCGGGAAACACCCGTGCGTCGATCGCATGCCCGCTCGCGCGCGCCGCGAGACCCACGACCCCGAGGGCCGCGGCGGTGCGGGGGGTAAGGCGGCCGCAGTTGATGCAACGATCCTGCAAGCCGGCGTGGTCGTAGTAGATGCTGCGCAGCGTGCGCAATTCATCCTCCAGCCGATCGGCCTCGGCCAGGATCGAGTCGGCTCCGGCGGTGTCGAGGTCGACCGTCACGCCTCCCGGGACCACGCGGTCCATCAGATAGCGATGCCCGAACAGGCCGCTGTTGGTGCGCAGCAGGTCTTCCTTCATGCGCGAGAACTGGGCCAGCCCGAACGCCAGGCCGCCGTCGCTGCCGAGAGCGCCAAGGTCGCCGAGGTGGTTCGCGACGCGCTCGCGCTCGAGCAGCAGCGCGCGCAGCCAGAGCGCTCGTTCGGGCACTTTGCACGCCGCGGCTGTCTCCAGCGCCATGGCATACGCCCAGGAAAACGCCACGGTGCTGTCGCCGGAGACGCGCGCGGCGAGCCGGGCCCCTTCCTCCAGCGACAGCGACTCGAAGCGTTTCTCGACGCCTTTATGCGTGTAGCCAAGACGTTCTTCCAGCCGCAGGACGCGCTCGCCGACCACCGAGAAGCGGAAATGCCCGGGCTCGATGATGCCGGCATGCACCGGACCGACAGGGATCTCGTGCACCCCCTCGCCCTCGACTGGAACGAAGGCGTAGCGTGGATCGCCCGCCGGGAGGCGCGCGTCGAGCGCCACCTCGCGTCGCAAGGGGAAAGCGTCCTCACGCCATGCCCCGTGCCGCAGCCAGCCGCGCGTGTCACGCACTCCAGCGCGCAACCCCATCAAATCCGCGATCGCGCGCTGCATCCGGCCCGCGGCCGGAAAGATGTCGGAAACATCCGCATAGGTCTCGCCTTCGAGACCAACATCGATGCATACCAGCCCCTCGAAGGCGACCAGGACGGCGTGCAGCGCGAATCCCGCGCCACGATCGCGCTCGTCGCTCGCCCAGAGGGCACCCAGCCGCCCTCCCTCGCGGGCCACTGCGTCGCACGCGCGTCGCAATCCGTCGCTGTCCACCGACGCACGCCAGGCGGGGACGGCGCCCGGCAGCGGCGCGAGCCTCAAGCCTGCGATGCTCGGTGGCATGCCCTCAACCAATCAGACGTGCCGCCTGCCGGTACCAGTCGGCAAGCGAGGAAGGTATGAATAATCCGAGCATCAGCACCAGCGCGAGGTGCGTGAACACCGGCACCAGCGCCGGCGGATGCGGCAGGCGCGCTGCATTCGGATCCCCGAATACCATCGGCTGCACTTTCCCGAAGACCGCCGCGAACGACACGCCGAGCGAAAGCAGCAGCACCGGCGCAGCCCAGGGCTGCACTGCGATGGTGGTGGTGAGGATGAGGAACTCGCTCGCGAACACACCGAAGGGCGGCATGCCAAGAATGGCGACAGTGCCGAGCATCAATCCCCACCCCACGGTCGGGTTGACCTGGGCCAATCCGCGGATGTTCTCCATGAGCTGGGTGCCGGTGTTTTGCGCGGCGTGTCCTACGGTGAAAAAGATGGCGCTCTTGGTGAGCGAGTGCACCGTCATGTGAAGCAGCCCGGCAAAGCTCGCGACGGGTCCGCCCATGCCGAAGGCGAAGGTGATCAGCCCCATGTGCTCGATCGAGGAGTAGGCGAACATGCGCTTCACGTCGCGCTGGCGCGAGAGGAAGAAGGCGGCCACCGCGACCGAGACCAGGCCGAATCCCATGAGCAGCGCGCTCGCGAACGGGCGCCCGAGCGCGCCATCGGTGATGACCTTGCAGCGGATGAGCGCGTAAAGCGCGACATTCAGCAGCAGCCCGGACAGCACGGCCGAAATGGGCGTAGGGCCCTCGGCGTGCGCGTCGGGCAGCCAGTTGTGCAGCGGCACCAGTCCCACCTTCGTGCCGTAGCCCACCAGAAGGAACACGAAAGCGATCGACATGACGGTCGGCTGCAGCTCGGTCTTGACGGCGTCGAGGTGCGTCCACAGCAGCGATCCGGTTCCCGGGCCGAGCACCTTCTCGGCGGCGAAGTAGACGAGGATGGTTCCGAACAGCGCCTGGGCGATGCCGACGCCGCAGAGGATGAAGTACTTCCACGCTGCCTCGAGCGAGGCATGCGTGCGGTAAAGCGCGACGAGAAGCACCGTGGTGAGCGTTGCCGCTTCCATCGCGACCCACATTACGCCAAGGTTGTTGGTCGTCAGCACGAGCAGCATCGTGAAGCTGAACAGCTGGTACATGCTGTGGTAGAGGCGCATGCCGGGGCCTGTTACCCGCCTGTGCTCGCGTTCGATGCGCATGTAAGGCCGCGAAAAAAAAGACGTCGTCATCGCGACGAATGCCGTGAGCGCCACCAGAAAGACGTTCAGCGAGTCCACGAACAGCTGCTCGTCGAGCGCAACCAGCGGGCCGCTTTCGATGACGCGCGCCACGAGCACGGCGGCGGCGGCGAAGGTGAGGCTGCTGAACGCGGCGTTCACTTCCGCGGCGCGCGGCCGGTGCCCGACGAGGGCAAGAACCGCGCTTCCAGCGAGCGGCGACAGCAGAAGGGCGAGGAGCTCGATCGGCATCAGTGCTCCTTGAGCTTCTCGAGGTGCCGCGTGTCGAGCGTGTCGAAGCGCTCGCGAATCTCGAAAATGAAAATGCCGAGGATCAGCGCCGCCACCAGCACGTCGAGCGCCACGCCGAGCTCGACCACCATCGGCATGCCGTAAACGGCGGCCGTGGCGGCGAAGAACAGGCCATTCTCCATCGACAGGAAGCCGATCACCTGCGGCACGGCCTTGGAGCGCGTGATCATCATCATGAACGAGAGCAGCATGCTCGCCAGCGCGATGCCGAGGGTCGAGCGGGTCACCGTCCCGGCCAGCTGCGAGATCGGCGCGGCCAGGTTGAAAGCGAGGATCACCAGCAGGATGCCGACGAGCATGGTAGTCGGGATGTTGATCAGGGTCTCGACGTCCCATTTCACGTTCAGCCTGCGGATCAGGCGATGCAGGATCCACGGCAGCAGGATGACTTTCAGCACCAGGGTCACTGCCGCGGAAACGTACAGATGCTTCTGGTCGGTAAGCGCCGCCACCAGCGCAGTCGAAAGGAACAGCACGAACCCTTGCGCCGCGAACAGGTTGATCAGCGACAGGATTCTGCGCTGCGACAGCATGGCGAACGCGAGCAGCAGCAGGAGCGCGGCGAGGAGGTTGATGACCTGGGGTCCGTAGTGCTGCAGCATGGTGTCAGCCTTCCAGCATCACGTGGACGAGCATTGCCAGCACCGCAAGCAGGAAGGCGGTGCCGAGGAACTCCGGCGCGCGGAAAATCCTCATCTTGGCGCTCAGCATCTCGATCAAGGCCAGCGCAGCGCCGCCGACGGCCAGCTTGGCGGCAAGCGCGGGCAGGGCGAGAACGAGGCCTACCCAGTCGCCTCCTCCCGCGATGCCAAAGGGAAAGAACAGCGCCAGCCCGATGCACATGTGGACAAACAGCTTCAGGCTGGCTGCCCATTCGATCAGCGCGAGATGCCGCCCCGAATACTCCAGCACCATCGCCTCGTGGATCATCGTCAGCTCGAGATGCGTCGCCGGGTTGTCGATGGGAATGCGCGCGTTCTCCGCCAGCGACACCATGACAAACGCGACGCCGGCGAACGCCATGCTGGGGTAGATCACCAACTCGCGGTGCGCGATCGTCTCGACGATGGTGGAGAGCGACGTCGAATGCGAGATGAGCGAGGCGGTGAAGAACACCATCAGCAGCGCCGGCTCGGCGAGGAAGCCGACCATCATTTCGCGGCGCGCGCCCATCGTTCCGAACGCCGTGCCGACGTCCATTGCGGCGAGCGCGATGAACAGGCGCGCCAGGGCGAGCAGGCCGACCAGCGCGATGGCGTCGGCGGCCTCGTTCAGCGGCAGGTCGGTCCCCAGCGTCGGGACGATGGCGGCGGAGAGCGCCAGGCTGCCGAAGATCAGGTAGGGCGCCGAGCGGAAGAGCGACGAGGCGTTGTGCGCAAGAATGACCTCCTTCTGGAACAGCTTGGCCAGCACGCGGTAAGGCTGGAAGATGCCGGGCGCGCTCTTGTTCTGCAGCCAGGCGCGGCACTGGTTGACCCAGCCCGTCAGCAGCGGCGCGAGCAGCACGGCAAGCGCCAGCTCGGTAAATTGCGCGGCGATGCCGGCCGCGCTCATCGGACGAAGAGCAGCAGGAGAAGCAGCGTGGCGAAGCTGTACATGAGGTACACCGAAATCCGGCCGCGATGCAGCACGGTGACCAGCGCCGTGGTGCGCTCGACCGCGCGTGCCACGGGCAGGTACAGCCAGTACCACAGCCGGTCCTCAGCAACTTCCCGGTAGCGAGGCCGGGGATCAAGCGGCGAAGGCACTTCGAGCGTGACCCTGAACACGGGCTCGAATACATGGCGCACCGGCTGGCCGAAACCTTCGGCCGTGTCCTGCATGCGCGAATCCAGATAGGGAAAGCCGCAATCCCAGGGCCCGGACCGGCGCACGCGGCCATGGTAAAAAACGCGCACCGACAGCCAGGTCACCACGACGAGCAGCGTGGCTACGACAAAGAATAGCAGCGGGCTGTAGCTCGCGCGCAGCGGCTCGATGGGCGCGAGAAACAGCCAGCCGCCGGCGTGGCTGCCGATGCCGTAGCCGGTCGCGCTGCGCGTGACGGGATCCAGCAGGCTGATTACCGTGACGGGCGCGAGACCCAGCGCGACGCAGCCCGCGGCCAGCCAAAGCAAGCCGGTGCGCTCCCAAGGGCCGGCGTCGTGCGCCTCGCTCAAGCTCGCCTCGCGAGGCTGCCCCAAGAACATGACGCCGTAGAACTTCACCATCACGTAGCCCGAAAGCGCCGCGGCGAGCGCGATCGCCGCCGCGGCCACCGGCACCAGCATATTCATGTAGGCATGCGGCAGCTCCGGGGTGAACAGAAATGCCTGCAGCAGCAGCCATTCGGAAACGAAACCGTTTAGCGGCGGCAGGCCGGCGATGGCTACCGTGCCCACCAGCGCGCACCACGCCACCCACGGCATGCGGTGGATCAGCCCCCCGAGCCGATCGAGGCTGCGCTCGCGCGTGGCATGCAGCACCGAGCCTGTCGCGAGAAACAGCAGGCTCTTGAAGAAGGCATGGTTGAGACAGTGGTAGAGCGTCGCTGTCAAAGCGAGCGCAGCCAGGGTCCCCATGCCGAAGCCGCGGAACAGCAGCGTCAGTCCGAACCCCGACATGATCAGGCCGACGTTCTCGATGGACGAATACGCAAGCAGGCGCTTCACGTCGGTTTGGACGGCCGCGTATACGATGCCGAATAGCGCGCTCACCAGTCCGGCAGCGAGCGCGATCACGCCCCACCACCAGAGCGGGGAGCCGATGAGATCCAGCGTCACGCGAAGCATTCCGTAGATCGCGGTCTTCAGCATCACGGCGGACATCAGCGCCGAGACCGGCGAAGGCGCCGCCGGGTGCGCCTCGGGCAGCCACACATGCAGGGGCACGACGCCGGCCTTGGCGCCGAAGCCGGCGAGCGCAAGCAGGAAAGCGACCGTCGCCCAGCCCGCCGGCTGCTCGGTCCGGCGCATTGCGTCGAACGTGTAGTCGCCGGTGCCCGCCTGCAACGCGCCGAAGCACAGCAGGATCGACATTGCCCCGAGGTGCGCAATGAGGAGGTACAGGTAGCCGGCGCGCCGGATCTCGGCGTGCCGGTGATCGCTGGTGACGAGAAAGAACGAGGACAGCGCCATCGTCTCCCACGCGACCATGAAGAAATACGCGTCGTCGGCGACCAGCACCGCGGCCATGCTGGCGAGGAAAGCGTGGTAGCACAGGCATTGCAATCCGGGCGGCTGCCCTTCGCCGGCGCGCAGGTACCCGGAGGCAAATGTCGAAATGCCTGCGGCTACAGCGCCAAGGAGGAGGAGGAAAAAGGCCGACAGCGCATCGATGCGCGCGTGAAACGGCAGATCGGGCAGGCCGAGGGGCAGCACCCGCGAGGCGGGAGATTCGAATATCGCCTGGAGCGCTACCGCGGCGAGCGCCAGCCCTGCCACCGCACCCGCGGGGTACAGCACGCGGCTCGCCAGCCGCAGGTTGCGCGGCCCCAGCATGCCGGCGAGCCCGATCGCCAGCCACGCGGCTATAAGGAGCAGGGTAGCGTCGAGGCTGGGCAAATAACCCCGTCAGCGGTCGTCGCGTTTCATGACCGCGCGCGCGATGATCAGTCCGAGCACCGCGGCCGCGCCGACCAGCAGCCAGTCGCGCCGCCGCCAGCCGATGCGCGGCGGCGGGGGCAGCGAGCCGATCGCCTGGGTCGCGGTTTGCGGTTCTACAGTCGAACCCGGAAGGGTGCTGGCGCCTGGCAGGGCGGCCGCCCCGGTGAGCACGGCAAGGCGCTGCGTCGCCTCGAGGGAATCGAAGGAGTGCGAAAGCCCGCGCGCCGGCGGCGTAGTCGGGTCCTCGGGGGTCTTGTCCTTGTCGCGGGTGCGGTTCAGCGTTTGCGCCATCACCACGTCGTGGGCGCGCGTGTCGACCAGTTCCGGCTGCGGTCCGCTCGCCAGCCCGCTAGGCCGGGGAGGTACGGTGGAACCCGGCGGCGCGGCCAGCTGGCGCTCGCACTCGCGCAGGTCCTGCGCCAGCTCCTGCGCGCCCTGATAGCGCTCCTCGAGCGGCTTGGCGAGCATCTTGGCGACGATATAGTCGAGCAGCTCGGGCACGGCGTGGTTCACCGCGCTCGGCGCGGGGGGCGCGAAGTTCACGATCTGGTACATCAGCGCGGTCACGTTCTCGCCGTTGAACGGGACGTTGCCGCACAGCATCTCGTAAAGGATGATGCCGAGCGAGAAGATGTCCGAGCGGTAATCGGCCCGCTTGCCGATGACCTGTTCGGGCGACATGTACTTGGGCGAGCCCAGCATCATCCCGGTCTGGGTCAGCTCGCCCGAGGCGCGCATGCGGGCGATGCCGAAGTCGGTGATCTTCACCGGGCCGTTCGCCACCACCATGATGTTGGCCGGCTTGATGTCGCGATGCACAACCCCATGCTGGTGGGCATAGCCCAGCCCTTCGGCCACTTGCGCGCCGATGGAGATCGCCTGCGCCACCGGCAGCGAGCGGCCCTCGCCGATCATCGTGCGCAGCTCGACGCCCTCGATGAACTCCATCGCCATGTAGGCGATGTCGCCGGCCTTGCCGACATCGTAGACGGTGACGATGTTGACGTGGTTCAGGCTGCCCGCGGCGCGCGCCTCCTGGTAGAAACGGGCTTCGTAATTGCCGATGCCGGTGCTTTCGAGCGCCATGTTGACCGTCTTGACGGCGACGGTTCGCTGCAGCACCGAGTCGGTCGCCTTGTAGACGACGCCCATCGCGCCGCGACCGAGCTCGGACTGGATGACGTAGCGGCCGAGCTGCGGCGCTTCCATTGAACCGAGCGCGGGCCTAGCGGCCCGCCTTGACCGTCCGAAAAACCGGTCCCCAGATCGGGTGGCCCGCTTCCGCGGGGGCGAGGTCCATGCTCGGGTCCGCGGCGAGAGCCTTGCGGAATTCGTCGCGGCATTGGCGTTCGCGGCCGGACACGCAGTGGATGAACGCGAGGTGCTTGTGCGCCGCCACCTGGTCCCGGTCGCCGAGCCCCTTGTCCAGGGCGCTCTGCAGGTTCTTCGCCGACTCGGCGTACTCGCCGTTCTCGTACTGCTTCAGCCCGGTGGTGAACGCCGCCTGACCTTTGGCGGGCTGGAATATGTCGCGAATGTCGCGCATCGGGTCGGACGAGCACGCGGCAAGGGCGGCGAAGGCCACGGCACTGATGAGCAATCGAATCATCATCGGAACCTGTGCTGGATTCTCTTTGCTTCCCCGGCTTTCAAATTGATCTTCTCGACGTGGCTGGGAAAGGTCGAGTTACGGATCTCTATCGTATGCGACCCGGAGGGGATTTCAAGCAGGCGCAGCGGCGGGCTCACGCCGCGGCTCCTGCCATCGATGACGATTTCCCCCCACGGCGTCACGGCCAGCTCGAGCCGGCCCGGACGGCCCGCCACGCCGGGTGCCTCGGTCTTCTCCTGCTGTTTTTCCATCCGCGCAGCGTCGGGCGCGGTGGCCGGAACCGCCGCGACCGTCTCGGGACGCGGCACGAGCGTCAGCCGGGGCGGGGGAGCCGGGATGACCTGCGCCGCGGTCTGCTGGTCCATCACCGATCGCGCCGCCATGCCGCTGCCGATCAAGGCGAGGAATGCCACCGGGGCGGAGACGAGCGCGGAACGCCGCACGCCGAGTGGACCGCCGGCCGCGAACCAGCCGCCGACGCTCAGCGGACCGATCAGCCGCGACTCGGTCTGCGCGACGCGCCGCGCCGACGGCGTGCCGCCGACCACCGCGTAGACCTCGTGCTCGCGCACGTGCTTATCGGTGCGCTGGCCTTCGTGCCGGAACAGGGCCTTGTAATCCCGTGACAGGCAGGACACGACCTCGTAGAACGAACGCGACACGAGCAGCTGCCCGGGGCGCGAGAAGCTCATGACGCGCTGCGCGACGTTGATGCCGTCGCCGATGATGTTTACCTGGTCGTTCAGGTCTTTTACCAGCCGCACCGGGCCGAGGTTGACGCCGAGACGCACGGGGACGGTGCTGGCCATGTCGCGCACCGACATTGCGGCGAACAACGCGTCCTCGGGATCGCCCATGAAGGTGACCGCGGCGCCGTCGCCGGTGTCGAGAATGATGCGGTCGGCGGCCGCCACCTGGTCGAGCGCCTTGGCGAGCACCGCGTTGAACAGCTGCTTGAGCTGCAGCTGCTCCGCGACCGGCTTCCTCGAGTACTCCACGATGTCGAGGAAGAGCACACTGCAGACGAGCGTGCGGCTGGAGCTCTCCATCACGGATCTTCGGCCGAATGCGGCGCGCAGGCCGCGACGGCGCTATTTTACGCGCATGCCGGGCTGCGCCCCGGCATCCGGTGAAACGAGAAAAATGCCCGGTCCGTCACCCGAAGCGGCGAGCACCATGCCTTCGGAGACGCCGAACTTCATTTTGCGCGGCGCAAGATTCGCCACTACCACCGTCAGCCGGCCTTCGAGCTTCTCCGGAGCATAGGCCGACTTGATTCCGGCGATCACCGTGCGCGTGCCATCGCCCATATCGAGGGTCAGCTTGAGCAGCTTGTCCGCCCCCTCGAGCGCCTCGGCGCGCGCGATGCGCGCCACTCGCAGGTCGAGCTTGTTGAAGTCGTCGATGCTGATCGTATCGCTCACCGCCTGCTCCTTTGCACCCTGGGGAACTGAGGCAACGTCGAACAGCTGATCGAGTTGTGTTTCGTCCACCCGATTCAGCAGATGCCGGTATTCGTTGATGCGGTGGCCGGCCGGAAGCAGCGTTCCGGCGTCTGACCACTGCAGCGGCGCCACGTTGAGGAACCGCTCGGCCTCGGCCGCAGTTTGCGGCAGCACCGGCTTCAGGTAGATCGTCAATAGCCTGAAGAGATTGATCGCGACCGAGCAGACCTGCTGCAGCTTCTGCTCCGCGCCGGGCTGCTTGGAAAGCTCCCAGGGCTTCTGCTCGTCGACGAACTGGTTCGCGGCGTCTGCGAGTGCCATGATTTCCCGCAACGCCTTGCCGAACTCGCGCTGCTCGTAGAGCGACGCGAGTTCGCCGGCCTTGGCGCTGAATGCGAAATCCTGCCGCGCCGCAGCCAGCCTGCCGCCGAATTTCCGGTTGATGAACGGCGCGCAGCGGCTGGCGATGTTGACGTACTTGCCGACCAGGTCGCTGTTGACGCGCGCCATGAAATCGTCGGGCTTGAAGTCGAGGTCCTCGACGTTGGCGTTCAGCTTGGCCGCGATGTAGTAGCGCAGCCACTCGGGGTTCATGCCGATTTCGAGGTAGCGCAGCGGGCTGATGCCGGTGCCGCGCGACTTCGACATCTTGTCGCCCGACACGGTGATGAAGCCGTGGACGTATACGTGGTCGGGCACTTTGTATGGCTTGCCCGCGTACTTCAGCATCGCCGGCCAGAACAAGGTATGGAAGTAGATGATGTCCTTGCCGATGAAATGGATCTGCTCGGTCTTCGGGTCCTGCAGCAGCTTCTCGAAATCCAGGCCTTTCTTCGCGCAATAGTTCTTGAAGGACGCCAGGTAGCCGACCGGCGCGTCGAGCCAGACGTAGAGGTACTTCTCCTCCTTGATGTCCGGGATGCGGATGCCGAAGTAGGGCGGGTCGCGCGAGATGTCCCAGTCGGCGAGCGCCCTGTCGCCGGTGCCCTCGAGCCACTCCTTGGCCTTGTTTACGACCTGCGGCTGCAGCCGGCCCGGCGCCTCGAGCCATTGCTTGAGGAAGGCGCGGCATTTCGGATCGGAGAGCCTGAAGAAATGGTGCTCCGAGCTCTTCAGCACCGGCGCCGCGCCGGAGAGCGTCGAATACGGGTTTTTCAGCTCCGTGGCGGTGTACACGGTGCCGCAGTTCTCGCACGCGTCGCCGTACTGGTCCTTCGCGCCGCAGTTGGGGCATTCGCCCTTGATGTAGCGGTCGGCGAGGAAGATGCCCTTCACCGGGTCGTAGAATTGCTCCACCGGCTTGGTGTAGACGAGGCCCGCCGCCTTCAGCTTGCGGTAGATGTCCTGCGAAAGCTCGGTGTTCTCCGCGGAATGGGTGGAGTGCCAGTTGTCGAAGCCGATGTGAAAGCCCTCGAGGTACCGCCCGCGCCCCCTGGCGATCTCGGCGACGAAGACCCCGGGGGATTTCCCCGCGCTTTCCGCAGCCAGCATGATGGGCGCGCCGTGCGCGTCGTCGGCGCCCATGAAATGCACCTCGTGGCCCTGCATGCGCTGGAACCGCACCCAGATGTCGGCCTGGATGTACTCCATCATGTGGCCGATGTGGAACGGCGCGTTCGCGTAGGGCAGCGCGGTGGTGACGAAGAGCCTGCGGGAAGCCATGAGCGAGGCGGGGACTGCTCGGGAAAGGGTCAATTTTAGCTTACACTTTGAAGATGCCTCTCAGTGACGCGGACGTTCAAGGCGTCCTCAAGCAGCTCATCGACCCGAATACCGGCAAGGACTTCCTCAGCACGCGCTCGGCGCGCAACGTGAAGCTCTCCGGCAACGACGTCTCGCTCGACCTCGAGCTCGGCTACCCGGGCAAGAGCCAGCACGAGCCGATTCGCCGCCAGGTCGTCCAGGCGCTGAAGCAGGCGGGCGCCGCGAACGTCGCGGTGAGCCTGAGCTCCAGGGTGGTGGCGCACGCCGTGCAGCGCGGCGTCAAGCTGATCCCCGGCATCAAGAACGTCATCGCCGTCGCCTCCGCGAAAGGCGGCGTCGGCAAATCCACCACCGCGGTGAACCTGGCGCTGGCTTTGGCAGCCGAAGGCGCCTCCGTTGGCGTGCTTGACGCCGACATCTACGGGCCGTCGCAGCCGATGATGCTCGGCATCACCGGCCGGCCGGAGTCGAAGGACGGCAAGTCGCTCGAGCCGATGGAGGGCCACGGCTTGCAGGCGATCTCGATCGGCTTTCTCATCGACATCGACACGCCCATGGTCTGGCGTGGCCCGATGGTGACGCAGGCGCTCGAGCAGCTGCTGAAGGACACGCGCTGGCGCGACCTCGACTACCTGGTGGTCGACCTGCCTCCCGGCACGGGCGACATCCAGCTGACGCTCGCCCAGAAGGTGCCGGTGACCGGCGCCGTCATCGTCACCACGCCGCAGGACATCGCGATCATCGATGCCCGCAAGGGCCTCAAGATGTTCGAGAAGGTCGGCATTCCGATCCTTGGCGTGGTGGAGAACATGTCCTCCCACGTCTGCCCGAAATGCGGCCATCTGAGCCATATTTTCGGCACCGGCGGCGCCGAGAAGATGTGCCGCGACTACGGCACCGAGCTGCTCGGCCAACTGCCGCTCGACGAGGCGATCCGCAGTCAGGCCGACGCGGGCAAGCCGACGGTAGTCTCGGATCCCGACGGCCCGGTGGCGGAGATCTACCGCCGCATTGCGCGCCGCTGCGCCGTCAGGATCGCCGAGTCGCAGCGCGACATGACCTCCAAGTTTCCCAATATCGTGGTGCAGAACACGTGACCATCAAATCCGACGCCTGGATCCGTCGCATGGCTGTGGAGCACAGGATGATCGAGCCCTTCGAGCCCGGGCAGGTGAAGGAGGTCGGCGGGCGCCGCGTGGTGTCCTACGGCACTTCCAGCTACGGCTATGACATCCGCTGCTCGACCGAATTCAAGATCTTCACCAATATCAACTCGACCATCGTCGATCCGAAGGCTTTCGACGAGAGAAACTTCGTCGACTACCGGGGCGACGTGTGCATCGTCCCGCCGAACTCGTTCGCGCTGGCGCGTACCGTGGAGTACTTCCGCATTCCGCGCAACGTGCTCACCATCTGCCTTGGCAAGTCGACCTACGCGCGCTGCGGCATCATCGTCAACGTCACGCCCCTCGAGCCCGAATGGGAGGGCCATGTGACGCTCGAGTTCTCCAACACCACGCCGTTGCCGGCGCGCATCTACGCCAACGAAGGTGTGGCGCAGGTAGTGTTCCTCGAGTCCGACGAGCTGTGCGAGACGTCGTACCGGGACCGCGGCGGCAAGTACCAGGGCCAGAAGGGCGTGACGCTCCCCCGTATCTAGTGGTTGTCTTTTTCTGGACCACTACCCCTTGCGTGGACACGACGGCCGGGCTGCGCCTCAGTGCCACGCAAAAAAAATGAAAAAATCTTGGCCAAGCCCTTGACTCCAGAGGGGTCGTCCCTATAATCGGCCGAAGTTTTGCATTCAACTTTGGCGGAAGCGAAGGAGGTCATCATGACAAGCAAGAGGAACTGCTGCCCCGTCTATGAAGTTTGCGTCCGCGACATTCCTGAGACCTAGGTCCATTTCGGGAGAACTTTGATGGGGGATCGCCCAAGTAGCTTTGCACGCAGCAGACAGAACGCACTTCCCAAGCAGCCGCAACAAGAACAGCTCTTCGACACGCATCCCGAGGTCAGCCTCGACTTCGAGATCGTCCGCCAGGCCGCACGCCAGAGGTACAGCCGACCGTTCCTGATCATCGACACCGCCATCGTGCGCGGCAAGGTGAGGCGCTTCCGCGCCGCCATGCCCCGCGTGCGGCCGCATTACGCAGTCAAGGCCAACCCGGACCGCCGGGTGCTCAAGGTGCTGGTGCAGGAGGGCGCGGGCTTCGAGATCGCCTCGACCGCCGAGCTCGAGCTTCTCCTGGGCCTCGGCGTGGCGCCGGCCGAGATCTTCTTTTCCAACCCTGTGAAGTCGCGCGAGTCGATTGCCTGCGCCGCCGCCAAGGGCGTGGAGTGGTTCGTCGTCGACAGCGCCGACGAGCTGCGGCGCATCCACGAGACCAGGGCGGATGCCAAGCAGTACCTGCGGATCGCCGCTCCCAACATCGGCAGCGACTGGCCGCTGTCCGGCAAATTCGGGGCCGGTGCCGCCGACGCGCGAGAGATCGTCGCCCTGGCCGCCAAGCTCGGCACGGACCTGGCCGGCGTGACGTTCCACGTCGGTTCGCAGTGCCGCAACCCGGAGAACTGGCGCGTCGCCCTGGAAAAGGCGCGAGCGCTCTTCGAGGTCATGAGCAAGGCGGGCCTGAGGCCGCGCCTGCTCAATATCGGCGGCGGCTTTCCGGTCCGGCACGTCAAGCCGATCCCGTCGGTCGAGGTCATCGGCGAGGTGGTGAACGAGTGCCTCAAGGCCTTTCCCGAGGACGTGCAGGTGATCGCCGAGCCCGGCCGCTTCCTGGTCTCCGACGCCGGCTATTTCGTCTGCCGCGTGCTCGGCACCGCCACCCGCGCCGGCAAGCGCTGGATGCACTGGGACGCAGGCCTTTTCGGCGGCGTGATCGAGAGCAGCGAGGGCTTGAAATACCGCATCCGCACCGAGCGCTCCGGCCCCGACATTCCCTGGACCGTCGGCGGGCCGACCTGCGACTCGGTGGACATCGTCATGCGCGACGAACCGCTGCCGTCGGACTTGCAGGAAGGTGATTTCGTGTACATCAAGAACGCAGGCGCGTACACCACCGCCTACGCGAGCCAGTTCAATGGCTTTCCGCTACCGGAGGTTCGGGTATTCGAGTCTAAGCGCTAGGCGCGCTCGTACCGCACGAAGTCGAACTTCGTGCCATCCGCTGCGGTATGCGCCTCCCGTTGTGCCTCGCGCCAGCGCGAACGGTCGTAGCGCGGAAACCAGGCGTCGCCCCGGTAATCCCTGTGGATCTCGGTCATCACCAGGCCATCGGCGAGCGGCAGCGCGGTCTCGAACAGCCGCGTACCGCCGATTACGAAGACCACGGGTTCGCCGATGCACAGGGCAAGTGCCGCCTCCAGCGAGGCGGCCACCGCCGCGCCGGGGGCCTCGTATCCCGGCCTGCCGGTCACTACGATGTTCTCGCGTCCGGGGAGCGCCTGGCCGAGCGATTCCCAGGTGCGCCGCCCCATAATCACCGGGTGGCCCAGAGTCAGTTGCTTGAAGTGCTTCAGGTCCTCGGGAAGGTGCCACGGTAGCTGGCCGTTGGCGCCTATGATTCCGTTTGCTGCCACGGCGGCGACGAGATAGATGCGGGGCTCTGCATTGTGTGACATTGATCCTCGCGCTAGTGGAAATTTTGTTGAAATTATAAGGACATGGCGTACCCGCGATCGTTTCTTGGCCTGTTGCTGACCGGTTTCACGGTGGTCGCGCTGCCGCTCGTGGGTGCGCTCGCCTATTCGGCCTGGAACACGGAGCGGCTCGCCGAGCAGAGCCGCACCGCGGTGTTCAGCGCGTCGCAGGCCGCGCGTGCCAGTCGCTCGCTGGTGAACCGCATCGGCTCGATCGAGCGCTTGGCGCAGCAGTTGGCGGGGGTGGAAGACCCGGCTCTGGCCGCCGACTACGCCGGGGTACATCGCAGTTTCAGGCAGATTGCCGACGAGCTGCTGCTCCTGCCGCTCGATGAGCAGCAGCTTGCCGCGCTAAAAAAGACTGTCGCGCTGGAGCAACAGCTCTACGAGCTTTTGGGCACGCAGCCGCGCCCGCGCCAGGATCCGCGCAGGATCGGCGGCATTGCGGCCGAATTGGCCGAGAACGCGTACGAGGTCCTGGCCATCAGCTACCTGGTGGCCGACCGCGAGGTGGTGCGGCTGCGATCGAACGCCGAGGCGGTGCAGCGCAGGCTCATCCTGCTCGTCATCTTCAGCACCGCCGTCGCGCTCACCATAGCGCTCGCCCTCACGCGCTACATCTCACGCCCGATCGCGGCGCTCGACGCGTCGATCCGGCAACTGGGCGGGGCGGATTTCGCGCGCGAGATCACCGTGCGCGGCCCGGAGGATCTGCAATCGCTCGGCGAGCGGCTCGACTGGCTGCGGCGACGGCTGGCCGAGCTGGAGGCGGAAAAAAACCGCTTTCTGCGCCATCTGTCGCACGAGCTGAAGACGCCGCTGACCGTGCTGCGCGAAGGCGCCGAGCTGCTGAACGACCAGGTGGGCGGCCCGCTGGCGCCGCCGCAGCGCCAAGTCGTCGCCATCATGCGCGACAACAGCGTCAAGCTGCAGCGGCTGATCGAGGATCTGCTCGACTACCAGCGCGCTCTACATTCGGCCGGGTCGCTGCAACCGCGCGCCGTGGCGCTCGATGCGCTGGTCCAGGACGTGGCGCGGCCGCACCAGCTCGCGGTGCAGGCCAAAGGGCAGCGGCTGGAACTCGACCTCGACAAGGTGAGCGTGGAAGCCGACCCGGAAAAGCTGCGTTCGATCATCGACAACCTGCTTGGCAACGCAGTGAAGTTCACCCCGACGGGCGGCACCATCAGAGTGCTCACACGGGCGGCGGACCGCGAGGCCATGGTCGATGTGATCGACACCGGCCCGGGGGTGCCGCTGGAAGAGCGAGAATCGATCTTCGACTCGTTTTTCCGCGGCCGGGCGAAGGCGAGCGGTCGCATCGAGGGCACCGGTCTGGGCCTCGCCATCGCGCGCGAGTTCGTCGAGGCGCACGGCGGGCGGATCAGCGTAGTGAGCGAGACGAGCGGCGGGCATTTCCGCGTCACTTTGCCGCGCAAGCCCGTGCGGGCGTTGCCGGTGGCGGCATGAAGGCTTTCGTCATAGCCATCACAGTCGCCCTCACCGGCTGCGCGCTGCTGCAGCCGGGCGCCGAGCAGTTGGGCACGGTGGACGCCATCATTGCCGACGCCATGACCGCTGCGCGGGCGCCTTCGGCCGAGCAAAAGGCCGCGTTGTCCGGCGCGCAAGACGCCTTTACGCGCGATCCGACCGCCGTAAATCGCCTGCGGCTTGCGACGCTGCTCGCTGCGCTGCCGGCCCCGTTGCGGGACGATGCGCGCGCAGCAGAACTGCTCGAGCCACTGGGCGATGCCACCGCGCCGGGGTTCGGACGCTTTGCGGCGTTCTTTTCTGCGCTAGTCGTCGAGCGCCAGCGCCTGACCCGCGAGCTCGAGCGCGCGGCGCGCGAGCGCGAGCGCGTCGATAAGGACCGAGATAAGCGCGAAGATGCGTTACGGCAGCAACTCGAGGCGCTGAGAGCGATCGAGCGCGGCATACTGGAGCGCGAGGAGCGATTGCGCCGCAAGCAAAGGTAGCACGCCGTTTCCTTGAACCCGGCATGTTCAAGGCCGCCTGAACGCCCAGGCGCGCACTACACCAATGACCAGGGTGCAGGCGAGCGCGAAGGCGCCGATGGCATAGAAGCCGGCCACGATGCCATAGCGGTCGGCCAGAAAACCCATGACCAGCGGGGTGCTGAGGTGCGAGATGCCCCAACCCAGCCCGCCGAGCGCAAGCGCCGAACCGCGCTCTTCCTGCCGGCTCGCCTCTGCGATGGTGATCTGGAAGTACAAGGTCATGGCGCCGGAACCGAAGCCGACGAGCAGCATCCAGAAGCCGATGGGCACGGCATGGTCGACCGTCGGCACCAGGCCGACCGCAGCCGCCACGGCGACTCCGCACAGCACCGGCCAGAGGGTCTCCGGTCCCGTGCGTACGAAGCGCGCAGCGACCAGCCCGGCGGCTATCGCGCCGAGAGCGCGCAGCGCGAGCAGGATGCCGGAGGCCCCCTCGCCGTAGCCGAAGTCTGCGAGCAGCAAGGGGTAGAACGAGATGGAAAGCGAAAACGGCAGCGCCGAGAGGTAGGCGCAAAGCATCGAATACTGGATGATCCGTTGATGGAGCAGGCGCCAGTAGCCGACCAGCAGGTTGTGCCCGACGGCAGGCCTTCGCGCGGCCGGCTTGGTGCCCAGGCCGGCAAAGAAGGCCAACAGCCCGGTGGCCGCCAAGGCGAGGAAAGTGGGCTGGAAGCCCGCTGCGGCGAGGAGAAATCCGCACAGCGCAGTGCCGGCGATCTGGCCTATGTTGGTCGCTGCGTTGAGGCGTCCCAACTGGATGCCGCGCGCCCCCGGCAACTCGCTTGCCAGCGCCCAGGTCGCAGGCCAGAACGCGGCCCGCGACAGGACCAGGGCGAGCTGGCCAAGCATCAGCATCCAGAACCCATGGGCGAACATGAGCCAGACGCCGGCTGCGACGCTCGCCCAGCACGAACCCAGCATGATGCGCCGTCCGCCGATGCGGTCGGTGTAGGCGCCCCCGGCGAGGTTGAGAGGCACTTGAGCCAGGACCGGGGCGGCGAACAGCGCACCGATCTCGGCATTGGTCAGCCCTTCGGCGTGGGCGTACAGCGGCACCGCAAGCCAGGTCATGCCGAGGCCGAAATTCCACGCCAGCGAGGCGAGGAAAAAGAACTGATGCGGCACGGCACATTATGGGTCGCCAGGCCGTAAGCCGCAGGCCGCCATTTCGACCAAGGCGCATGCGTATCGCAGCCGCATTGCTGGCGCTCTTTCTGGCTGACGCCGCCGAGGCGGAGCGCTGCAGCGCCCTGAGCGGGGAGCGGACCGTCGCCCTGGTAGAGCTCTATACCTCCCAAGGCTGCAGCAGCTGCCCGCCCGCGGACCGCTGGCTTTCCGGCCTCGGTGCCCGCGACTATGTGCCGCAACGCGTGGTGCCGTTGTCGCTGCATGTCGATTACTGGGACTACATCGGCTGGAAGGATCCGTACGCCAAGGGCGAGTTTTCAGCGCGGCAACGAAAGCTCACGCAGCTGCAGCGCTCGGCACTCGTCTACACGCCCCAAGTGCTCCTCCAGGGCCGGGATTTCAGGCGGTGGGGGAGCGGTGCCTTCGACGAGGCGGTGGCCAGAATCAACGCGCAGGCCGCCAAGGCGCGCATTGCACTGGAGATACGTTCCATGGGCAGCCAGGCCCTGGAAGTCGAAGCGCGCGCGGAACTGCTTGACAGCACCCAAAAGGACGATGCGGCGCTTTACCTGGCGACTTATGAGAACAAGCTGAGCAACCGTGTAACGGCCGGGGAGAACCGCGGCCGCAGGCTGGCGCACGACTATGTCGTCCTGGAGTGGCGGGGCCCGTTCGCCTTCTCCCGGGATGCCCAGTTGCTTGAGCAGCGCGTCTTGCCGCTGCTGCCCGAGGCAGTACCCGCG
>Ga0210382_10000116_pt1 | contig 30903 bp, 30 predicted proteins | sample PLMedo_FD_155452 | JGI IMG/M metagenome (GOLD analysis project Ga0210382, IMG submission 155452) | Groundwater sediment microbial communities from an aquifer in East River, Colorado, USA - PLM0_60_coex redo | ecosystem: Environmental > Terrestrial > Soil > Riparian zone | place: USA: East... | reverse complement strand
GAGGGGGGAAGACATGGCTAAGACCCAGTACGTGCGGGCGTTTGCTCTGCTGCTCGCGACTGCGGCCTGCTGGCCGCTGACGGCGCGAGCTGATACGTATCCGGCTCAGTCGGGGAAGATCATTTACAACACGACTACGTTCGGGCCGACTGATGTCGCGGTGTGTCAGCGGTGGGCGGTCGATGGGGGAAATGGTCGGCCATACACGGGTAATCCGTACACTGGATGGGGTGTTGTGGCGGTTGCGGATCAGGTGTGTGGCGGGAGCGCGGGGCCGACGTGGTGTGCGAACGTGGATTTCGGGTGTCGAGTGATAGCTCCAGGGATGGGGTGTCTGTATGGCGGGACGTTGTCGGGGTCGAATTGCATCAGTGCGTCCGCGTGTCCTGCGGAGCAGGTGCGGGATCCCGGAACCGGCGAATGTGGCCCCACCAAGAAGCAAAGGAACTACGGCCAAGCGGTCGATCCGCTCCTTTGCGTAGCCAATCCCTGCAACGCGGGGACAGGCACCAAGTTTCAAGTCGAGGCCGTGTTGCGCAGCGGCGCTGCCGCGCCCCTCGTCGAACAGCTCAGCTACAACAGCAGGCTCCTGAGCGACGCCGGCTCGATCTGGACCGGCGCATACGGCAAGGGATGGAAGGGTCATTACGAACGCCGCGTCGTGGTCGTATCCACCGGGGTGGCTTTGTTGGGGCGCCCGGACGGCCGCCAGATCGATTTCCGGCCGCCATCGTCCGGCAATATTTATGTCGCGGATGCGGATGTTGCCGATCGCCTCGAGCGGCTCGTTGACGGTGGAGGGAGCACCACCGGATGGAAGTATGTCGTCGCGAAGGACGATTCGACCGAGCTGTACACGCTTGCAGGGACCCTTATCTCGATCAGCGATCGAGCTGGCTCCACGCTGACGCTCACCTACAGCGACGCGTCGACGCCGCCTGCGATTGCCCCGGTTCCCGGCTTGCTGATCGGAGTCTCCGACCCGTGGGGGCGGGCAATCAGCTACATCTACGACAGCCAGCAACGCATCACGCGCATGACGGTCCCGGATGGCGGCACGTATGACTACGGCTACGACGCGGATGGCAACCTCGCGTCAATTACCTTCCCCGATACGAAGGTGCGTCAGTACAAGTACAACGAGCAGGAACACACTCAGAACACCGCACTGCCGAATTCCCTGACCGGAATCATCGACGAGAACGGCGCGCGATTCGCCACCTTCAAGTACGACACGCAGGGGCGCGTCGTGTCCTCGGAGCATGCCGGAGGCGCGCAGAAGTCCACGCTCGACTACACCTCACCTGGGGTCGCCACGACGGTGACCGATGCGCTGGGCGTCGCTCGAAGCTATGGGCTCACGACCTTGCTCTGGGTAGTCAAAGGCACCGGAATTTCCGGCGCCGCTTGTCCCACCTGCGGTCCCGCCGCCCAGGCCCACGACACCAACGGCAACGTCGCGAGCCGCACCGACTGGAACGGCAACCGCACCAACTACGCGTACGACCTCGCGCGCAACCTCGAGACCTCGCGCACCGAAGGGCTGACGAGCTCAGGCGGGACAACGCCGCAGACCCGGACTATTACTACCCAATGGCATGCGAGCTTCCGCTTGCCGACGGGTATCGCCGAGCCGCTTCGCATCACGACAAATGTCTACGACTCGGACGGCACGCAATGCGGGGCGCGCGGCGCGCTGTGCTCCAGGTCCATCCAGGCGACCACTGATGCCAATGGCTCACAAGCCTTCGCGGCGACCTCTACTGGGGCGCCACGCGCCTGGACCTATACCTATAACGCCAAGGGTAAGGTGCTTACGGTGAACGGGCCGCGCAGCGACGTAGCCGATACCACAACGTACACCTACCACCCCGACGACGACCCGGACGCAGGCAAGCGCGGCAACGTTGCGACCATTACGAACGCAGCCGGCCACCTCACCAGCATCACGGCCTACAACGCGCATGGCCAGCCTCTGACCATTATCGACCCAAACGGGATGACGATCACGCTCACTTACGACGAGCGGCAGCGCCTCAAGTCGCGCAACGCCGGCAGCGAGCTGACAAGCTACGACTACGACGGCGTCGGACAGCTCAGCAAGGTAACTCTGCCGGACGGCTCGTTCCTCTCCTACAGCTACGACGATGCGCATCGGCTCACCGGCATCAACGACAACCTTGGCAACCGCATCTCCTACGCCCTCGATGCGATGGGCAACCGGACGCTGGAAGAGGTGCGCGACCCGGCGAACGCGCTCGCGCAGACGCGAAGCCGCGAGTACTCGAATCTCAACCGCCTGTTCAAGGATTTTGGGGCGCTCAACCAGACCACCGAGTACGGTTACGACGACCAGGGCAACGCCACGTCGGTCAAGGATCCACTCAACCACATCACTTCGAACCAATACGACGCGCTGAACCGTTTGAAGCAGGTCACCGATCCGGGAACGGGAGTGACCCAGTATGCCTACAACGGCCTCGATTCGCTCACGCAGGTCACCGACCCTAGAACCCTCGTCACGGGCTACACGGTGGATGGCCTGGGCAACCTCACCCAGCAGGCGAGCCCCGACACCGGCACGACCATCAACACTTACGACACTGCGGGCAACCTCCTTACGCAGACTGACGCCAAATCGCAGGTCACGACCTACGCCTATGACGCCCTCAATCGCGTCACGCTGATCACCTTCCACGACGGCTCGAAACAGACCTACGCCTACGACCAGGGGGCGAATGCAATCGGCCATCTGAGCAGCATCGTCGAGACCGATCCTGCCCTTCAGGTCACCAGCCAGATCGCGTATGCCTACGATCTGCACGGCCGTGTGGTCTCCGAGACGCGCACGGTCAGCGGCATCGCGTACGTGACCGCGTATGCCTACGATACCTCGGGACGCCTCGCGGGGATGACCTACCCGAGCGGCCGCACGCTGACCTACGGGTTTGACGCCCTCGGACGCGTGAACCAGGTCACCACGACCAAGGATAGCCAGTCGCAGACCGTGGTTTCGAGCGTCGCCTACCATCCGTTCGGCGGCGTGAAGGGCTACACCCTGGGCAACGGCCGGGTGTACAGCCGGAACATCGATCTCGACGGGCGCGTTGCGTCGTACACGCTCGGCAGCCAGTCCTTCGCCATCGGCTACGACGCCGCGAGCCGCATCGAGTTCATCACCGAGACCGCGAACCCGCCGAATACCAACACCTACGGTTACGACGCGCTCGACCGCCTGACCAGCGCGGTCACGCCAAGCACTCCGTACGGCTATACGTACGACGCGGTGGGCAACCGCATGAGCCGCGCGGCAGGTTCGAGCACCGACACCTACGCCTACAGCTCGAGCTCCAACCGCATCGCCAGCGTCACACCGAGCTCGGGACCTGTCCGCAGCTTCGTCTTCGACCCGAACGGCTCGACCACCGCCGACGGCAACAACACCTACGCCTACGACACGCGCGGGCGCATGGTGCAGGCGACGAGCAGCCTCGGCACCACGGCCTACCAAGTGAACGCGCTCGGCCAGCGGATCAGGAAGACAAATAGCTTGGGCGACACGATCTTCCACTACGACACCCGAGGCCGGCTGATCGCCGGGACCGATCCGGCAGGCGCCCTCAAGCGCGAGTACTTCTATCTGGGCGACATCCCGGTGGGAGTGGCGCAATGAGCCAACTTCCTGTCCGACTCGCCTTCCTGGCGCTTACGCTGGTCTTCGCCGGACCAGCGCCAGCCCAGATCGCGTTCCGCGCCGCGGCCTCCGCGACCGCCGCTGGGGTGACGCCGGCTTTCCGCTCAGCCAACTCGGCAACCACCACCGGGACGACGCTCACCATCACGAAGCCCTCCGGCGTGGCTGCGAACGATGTCCTGATCGGTTCGGTCGCCGTGACGCCTTCCTCCGCGACTATTACCCCGCCTGCAGGCTGGACGCTGGTCCGCCGGACAAACAACGCGGGGCCAACGGCCAACTCACTGGCCGTCTACTACAAAGTCGCGACTGGCAGCGAGCCCGCTTCGTATGCGTGGAGCACCAGCGGCGCGAGCTTTACCGTGGGTGGCGTGCAAGCGTTCTCCGGGGTGGATACTGCGACCCCGATCGACATCGAAAACGGGCAGACGACAGCCTCCAGTCTCACACACGCCACTCCGAACCTCACGACCACCGTCGCCAACACAATGGTGGTGACCTCGCACGCCTTTGCCTCGTCGCGCACGTGGACGCCGCCTTCGGGGATGACCGAGTCCTTCGACCGTCCCAGCGGCTCCAACAACGCCACGGGCCTTTCGATCGAGGGTAATCGCGTGCTGCAGCCGCTCGCCGCGGCCACCGGGGCCAAGACCGCCACCGCTGCCGGCGATGCCGATGCTGGCAACGCGCACCTGCTCGCGCTGCGGCCGGCCAAGGTCAATCTCGCGATCTCCACTCCGGCGGGGACCGTGTCGGGCGACGTGCTGATCGCCGCCGTCGGCTTCAATAACTCCGGCGCCGCCATCACGCCGCCATCGGGCTGGACGCTCGTGCGGCGCATGAACAACTCAGCCACGACCGCCAACGCCCTCGCGGTCTAACCGGCGCACGGCCGTCACGGGCGAGCCCGCCTCGCACGCCTTCGCGATCGCAGGCGGGGCGTTCCTGGTGGGGGGCATCCAGGCCTTCTCGGGTGTGGACACCGCTAATCCGATCGACGTGGAGAACGGCCAGACCACGGTAAGCGGCCTCAACCACGACACGCCGAGCGTCACGACGGCAACGGCGAACGCGATGCTGGTCACGGCGCACACTTTTGCGTCGGCAAGCACGTGGACACCGCAGGCCGGCCTTACCGAAGGCTTCGACCGTCCAAGCGGCGCCAACAGTGCGACCGGGCAGTCCATCGCGGGCAACTATCAGCTTCAGGCGCTCGCTGGCGCCAGTGGAACAAAGCGCTCTACCGCCGCCGCAAACGCCGATGTCGGCAACACCCACATCCTCGCCTTGCGCCGGTTCGTTCCCAATGCACCCCCGACGGTAAGTCTCACCAGCCCCGCCAATGGCGCCACCTTCACCGCCCCCGCGAGCATCACCTTAACCGCCACGGCCGCGGACTCAGACGGCACGATCCAAAAGGTGGAGTTCTTCCACGGCGGCACGAACCTCATCGGCACGCTGACGGCTCCTCCATACACGATTCAATGGACGGGCGTGCCGCAGGGCGCCTATGCGCTCACCGCGGTCGCCACGGACAACGGCACCGCCACGACGACTTCTACTCCTGTGAACGTGACGGTGGGGCCGGCGGTGGCGCAGGTTTATTTTATCGAGGTCGATCACCTCGGTACGCCGCGAGTCGTATCAAACGCAACAAGCGCGACGGTCTGGAGATGGGACCAGCAGGAGCCCTTTGGCGTCAACGTGCCGAATGAGAATCCATCGGGGCTTGGGGCGTTTGAGTTTCCGCTGAGATTCTCGGGGCAATATGCCGACAAGGAGACGAACCTCACATACAACTACTTCAGGGACTATGACCCAGGCATCGGGAGATACGGGGAAAGTGACCCCATTGGGCTGCTAGGCGGCGTGAACAGTTACGCGTATGTCGCAAGCGATCCGCTCCGATTCGTGGATCCAACGGGCCAGATTCTCTTCCTGGCCGCGATACCGTTTATTGGAGGTGGTTCCATATCGGCATCCAGCGTTGCAACAGCGCTAGCGGGCGGTGCTGCTATAGCAGCCATCCTTTCTATTCCCTCGAGTACGACCCAGCCAACAACAGGATACGGGAACATCCTTCACAACCCAGGGAAGGATTCCTGCGGAAAGTGTAATGATTGCGTCCCACCTGCGGGGACGACGTGCTACTTCGGTCCGGATACCGGAAAACCGCATGCTGGAGTCAGCCCGCACTACCACCTTTGGGAAATGAGGCAGAACCCGCAATCGTGCGATTGCTTCTGGAACGACCTGGGCGGGAAGGTGGGCAAGGGCGTAGTAGGCACGTTGCCGACAGGAATAATTCCTTGCCCGTTTACTCGGCCGTGAATATGGGAAACCACCGAAAAGCGATGGAGACGAATGTGTTACTCGGATTTGATGCGCGTAGGGGCCAGTCAATCTGCACCGTGGATGTAAACCTTTGGCCGAGGATCGAGGACTCGCGCTTTGACGTACTAGTTGCTAGTGTAAGCAAGTTGCTAAATCGATCGCTCGTAATCAACCATGTGAACCTGCTCGCGTGTATCCCGAAAGAGTGGATTCGCAATCCGCCGACGGGAGCGGACTCTTCATTAGTCGGCGTGTTCAGCACCAAGGAGCATGTGGATCGACTCTGTGCTCTGTATCCTAAGATGCTTTCAGATTTCCCTTGTTCCATCACAAAGGATGAACTTCTAAAAGCAGGTTGGACGACGTTGGGCTATGACATTGTGGATCTCACGTTAAGTACAAGTTGGCAAGCATGCAATGGAATCCAACCTTCAGACGTGAAGTATCGAGTGTTGTCGGAAACCCTTGTCGATATCGATATGGCGAATCGCGAAGTGCCAGAACATGCACCGTTTGCTCCTGTCGAAATCGTTGTGAACCGTCGTATCAATAGGTAGGGCTGGTGGGTTGCTTCAGGCCACAAACGGTCACGTCGACCATCTCAACACGCCAAAACTTGTGGCGACTCTACGGGTACGACCGTGTGGCGGTGGGATCCGCGGGAACCGTTCGGGGTCAATGTGCCGGATGAGAATCCGAACGGGTTGGGAGCCTTCGACCTACCGCTACGACTGCCCGGCCAGTACTTCGACAAGGAGACGAATAATCACTACAACTACTTCAGGGATTACGATCCAGCTATCGGAAGGTATGTGGAAAGCGATCCTATCGGGCTAAATGGCGGTCTAAATAGATACGCCTACGCACTCAACGATCCATTGGTTCTTTTTGACATCGCCGGACTTCGTGTACAGCTAAACGGCTATGTACTGAACAATGGTTACGTTATTAGCAATCTCGTCACTTTAAACCAGGAGATCATCAATCAGGGAATCCCAGATCAGTGCTTCATATTGAATGTGACAGGTGGTGATAGATACAGAGACCAGTCCGGCCGCCATCGCTCAGTGACAAACAATCAGGTGATTCCGCTCTCCGATCCAAACAGCCCTCATTTGGTCTCGCGTGGAGCGCGCGCCGTTGACCTGAAAATAACCAATGTTTCCGGCGCTGGTTGTCAGTGTGTACCTGCGGTGGACCAGACTATCTTTGATAATGCGCTAAACAAGACGGACTTTAGTCCACCATCGACGAGAAGGAGCTACGCGGATGGACACACCCACATCAATCTGCCGCCCTTACCACGCTTCATTCAATACGCACCGGTTAACCCATAATTCCTCGAGTGAGTTAGTCATGTCGGCACTACGTTGGCTTATTGGTTTGGGTTGCGTGAGCATATTGGTAATGCCCTTAGCGAGTGCCGCGGAGAATTTCGTAATGCCGCAGCAACTAGTAGAGAGAGCTCGAGAAAAGGGTTGTGAACAAGTTACGGAGTTCTTTAGGCGGCCAGGGATTGTAGGCGCACCGTTTGCAATCTGGTCAGCACGTGATGGTAGCGAAGGAGCAATAGCGTTTTGGTGTCAGAAGGGTGATAGCAAGACGCCCGAATACTGGTTAGTAGTAGACAACAGAGCTGGACAGTCACCCTTCACAAGCTGCGCTCCCATGATCAAAACAAAAAACTATCCTGGGGGACTTTCGATCCGCATGGAGAAAGTTCACCTTAACGCATTTGTGAACATTAAAGACTCGAGCAGCCGCGGTCCAAGCGTAGTACCCAAAAGCCCCACTCTCGTTAGTGAATATGACGGTACCGCGGAGCTATTCCATTGCCACAACGGCGAGTGGTTCGTCTTTCTCCGACACTAGTCACGTCGATCATCTCAACACTCCAACACTCGTTGCCGATGCTCAGCAGCGCACCGTCTGGAAGTGGGACCAGCAAGAGCCGTTCGGCGTCAACGTGCCAGATGAGAATCCGAGTGGGCTAGGAGCGTTCGACCTACCGCTACGACTACCTGGCCAGTACTTCGACAAGGAAACAAACCTCGCGTACAACTTCTTCCGGGACTACGACCCAAACGTTGGTCGTTACGTGGAAAGTGACCCGATCGGGCTGGTGGGAGGCATTAACACCTACGGCTATGTGGAAGGGAATCCGATCAGCAGTACAGACTCGTTTGGTTTGATTGTGAATGCGGTGCGTCTAGCCGGCGGTCGGTCTCAGTCGAAGTCTTCGGGTAAGAGCACTAATTGCGGACCTGGCGGGTGTCAGCAGGCCTTTAGTGAATGCGTCGGGAAATGCTTGGACGATCGACTCATTTCCACCGTGAACTACGCATCTACTCTCGCTGGGACACTCGGTCTCTATGCGGTCGGATCATTACCGGTTCCCGGGACCGGTGCGACGCTCGCTTCAGTTGCCGGTGGAAATACTGGCGGATTAATTGGCGCACTCACTCGCGGAGCGGCTGGCGCAGCCATTGGGGCGTCTCTTGGGCGCGCTGCAGGAGGAGCAGCAGTCGGTACACTCGGTGTGGCAGCCGCCGCCGCGATTGGTTATGGCACAGGCTCACTCCTGTACTGCACGGCGGTATGCGCTCAGGACAATTGTTACTATTAAACGCAGGCTTTACACACTAACTGCTGGGGAACAGTATGAAGTTACGATGGTTGAACCGTGCCTTGTTTGGCGTCGTGTTAATCCCTTTGGCGGTGTTGAACTATTTCTTCGGTGGGACGACTTCATCAATCGCGCTCATCTTGCCTGCTACGGTGTTCCTCTTCGTTCTCTTACTGATCGATCGTCGCAGTCCGAGAGACAAGAAGATCTTTTTCTGACCGCGGAATCCCTGTCGGATTTAGATGTGTCATGTCAGTTTGCGCACAGCGGGGATTTCCACAACGCGCGGCTCAACGATCTGCTGAGGCGCGGTTATTTCGGATACAACGCTCGCAGTGAACGGAAGCTCCCTGTGCCAGAGGGGTAGGAGGCGACGATGATGGCGACGAGAAACCATCCATGGCTTAAAGTAGGTTTGTATTCGAGAACGGCAGCGGTCATGGTGCCTCCGGTCAGAGTCGTGCACATCATCCGTCACCGGTAGCGTTTCCACAGCGTAAAAGGTCATGGCTTGCGCGTTTTCACTGTGGCATGAGTTGAAGACGTGACCTAGTTGGCGCGCCGGCGCTTGGCTGTCATGTCCTCTTGCGTTTCTTACGAGCCGTGGTCAGCGGGCGTTCCGCGTCGATCAGCCGGCACGCGATGTCCATTGAAATGCGCACCGGCGTCACATCGCCGACGTGTGCGGTCAGCGCCTCATCCGCTCGTTTGCGTACGGCAGCCGAGGCGAGCAGGCGCTTTCGCGCCAGGAGCTGAATGTCTTCGCGGTCCTGGCCGGTGAATCTGGCGAGCTTTGACACGGCAAGATCCACCGGCGAGAGCACTCTCACGTCGATGAGTTTCTTGTCGATGCCGGGAATATCTACGGACTGGGAGTCCGCATAGGCATTCTCGTGAAGCAGTCCCAGAGTGTCGTTGTAGTTGCGGTCGAGATACATAAGACGTGCGCGGCCGTCAGGATCGCGATAGGACACCTCGATATCCTCGTTGAGCAGGACTCCCTTCGAAAAGCTCGCGTCTATGTCCTCGGTGACGCGCGCTCCAGTCAATAGATGGAGTGCGGCGCCTGCGTCTTTTCACACCAGGCGTTTTCGCCTTCTCGCCTTTGGCAGGAACCGGGTCGGCCGTACCGGGGACTGCTTTAGCCACATCTCGAAAACCTCCGGGGTAGAAACCCCCGGATGAAGCGTTTCGGCGAGTCTCAGATAGCGCTCGCGTTCAAAGCCCCTCGCGCTGGCGAGCATCACGGCAAGGCCGCCCATGAAGAAGCCGGGGCCGTGCGCGCGCCAGACGTTGGGGTCCGCGTTTCCCGAGGCGGAAAGATCAAGCAGCTTGTCTTCATAGTCTCTGCCAAATCCCGCGGGTACGTGTTCTCTCCACACTGTCGCCGCCGGTACCGCGACGAGCGTGTAACCGGCGCTGTGCGCCAGGGCTCCGAGCGTGCGCAAGCCGCACGAGGACTGCCTCTTCAGCCTCGAGAGTGTTTCCCTGGGCAGGCCGGAAGCCTTGGCCCAGCTCGCGTCGGTCGAAAATCTTGCCTTGGCGGCCTGGGACATCTGGTCGAGCAGTCCGGCGGGCTCAAGGCTCGTTGATCTTTTCATCAACACATAATAGCGCCCGGGTTGACACCCGTCGCCGCGCAAGTTCAAATCGCGCGCTTGAGAGGAGAAGGGCATGGAGTCGCCCAAGAGCGAGCTCCGCGACGGCATGCGCATCGACTGGGACATCCCGATCGTCATGGACGACGGGCTGGTGCTGCGCGCCGACCTGTTTCGCCCGGGCGTAGAGGGGCGCTGCCCGGTCCTGCTTAGCTACGGGCCCTATGCGAAGGGCCTCGCCTTCCAGGACGGCTACCCGAGCGCCTGGCAGCGCATGATCAGCGAGCATCCCGAGGTCGCCGCGGGCTCGTCGAACAAATACCAGAACTGGGAGGTCGTCGACCCGGAGAAATGGGTGCCGCAGGGCTACGCCTGCCTGCGGATCGACTCGCGCGGCGCCGGCCGCTCACCCGGCCGCATCGAGCATTTCGCGCCGCGCGAGACGCAGGACCTGTACCAGTGCATCGAGTGGGCCGGCGTGCAGCCCTGGTCGAGCGGCAAGGTCGGCCTGAACGGCATCTCGTATTACGCCATCAACCAGTGGCACGCCGCCTCGCTGCAGCCGCTGCACCTGGCCGCCATGTGCGTCTGGGAAGGCGCCGCCGACTGGTACCGCGACATGACGCATCACGGCGGCATCCTCTGCACCTTCTGGGCGAACTGGTACGACATGCAGGTGAAGACGGTCCAGTACGGCCTGGGCGAGCGCGGCCCGCGCAGCCGCCTCAACGACCTGGCGGTGTGCGGCGACGACACGCTCCCGGACAGGGAGCTCCACGAGAACCGCGCCGATTTCGGCGACGAGATCCTGTCGCACCCGCTCGACGACGCCTACCACAAGGCGCGCTCGCCGGTGTGGCACCGGGTCAAGGTGCCGTTCCTGTCGTCCGCCAACTGGGGCGGGCAGGGGCTGCATCCGCGCGGCAATTTCGAAGGCTTCCTGCGCGCCGCCTCGAAAGACAAGTGGCTCGAGGTCCACGGCATCGAGCACTGGACGCACTTCTACACCGACTACGGCAGGAACCTGCAGCTGCGGTTTTTCGACTACTACCTCAAGGGCCACAAGAACGGCTGGGACAAGCAGCCCAGGGTGCAGCTCCAGATACGCCACGTCGATCGCTTCGTCGAGCGCCACGAGAACGAGTGGCCGCTCGCCAGGACGCAATGGACGAGGGTGTACCTGCAACCTGACTTTCATCTGGGGAACAATTCCGCCGGGGAGGGAACCGTTTCGTTCTACGCGCTGGGGGACGGGCTGACCTTCCTTTCCGAGCCGGTGGAGAAACAGACCGAGATCACCGGTCCGCTGGCAGCGAAGCTGTTCGTCTCCTCGAGCACGCCCGACGCCGACCTGTTCCTCGTGTTCCGCGTCTTCACGCCGGACCTGAGGGAAGTGGTGTTCCAGGGCGCGATCGACCCGCATACGCCCATCGCGCAGGGCTGGCTGCGCGCCTCGCACCGCAAGCTCGACGCCGAGCTGTCGACGCCGTACCGCCCCTACCACAGCCATGATGAGGTGAAGAAGCTCAAACCGGGAGAGCCGGTGGAGCTCGACATCGAGCTGTGGCCGACCTCGATCGTGGTGCCGGCGGGCCACCGCCTCGCGCTGAGCGTGCGCGGCAAGGACTACGAATGGCAGAGGTCCACCGGCGCGCGGCTCTCGAACTTCAAGAACGAGCTGCGCGGCTGCGGCCCGTTCCTGCATGACGACCCGCGCGATCGTCCCGCGGCGCTGTTCGGCGGCAGGACCACGCTCCACCTGCGCGACTCCTATCTCCTGATTCCGGTGATTCCATGAAGCTCTACGGATTCTGGCGCTCGCTCGCCACCTACCGCGTGCGCGTGGCGATGGCGCTGAAAGGCCTGCACGCCGAGGAGATCTCGATCGACCTCCTCAAGGGCAGGCAGCATACCGACGAGTACAAGGCGGTGAACCCGCAGGGCGTGGTGCCGGCCCTGGTCCTCGACGAGGGCGGGCCGCCGCTGTTCCAGTCGCTCGCCATCCTCGAATACCTCGAGGAGATCCGGCCGCAGCCGGCGCTGCTGCCCCGGGACCCGCGCGGCCGCGCCCGCGTGCGCGGCCTCGCGCTCATCGCGGCTGCGGATGGGCATCCACTGATTACTCCAAGAATCAGAACCTATCTCGAGAAAGAACTGAAAGTCGAGGAGTCGCGCCGCAATCTCTGGCTCGCGCACTGGACCCTGACCGCGCTCGAGGCGATCGAGGGCCATCTCGCGAAGGACAAGGAGACCGGCCGCTACTGCCACGGCGAGCAGCTGACGCTCGCCGACATCTGCCTCGCCTCCCAGGTGATCGGCGCGCTCGCCTACTTCAACTGCGATACCTCGGGCGTGCCGACCGTGATGCGCGTGTACAACGAATGCATGAAGGAGAAGGCCTTCGCCGACGCCCACCCGCTCAAACATGGCCAGCATTGAGATCGTGAATCGGTCGAGTCTGCTTTCTGGACTCTATGAACAACTAGTTTTGAACCCCAGGGAAATTGCGCTCGTCACCATCGACATGCACCGCGGCCACCTCGACATGGACGTGGCGACGATGCCGGCCAGGCCCGAGGACGCGAAGCGCGTCATTCGGAACGCCCGGGCTGCGCTCGATTTTGCGAGGCGGTTGGAGATTCCCGTGATCCATGTGGTTCTTGTCTACAGAAAACTGAAGTCACTCGGCAGCGAGGGCATGGCCTCGCCCTACTGGAAGGCGATGCACGCGGCGCAAGGCGAGATGGACCGCCTGACGCCGGGGCGGAAGAGCAGCGTGCGCGAGCACAACCTCGAGGGCTCGCCCGGCACGCAGATCATCCCAGAGCTCTACCGCGAGGCCGATTACGTCATCGACAACAAGAAGCGGCTCGACTGCTTCTACGGCACGGATCTGCGCCAGCTGCTGGACGCCTTGAGCGTCAGGAGCGTCGTGCTGATGGGCATCAACACCAACACCTGCGTGCTCAACACCGCATTCACCGCGTTCAATTTCGATTACCGCGTGGTCGTGCTGTCCGACTGCGTGGCGAGCATGTACGGCGACGACCTGCACGTGCTGGGGCTGCAGAACGTCGCGCGCTGCCTCGGCTGGGTCCTGACCAACGACCAGTTCTTTCAAAAACTGAAGGAGAAGCATTCATGAGGTTCACCCGCAGGCGTTTCGTCCAGGCAGCTGGGGCCGCCGCAGTTGGAATTTCAGTTCCTTTAAAAGCACAGGCAGGTCCGATCCGCCTGGGACTGATGACCGTCAAGACAGGACCCCTGGCTTCGGGCGGCATCGACATGGAGCGCGCGCTGGTCATGTACCTGCGCGAGCGCAACGGCACGCTCGCCGGCCGCAAGATCGAGCTGTTCGTCGGCGATTCGGGCGGTGTTCCGGCGCAGGCACGCACGAAAGTGCAGGAGCTGGTGGAGCGCGAGCGCATCCAGATCATGATCGGGCCGCTCGCCGCCGGCGAAGCGCTGGCGGTGGACGACTACATCCGGCAGCAGCAGCTGCCGACCCTGTCGGTCGCCGCCGCCGAGGACATGACGCAGCGCAAGCCCAACCCCTGGTTCGTGCGCGGCACTTCGACTTCGTCGCAGAACGCGCATCCGCTCGCCGACTATTGCGTGAAGCAGCTCAAGATGAAGCGCATGGCGGCGCTTGCCGACGACATCCCTTACGGCCACGAGATGGTGGCCGGCTTCCAGCGCGTGTTCGAGGACCAGGGCGGCAGGATCGTGCAGAAGATGTTTCCGCCCCTCACCGTGCCGGACTACGGCACCTACCTCGCCCAGCTCAAGACCAACATCGACGGCGTGTTCCTCGGCTTCGCCGGCTCGAACGGCTTCCGCTACCTGCGCCAGTTCAACGAGTACGGGCTGCGCGGCAAGGTGACGCCGGTCGGCGGCATGACCGCCCTCGACGAGGCTGTACTTCGCAACATGGGCGACGAGGCGCTCGGCATCGTCACCTCGTGCTGGTACTCGGCGGAGCTCGACAATCCGCTGAACCGCAAGTTCGCCGCCGCGTTCCGCGCGGAGTTCAAGTACGACCCCGGCTTCTACGCCGCGGCGACGTACGTCGAGGCGGCGGTCCTCGAGGCCGCGCTGAACGCCATCCGCGGCAACGTCGAGGACAAGAGCCTGCTGATGAAGACGCTCAGGTCCCTGAAAGCGGACACCGTGCGCGGGCCGGTCTCGTTCGACGAATACGGCAACGTGATCGGCAACGTCTACATCCGCAAGGTGGAGCGCAAGGACGGGCGGCTGGTGAACAGCGTGATCCACACCTATCCGGACGTGAGCCAGTTCTGGACCTACGAGCCGAAGGAGTTCCTCAAGAACCCGGTGTACTCGCGCGACTTCCCGCCGGCGAAGCACCTGGAGCCCTAAGCTGCAGTTCTGGGTCATCCAGACGCTGAACAGCCTGGCGCTGGGCGGCCTGCTGTTCCTGCTGGCGGCCGGCTTCTCGCTCATCTTCGGGCTGATGCGCATCGCGAACCTCACGCACGGCGCGCTGTTCATGCTCGGCGCCTACCTCGGCGCGAGCCTTCTGAAGCTGCTGCCGAACCTGTGGATCGCCGCGCTGCTGGCCGGCCTCGCGGTGGCCGCCTTCGGCGGCCTGCTGGAGAAATTCATCCTGCGGAAGCTCGCGGGCAATATTCTCGGCCAGGTGCTGGTGACGCTCGGCTTCGCCTACATCATCGCCGACCTGTGCCTGGTCGTCTGGGGCGGCGATCCGATCCCGATCCCGACGCCGCAGTTCCTGCAGCAGCCGCTGCGCGTGGCTGGATTCGCTTTTCCCGCCTACCGCGTCGCCGTGGTGGTGCTGTCGGTCCTGGTGGGAATGGCGCTTTACCTGCTGATGGAGCGCACGCGGCTGGGAGCCATGATCCGCGCCGGCGTCGACGACATGCAGATGGCGCGCGCGGTCGGCATCCCGGTATCGAAGCTGTTCACGCTGGTGTTCTGCCTCGGCGCCGGGCTGGCCGGGGCGGGGGGCGTCATCGGCGGGCCGATCATGTCGGCCTACCCGGGCCTCGACGCGGACATGCTGCCGCTCGCGCTGATCGTCGTGATCCTCGGCGGCGTCGGCAGCCTGGTCGGGGCTTTCGCCGGCAGCTTCATCACCGGCTTCGTCTACACCTTCGGCGTGGCGCTCTTTCCGCAGCTCGCCTATGTGATTCTTTTTCTGCCCATGATTTTCGTAATGGCCTTCCGCCCACGGGGATTGTTTGGAAAGTTTGCAGCGTGAAGCTCGCTGCGCTGGCCTGCCTCCTGGTGGCCTTTCCCCTGGTGGGAGGCGAGTTCTACGTCAACCTCGCCAGCCAGATCTTCATCTTCGCCATCTTCGCGGCGAGCATCAACCTGCTGCTCGGCTACGGCGGGCTGGCGACGCTGGGCCATGCCTCTTACCTCGGCATCGCCGCGTACCTCTCGGCGCTGCTCGGGCTGAAGCTCGGCCTCGGCCATTGGATCAGCGCGCCGCTCGCTCTGCTCGGCACTACCTTGATGGCAGGCGTGTTCGGGCTGATCGCGCTGCGCGCGACGGGCCTCGGCTTCCTGATGCTGACGCTCGCGCTGTCGCAAGTGCTCTGGGGCACGGCCTACCGCTGGGTGGCGCTCACCGACGGCGACAACGGCCTGCGGGGCTTGAGCCGCCCGTTCCACCTGGATGATGCGGCGTCCTTCTACTATTTCGCCCTGGCGGTGACGGCGGCGTCGCTCTGGCTGATGGCGCGCTTCGTCGGCTCGCCGTTCGGCGCCGCGCTACGCGGCACGCGCGACCAGCCGCGCCGCATGAGCGCGCTCGGCCACAATGTCTGGCTGATCCGCTGGATCAGCTTCGTGTACGCGGGTTTCTGGGGCGCGGTGTCGGGGCTGCTCTTCGTGTACTACCACAAATACATTCATCCCATCTCGCTCTCCCTCACCAATTCCGCCGAAGGCCTGCTCGCGGTGATCGCCGGCGGCTCGGGAACGCTGGGCGGCCCGGTCGTCGGCGCCGCGATCGTCATGCTCCTCAAGAATTACGTCTCGGCGTACATCGAGCGCTGGAACACGCTGCTCGGCCTTGTGTTCGTCCTCATCGTGGTGCTCATGCCGGAGGGCGTAGTTCCCGGGGTGAAAAGACTGTGGCTGCGCTTCGCCTCCAGAACCTGAGGAAGTCGTTCGGCGGCCTGCCGGCCATCAGCGACGTCTCCCTGGAGGTGGCGCCGGGCGAGCGGCGCCTGATCATCGGCCCGAACGGCGCCGGCAAGACCACGCTCTTCAACCTGGTCACCGGCGACCTGCCGCGCGATGCCGGAAACGTCGTCCTGTTCGGAGAAGACGTGACCCGCCTCGCGCCGCATCACCGCGTGCACCGCGGCCTTGCGCGCACTTACCAGATCATCACGCTGTTCCAGAAGGACAGCCTGGAGCACAACCTCGCGCTCTCTCTGCTTGGCCTTTCCCGCGAGCGCTGGAACGCTTTCAGATCGTTCGATCAAGAGCTCTATGGACAGGCAAGAAGCGTCCTGGCGCGCGTGGGGCTGGAGCACCTGGCGAAGAGGGGCATCGCCGAGGTCGCCTACGGCGACAAGCGGCGCGTCGAGATCGCGATGGCGCTGGCGCAGAAGCCGCGCGTGCTGCTGCTCGACGAGCCGCTCGCCGGGCTGTCGCGCGAGGAGCGCGCCACGGTGAAGCAGCTGATCGCCGGCATCCCGCGCGAGGTGACCGTGGTGATGATCGAGCACGACATGGACACCGCGCTCGACATGGCCGAGCGCATCACCGTGCTGCATTACGGCCGGGTGATCGTGGAGGGGACCCGCGCCGAGGTGGTGGCCGACCCGAAGACCCGCGAGGTCTATCTTGGCCACTGAGGCGCTCACGTTGCAGGGAGTCGACGCGCTCTACGGCGACAGCCACGTGCTGCATGGCGTCTCATTTGAGGTAGGAGCGGGGAGAGTTCTCGCGCTGCTCGGCAGGAACGGCGCCGGCAAGACTACCTGCATGAGCGCGATCATCGGCTTCCTGCCGCCGCGCAAAGGCGCGATCCGCCTGTTCGGCGAGGCGATCGCCGGGCTCGCGCCGGAGGCGATCGCGCGCAAAGGCGTCGGCTTCGTGCCGCAGGGCAGGCGTGTCTTCCAGACGCTCAGCGTGAAGGAGAACCTGCAGGTTTCCGAGAGAAGAGGCTCTTTCTCCAACTGGAACCTGGCGAGCGTCTTCGAGCTGTTTCCGCAGCTGGAGGAGCGCGCCGGGCAGGCCGCCGGCTCGCTCTCCGGCGGCGAGCAGCAGATGCTCGCCATCGCGCGGGCGCTGATGGGCAACCCGCGCGTGCTGCTGATGGACGAGCCCTCCGAGGGCCTCGCGCCGCTCATCGTCGCCGAGGTCGGCCGCACCATCGCCCGCCTGAAGGCCGAAGGCCAGTCGATCCTGCTCGTCGAGCAGAACGCCCGGCTGGCGCTCGAGCTCGCCGACGAAGTGGTGATCCTGAACACCGGCCGCGTCGCTTTCACCGGCAGCGCCGGCGAGGCGCGCGGCAACGAAGCGCTGATTACCCAGCACCTCGGGGTGTTCTAGGTGGCCTCACTCGAGATTGCGGGCGGGAGGGTAGTCGCGCGAGTATCCCGGCGCGGCGAGGAACTTCGCCGGGTCGAAGCTCCAGAACTGCGTCACCTCGTTGAAGGTGGCGACGATGGAGTTCACCAGGCGGCCGTCCTTGCGCTCGACCTTGCGCACGTAGATGTTGAGGATCGGCTTGCCGTACTCGTCGATGCGGATCGGGCCCATCGGGCTGCGCTCCAGGCGCACGTCGTGCAGCGCGCGCACGAAGGCCGGCTTGTCCTCGAAGCGGCCCTTGATCGCGTTGAGGGCGGACTCGAGGTACATGCCGGAAACGTAAGTCCCGGCGGTGTAGAACCCGGGAACCACCTTGTACTCGGCGAGGACCGCCTGCACGAAGCGCCTGTTCTCGGGCGTCTCGAGCGCCGCCGAGTACCAGCTCGCCGAGTACACGCCGAGCGCCTCGTCGCCCATGTTGCGCAGCACGCCCTCGTCGACGCAGGTGGGGTTGCCGAACACCGGGATCCGCTTGAAGCCGAACTCGGCGTACTGCTTGAGGAAGCGCAGGCCGTTGATGCCGGCGAAGCCGGCGTAGACGCCGTCGACGTCCGGCTTGATCTGGCTGACATAGGCGCTGTACTCGGGCACGTTGAGCGGCGGCCACAGCTTCTGCACCACGCGGCCGCCGTTCGCCTCGAACGCGCTCTGGAAGCCCGCCGCGCCCTCGTGGCCGTAGGTGAAGTCGTCGGCCACGGTGGCGAGGCGCTTGATGCCGAGCTGCCGAGCGGCGAATTCGCCGAGAACGTGCATCGGCTGCGCGGCGGTGCCGACCGCGTGGATCACGTAATCGTTGAGCTTCTGCTGCGCCAGGTCCTTCTGCGCGGCGGAAGTCGGCGTGACCAGAGGCACCTGCGCTTGCCGGATGTAGTCGTCGATGGCGAGCGCCTCGAAGGTCGCGAGCGGGCCGATGATGACGTGCACGCGGTTGCGCTCGATGAGCTCCTGGGTCCTGGTCTTCGCCTGCGCCGGGTTGCCGCCGGTGTCGCCGACGAACAGCTCGACCTTGCGTCCGGCCAGGGTGTAGTTGCGCTCCTTGAGGAACAGCACGATGCCCTGTTCCATCTGCGCGCCGCCGGCGGCGAGCGGCCCGGTCTTGACGGTGAGAAAGCCGAGCCGCAGCGGCTCGGCTTGCGCCATCGCGCCAGAATGCAGGATGCCGAGCGCCGCCGCCAGCGCGAGGACACGAATGCCGCGCATGCGAATTCCTCCCTGCGCGCAAGCTCTCATATCCCCAGTTCGTGGTCAACCAGGAGACTGCTTCGATGATGTACCGCTGCGCGCCCGCATCCTCAGGTTCCAGAAAAATCGTCAAGAAGCGCGGCAAAAGTCTGCGGGTCGATATTCACTGCCACTACCTGAACACGGAGGCGGCGGCGGCGGTCGCGCGCCACAACCCGGCGCAGTTCGATTTGCTCGCCAGGTTCTCCAACCAGCTCACGCGCGAGGTGAACGCGAAGCAGGTCATGGAGCGCGCCGCCCGGCTGACGAGCATCGAGACGCGGCTGAAGGACATGGACCGCATGGGGATCGACGTGCAGGCCGTCTCACCAGCGCCGCACCAGACCTACTACTGGTGCGAGCCGGGCGAGGGCGCCGAGCTCGCGCGCACGGTGAACGAGCGCATCGCCGGGATCGTCGCGCAATGGCCCGAGCGCTTCGTCGGCCTGGGCACCGTGCCTTTGCAGGATTCTGGCCTCGCTGTCTCGGAATTGGACTATTGCGTGAAGCAACTCGGCCTGCGCGGGGTCGAGATCAACCCGAGTGTCAATGGATTGGATCTAACAGACGCAAAACTCGGGTTGGATAAATTCTTTTCTAAAGTGCAAGAACTGGACGTGCTGATCTTCATGCATCCCGTCGGCTTCACGCACGGCGAGCGGCTTAAGGACCACTATTTCAACAACGTGATCGGCAACCCGCTCGAGACCACGGTCGCGGCGAGCCATCTCATCTTCGACGGCGTGATGGAGCGCTTCCCGAAGCTGAAGATCGTGCTGCCGCACGGCGGCGGCTACCTTGCGCATTACTGGGCGCGCATGGACCATGCGCACCGCGCGCGTCCGGATTGCAGAGTCCACATAAAGAGCAAACCTTCCAGCTACCTGGAGAAGTTCTACTTCGACAGCATCACCTTCGACCCGGGGATGCTGCGCCACCTGGTCGAGCGCTTCGGCGCCGAGCACGTCTTGCTCGGCACCGACTACCCCTACGATATGGGCGTGGAGGACCCGGTGGGATTCATCGACGGAGTCAAGAAGCTGTCGTCTCTTGAGAAAAGACAAATCATGGGCGGCAACGCCGCCCGCCTGCTGAAGATTGATTACAATAACCGCACAAGGAGGAGGTCATGAGATTCGTATCATTCATATTGGGATTGGCATTCAGCGCGGCTGCGCTCGCGCAGCAACCCATAAAAATCGGCATCGGCATCGCGCAGACCGGCACCCTCGGCGGCGGCGGCAAGGCGGCGCTGCTCGCGCTGCAGATGTGGGTGGAGGACGTCAACGCCAAGGGCGGCCTGCTCGGGCGCAAGGTCGAGCTGCTCGCCTACGACGACCAGTCCAACCCGGCGACCACGCCGGGCATCTATACCAAGCTGCTCGACGTCGACAAGGTCGACCTGCTGATCGCGCCGTACGGCACGGTGCCGACCGCGCCGATTATGCCGCTGGTGAAGCAGCGCGGGCTGCTGCTGATGGGCAACTTCTCGTTCCAGGTGAACCACACGGTGAAGCACGACATGTGGTTCAACAACGCGCCGTGGGGGGATGCCACGAGCTGGACGGAAGGCTTCCTGAGGATCGGCCAGAACATCGGCGCCCAGACCATCGCCTTCATCGCCGCCGACCAGGAGTTCGCGCAGAACCTCGCGAACGGCGCGAAGGAGATCGCGAAGAAGTCCGGCCTGAAGACCGTCTACGAGCAGAACTATCCGCCGGCCACGGTGGATTTTTCGGCCATGATCCGCGCCATCCGCGCCGCCAGGCCCGACATGGTGTTCGTGTGCTCGTATCCGAACGACTCGGTCGCCATCGTGCGCGCGGTGAACGAGATCGGCGTCGGCCCGACGGTGAAGCTGTTCGGCGGCGGCATGGTCGGCCTGCAGTTCACGCCGGTGATGGAGTCGCTCGGCTCGTCGCTCAACGGCATCGTCAACTACCACTCGTACGTGCCGGGGATGAAATACCCGGGCATCGAGGACTTCCTGCAGCGCTACGCGAAGAAGGCGGCCGAGGCCAAGGTCGATCCGCTCGGCTTCTACCTGCCGCCGTTCAACTATGCGATCGGGCAGATCCTCGAGCAGGCGATCGCCGCCACCAGGAGCCTCGACCAGAAGCTGCTGGCCAAGCATCTCCACGGCCATGAGTTCAACACCATCGTCGGCCCGATCAGCTGGGGCCCGGACGGCGAGCGCGCCAGGCCGGCCGTGCCGATGATCCAGTTCCGCAACGTCGCGGACAAGAACGTGGAGCAGTTCCGGCAGATCGGCAAGCAGGTGATCCTGCACCCGCCGCAGTTCAAGTCAGGCGACCCGGTCGTCCCGTACGAGAAGGCGCGCGGCGGCAACTAGCCTCCGTTGTCTTTCGAGCTGCTGCTGGAGGCGATCGTCTTCGGCGTCCTGCTGGGCTGCTTCTATGCGGCGGTGAGCATCGGGCTGTCGGTGGCGTTCGGGCTGCTCGACGTGCCGCACGTCGCGCACCCGGCGATCATGGTGCTCGGCTCCTACTGCACCTACGTGCTCGGCCGGTACGGCTGGGACCCGATCGTGGCGGGCATCGCCCTGATGCCGCTGTTCTTCCTTCTCGGCGTGGCGATCTACCGCTTCTACTACGAGAGCTTCGAGAAGCGCGGCAGCGAAGCGGGCGTGCGCGGCCTCGCGTTCTTCTTCGGCCTCGCGTTCATCATCGAGGTCGGGCTGATCCTGGTCTTCGGCGTCGACCAGCGCATGGTCGAGGCCGCCTACATCGGCCGCAGCCTCGCGCTAGGCGAGTTCCGCCTTCCCTGGCGCATGGTGGTCGCGTTCGGCGTCGCGCTCGCCCTCACCGCGGCGCTCACGATTTACCTGTCGCGCACCTTCACCGGGCGCGCCATCAAGGCGGTGGCGCAGGACGAGCCGGCGCTGCGGCTGATGGGCGCGAACCCGGTGCGCATCAAGCAGTGGGCCTTCGGCATCGCGACCGGGGTGACCGCGCTCGCCGGCGCCATGCTGATCGTGGTCGGCCCGGTCGAGCCGAGCCTGGATCGCGTCTACATCGGCCGCACCTTCGCGGTGGTCGTGCTCGCCGGCCTCGGCAGCATGACCGGGACCCTGGCCGCGGGGCTGATCCTCGGCATCTCGGAATCGATCGTCCTGATGCAGTTCGGCGCTTCCTGGGCGCCGGCGGTGGCGTTCGGGCTGCTGCTGGTGGTGCTCGGCATCCGTCCCCAGGGGTTGTTCGGACGATGAAATTCTGGATCGGGGTGGCGGTGACGGTTGCGCTGGCCGCAGGCCTGGCTCTGAGCAGAACGAACGAGTACTTCTTCTACGCCGGCTTCGTCGTGCTCCAGTTCGTGGTCCTCGCCACGGCCTGGAACATCCTGGGCGGCTACGCCGGGTACGTGAATTTCGGCACCGCGGCGTTCTTCGGCATCGGCGCGTATACCGCGGTGGTGCTGTTCAAGGCGGCGGGCGCGCCGCTCGCGCTGCAGATCCTCGCCGCGGCGGCGATCAGCGGCCTGCTGGGGTTCGCCACCGGCCTGCTGACGCTGCGCCTGCGCGGCATCTTCTTCTCGATCGCCACGGTGGCGGTGATCTTCATCATGGAGACCGCGATGGTGAACTGGCGCTACGTGGGCGGCGCCACCGGCTTGCAGCTGCTGCGCCCGCCGGTGATGGAGCCGTTCGAGTCCTACACGCGGATGCTGTTCGTGGCGATGGCGATCCTGGCGGTGATCGCGGTCTCGATCGCCCGCTACATCGAGGTGTCGTGGATCGGGCGGGGGCTGCGCGCGATCCGCGACAGCGAGGAAGCGGCCGAGTGCTTCGGCGTGCCGACGCTCAAGCTGAAGCTGTTCGCGTGCACGGTCTCGGGCGCGCTGATGGGCGCCGCCGGCGCGGCGATGCCGATGTACATGAGCTTCATCGAGCCGCCGTCGAGCTTCAGCCTGACCTACTCGGTGTCGGCGCTCGCCATGCCGATGATCGGCGGCACCTCGCACTGGCTGGGGCCGGTGATCGGCGCGATCCTCCTCGGCTCGGTGCAGCAGATCGTCACGGTGACGATCTCCAGCGAGATCAACGTCCTGGTGGTCGGGGTGCTGCTGGTGGTGTTCGTGGTCGCCGCCCCGGACGGGATTCTCGGGTTATTGAAAAAGCTGAGATGGCTGCCGCGCTCCTCCAGGTAAAAGGCGTGTCGAAGCACTTCGGCGGCTTCGCCGCGCTGTCGGAGGTCAGCCTCGAGGTGGCCGCGGGCGAGCGCTTCGGCCTGATCGGCCCCAACGGCTCGGGCAAGACCACGCTCATCAACTGCGTCTCCGGCGCGCTGCGCAACGAGGCCGGCTCGATCGTGTTCCGCGGCGAGGAGATCTCGCGCCTGGCGGCCTACCAGCGCACGCGGCGCGGCATCGCCCGCAGCTTCCAGATCCCGCGCCCGTTCCACAGCATGTCGGTGCTGGAGAACCTGGTCGTGCCCCTGGGGTACGTCGTCGGCCTCAACGATGCCGATGCGCACGCCGAGGCGCGGCGCATCCTGAAGACCATCGGCCTCGCGGACAAGGCGCAGACGCCGTCGAATCGCCTGTCGCAGGTCGAGCTGCGCAAGCTCGAGCTGGCGCGCGCCATGGCGGCGCGGCCGCGGCTGCTGATCTCCGACGAGGCGATGGCCGGGCTCGCCGGCAACGAGGTCGACGAAGTCCTGAAAATATTATTTGACCTGAATGCGACCGGGATCACGATCATCATGATCGAGCACATCATGCAGGCGGTGATGCGCTTCTCGCAGCGCGTGATCTGCCTCGACGCCGGCAGGATCATCTGCGAGGGCGCGCCGGCCGAGATCGTCAAGAACTCTGAAGTGCAGAAAGCGTACCTTGGCGCTTGACCTGAGGATCTCCGGAATCGACGCCGGATACGGCGCGGTGCACGCGCTGCATGGTGTTTCCATGGGGATCCGCCAGGGCGAGACGGTCGCGCTGCTGGGGACCAACGGCAACGGCAAGAGCACGCTGATGAAATGCGTCATGGGCATGGTGCGCCCGACGTGCGGTTCGGTCAGTCTCGACCTGGATGGAAAAACCCATGACCTGACGCGCCTGTCGACCGAGGAGATCGTCAACCTGGGCGTCGCCATGGTGCCCGAGGGGCGGCGCCTGTTTCCCAGGCTCAGCGTCGAGGAGAACCTCCTGCTCGGCGCTTTCCGCAAGGCGGCGCGCCCCGACATCGGCAGGAACCTCGCCTTTTCGTTCGAGATTTTTCCCGTCCTGGCGGAGCGCAGGCGCCAGCTCGCCGGCTCGCTCTCCGGCGGCCAGCAGCAGATGCTGGCGATCAGCCGCGCGCTGATGTCCTCGCCCAGGCTCCTGCTGGTGGACGAGCCCTCGGTGGGGCTCGCGCCGATCCTGGTCTCGCATACCATCACCAAGATCAAGGAGCTCAAGGAGCGCTACGGCCTCACGGTGCTGATGGCCGAGCAGAATTTTCACCAGGCGATCCGCATCGCCGACCGCGGCTACATCATCGTGCACGGCGAGATCGTGTTCGAAGGCAAAACGGTCGCCGAGCTCGAGCAGAACCCGCTCGTGAAGAACTACTACCTTGGCTCTGCGGCTTAAGGATCTTCCCCTGGGCGCCTTCGGCGCCGTGATGGGCCTCGCCGGCCTCGGCCTGAGCGCCCGCGCGGCCGCGACTGTTTTCCCCGGCGTGCTGCGCGCTCCCGCCTATTTCACGGAGCTCTGGGTCGTTCTGGGATTGGCGGCTTTTATCCTTCTTCTGGCTGCGTACCTGGTGAAACTCGCGCGTTACCCCGCAGCCGTGAAGGAGGAATTCACCAACCCGGCGACGCTGGGTTTCTGCGGCGCGCTGCCGGTCGGCATGACGCTCGTCGCTGGCGGCATCGCGCCTTACGCGCCTGCGATCGCAAACGTCGTGTGGTGGATAGGTGTTTTACTACTGTTCATGTTTCAGATCTGGGCCCTTGTGCGGTGGCTCTCGGGCGGGATCGACCTGGCGAAGCTCAACGCCGGCTGGCTGATCATCCTGGTCGGCGGCATCGTCGTGCCGGGGCCGGGCATCGCGCTCGGCCACATCGAGGCTTCCCGGTTTTTCTTCGGCGTATCGGCCACCATCGCGCCGCTGCTCACGGCATTACTGCTCTATCGCGCGATGGTCGCGGCGCCGCTGCCCGAGGTGCTGCGCCCGAGCTGGTTCATCCTGCTCGTGCCGCCTTCGCTGATCTATGCCAACGGCGTGGCGCTGTTCGCTTTTGATTTTCTCGAGATCTTGTATTTCTTCGGCGTCGTCCTCGCCATCGCCCTCCTGGTCTACGCGCGCAATTTCCTGCGCTGGCCGTTCGCGCCGTCCTGGTGGGCGTTTACCTTCCCGCTCGACGCTCTGGCTTACGCCGCCGCGCGCTACGCGCAGAGCCACCCTTCGATGCCGTGGAAGCTGATCGCCGCGGCGGCGCTGGCCGTGGCGACGCTGTTTGTGGTGGTCGTTCTCTGGAGAACTGTTCGCAGCGCTGCATCGCGAGCGGCGTGAACTCGGCCTGCGGCTGGTTGCCGCCGATGATGAACATCAGGACGTGCTCCTTGCTCGGCTCGTCGTAGGTCACGTTCACGAAGCGGCGCGCAACGCCGACCGGGAGCGAGATCACGTCGAGCGGGTTGAGGTCGACGTGCTGCATCGCCTGGCCCTCGTTCCACTCGCAGCGCCACTTGCCGGTGATCGGGATGAAGGTCTCGTTGGTGTCGTGGTTGTGCATCAGCGGGCCCTTGCCGGGCTTCGCCTTGCAATAGCCGAGGTTGAAGCCCTCGGCGATGGCGATCGCCGGCATCGCCGACGCGTCGGCGCCGACTGGGGAGGTGGTTGCCGCGTTGTCGGTCATGGGCGGCTGAAAGCCGATCACTGCGTAGAGCTTGCGCCGGCACTCGGGCAGCGGGCTGTCGGGCAGGCCGCCGTCGGAGCCCTTCAGGTCTCTGAAGCGCGCGACGCGCTGCATCATCTCTTCGCGGCTCCAGTTTCGAATGTCTTTCCAGTCGCTCATCGCATTTCCTCCTTACGTTAGTATCGTACCCGGGAGGAGGACTCATGCGCACGCTTTTCAAGATCCTTGCAGTACTGTTTCTCACGGCTTGTACGACCACCCCACCGGCCCCGCCGAAAACCGTCAACGTCATCGTCTTCCCCGGCGGCTTCAACTGGCCGATCTGGGTAGCGCAGGAGAAGGGGCTGTTCGCGAAGAACGGGCTCGATGTAAAGGTGACGCCGACGCCGAGCTCGGTGTTCCAGCTCACCAACCTGATCGAGGGCAAGTTCGACATCGCGATGACTGCGATCGACAACCTCATTGCCTATCGCGAGGGTCAGGGCGAGGCGCCGGTGCTGGGGCCCGACCTGATCGCTTTCATGGGCGGTGACAACGGCTTTCTTCGCCTGGTGGCCGTTCCCGAAGTAAAGAACTATGGCGATTTGAGGAATAGAACTCTTTCTGTGGATGCGCGCACGACCGGCTACGCATTTGTGCTGTTCGAGATGATCGAGCGCGGCGGCCTCATGCTCGACCGCGACTACACCGTCGAGCGCGCGGGCGGCGTGCTGCAGCGCTTCCAGGCGTTGATGGAGAAGAAGCACGCGGCGACGCTGCTCCTGTCGCCGTTCGAGCTGCAGGCTGAGGCGAAAGGGTTTAACCGCCTCGGCAATGCGACCGATGTGCTCGGCGCCTACCAGGGGCTGGTCGGCGGCGCGCGCAAGAGCTGGGCCGACGCCAACCGCGATGCGGTGGTCGGCTATATCCGGGCGTTCTCGGAAGCGGTCGACTGGCTCTATGACCCGCGCAACAAGGATGAGGCGGTCGCCATTTTCCGCAAAAACCTGCCCAACGTGCCGGAGCAGGGCGCGCAGGCTGCGTACGGCGTGCTGCTTGCGCCGAGCGGCGGCTTCCAGAAAAAGGCGCAGATCGATCTCGAGGGCGTGCGCACGGTGCTGCAGCTGCGCTCGAAGTACGCCGAGCCGAAGAAAAACCTGACCGACCCGAACACCTACTACGATCCGAGCTTCTATCGAGCCGCGATGCGTTGATGTAACGCCGAAAATCGGGGTCAGAGCCCGATTTCTAGCGCTTTAGCCTGGCCATGGATTCAAGCACGGCGCACACCGCGGCGGTATCCTGCTTCGCGAATCCCTGCGCCATCGCCGCGGTGTAGACCGCGGCCGAGGCGTTGAACAGCGGCGTCGGCACGCCGAGCCTGGTGGCGAACTCGCCGATGATCTTCATGTCCTTCTGCCACACCTCGTTCTTCATGGTGGCGTTGTCGTAGCGCCCGGCGACCATCTGCGGGCCGCGCACCTGGAACATGCGCGAGGTGCCGGCGCCGTCGCCGACGACGCGATAGATGGTCTCGGCATCGAGCCCGGCCTTCATGCCGAGCACGAACGCCTCCGCGGCCGACACGTTGTGGATCGCCACCAGCAGGTTGGCGACGAATTTCATCTTGCTGCCGTTGCCGAACTCCCCCAGGTAATAATGCGCGCGCGAGAAACCTTTCAGAACCGGAACGATTTTCTTGAAGGCCTTCTCATCGCCGCTCGCGTAGACCACCAGATCCCTGGTCCTCGCCTGCGCCCCGGTGCCCGAGAGCGGGCAGTCGAGCAGCGTCTTTCCCACCACCTCCCTTGCCTTGAGCTTGTCCTCGATCGGCAGCGTGCTGGTCTCGACGACGATTGCGCCTTTCAGCTCTTCTGAAACCTCGTGCAGTGCCTCGACACTGGGAAGCGACGTGATGACAACTGGCGCCTTCGAGGCCACTTCCTCGACCGAGCGGCAGCGGGTGCCGGCGCGCGGCGAGCCGACGATGTCATAGCCGTAAACCGCGAAGCCGGCGCGCGCCAGGTTCGCGGCCATCGCCGAGCCCATGATGCCCAGGCCGATGACGCCGACCGCCCTTTTCATTTCTTCTTCTTCGTCTTCCTGGAAGGTGTTTTCTTTTTCGGGCCCAGCGGCTTCGCACTGACCAGCACGGCTGCGACGATGCACGGCTCGCTGCCGCGCACGCTCCAGGAATGGTTGGTCCCGCGCTGCACGAGGATGTCGCCCGCGCGCAGCAGCGTCGCGCCCTTCTCCATGACGGCGTAGATCTCGCCCTTCAGCACGATGATGTAATCGACGGTGCGAGTCCGGTGCATCATCGGGTCGCTCGAGCGCTTGTCGGCGGCGTGGCCCGCGCCGATCGAGGCGAAAGCCTCGCGGGCGTCGGCGCGCTCGCGCCATTGCGAATCGGGCGGGAACTCGACGATGCGCAGGATCGAGCCGTTCTTCGGCGGCTCGAGCCGCACCGGCCGATCCGCCGCATCTTCATGGCCGGCGTTGCTCGCCGGTGCGCCGCGCGTTTCCCACAGGTCGGTGAGCGCGAGGCCGGGCATCGACGCCATCTCCTTCACGTTGGGAGCGAAGCCGTCGGCGATGATGGTCGACTTGCCCGCCGGGTCGTGGCCGGTGAGGACGCGGCGAACGCGCCAGATCACGTCACGGCGTCGCTGGCGGCGACGGTCCGGCGCGTCTGGCCGGTTCCGGCCGGCGCGAGGTGGAAGTCCCAGTCCAGCCGCAGGAACGGCGCCGGCAGGCCGAGCTTCTTCGCCTCCGCGGGGGAGTCCACTTTCCTGAACTCGCCGATCAGCGATTCCTTCACCGCGAACACCGCGTCGGAGTCGAGATAGGGGTCGCCGGCGACGAATACATGCGTGATCACCTGCTGGTAGCCGTCCGCCGACACGATCGCGTGCATGTGCGCCGGGCGCATCGGGTGGCGGCCCATGGCGCGCAGCAGGTCGCCGACCGGGCCGTCGTCGGGCACGCCGTAGAACTGCGGCTTGTAGGTCTTGAACGCATAGCGGCCTTCGGCGTTGGTGAGCACGCGGCCGCGCAGCTCGAACTCGGCTTCCGGATCCTGGATGTCGTAGACGCCGTTGGCGCGCGCCTGCCAGATGTCCAGCGCCGCGCTGGAAAGCGGCTTGCCGTCGGTCGACAGCACGCGGCCGGTGACCCAGGTCGTCTCGCCCTCGACCGTGGCGCCCTTGGTGAAATCGGCGCCGTACTCGAACTCCGGCGCGCCGTGCGCGAAGAACGGCCCGAGCACCGTCGCTTCGGTCGCCCCGGGCGCCGTCTTGTGGTTGAGCGCGACCACCATCATCGACAGGCCGAGGATGTCGGAGAGCAGGATGAACTCCTGGCGCTTGTCGTCGCATTTCTGGCCGACGGCGGTGAGGAACTTGATGCCCTCGAACCATTCCTCCTCGGTGAGCTGCACGTCGCGCGCGAACGCGTGCAGGTGCTTCACCGCGCCGGTAATGATCTGCTTGAAGCGGGGGTTCTTTGCGTCCTTGAGCCGCGCGAGGACGGCGTCGGTGAGCGTGTCTTCGGTGAACTGCCGCATGGCGAGCTCCTCCTTCCCGGGGTATGGCGCAAGTGTATTATCAAAAGCGCCGGTGAGACTCGTCACTTTCACGTTGGGAAACGCCCCGCCCCGGGCGGGCGCGCTGCTCGAAGGCGATCGCAAGGTCCTCGACCTGCAAGCCGCCTACTCGCGGGTCTACCACGGCAGCTCGCCGCTGCTGGAAAGCGTGCTCGCCATGGTGCAGGCGGGCGCCGAAGCGCTCGACCTTGCCGATCAGCTCATCCGCAGCTCGAGCGACGCCACGACGCATGACCGCGCGGACCTGAAGCTACTCGCGCCGATTCCCTGCCCGCCGCAGATGCGCGATTTCCTGTGCTTCGAGAAGCATCTCCTGCAGGCGTTCCAGGCGATCGGAAAGAAACCGCCCCAGGCCTGGTACGAGCGGCCGCTCTTCTACCATCCCAACCGCTTCTCGGTCTGCGGCCCGGATGCCGAGGTGCCGTGGCCCTCGTACAGCGAGTCGCTCGACTACGAGCTGGAGTTCGGCTGCTACATCGGCAGACCCGGCAAGGACATTACGAAGGAAAAGGCCCGCGAGCACATCTTCGGCTACACCATCTTCAACGACTTCTCGGCGCGCGACGAGCAGGCGAAGGAGATGGCGGGGCAGCTCGGGCCGGGCAAGGGCAAGGACTTCGACAACGCCAACGCGATGGGACCGTACCTGGTGACCGCCGACGAGATCGGCGATCCTTACCGGCTCGAGATGGTGGTGCGCGTGAACGGCGAGGAGCGCGGACGGGGGAACTCGCGCGACATGCGCTGGAAGTTCGAGGACTGCATCGCGCACGCCTCGCGCTCGGAGACCCTGCACCCCGGCGAGTTCTTCGGCTCGGGCACCGTCGGCAACGGCTGCGGCCTGGAGAGCCTGCGTTTCCTCCAGCCCGGCGATACCGTCGAGCTCGAGGTCGAAGGCATCGGCGTGCTGCGCAACCGCGTGATCCGGCCGCGATAAACAAGCAGGAGGCTGCAATGCCCTTAGATCCAACCATGCCCGCCCCTTCCACGGCCCAACACGGATCAGCCATGCCTCGCCTGCTCGGAGCCATGTCCGTGTTCACGCTGCTGATGACCATCCCGCAGGTCCTCACGATCTGGCTGGGCCACGAAGCCGCCGGCGTTTCGGTTGCCTCGTGGAGCGCCTACCTGCTGTCCGCAGTCCTGTGGTTCTGGTACGGCATACAGAAACGCGACAAGAACATCTATCTTCCATGCATAGGGTGGATCGGCCTCGATAGCGCCGTGATCGTAGGCGCGTTGATCTACGGATAGAGGGACGGGTCTGCCAGAACACGGCGGCTGGTCTGTTTGCGGCGATCGGCATTGCTCTCCTGGTATAGCCCCTGGCGCTCGAGCCAGCGCTGGATGAGCGCGGCGATCTCCAGGTTGTTGCGGTCCATCATCAGCAGGTG
>Ga0210382_10000115_pt1 | contig 30980 bp, 25 predicted proteins | sample PLMedo_FD_155452 | JGI IMG/M metagenome (GOLD analysis project Ga0210382, IMG submission 155452) | Groundwater sediment microbial communities from an aquifer in East River, Colorado, USA - PLM0_60_coex redo | ecosystem: Environmental > Terrestrial > Soil > Riparian zone | place: USA: East... | reverse complement strand
AGATCATCGAGCGTAGCAACAAGACTGGTCGCCTGATCGGCGATCGAATACGGCCCTGCTGAAGCGGGAATACTCGCCAAGCCCGCACCCCAAAGGTCCGGCACGACGCGTTCCCAGTGCGACAGCGCGGCGATTTGGTGTCGCCACATCGCACTGTCGAACGGGAAACCATGAATGAAGAGTACCGGGAGATCGATCATGGCCAGGCAAAGGTATGCCAGAAAATGGCACGTTGCGTGCCATTTCCAGTCTTCAGGAAATAACTGAAGGCCTTCGCGCCGTATGTCGGATCAAGACGGACACCATGCTCGGCGGCCAACGCAGTCGCGCGCTCGCCCTCCGGCGTGGGATGGCCGTAACCCTTCCCCATTGCAGCGACGACGCGCACGCGAATCGCCGATCGCGGAACGTCGAACTCGATCCCGGCCCGTCGTATCAGCGCCGCGGATTTGCGCGCGAGCCACAACGTGCGCCAGCGATTGGCGACGAGCCACGGCGCGACACGCACCGCGACCACGTCCGTGGACCAGCCGAGCCACGCGACGCCGAGGGCGATCCCGGCCGCCGTTCCGCCTGTGCCCAGCGGCACGACGATCGTGTCGGGCGGCGCGTCGAGCTGCGCGCCAAGCTCGAGCGCCGCCAGAAAGTGACCGAGCACCGCTCGTGGGTCGGCGCCGCCTCCGGGAATCCAATGCGGCGTTCCTCGTCCGAGATGATGCGCGGCCCGCCACGCGCGCATCACCGCCCACGGCAGCGTGACCATGCTCGACGCGTGCACCACCAGGTCGGCGGCGGTCGCAGTCGCGGTCATGATACGGCGGCTCGCGTCCGTCTCGGGCTGTGGAAAGAGCGCGACGGCGGTGCGAAGACCTTGGGCCCGGGCGTGTCGCGCGGTCGCCAGGCAGTGACTCGAACCCGTGGCACCGATGGTCACGAAAACGGATCGCGGTGAAGCGCCCGCGAGCAAAAACTCGAGACCGCGCACCTTATTCCCGCCGGTCCGGTCTTCGCGTTTCAGCCAGACCGCTTGCAGTCCCAGCGCACGCGCGAGCGCCGGATGCGCCTCGAGCGGAGCAGGCCAGGCCCCGAGACTGCACGGTGCGAAGGCGGCGCGTATCTTTGTGGCCAACACTGCGGAGCGATCCATGCAAGTGACCACCGATTACATACGTCATGCGGCGCGAGCCGCCCGCAAATGCGCCGGCGATCCGCTGGGCGGAGCCCCTCAGGCTCCCGATCCGGAATTCTACAAGACGTTAGCCAAGGCGCTGGAGCAAATCGCCGCCGGGATGGAGGCGCTAGGGAAGCAGGAGTGACCCCCCACCGCTACGTCGATACCCCCAAGGACCTGGCGGCGTTTATCTCCGCCGTCCGAGGTGAGTCGCGGGTCGGCGTCGACACCGAAGCGGCGAGCTTCCACCGTTTCCGCGATCGCATCTACCTGCTGCAGGTCTCCAGCCCAACACAGACTGCCCTCATCGATCCCGTCGCCATCGCCGCTGCCGACCTCGGCCCGGTTGGGGCGTTGCTGGGCGATCCACAGCTCGAGAAGGTATTCCACGACGCCGACTACGACCTCCGCGTGCTCGACCGCGACTACGCCTTTCACGCCGTTCGCCTGTTCGACACGCGCGTTGCGGCCCAGCTCGCCGGCGAACCGGCCATTGGGCTGGCGGCGCTGCTCGAGAAGTACGTCGGGGTGAAGCTCGACAAGGAGCATCAAAAGGCGGACTGGTCGCTCAGGCCGCTGACGCCGCCGATGCTGGCGTACGCCGCCGCCGATACGCACTACCTGCTCCCGCTGCGCGATGCCCTGGAGCAGCGCCTCCAGGAGTTGGGACGCCTCGGCTGGGCTCGGGAGGAGTTCAAGCAGCTCGAGGCGCTGCGCTGGACCGGCCCAGCGAGCGCCGGGAAAGAAGACAGCTACTTGAGGCTAAAAGGCGCGAAAGGACTGGGCCCCCGCAGTCTGGCGGCGCTACAACTGTTACATCGCTGGCGGGATAGTGTCGCTGAGCGAGAAGACAAGGCACCGTTCCGAATCATCGGTAACGACTCCCTGATCGCGGCCAGTCGCGCGCTGCCGGCGACGCGTGCCGACCTCTCGCAGATCCGGGAGCTGCCCAGCTCGCTGGCGAGACGTCACGGCGACGCCTTGCTCGATGCTGTGGCTCGCGCGAAAGCTCTCAGCGAGAGCGAGCTGCCCCGCCTGGAGCGCCACCCACGCCCGCAAAAGGATGCCGGCTTCGATGCGCGCCTGGAGAAAGTCAAAGCCGTTCGCAACCGAGTGGCGGCGGAATTGGGACTGGAGCCGGGCGTGTTGTGCGGCAGGACGACGCTGGAGGCGGTCGTGCGGGCCCGGCCGACGGATCGCGCGACGCTCGAGCAGGTCGGCGAGGTGCGGCGCTGGCAGATCGACGTGCTGGGGGACGCGTTGCTGGAAGCGCTGCGCTAGAACCCCATCATCGCGCGGATCTTCGGGTCGATCCGCTCGGGGGTCCAATACGGCTCCCACACGATATCGATATCGACGTCCTTCACGCCCTCGATGGCGCGGACGACTTTGTAGATGTCGTTTGTGATCATCGGCCCCGCCGGACAGCCGGGCGAGGTCAATGTCATGTTGATGCGCACCAGACCGTCCTCGACTTCGACGTCGTAGACCAGGCCGAGGTCGACGATGTTCATGTCGAGCTCGGGATCCTTTACCTGGCGTAAAGCCTGGCGAACCGTTTCAGCGCTGAGCACTGCAGTCGTCACAGACGTTTCTCCTCCTGCCGAACCTAGCGACCTGGAATACCGCGCACCAGACAGCGCCGCCGTACCGCCATCCCCGCGTAGATCCGACGGGCGACTGGCAGCACACCGGGAATCCGGAACAGGGACGCGAGCCAGTGCTTTCCGGGAAAGAGCCGGAGCAGCTCGGGGACGGCATCCGCCCCCGCATACACACGGCCGTCCGGTAGAACGAGGTGCATCGCTGCCGCGAGGGCCGGCAGTGTGATCCCGAACCGCGCGGCGACTGCGTCCTGGAACGGTACAAAGCGGAGGACATGTTCCCGGTCCCAGCGCCGCACCAGCGCCACCGCCTGCTGACAAATGCCGCACTCGCCGTCGTAAATCAGCGTCGGCTCCGCGCGCGGGGGGGGGGGATCAGCGGCCAAGGACATCGCTGGCGCGCGCTGCGGCGTCGGCCACGCGCCCGCGAACCTCCTTCAGCTTCGTGAACGAGCCGCGCACTCTGGGATCGTAGGCGCGATTGGTGAGCAACAACACAAACAGGTCGCGGTCGGGATCGATCCACAGCGACGTGCCGGTCCAACCGGTATGTCCATAGCTGTGCGGACCGAACAGCGTGCCGGCACTCGACGTCTCCTCGCCGGTTGGCAGTGCCTCCCATCCCAATGTGCGGGCGCTGACCCCGCGGCGCGCCGGCACGGCAATCTGGGTGAATTGGTGGACCGTTTCCTTTTTTAGAATCCGCGGACGATCCGGCAGCACGCCCTCGTTCAACATGAATTGCCCGTAGCGAGCGAGTGCGCTCGCGGTAGCGAAGAGGCCGGCGTGCCCCGCCACGCCGCCAAGCTTGGCGGCGTTCGGGTCGTTCACCACGCCCGCGACCGGATGTCCGTGCCACAATCCGGTCGGTGCAATGCGGCGCTCGAGCCGCCGGGGCGGACGGAAGATCATTTGCTGGTCGAGTCCCAGCGGCCCGAACACCTCACGCGTCACGAACACGTCAAGTGGCGAGCCGCTCACGCGTCGCACGATCTCGCCGAGCAGAATCGCGTTCAGATCGGAGTACACCATGCGCGATCCCGGCGGCGTGATCGGGACCGTGGTCAGGACCATGAGCAATGCGGCGGCGCTGTCGGGCGCGTCGCGCAGTGGCAGCGTGCCACGCAGGCCGGACGTGTGCGTCAGCAGATGGCGCACCGTGATGTCCGCGGTCCCGGGACTGTTGAACTCCGGGACGTAGCGGACGACGGGCGTATTCAGACCGACTTGCCCGCGCTCGACGAGGAGCATCAGGGACGGCGTGGTGGCCACGACTTTGGTGAGTGAGGCGAGATCCCAGAAGGTGCTGTCGACGCTCACCGCCGCGCTCGATGCCGCCCAGGTGAGCCGGCCGTAGCCCTTTGCGAACAGAATCCTGTCGTGCCGGCCGACGACCAATGCGGCGCCGGGGTAGACGCCCTGTCGGATACCTTCCAGGACCGCACTGTCGAAGACAGCTGGGTTAACCCCCGAGCGCTGCCCCGGGGTAACCGTGCCTTGCATCAACACCAAAACCAGAGCTACGACCAAATGCCTGGAATCCGCCGGCTACAGGAGGGACAGCGCCCGTCGGCTCCGACGCGCTGCTGCTTGATGACGTAGCCGTAGCGTTCGATCAGCAAGTCCCCGCAATCGGGGCAATAGGTGTGCTCCCAGCGGCCGACCCGCCCCGGAAGGTTCCCCGCGTACACGAACCGCAGCCCCGCCCGCGTACCGATCTCGCAGGCGCGCAGCAAGGTCGCGGCAGGCGTGTTGTCGGGGTCGGTCATCTTGTAATCCTTGTGGAACGCGGTGACATGCCACGGGATCTCGGACGACACCGACGTGATCAGCTCGGCCGCGCGGGTCAGCTGGGCTTCGTCGTCGTTGAAGCCCGGCACGATCAACGTCACGATCTCCAGCCAGAAGCCCCGTTCGTGGACCATGCGGATGGCGTCGACGACGTGCTGCAGCACACCGCCCAGCTCGCGATATCGCTTATCGTCCATCGCCTTGAGGTCGATCTTGTAGCAATCGGTCCACGGCCGGATGTAGTCGAGCACTTCGGGCGTGGCGTTGCCGTTCGAGATGAACGCGGTCTTCAGACCGGCGGGCCGCGCGACCTTGAACACATCGACCGCCCATTCGGCGGTGATCAGCGGCTCGTTGTACGACGAGCCCACCATGCGCGCGCCCTGCCGCCGGGCGAGGGCGACGAGCTCGTCGGGCGTCACGTCGCTAGGCATCACGCCCGCCGCGTCGTCCCGCAGCGCCTGCGAGGTGAGCCAGTTCTGGCAATAGCCGCAATGAAAGTCGCAGCCGAGCATCCCGAACGTCAGCGTGTCGCTCCCGGGAAGGCAGTGGAAGAACGGCTTCTTTTCGGTGGGATCGCACTGCAGCGCGGCGACGTAGCCCGCCGGCGTGAAGAGTGTCCCTTCCTTATTGAATCGGACCTTGCAGATGCCGCGCCGCCCGGGCTTCACGAGGCAGCGGTGGCCGCAGGCAAAGCAGCGGATCGCTCCCCCATCCAGCTTTTCGATCAGCTCCCCCCCCGCTTCCCGGACACGCGTATCGAGCGTCTGCGCCAGCGATGGAGGAGGTGCGACGTGCTGCAGGAACGAGGTGATGTTGCGAGGGCTCAGCGCAGATTCCCCGGCGTCAGCTGATACAGCAGCAGTACCGTCCGCGCGTCGCGGTCCGACAGATCGCGCACCTTCGCGGTCGGGAACATGATGTCGGTCGAGTCCTTCGAGTGATCGAGGCCCAGCAGGTGCCCCACCTCGTGCGTCGCGACCACGCGGATGTCAGCGGCGTCCATCGGCCGACCCTTGGGATCGAACGTGGCGAGTGTGATCGTCGCGCCCTGAATGTGCCCGTTCTCATCCCAGGTGACGTCGGTTTGCCCGGTGCGCTCGATCTCGAACTGAATGCGCCACTTCACCGTCACTTCCGCGTTCGTCGAGTCGCCATCGAAGTCGAACCGGACCGGGACGCCGGCGTTGGTCCACTGGCCGAACGCCGCGCGGATCGCATCGAGAAAGGCCGGCTGGAAGTTCGCGGCATGCGTCGGCGCGAACCACACGTGAATCGGGGCGGTCGTGCGATTCTCCCAGCGCCGCAGCGTGGAGTCCCCGCCCGTCTCGAGCATTTCGCCCAGATACGTGCTCGAGCCACTCGACCGGATGCGGCGCCGTGTCTCCGAGCGCGCCAGCAGCTCGATGTAGGACGGCTCGCGGCCGTTCGGACCGGCGGGGACGCCGGTCCCCTGGGAAGACGTCGTCGGCGGCGGGGTCGGTGGCGGCAGCTGGGACGAGGGCGCCGGCTGTGGCTCGACGATTCGCAGGGGCGCGTCGGCATCGGGGTCCGGATTCGCGCGGCGGGGCGTGGGTCGGAACGCGTCCCAGAAAATGAGCAGGACGATGAGTACTACGGCGGCGGTGATTAACCCGGTGAGCCGGCGTTCCACCATGCGCGCAATATGCGAAGATCACGGGCCGCGCCGCTAGCTTTGCACTTCGCACGTCCCTATGATTGTGGCCCGCATGTGCTTGGATCGTAGGTGATCGCGTTACCCGCCAGGCAGCTCGTCCGCTGGCGCGGCTGGGTCATCGGCGCGTGGGCGGTGCTCGCGCTGCTGTTCGTCCCCAAAGCCGCCCACGTGCAGCGCGTCCTGGCCGTTCGCGGCATGAACGTCGAGCAAACGGAATCCGCTCGCGCGGCGCAACTCATCCGCGAATCGTTTCCCAACCCAATAGCGGAATACGTGGCGATCGTCGTGCACGGCCCCGTACGCTACACGAACCCGCGATTCGAAACCGTCATCGATTCCGTCTCGGCGGCACTCGCTCGCCAGTCATATATCAGTCAGGTCATCTCGGTCCGCAGCATCGGCGAATCGACGTTCGTCAGCCCCGACCGGCGCACCACGTTTCTCATCGCGGCCCTGACACCGGCCAGCACGAGCGACGTCAGCCGGACCGTCGTCCCGGATCTGCGCGAGACGGTGCGCAGCACGCTGGCGCGACTGCCGAACGCGGACGGGTTCGACGTCAAGGTCACGGGGAATCCGGCGCTCGATTACGACGTCCGCACGATCAGCGCGGAGGACACCCGCCGCGGCGAGGAGCGCGCGCTGCCGCTGACGCTGGCCGTGCTGGTGCTCGCCTTCGGCGCGCTGGTCGCCGCGACGCTCCCGATCATCGTCGGCGTGCTCGCGATCACGATCGCGCTCGGCATCGTCGCCATCGCGGCGCAGTTCCAGACGATGTCCGTCTTCGTGCTCAACATCACCACGATGGTGGGCCTGGGTGTCGGCATCGACTACTCGCTGCTCATCGTCACGCGCTTCCGGGAAGAGCTGAACCGCGGCCTGTCACCCGCCGACGCCGCGGTGCGCACCATTCAGACCGCGGGCTCGGCCGTGGTGACGTCGGGGCTGACGGTCGTGGTCGGCTTCGCGGCGCTGATCCTCACGCCGCTTACCGAGACGCGTTCGGTCGGCGTCGGCGGGCTGATCGTCGTCGCCGTGGCGGTGCTGCTCGCGACGACGTTCCTGCCCGCGGCCCTCGCGATCCTGGGTCGTGATATCGACCGGCCCAAATGGCTGGCGCGCATGCTCGCCTGGATTCACACGCCGCAGGGCTGGGAGCGCTGGGCGCGCTCGCTCGGGCACCATCCCTGGCGCGCGATTCTCGGCGGCGGGCTCGTGGCGGCCCTCCTGACCCTTCCACTCACGCAAATCAAGATCGGCCTTCCCGCGCGCAACTGGTTTCCACCGGATGCCGAATCGGGACAGGGACTCGCGGCGCTGCGTGAGATCGGGGCGAGCGGCGTGATCCAGCCGCTGCGCGTCGTCGTCCACCTGTCCGCCGGCGAGTCCGCGTTGTCCGGTCGCCGGCTCCCGGGACTCAAGGCGTTGAGTGACTCGATCGCCAAGGACCCGCGCGTGCGCGAGGTGCGCGGAGTCGCGACGCTCCGGCCCGGAATGTCCACACTACAGCTGGCGATGTTCTACGGCGAGGCGGAAGCGGTGCGGGAGCGCTATCCCGAGTTCTTCAATGCCTACTTGAGCGCCGACCTGCGCACGACACTCTTGGACGTGATCGCTGCGGACTCCGTGTCGCTGACCGGGATGATGGATTTGGCGCGCCACGTGCGCCAGACGATCACCCGCAGCACCCGCCTGCGCGACGCAGAGGTGGTGGTCGGGGGCTTTGCAGCGTCGAGCCTCGACCTGCAGGAGAATCTACTGGCCCGCTTCCCCGGCATCGTCGCGATGATCCTCGGCGTCACCGCGATCATGCTGTTTATCGCCTTCCGCTCGGTGCTCGTACCGCTCAAAGCAGTCGTGCTCAATTGCGTTTCGGTCAGCGCCGCGTTCGGGATCACCGTCCTGGTTTTCCAGCACGGCTATGGCGCCAGCCTCTTTGGTCTCGAGGGACCGACGGAAGCGATTTTTGTCGTCGTGCCGGTCCTCGTGTTCGCGACGGTCTTCGGGCTGTCGATGGACTATGAAGTCTTTCTGCTGACGCGCGTGAAGGAAGTGTTCGACAAGACCGGGCGGAACGATCACGCGACGATGGAAGGCCTCTCGACGACTGCGTCCACGATCACCTTCGCCGCCCTGATCATGATCATCGTGTTCGGCAGCTTTGCGTTCACGCGCGTGCTCGCGGTGCAGTTCATCGGATTCGGGCTCGCGCTCGCCGTGCTGCTCGATGCCACGTTGATCCGGATGGTGCTCGTGCCCGCCATCATGCACATCGCGGGACGGTGGAATTGGTGGCCGGGCGTCCGAGCGCCCCGGCGCGATGTCGAAGAGATTACGTAGGATCCAGCAGGCGCAGCTTTTCCCCCCACACATCCCAATGCCAGGCCTCCACGCGGATCCCGGTGTCCGGGTCCTTGAGCGCCTTGTATTGGAGCCAGCGGACGTGAAAGCCCAGTGTTCGGCCCAACTCGAGGAGCCGTTCCTTGTCGGAGCTCACCAGGTGGACCATCGGCTCATCGTGGATCTTGTGGCGATGAAGCCAAACGCCGCCGGTGAGGGCGAAGCGCATCCCCTCACGGCGGCGTTGGAATTCCCGATACGGCGGCTCTACGTGCAGGTAATCCGGCCCTCGGCTGTCGCCGGTGCGAGCGGCGACGCATTCCCCTGGTACAGCACGCACATCCTCGTCGTCTGGGCGTGAATCGCCTCGGCGGACCAGCCGCCGGGCGTGGCTTCCAGCACGTTCAACGTCACACCGGTCGATGACCGGAAATTGTTGAGCGACACCAGATTGGTGGTGTAGTAGGTGCTGTCATAGAAGAAGGCTTCCTCCGCCGTCGCGAGATTCTTGAGGTCGGACTTCATCTGCGCGACGTACGCCTTCTGCTTCGTGTTGGAGAGCTTCGGGATCGCGATGACCGCGAGCAACCCGATGATCACCACCACGATCAACAGCTCGATCAGGGTGAAACCACGTGCGTTCACTGCTTTACCCTCCGGGCGCGAAAGGGCGTCGACCCGAAAAGCCCGAATCGACGCCCCTATTGTGGGCACCGCCCCCCATTCCTGCAAGAGGCGTGCTTAACCCTTCGCGTCGATCCAATTCTTTCCAGCACCGATAGTTACGACGAGAGGGACCCGTAAATTGGCTACCCCCTCCATCTCGCGTTTTACAAGGTCTCCGGCAACTGACCGCTCCTGCTCAGGGATCTCAAACACCAGCTCATCATGTACTTGGAGGACCATTTTGGTTCGCAGGTTCGCCTCCATGAGGGCGGCATGGATCCGGATCATCGCGATTTTGATGAGATCGGCCGCCGAACCCTGGAGCGGGGAGTTGGTCGCGGTACGCTCGCCAAAGGAGCGGATGCTGAAGTTTCTGTCCCGCAGCTCCGGGATGTAACGCCGCCGCCCGAATAGCGTCTCGACGAACCCCCGCTGGCGTGCTTCATCGACGGTCTTGTCGAGCCAGGCACGCACGCCGGCGAAGCGCTCGAAGTAGTGTTTGATGAACGCCTTCGCCTCTTCGAGCGTGATCCCGAGCTGCCGCGACAACGCCAGCGCGCCCTGACCGTAGATCGTCGCGAAGTTGATGGTCTTGGCGCGCGCGCGCATCTCACCTGTGACGTTCGCCTCCGGGACGCCGAAGATCACCGCTGCGGTCTGCCGATGGATATCGCCGCCGCGCTGAAATGCCGCGACGAACGCCGGATCGTCCGAGAAATGCGCGAGCAGCCGCAGCTCGACCTGGGAGTAGTCGGCGATCAGGAGCAAATGGCCGGGCGGCGCCACGAATGCGCGCCGGATCTCCCCACCCCGGCGCGTGCGCACGGGAATGTTCTGGAGATTGGGATCGGACGACGAGAGACGTCCGGTGGCCGCGCCGGTCTGGTTGAAGCTCGTGTGGACTCGGCCGGTGTCCGCCCGAATGTATCCGGGGAGCGCGTCGATGTACGTGGACTTCAACTTCGTCAGCTCGCGGTACTCGATCAGCAGGCGCGGCACCTCGTGGCCCATCGTCGCCAGCTGCTCGAGCACCTCCACATCCGTCGACGCACCCGTCTTGGTTCGCTTCTGCACGGGGAGCTTCAAGCGTTCGAACAGGACGGTCCGAAGCTGCGGCGTCGAGTTGATGTTGAACTCGCCGCCGGCGGCGCGATAAATGTCGAGCTCGAGCCCGGTCAGCTCCTTGTTGAAGCTGCGCGACATCTCGCCGAGCAACACGCGATCGACGAGGATCCCGGTTGCTTCCATATCGACCAGCACGGGAACGAGCGGAATCTCGATCTCATCGAGCAGCCGGACGAGGTGGTGTGCTTCGATATCGGCGCGAAACGCCTCCTCGAGCCGCAGGACCATTTCCGCCTGGGCGGCAGAGACGCGCGCCGCCTCCGCGGGCGGGACCTGGGCGAACGTGCGTTCCGTCCCCCCGCCCTTCCCTTTTCCCAACAGCTGCGCTGTGGTGGGCAGCTCGACGGAGAGATGCTCGCGGGCCAGATCGTTGATGGCGTGCGAGCGACTCCCCGGGTCGAGGACGAAACTCGCCAACATCGAGTCGTAGGCGACGCCGGCGAACGGCACCCGGGCGCGCGCAAACGCAACCCACGCGGCCTTGATGTCGTGCCCCGCCTTGCGCACCGTCGGATCGGCAAGGAGGGCGCGCAGCGGCGCAAGCGCCTCACTCGCGAGGGGTGGCAGGTTGCGCGGTGGGGTGGCGTCGAACTCTCCTTCGCGCGGCTCGTGACCAAAGGGGAGATACCACGACCGGCCGGGCGCCACCGCGAAGGAGAGGCCCGCGAGTCGCGGCTCGGTCTCGAGCGCGACGAGTCGCGCCCCGCGCAGCTCGTGGATCATTGCCGGGAGGTCGGTGGGATCGTCGACGATGCGCGGATCGGCGAGCTGCGGTGCACGCGGGCCGGCCGGGGATGGGGCCGCTGGCGCTGCGCTCCCCCCCGGTTCGACGGTCTGGACGAGCTCGACCGAAGTCAGATCGCCGAGCTTGGGGATCAGCGTACGGAATTCGAGCTCCGTGAACAGCGTCGCCAGAGTATCGGTGTCGGGCGCGCGGACGCGTAGCTGATCGAGATCGAGCTCGACCGGCACGTCGCGTCGCAGCGTCACGAGCTGGCGGGACAGCCGCGCGTTGTCCGCCTGCTGCAGCAACGCCTCGCGCGGGCGCTTGCCCGGGATGTCCGCCGCGCGGGCGAGAATCGCGTCGAGATCTCCGTAGGTCTCGAGGAGCTGGATCGCGGTCTTGTCGCCGATGCCCTTCACGCCGGGAATGTTGTCGGAGGTGTCGCCGACGAGCGCGAGATAGTCCACGACCCGTTGGGGCGGCACGCCGAGCCGCTCGCTCGCGTTGGACTGATCCACCCATTGCTCCTCCACGGCCGCCTGCCCGCCGCGCCCCGGGTTGAGAAGCGCGATTCCCTCGCCGATCAGTTGATAGAAATCCTTGTCGCCGGAGACGATGACCGCCTGCAAGCCGTCGCGCGCCGCCCGCTCGGCGAGGGTCGCGACAACGTCGTCGGCCTCGTAGCCGTTGATCGCGATGACGGGGATATGAAACGCGTCGAGGATCTGGCAGACGCGCTCGAGCGAGCGGTCGAAGTCCTGTTGCAGCTCCTCGCCCAACTTCTGGCGCGTCGCCTTGTATTCCGGGTACTGCTCCTGGCGGAATGAGACGCCGCGGTCGTGTACCCAACCGATGTACTCGGGATGGTAGTTCTCGTAGAGGCGCAGCAGGAAGTTCGTGATGCCCCACACGGCCGACGTATTCTCGCCACTTTTGGTGGTGAGCGGCCGCGCGATCATGGCGAAGAACGCGCGGTAGATGAGCGCGTAGCCGTCCACGAGGAAGACGCACTTCTTCCCAGCTGCGGTAGCGGGGATGGGTGGTGCAGGGCGCGGCGGCATGGCGGGAAAACTAAACCCCGCCCAAAGAATCGGGCGGGGCGGAACGGTCGGGTGAAGGGCGCGCTTTAGACGCGCACGACGTTCGTGGCGTGGAGCCCCTTATCCCCCTGCTTCACTTCGAACTCCACCACCTGACCCTCGGCGAGCGTCTTGAAGCCGTCCATCTGAATCGACGAGAAATGCACGAACACGTCTTCGCCGCCTTCCTGCTCAATGAAGCCGTATCCCTTGGCATCATTGAACCACTTCACCTTTCCCTTGATCACGATCCGCCTCCTGCAGAGTCTTGTGCCCTGCCCAACGTGGACGCGCTACAAAAGACCGGGGGTCCGCAAGGCTGTCAAGCGGGTTTTCTACGGTCCGTACAACGCGCGATACAACTCGCGATTTCGCAAGAGGCTGCGCACATAGCCGCGGGTTTCCGGATAGGGAATCAGCTCGACGAACCGATCGGGATCCCCCGCGCCCGCGCGCTCGAGCCAGCGACGCACCGGCGTTGGTCCGGCATTGTATGCGGCGATCGCGGCGTCCACCCGGCCGAATCGCCTGAGCAGCTCCGCCAGATGCGCAGCACCGAGGTGCAGGTTGAGATCGGGGACGGTAATCCACTCCGGATAGAACGCGACGTCCAATCCGCGCGCCATCAGCGACGCCGTGCTCGGCAGCAGCTGCGCGAGCCCGCGCGCGCCCGCGGGCGACAGCGCCTCGACGTCGAACACGCTCTCCTGACGGACGAGCGCCGCGAGCAGCAGCGCGTCGACGCCGAATTCCTGCGCCTCCGCTTCGACCGCCGCGCGGTTGGGCCACGGGAAAATCGCGCGCAGGACTCGTGTCTCGCCCGGCGCGAGGAGCGCGGCCTGCCAACCAAGCCGGACGGCGGCCGAGCCGTAGCCGCGGATCCCCAGTCCCTCGCTCCACGCGAGCAGTGGTTCGAGATCGGCTGGCGGGTGCGCCAGTACGACGCGGACTTCAGCCTGCGCTTCGCTATCGAGTCCGGCGAGGAGCAGCGTGTCGATGCGCGCAAGACCGGCTGCGACCTGGGGAGGCGGCGGCGTGAGCGGCCCGAGCGGTGCGGCAAAGGCGAGTGGCGGAAGACCGGTTTCGCGCCGGGCGCGCATGCCGTAGTAGCCGAGCGAGTCCTCGCGCGCCAGGGTCAGCCAGATGCTGCGCGCCTGCCCCGAGTCAGCGCGCGCCTCGGCCATCTTGCCGAGCCAGAATCGCGCGGCGGTGCGCTGCGGGCCCGCCGCATCAATCTCCGATTGGTAGAGGGACGCGGCGCTGTCGGGGTAGCCGGTGCCTTCGGCACGCGCGGCGAGCCGGAAGCGCGCGAGCGAGGCGCGCGCATCAGCGGGATACCGTTTGATCAACTCCCCATACCAATGGCCGGCCTGCACCCAGTCGTCTCGCCCATCCTGCATGTCGCCCAGGATGTACAGGGCTCCGGGGGCCGCGCTGTCGCTCGGGTAGCGCTCCGCGAAACCGGAGAGCGCCGCGAGCGCCGTCGAATCACCGAGTCGTACCAGCACGCGGGCGCGACGGTAGATCGCCAGCGGCCGGGCCGCCGAGTCGCGCGCCGCGGCGGCATAAGCACGCACCGCTTCCCGCAGCCGCCCCGACGAAACCAGCAGCTCACCGTAGAGCAGCAGTGTGGCCGCACTCGAATCGCGGCCGCGCAACGCGTGCTCGACATGGATCTGCGCATCGCGCAGCGATGTGCGCCGATTCAGCGCGCGCGCCATGGCGACATGCTCGTCGGCGGCGTGCGGTGGCAACGGGCCGAGCGCCAGACTCACGGCGGCAGCGGCGTCGTCGCTGAGAGGATCTCGCGCCAACAAGCCGTAGAGGAGCCTGCGGGCGCGCGCCGAATCGCCCGTTGCGAGAGCGAGCCGCGCGGCGTCGAGGCTTCCCCCCTTCCCTGCTGTCGCAAACGCCTCGAGCGCGCGCGTCGTATCGCCCGCAAGCAGCAGCGAGCGGGCCCGCGCCACCGGCACGTCGCGCGCGGCGGGTGCCGGTATGTCGGCGAGGAGCTGGCTGGCGGCTGCCGTATCGCGGGTGACGCGCGCCTGGCGCACGCGCAACCACGTGTCGATGCTGGCCAGTTTTCCGCCCGCGCGGGCGGCGGCGAGGGCGGCAGCCGCGCTATCGGGCTGCCCGGCGGCATCGAACGCGACGCCCGCGCGGACGGCCAACAACGGCACCCGCGCGGCGAGCGCGCGGGCGCGCGCCATCTGAAAATGCGCCGCCGCCTCAGCGAACCGGCCGACCCCGAACTCCGCCTGCCCCAGAACGGCCAACGCCTCACCGTCGAGGTAATCGAGCAGCCACGGTTGGGTTGCAAGCAAGGTGCGCGCGTACTCGTAGCGTCTGGCATGGACTTCCGCCTTGGCGCCTTCGACGATCAGAAATGCGTTGGGATTCGGGTCGCGCCGTGCGGCGGCGAGCAGTGTCTCGGCGGCATGCCAGGGACGACCCGACAGGCGCAGCGAATCCGCGCGGAAGGTGGCGGTGTGATCGGTGGGGACGGCGGTCTGGGCGCGGCTCGATGACGCCAGCAACAAATCCCCAGCGAGCGCCGCCATCCAGATGGCGCTGTAGTGTCTCACCGTCTGGCTTGCCTCACCCGCATCACCACGCGCTGATACTCCGCGCGCGACTGCGGCGTCAGGCGATAGCGGCTGAACCCGGTCTGATCCTGAAAGTACAGGACGAGCCGTTCCGACGAGTAGGTCCAGCGCAACACCCGCACGCCGTTGCGGTCGATGCCGTTCGACAGATCGAGCATCTCATCGGGCTCGCCCAGCGAGACGAACACCTCCCCGCGCTCCGTCAGCCATCCGGGTCCGCCTTCGTCCTGGAATCGGATATTGGCCTGCTGTACCCGCCGGAAATAGTCGTCGATGGCCTCATTTTCGGGAGTCAGGGGCACGGGATCGGTGGCTTTCCAGAACTCGCGCCAGACGTCAGGGCGACGTTCCGCCGACGCACGCCGCAGCGAGTCCACCCATTCCTGGCGCGGGAAGTAACGGAGCAGGCTCATCATCTCATCGAAATTCGTGATCACCCACTGATTCGAAAAGCTGACCAGGAAGCGAGTGCGGGTCGTATCCCCGCCCGAGGACGGCAGGGTCTGCAGCTCGGCCTGGCCCACCGGCAGCTTCGAGGGCACGACGACAATCGTCGCCGATGACACATCGGAACCGCCGGTCAGCGGCACGGAGTCGCGCCACAGCTCGTGATCGGCGCCGTCGACGACGCGCGCCACAATCGGTCCCCCGCCGGGTGGCGTCCCGTAGCGCTCGACATAAAAGCGCATCGAATCCGGGCCGTACGGCAGGGTCGCGCGTGGGTTGGCGACCAGCTTCGGAATGGCGCTGCGCTCGGGCCGGCCCTCGGCCGTATAGACCGCGATCGGTTTCGTCATCGCCGGCGCGGCGAAGCGGGGTGCGGTGTCGGCCCGCTCGGCACGCGCGAAGGCGGGTCCGTTGCGATCGCGCACCATCACCATGACGTAGTAGGTGCCCGGCGGCAGCATGACGAACTGCTGGTAGATGACGCTCTCGTCGGTACGCAGCGTCTCCTGGAAGTTGCGCACCCGCACCTGCTCGTCGCTCCCGATCTGCCGCACCGCCGCGAGACTGGTGCTATCCTTGCGGAAGGATGCCTCGACGTGATACTCGGCGACGAACTCCGCACCGCGGCGTTGGAACGTGAGCGTCTGATTCGTGAGCGAAACCGAGAACAGGGCCAGGGTCGAGTCGGGCGTGGGTCCGGCGAGATAGCGCACGGACGCAACGAACGGCAACGCGCCGCCGCCGACGAGCGCGCCCATCGACCGGTAGACCGATGAGGCGTCGAACAGGTGCGGGGACGCGTTGCCTCGGCGGGGCGCGGTCGCAGGACTCCCCGCGCGCTGCAACGAACTGCAGCCCGCGGCGAGAACGGCCGTCAGCACGAGTGGAACGCGTCGCATCACTTGCCGAGCCTCAAATCGGGACGTTAGTTTCGCGCACAAACCTCATGGCTCTCGAAAACCTTGCCGGCAGGTCGATTGCCGGCTACCGCCTCCTCGAGCGCGTCGGCGAAGGAGGGACGGCGGAGGTGTATCGCGCCGAGCATCCCGAGCGCGGCGCCTGTGCGTTCAAGGTATTGCGGGAGCGTCTCAGGGGCGACCCCATCGTCGTCAAACGCTTCCTGCGGGAAGCGGGATATGGATCCCGCGTCGTGCATCCGGGTGTGGTCCGCACCTACGACTTCGGCGAATCGGACGGCCTCCACTACCTCGCGCTCGAGTGGGCCACCGGAGAGCCGCTCGCCGACTTCCTCCACCGGGAGAGCCCGCTCGCTCCTGCGGACGCCGTCCCCCTGGTGCGTCAGCTCGCCGACGCGCTGTCGGCCGCGCACGCGGCCGGCATCATCCATCGCGACCTGAAACCCGAGAACATCATGTACGACCCGCGCGCGCGCACCGTGAAGCTGCTCGATTTCGGAATTGCGCGGGACGCCGAGCAGCCGCTGGAAGAGCGGCTGACCAAGACCGGTTTTTTCGTCGGGACATTGCAGTACGTCGCGCCGGAAGCGTTGTCGGGTGAGCTCGTAGACGGCCGCGCCGACATCTACAGCCTCGCCAAGATCACGTACTACATGCTGACGGGACGACATCCGCACGATGGGCGCAGCCCGCGCGAGCTGTTTCAACAGCTCTTGAACGGCAAAGCGACGCCGCTGTCGGAGGCGAGCGACCGCAAGTTCTCGCCCGCGCTCGAGACGGCCGTCATGAAAGGTCTGGCGCGGCACCCGGGCGATCGCCAGCCAACGGTGAGCGCATTTGCCGACGACTTGGAGGCGGCAGTCGCGAAGAGCAAGGATGGGTCGAAGTCCGGCGGGCTGCTCGGGGCGCTCAAGAACATTGTCGGCAAGCGGCGCAGTGAATAGTAGTAGCGACTACTACTACCTTAGAAACACGCTCAAGGATCTCCTCCTGGCGCGCTCCGTAAAGCGCGGCGATTTCGTGCTCTCGTCGGGTCGCCGGTCCTCCTTCTATGTCGACGCTCGCCTCACCACGATGTCCGGCGACGGTCTCGCCGTGATTGGCGGGCTCGGGCTCGACCGCATGGCCGTGCGAGGTTGGAGTCCCCGTGCCGTCGGTGGCCTCACCCTCGGCGCCGATCCCATCGCCTACGCGCTCGCGCTGACAGCACGGCGGCGAGGACAGGTCCTGGACGCGTTTACCGTTCGCAAGCAACCGAAGGACCACGGGACCGGTCAGCGCATCGAAGGCTGCTTCTCGTCGGGCTTCCCGGTCGTCATCGTCGAGGATGTCCTCACCACGGGCCAATCGGCGCGCGAGGCGATCAGCGCCGTGAAGAGCGAAGGCGGGCACGTGCTGGGCGTGTTGGCGGTGATGGATCGCGAGGAGGGTGGTCGCGAGGCGATCGAGCGCGACGGATATCTCGTCGAAACGTTTCTGACCGCGTCGGACCTAGGCCTGGGACTCCCCCAATGACGGAACCTGCCCGCCGCCTGTCCTTCGCGGCCCGCGCGCGCGGGTGGCACGACGACGCCACCGCGCTCGAGCAACGGTTCAAGGATCTCGAGACGTTCGAGCGCAGTCACCGCCGCCGCTGGGCGATCGCGGCGGCGCTGTTCGTCCTCGGCGTGCTCGGCAGGCTGGGCGGCATCAGCAGCACGTCGTTCGGCACGATCGTCCTGGTCGCCGGCGGCGCGGCCGTGATCAACGCCATCGTCGGGCTGATCAACGAGCGCGGCTGGTACCGCTGGTGGTTTATCTACCTGCTGCCGTTGCTCGACGTCCTGCTCGTCAACGTCCTCGTCGTCTGGTTCGGGCACGGCGGCGTGGTCGCCGCGCTCTTCATCGCGGTTCTGCCGTACGCGTTCGATCAAGGCCAAGCCGTCGGCGACTTCCTCGTGCTTGTCGCCTCGATCGCGTACCTGCTCGCGAGCTGGGCGCACGGCGAGCTGTATCCCGGCGGCTCCGGTCTCGACACGACCGCGTACCTCGAAACGGGCGTGTTCATCGTCGTCGCGATGGCGCTCAAGCGGATCCCCGCGACGCTCATCCAGCGTATTCGGCGCGCGCGCAGCGTGATGGGCGAAGCAGAGCAGGGGTTCCTCGCCGTTCGCGCCGCCGCCGCAGAGGCCGACGAGCTCGGGTTCCTCGAGAAGAGCTTCAACCGCATGCTCGAAGAGATCGGCACGACGATCTCGGCGGTGCAGCGGGAAGCCGACGAAGTCGCCGCATTCGCGGAGGAGCTGGCCGCCGCTGCGCAGGAGTTGCACGCCACCACGGAATCGCTGACGCAAACGTCGCAGCACCTGGCCGGCGACCTCGGCCATCAGCGTGGGTTGGCCGATGGCGCACGGGGCGAGAGCGCCAAAGCCGCCGATCAGGCGGAATCGCTGCGTGTGCGGGCGGAGCTGATGCAGGTCGATTCCTCGCGTCTCGTCAGCACGGCGGAGCGGGGACGTGAACGCGTCGCGCGCGCGAGCGCGACGCTGCGCGCGGTAGGAGAAGAAGTGCGGGCGACGGCATCGACGGTCGCGGGGTTGTCCGGGATGTCGGAGCGGATCGGGGTCTTCGCGCAGACGATCGCCCGGATCGCGCGCCAGACGCACCTGCTCGCCCTCAATGCGGCGATCGAAGCGGCGCGCGCCGAGGAGCACGGCGAAGGCTTTGCCGTCGTCGCCGACGAAGTACGCACGCTCGCCGCCGAGGCCGGGAAGTCGGCGCGCGAAGTCGCGGAGCTCGTGAGCGACCTGCGCACGGGGATCGAGGCAGCCGCGCGCGCGATGCAGTCGGGGGAGGCCAAGGTTCGCGACATCGGGGCGGTCGCGGCGGAAGCGGACGGCGCACTGCAGGAGCTGCATCAGGGCGTGCAATTGATGGGCGATCTGGTCAATGCGACGGCAGAGGTCTCACGCAGCCAGGCGCAGCGCCTTGCCGAGTTGGCACAATCGCTACAGCAAGTCGCCAGCATCTCGACAGCGTCGTCCGAAAGCGCCAACAGCACGGCCGCCGCTACCGAAGCGCAGATCACGTCTATGGGCGAATTGACCGCAACATCGCAGCAGCTCGCCCAGCTCGCCGAGCGACTGCGCGGCGGTATGGCCCGTTTCTCCGTGCTGCGCCGCGATCAAACCACGACCGAGCATCAGTCACCCCGCCCGGGAGACCACTACAGCGCTCGGGCCTTGGTCCCACGACCCCGCGTAAAAGGGGTGTAGCGCACGCAGGGCCTCCCGGTACGGGGTGATGAGCAGATCGAGGTAGCGCGCCAGCGCCACATCGAACGGAAAGCGCCGGCGAAACTCTCCGGCGGTGACGCCGAGAACCGCGCGCAGATGACGGCCAAAGCTCTGCGGTGACGAATAATCCATTCGGTACGCCACGTCCGAGACCGACAAGCCGGGGTTCTGAAAGAGGAAAGCGGCGTGCAGCAGCCGCATGCCCGCGAGATAGCTCTTGGGCGAGGGAATCCTGGCGCGATGGAAGCGTGACATCAACGTGCTGGGCCGCACGCGCAGATGGCGAGCCAACCCGCGCACGGTGCTGAGGGCAGGCGCGAGCCTCGCCACCGCCTCGAAAAACAGCCGCGTTTCCTCCGACGATTTGCCCAGCGCCGGGATGAGTCGAGCCAGGATGCGGGCGGCAACCGGCGAAGCCGGGTGTCCCACGAGATCGCGCAGCCGTCGCCAGCCATCGGGCTCGGTGCAATCCACGGCATTGCGCACACCAGTGGCGCCCAGGCGCAGCAGCGTCTCGGTCGCCTCACGGTCGTGCCGTGAGACGAGCGCGACAGCGGGAATTGCGGGAAACTCGCGTACAAAGCGCGCGACGCCGGGCAACGCCTCGCCGTGGCAGCGATGCACGGAAATGATCACGGCGTCTACGCGCCGGCGGCGCGCGACATACAGCGCCTCCCGCAGGGAGTCGGCGTGCAGGGTGTCGAAGCAGCCGTCACCCGCGGCGTCGATGCGCGGGCGCTCAGGCGGAGGGAGAACCGTGCACACAGTGACCATGCGCCACCATGGTACCGCGTACGTTTCAACTGCCGGTCATCGGCACTGCATTGCGCGGAACAGGACGTCAGGTGAATTTCCGGACGAAGCCTAGGCAAAAAAATGCTCAACCCAACCCGCTTCGCTCTCCCTGGTCTCTGCGCGCTCGCACTCGGCTGCGACGCGTTCCCCAAGTTTCAGATGCAGCTCCAGGCGGAGATCCAGCGGGAATTTCACATCACCAACGCCATGGTCATGGTCGTCGATACGACGTACATGCTGGTGGCGATCTTTGATGACGCGCACGCCGCATACGAGCTGAAGGAGCTCGCGGCGTTCCAGGAGCAGGTAGCCCACTACGCGATCACGCATTACCACCGTTCAAAGCTGCGGAGCCTGGGCGTCATGGTTGGGCGAGCGACCCGCCGCGGGTCAGACCGTGAGCCTGAGGCGACGTTGTTCGTGCCCGAATATCACCCCGACGGCACGGTCCGCCTGGCGTCGCTGCCGCCGCGGCGAGCGATGCCCCGACCGGCGCAACGCAAGCACTAACAGGGAGGTCTAGCGCGCCTCCCCCTGGACCGATGCCACCCAGGCATGGATGCGGGCGTCGAGCACATCGAGCGGCACGGCTCCAGCACCAAGCACCTGATCATGGAACGCGCGCACGTCGAACCGGTCGCGTAGCGTGCTGGCGGCGTAGGCGCGCAGCTCCTTGATCTTGAGCTCTCCGATCTTGTAGGCGAGAGCCTGCCCCGGCCAGACGATATAGCGATCGACTTCCACCGTGATGTCGTGCTCCGTCTTGGCGGCGTTGGCTTTGAAGTAGTCGATCGCCTGCTGACGGGTCCATCCCATCGTATGAATCCCGGTATCGATGACCAGGCGGATCGCGCGCCACATTTCGTACGTCAGCTGGCCGAACTTGCTGTACGGATCGGTATAGAGGCCCAGCTCTCCACCCAGGCTTTCACTGTAGAGGCCCCAGCCCTCGACGAAGGCGGTGTAGCCGCCGAACCGGCGGAACTCCGGAACGCCTTCGAGCTCCTGTGCCAGCGCAATCTGGAGGTGGTGACCGGGCACGGCTTCGTGGAGCGAGAGTGCCTCCATCTCCCACTTCGGACGGGCGAGGAGGTTGTACGTGTTGACGAAATAAGTGCCGGCCCGGTGCGCCAGCGGGCTTCCCGGCTGATAGTACGCGGTGGTCTGGGAGCGCTCTGAATAAGAAGGAATAGGCGAGACACCGTACGGCAGGCGGGGCAGGGTCCCAAAGAGCTTCGTGAGCTCGGGGTCGATACGCTTCATGAGCTCTCGGGACGCGCGGATCAAATCGTCAGGCGTGGCCCAGTAAAAGCGCGGATCGGTACGCAAGAATTGCACGAACTCCGCGAAGCTCCCCTTGAACCCGCTCGCGGCGATGACGCTGTCCATGGCGGCGCGAATCCGCTTCACCTCAGCCAGTCCAATGGCGTGAATCTGTTCGGGCGTAAGGTCGGTGGTGGTCGAGGCACGCGCCCGGACCTCGTACCAGGCCATCCCGTTGGGAAGATCGCCTATCCCGGTCGTGGTGCGCGCCCCCGGCACGTACCGGTCCCGCAGGAACGCGCTCAACTTCCGAAACGCGGGTGCGACGGAATCGCGATAGGCGGTGCGCGCCGCCGCCCGCAACCGCTCTTGCTCCGGAGCCGGCATACCGGCAGGAAAGCGCGTGAAGGCGGTGACCAAGGGACTCGTGAGGGGATCCTCGACCACCAGGTCCTGGGCCTGCGCCGGCACGTCGCGCAGGGTGATCCGCGGCGGAGTGATTCCGGACGTGAGACCGCGCTCCAGCAGCACGATCGTCTGGTTGACCAGGATGGGGACGGCCCGCAACCGCGCGAGGATGTCTTCGTACTCGCGCACCGTGCCGGCGGGCATTTTCGTGATCGTGCTTGGGACATCCTGCTGGACGCCGTCGAGCTGGGTGATCGGCATCAGCTCGCCGGGGAAGCGGCTTTCCTCGACCGCGTCGGTCAGATTACGACGGAACAGATCGTAGTTGAGCTGATCGGTGGGGCCGAGCTTCGCGCGATCGATCGTGCGCAGGGCGTTCAAGGGATCGTTCAGCTCACGCTGGCGCCGCGCGATCGCCTCGAGCGAGTAGTCGGTCCAGCGCGCGTTCTGCCCGGGGTAGCCCACCGAGGTCGCAAATTCCGGATATTCGCGCATCGAGTACTCCCACTGCCGCGCGAATAGCTGATGGAGGCGCACGCTGTCAGGCGTGCCCGGTCGCTGAGCGAAGCTGGCGGCGGGTAAAAAGATCATGAGAGCTGAGCGCCACACGCGAGAGACTCCTTGTGAACGGGCGGGCAGAATGCGAAGCTACCCGCGCGCGCGGGAGGGCGCCAATTGAACGCCAAACGTCTGCTCATCGGACTCTCAGCGCTGGTCGTCATGCTCACCATCGCGGGCGCGGTGAGCTTCGTGCGCTACATGCAGCGGCACAAACCCAATCCGTGGCTCGCGGCCGTCGCGCCGTTCGACATCTACGTACCCGGGCTCGAATCGTGGCGCGTCCGGCTGGCCGAACAGCTCACGGCGCAGCTCGACAGCATGCAGCCGCTCGACGCGGTCTCCCAGGATGTCGTGCGCGAGCGCTGGCGCGGACAGTCACGCCCGGAGCTCGCGGCCCTAGAACTCGCGCGCCGCACCAGTGCCGGGGTGGCGATCTACGGGCGCGTGGATTCGCTCGCACGGCGTGGCGATTCGGTCCGAGTGCAATTGATCGTCGTGGACGCGGGCACGGGACAGCTGCTCATCGCCATCGACCGGCCATGGCCCCGGCATCTCGGCGGTCTCGCGCGGGCGCTCGCCGAGCGGGTGAGCCACAACTATCGTTATCCACGTGACTAATCCGATTGCAGAGTTGAATGCAGCGCTGCCCGATCACTACGTGATCGATCGGGAGTTGGGCCGCGGCGGGATGGCGCTGGTCTATCTCGCCCGCGACACGCGCCACGAGCGGTTCGTCGCGCTGAAGACATTGCGGCCCGAGATCGCCATCGCCCTCGGCCGCGAACGGTTCCTGCGCGAGATCAAGCTCGCCGCCCGCCTGCAGCATCCCAATATCCTGCCGGTCTACGATTCAGGCGACGCGGGCGGAACGTTGTACTACGTCATGCCTTTCGTCGAAGGTGAATCCCTGCGAGACCGGCTGGACCGCGAGCCGCAACTGCCCATCGACGACGCGCTCCAGATCGCGCGCGAAGTGGCCGAAGCGCTCGCCTACGCGCACGACCACGACGTGGTACATCGCGATATCAAGCCCGAGAACATCATGATGTCGGGCGGTCATGCGATCGTCACCGACTTCGGCATCGCGCGCGCCGTCAGCGCCGCGGGCGGCGACAAGCTGACGCAGACCGGGCTGGCCATCGGGACGCCCGCCTACATGCCGCCCGAGCAAGCCTCGGGGTCGGGACACGTGGATCGCCGCAGCGACATCTACAGTCTCGCCTGTGTGCTCTACGAGACGCTCGCCGGCCAGCCGCCGTTCACCGGCCCGACGGCGCACGCCATCATGGCGCGCCATTCGCTCGACGCGGTGCCGCGGCTCAAGATCGTGCGCGACGCGATTCCGGACGATCTCGAAGTCGTGATCGAGCGGGCGCTCGAGAAAGTGCCGGCCGATCGCTATCAGACATCGGGAGAGTTCGCCAAAGCACTCACGACGGCGAGCACCGGGCACGTCTCGCGCATCACCGCAGCGCGCCGGCCGCCGCGGATGAGCAGAGTCTGGCGCGGTCCCATCCCCGCCGCTCTGGGCGTTGTGCTCATCGCCATCATCGCCTGGGTGTTGTTCGGTCGCCGCGGCAACGCGGGTGCATTGCGCAGCGATCTTGGCGGTCTCGACCGCAACCGGGTCGCCGTTCTGTATTTCAACGACGAGAGCCGCGACCGCTCACTCGGGTATCTCGCCGACGGATTGACCGAAGCATTGATCGATCAGCTCCATGGTATCCGCGCGCTGGACGTCGTGTCGCGGAGCGGCGTCGCGCCTTTCCGCGGCCGGGACATTCCGCGCGATTCGGTGGCGCGCGCCCTCGCCGCCGGCACGCTCGTCGAAGGCGATGTCGAGAATCTGGAAAATCGTGTGCGTGTGACGGTACGGCTCGTCGATGGACCGAGTGGCGCGGACATCCGGCGCCAGAGCTTCGAGCTGCCCGCCGGCGCACAACTCGCGATGCGCGACTCGCTCGCGCGCCAGGCGGCGCTGTTTCTGCGCGAACGACTCGGCGACGAGATTCGGCTACGCGAAGAGCGAGCGGCAACGACGAGCGAAGCAGCCTGGACACTGGTGCAGCGCGCTGAACGGACGCGTAAGGAAGGAGAAGCCGACACCTCCGGCGCCGTCTACAACCAGGCGGACTCTCTCCTCGCCGCCGCGGAGCGCGCCGATCCGCAATGGGCCGAGCCGACGCTGCAACGCGGCCAGCTAGCGATGCGCAGGGCGCGGCAGACATTCCGGGACAAGCCCACGGCCGCCCGGTGGGTCAGTCTCGGTCTAGGGTTTGCCAATAGAGTGCTGGCGCGCGATCCCAATCACGCGCCGGGGCTGGAACTGCGCGGCAGCCTGCGCTACATCGGGTGGTTCCTAAACAATCAGCCCGATGCAGCGAGTCGCGCTGCCTGGCTCGATAGCGCGCAGGCAGATCTCGCGGCCGCGGTGCATGTCGACCCCCGCCTCGCCTCCGCCCACGCCGCGCTCAGCTCGCTCTTGTACCAGCGCAAAGAGGTCGTATCCGCGGTGCTCGAAGCGCGCCAGGCGTACGAGAACGACGCCTATCTGCGCGACGCGGAGAACATCATCGACCGGCTATTTTGGGGGACATATGACATCGCTCAGTTTGGGGAGGCGCAGCGCTGGTGCAGGGAAGGGGCGCGACACTTCCCGGCCAGCTGGCGCTTCGCCGAGTGCCAGCTCTGGCTCATGACGATACCCAACGCCGAGCTCGATATCGATCGGGCCTGGCGCCTGGCGCACCAGGCGGACAGCCTCACGCCCGCGGCCCAGGTGCCGTTTCGCAGCCGGATGCGGCAGATCGTCGTGGCCAGCGTCATCGGCAAAGCGGGGCGGCACGACAGCGCCACGGCCGTGCTCAGCCGGGCCCGCACCGACGACCCCAAGATCGATCCGACGCAGGACCTGGTGGGCTATGAGGCGGTGATGCGGGCGCTCATCGGCGATGCCGATTCGGCGATTATCATCCTAAAGCGCTACGTGGCCACCCATCCGGATCACTCATTCCGCCGGGACGGGATGCTGCATTGGTGGTGGCGAGACCTGGAGGGCCGGCCCGGCTTCCAGGCGGTACTGACTTCCAGTCACTAAGCTGTTGCATCCACACCACACTCCTTCTCATCCGCACCACAGTTCTTCCATGACACAATCCTTGCAGCGATTCCGGGGTACCAGAATTTTTCGCATCCGGCTCTGAGCTGTTCCGTCCGAGTCCGTTGTCGGAGTGTCGCACATGAATCGAGTCGTGCGTTTTTCGCTCACCGCTGCCACGGCGTTGGTAGGGTTCGCCTGTCAGGATCGGCGTACTCTGACCAGCCCGCCGGCCGCGCCAGCACTGGAGATTCGAGACGGCTTCAGCGACGGCAACCCGAACTTCTTTTTCCTCTTCCCCATTCGCCCCGTCGACGTTCAACCACCCAAGACCGCACCGTTCAACCCCGACCTCGCGCCCGTCGTCGATATCTGCGAATGGGACGGAACTGCGTGCGTGCAGCAGATCTCGCACTTGACGATGGGCCCGGGAGAGTTGTTGGACAACGTCTTCGTGTTGCCTCAGTTCGAGCTGTATCTCGTGTTGTGGCGCACTGACCAGCTCCAGTTGAGCGCGTACAAGATCTACCGCATCACTGTCCTCGCGGGCACGCGGGTATTAGGATTTGCCGACGTGAATGTCGTGCAGACCCTCCAGGAAGCGGCTCTGGTCGATAGCAACAACTTCGTGCCCCTCCTCAAAGATCAGATCCTGCCGATCCCATTCCGGATCGAGAAGGGCGCGTTGTGCGATGGCCAGGATTGCGACTCGCAGAGCATCGATCTGACAAAGGGGGGATCGGTGGTGCTCGCGACGACGGGGGACCGCGTCGACATTCCCGCGCAGGCGTCCGGCGAGGTGGTGACCGTCACGGTGCACCCCTGCACGGATCCGAACGGCCTCGGTATCGACCTTCCGAAGTTTGGGAATTGCTTGACGGTCACTGCCGACCCGCATCTCGCGGCGCCGCTCTCACCCCCGGCGACGATTTCGATCTGCAGCCTCCATGACAACATCCCAGCGCTCGTGCACGCGCAGCAGGATCTCGTCGCGCTACACCGTCAGGACATCACACCGGACGCTGCATTGATCAGCGCGTTGCCACATTCTACCGATTTCTGTCCGACGCCGGTCGGCGCTGCCCCGCTCCCGCCGGCACGCAACTGGATCGAGGCCGGGTGGCGTGCTGTGCGCCACGGTGTGGCATCGCTGTTCGGTGCGCGGCCACTGCATGCCGCGACGACCATGCTCGACGTAGGCGGCGGCGGTGAAACCCCGCTATTCTCCGATTTCCAGTTCGCGCTGCCCGCAAAAATGACGATTCTCACCGGCGCGGTGCAGAATGTTCTCGCCAATACCCCCGTGCCGATTCCACCTGCCGTGCTCGTCACCGATGCCGACGGTCGGCCGGTCGGCGGCGCCCGGGTGCACTTCCGGATCACGTCGACAAACGGCGGCAGCATCACGCCGACTGATGGGATCGCGTTGAGCGACCCCGTGACGGGCCTCGCGACCTTGACGTCGTGGCTAGTGGGCGATCCCGGCGACCACAGTGTAGAGGCATCGGGCTTCGGCATCGCGGATCCAGAGAACAACGGGCCAGCAGAGGGCTTCGAGCCGTTTGCCCCGGCGGTCTTCCCGGGTGACCCCGATCAGGATAGAGCACAACCCGAGGTCCCACTCGGCATCGGCCACGTCACGTTCTCGGCAACGGCGTTGGCGCCGTTGCTCGTGAGACCAGCGACCACCGGATTCGCTTCGGCGGCCGGTCTCGTTTTGCCGCTCACGCAGGCAAATGGCGTCAGCATGCAGGGCGGCACAGTGGTTCTGCTGGAGGCCTTGCCAACGACTGCGGTTGACTGGTCGAGCTCGGACCCCCTTGGGACAGTGGGAAGCGTGAACGCGGCGGGACTCGTCGCGGTCGTTCAAGGGAATGGCAATCCCGCGGTCGCACGTGAGTTGGTGGTCACGGCTGCAGGTACGGGAGCGACAGGCGCGATGAAGATCAACTCGTACGCCTTCGACCACTTCCCCCGCTTTACAACGCTCGTGTGGCGTCCGGTGATTGGTGCGGTGCGGTACAATGTGCAGTACCAGTCCGGCACCGGCTGTATCGCCGGAACGGCCGTGTGCGACACCTGGGCGCCGCATTCTGGAAGCCCCGCAACGACATCGCATCTGGGCTACGTATTCGAGTTCGTGGGAGCACAGCCCGGACGCTGGCGGGTGGTCGCACGCCACGTGTTAGGCGGCATTATTTCCACATCGGAGTGGGTGTACTTCAACTATCTCCACTAGGCGGCAGCCGTTGGCGGAAAGGGAGCCATTGAGCCGGCAAATCATCAAAATCCTCAGCATCGATAATTTCCATGGTGTGTGATCTGCATCACCCGCTTTCCACGACACGCTACTTGCGGGCCGTTCTGGGGTAGATAGAATCGCTCCCGCGCCCAGCCCTGAGCAGTTCCATCCGAGTCCGTTGCAGGAGAGTTGTTACATGAATCGAGTCGTTCGTTTTTCGCTCGCCGCTGGCGCGGTGCTCCTGGTGTGCGCCTGTACCGGCGACAGTCTGAATCCGCCGCCGGGTCAAACGATTCAGGCGTCGCTTTCCGACGGTGCACACAGCGGCAATCCAGACTTCTTCTTCCTCGCCCCCATCTTCGGCAATCCCGCCAACAATCCCAACTTCGAGCCGAACGCGTTCAACGCGAGCGTGCGGCCTACGGTTGAGATCTGCGAGCTCGCGACACTCCCGGTGCCGCCGGCCACGACGCGGGCGTGCGTGCCGGGGCCGCCGTTCAAGACTTTTGGGACGAGCGCCGTGACGCTCGATGCCGGGAGTCAGCAGTACCGCGTGAATTGGGATACCAAGGCACCGAGCCTCACCCTGACGAAAGAATACCGGATTCGGGTTCTGCTGGGCACACACGAGCTCGGGCATGTCGATGTCGATCCGGTCATGACGACCTCCGTGCTCAAGAACGTAGTGACCAACGAGTTCATCGGGCTCGTCGACGGACGTACGCTGCCGATCAAGTTCCGCGTTGAAAACGGCGCGGCGTGCGACGGCGCGGATTGCGACTCGAAGACGATCGATCTGACCCAGGGCGGCTCGGTCGTGTTGGCGACATCGGGTGACCGCGTCGACATTCCGGCGCAGACATCGGGCCAGGTGGTGACCGTCACCGTGAAGCTGTGTCCGGGCCTGCTGGTGGACCTTCCCAAATTCGGGAACTGCTTGACGGTGACCGCCGATCCTCCGCTCCGGGCGCCGCTCGCGCCGCCGGCGACGGTGTCGATCTGCAGTCTCCACGACGACATTCCGTCGCTCGTGCACGCGCAGCAGGATCTGGTCACCCTCCACCGTCAGGACATCACGTCGGACGGGACGCTGATCACCGCGTTGCCGCACTCGCGGGACTTCTGCCCGTCGCCGATGGGCGCAGCGCCACTCCCGCCGGCGCGCAACTGGATCGAAGCCGGGTGGCGTGCTGTACGCCACGGTGTCGCATCGCTATTCAGCGTCCGCCCGCTGCATGCGGCGACGGCGCTGCTCGACGTCGGTGGCGGCGGCGAGACCCCCAACTTCTCCGACTTCCAGTTCGCGCTGCCCGCGAAAATGCAGATCGCGTCGACTGTCGACCAGCTCGTTGACCCGAACATTGACGTGCCGAGTCCGCCATCCGTGCTCGTCACGGACGCCGAGGGTCGGCCGGTGGGTGGCGCGCGCGTGCATTTCCTTATCACGTCGACGCCCGGCGGCAGCATCGCGCCCACGGACGGGATCGTGCTCAGCGATCCCCTAACGGGCCGCGCGACGCTGACGTCGTGGCACGTCGCGGATCCCGCCACCTACACGGTGAGCGCATCCGGGTTCGGCATTGCTGATCCACTCAACAACGGCCCCGCTGAGGGCTTTGACCCGTTTGCCCCAGCTGTCTTCCCCGGTAATCCAGAACAAGATGAGGCGCAGGCCGAGGTCGAGCTCGGCACGGGTCATCTGTCGTACTCGGCGACCGCCGGCGGCCAGCCGGATCTCACGATCGATGGGATCGTAGTTGGGCCAAGCGATCTCTCCTTCGCGGATGAAGTCACGTATGACGTGACGGTGCGGAATCACGGTACGGGCGCGGCGCCTGCGACGACGGTTTTCCTCGACGGTCCGTCCGCGCTGAGCGGTGATGACGTCGGTGCTGACGTGCTGCAAGTCCCGGCCCTCAGTCCCGGCGCTGGCGCGACATTGCGGTCACGGCTCCCCCCACGCCTGCCGGGGACGTCCTCTGCCGTTGCGACCGTTGATCCCAACAACACCGTTGCGGAATCGAACGAGGAGAACAACTCGTTCACTACGGAGCCGTTCACCGTCGCGCCCAAGATTGATTTCGAAACCCTTGGCGATGGGACTCCGATCAGCTCGATCGCGCTGCCGCTCGCGCTGGTGAACGACTACGCGCTCCAGAACGTGGCCTTCTCGTTCGTGAGAGCTGACGCGACCCCGGGCGTGGGGAGTCTCTGTAACTCACGGGGGGCCGACCCCACCGGTGTGACCGACAATCACAGCGCATCGATCGAAGCTTCGGGCGATCCGTGCAATGGGTTTACGCAAGGAGCGCTTACAATGCTGTTCGGGCGAAGCGCGGGATTGCCGGCAAGGGTGCAGTTCCAGCTGCGCGGGACCAACGGCATCGACCCGTTCCCGATCAGCGGCGTGGACGGGGCGGGCAACGCGGTGATCGTCACCCGTTCCGGCGTATCCACCTATACCAGTAACAACGGATTCACGGCACGGCAGGAGACGGTGGAGGTCCGGAGTTTAGCAGGAGTCGTTCAGGTCACGCTAAATCTGCCGGCCGGCACAGGAGCCGTCTTTCTCGACGATCTCGTGATCATTCGTTGACCGGAAGGCCGATCGGGTGTTCGGGGGGGCCGCCACCAGGCGGCCCCTCGCGTTTGGAGGGCCAATGGCTCACTTTGTCGTGGCTTCGGACGAGGAGTGGGGCTGGCTCGCGATCTGATAGGGCGGGTGCGCCAGGCGCTGGGCGACCGGTACAACGTCATCACCGCGGTGGGCCGGGGCGGCAACGCCACGCTCTACGGCGCCTTCGACAAGGACGGCCGCAAGGTCGCGATCAAGGTGCTGCATCCCGAGCTGACGGTCTCGGTCGCCGCCGATCGCTTCCTACGCGAGATCCGCTGGGCCGCCAAGCTGGACCACCCGCACATCGCCCCCCTGCTCGATTCGGGCGAAACCGATTATCTGCTTTGGTTCGTGATGCCGTTCGTGCCGGGCGAGACGCTGCGGGACGTGGTACGCCGGGATCGTACGCTGCCCATCGACCGCGCCGTCCGTATCGCCACCGAAGTGCTCGACGCCCTCGGCCACGCCCACGAGCACGGGCTCGCGCATCGCGACATCAAGCCCGACAACATCGTGCTCTCGGCAGGGGAAGGTGGCGCCATCCTCGTCGATTTCGGAATCGCGCGCGCGATCG
>Ga0210382_10000114_pt1 | contig 31264 bp, 38 predicted proteins | sample PLMedo_FD_155452 | JGI IMG/M metagenome (GOLD analysis project Ga0210382, IMG submission 155452) | Groundwater sediment microbial communities from an aquifer in East River, Colorado, USA - PLM0_60_coex redo | ecosystem: Environmental > Terrestrial > Soil > Riparian zone | place: USA: East... | reverse complement strand
CAGACCGTCAGGCCGTCCGACCGGCCGCTACGGAACGGCTGCGCCGCCTGGACAGCTCATCGGTGCCGGAGCGCCAGCGCGCGCCCGCGCATCGCACTCCTGACTCGGCAACACGCTGGCCGCCGCGACGTTAAAGCCGGCTGCGATATCCTGAGCCAACGTCCCCAACGCCGCCAGCCTCCCTAGGCGCCGGTAGTCCGGGAAGCGGTGCCCTTCGAAGAACAGCGAAAGCGTGCGCTGCAGCAGCAGCTCGCTTACGAACTGCGAGTCCGTAGCAGGCGCGGCGAACGCGACGACGGAAGTCCCACCCGCCGAGGCGCCTGAATTTGCGCGCACCGCGGCGAGATCCGTAATCGCAGCCGCGGTCGCTCCAGTGAACCATTCAGCCTCCGCCCGAAGCAATACGAGCTCCTCGTTCCGAATGATCGGGACCGGAGTGGTATTCGTTGCATACACACATGGGCGGTGCGTCGCGCTTACACCCACTTCCGACCGCGGTAAATAGGTCGTGGAGCAAGCGGACGTTGCAACGGCGACTTTGCGGCGATAGCGATCGTCCAAACCAACGCCCGCAATCGAGTCGATTCCCGGGTGCAGGAAGTAGTCGCTGTTGATTGCGAACGAAATCACGTTCAACGCATCGCCCGCGGCCGTCGAGTACACGAGGTAATAGCCGTTGTCACGATTGGCGGTCGTGAGATCGGCGATCCAGGTCCCCGTGAGCGCCGTAAGCGCCGTGTTGTAGCAGGTGGCGCCACAACCCAGCGACCCACGGTAGGCCTCCACGCGAGCCTTGATCGCGCGGTTGAACTGAATGACACCTGCGGGCGTGGTGGGCCCTGTTACGCCCGTCCCAAATCCTGTGTAGATCCGGAAGTAGAACGTCGCGCCGGCCGCGGCGAGGTCCGCGTTGGCCTCATCGAGCTTCGCCGAGACCCACTTGAGCGCGGAATCCTGACTGACGATCGGGACCACGGCATTCACGTCGTCGACCATGTCAACCGCTGCGCCGATCGGCCCGCGCGCCTCGAGGACGTGGAGCACATCCAGCGCGATGTACGTCTTCAGGAATCCATTCGCGCCAGCCTTTTCCGTAGCCAGAAATGCTGTCGGCAGACCCGGTGTGGTCGTTGTCGGCGCGTTGTTGATGATCTTCATCGCCTCGTAGGCGTTGCGATAGTTGCCGTACCGCCCGCCCCACTGGCTACCGGCCGTGAAGGCGTTGTTCTGTCTCCAATCGCGGTAGGGCCCGGTGATCTGACGGCCGTCCGTGATGAACATGTTATAAATCTCGCGGCCATAACTGCCGAAGTCCTGGATCTGCCCGGCCTTCGTGGCGCGATAGGTAGACATCACGCCCGCGATCATACGGCCGGTAGCCACCCGCGGGTTTTCGGCGGCGCCTCCCGGCGTGGGGTTATTCGGGTTCGTCAGGTCGAGATTGCAGCCAGCCATCATGACGGCAGCGACCGCCACTAGGCTCGCGAGAATACGGCGCATAGTCAGTGTCCTCTCAGAGACAGTGGGTTGAGATCCGTTAGTGTCGGGTCGCATGGTTACCACCCCACGTCCACGGACAGGTAGAACTGGCGGTTCGACGGGAACGGCGCCAGGTCGATGAAGCGATTCAGGTTCGTCGCCCCGAAGTTGTTGAACTGCGGGTCGAAGCTCCAGTAATCGGTGAGCTTGAACAGGTTGCGGCCCTGCAACGTGAACCGCATCGACCGTGCCTTGAAGTACGACAGCCATCTCTCTGGTGCCTCATAGCTCACCGAGATATCGCGCACGGTCAGGTTGGTCGCGCTCTCGAGGTAGGCGCGCACGTCACTGCCGTTCGACCAGGCGTTATAGCGGTACGAGCCGGTCGTGTAGGCAAGCGTATCACCAGCTGGAGTGACATAGTTGGCCGGAACGCCGTTGAGTGTCCAACCGGGGCCCATGCTCTTGCTGGTGATCGGGTCATCGTAGTCACGCGACGTCCCGCCCTCGTCCCACAGCGTCCGCGTCATGTCTGCCACCTGGCCGCCCTTCTGCCAATCGAGCGTCATGGCGACCGTGAGCCGCTTGTACCGGAACGAGGTCGCGAATCCCATGATGAAATCGGGGTTGTAGTCGCCCGCGACCGTGTCTGCGACCCGCGCGATGATACAGCCCGGCGCTCCCGGGTTGCAGTTCGCAGTGACCATCGTGCCGACGGGCAGCGGGTTGCCGCTGGCATCCAGCGGCACGTTGCCCCAGATCCAAGTCGTCGTGCCGCCCGGGCTGATGAAGTTGCGCCCGAAGGCTGCGCCAAAGGATCCCGGCGCCGGAAAGCGGGCAACGCTGCCCGGCAGTTTCTGGATATCCTGCTTGTTCTTCGTGAAGGTCGCGCGGACGTTCAAGTCCATGTCGCGCGACTGCAGCGCGACGGCGTTCAATGCCGCCTCGAAGCCGCGGTTCCGCAGCTCGCCGCCATTGATGATGGTGTTCGTAATGCCGCCGACCGGAATCGTGACCGGCTGGAGCAGCAGGTCCGTAATACGCCGGCTGTACCACGTGCCCTCGAACTGCAGGCGCCGGTTGAGGAAGGTGATGTCAGTGCCCGCCTCGATCTCGTTGAGCGTCTCGGGCGTGATGTTCGCATTTCCGGCGACGCCGGCCGTCACCAGTGTCGGGATGCCGCCGATCGTCGGACCCGTATTCAGTACGACGTCCCGGTCGCCATAGCGCGGCCGGTTACCGGTGCGCGCCCACCCACCGCGAAGCTTGACTTCGTTGATGGCGTTGCCGAGGTCCGGGAACCGGTACGAGCCGGACACGCGCGGGTAGACATTGCGCTTGTTGCGGTTGCCGTTGGCGCTGGAACGGTCGGCGCGGACACCGGCGATGAGCGTCAACTTGGAGTCGAGTGCCTGCAACTGCTCGGTCGCGAAGAACGCATCGTCCCGGAAGTTGTTGAGGACGTCGGACGGGTCGAGCACGGTACCGCTGTTGCTCGTCTCGACACCGGGCAGGAGGCCGCGCGCGCGGGTGCGCACCACGCGGATGTACTGCGTTTCATAGTCGAAGCCCGCGTTCGTTGTGAACGACAGGCCGCTCGACGGCTGATAATTCCACGTCCCCGCGAACTGGATGTTGTAGTTGAAGATGTTGCCCTCGGTGCGCACCGACCGCCCCGAGAAGCCGTCCGTCGCCGTCGGCGACTCGTACTGCAGGAACGAGGGCGAGAACAGATCGCCCGAGATCTGGGCGCGATCGAAGCCGCCCGTGAGGTTCACCGAAACCTGGTGCTGGTCCGCATTGAGCGCGGACCAGGTGGCGCCGATGGTGCCGATCTGGCGGAACGTCAGCTCGTTGAGGCGCAGATACCGGAACGTCTCGAACGGATTGGACACCGTCGAGCCGCCGCCGTTGAACGGGTTGCGAGCGTAGGTCCCGGTGGGGTCGATCGAGTCGAGGTTCATCACGCCAGGCGTGTATGCGAAGCAGTAGATCGGGGAGGTGCACGTATTGTCGTTGTTCGAGAGGCCGCGGTCCGAGCTGTTGCGCGTGATGTTGAGCCCGACGTTGACCTTGACCTTCCCATCGACGAGCGACTGATCCAGATTCGTCCGCAGCGCGTACAAACGCGCACCCGTATTCGGCGCCGTGCCCTCTTCGTTTTTCCCCGTGAGGTTCACGTAGTACTGGGTGTTCGGCGTGCCACCGTTGAAGCTGCCGGTGACCTCGTAGGACGGCGCGCCGTTGTTGTAGAGCTCGCTCTGATAGTCGTGCGTGAACGGAATGGTGCCGCTCGGATACCACGCGGCGAGGAGACTGTCGGCGCCTGTTCCATTGCCATACGGCAGCGTCTGCACTTCAGACACGGTCGTGAAATTGCGGGTCCCCAGCAGCCGGTACGCGACGCTCCGCCCCAGGCGGCTCGTGAAGTTGAACTGCGTCGCACCGCTCGCCGATCCACGCTTCGTCTTGATCACGACGACGCCGTTCGTCGCGCGGGAGCCGTACATCGCGGTCGCCGTCGCTGACTTGAGCACCTCGATCGATTCGATCTCCTGGGGGTTCAAGTCGGCGAGACGGTTCACAAGCGCGTCCTGGCTGCCGCCGATGCCCGCCGCGGTGCCTCTTGCGCCCGCGCCCGTAACGGAGTTGGCGCCGTCGGAAATTGCGTCGTTGGAAATGATGACGCCATCGACGACGAAGATGGGCTGCCCCTGTCCCAGGATCGATGTGATCCCGCGGATCTGAATCTGACCGCCGCCGCCGGGGGCTCCGCTGTTCATCGAGATCATGGCGCCGGGCACTTTGCCCTGCAGCGCTTGCTCCAGCGACGCCGCCGGGGCCCGGTTCACTTCGTCGCTATTGACCTGCACGACCGGCGTCGTCGCGTTGCGCCGCTCGAGCGTCGTCGACTGACCCGTCACGACGACCGCGTCGAGCTTGAAGGGATCCTCGGCGAGCGTGACGGCGACGTTGGATTCAGTGGAAGGCACCGTGACGACCTTCCGCTGGAAGCCGATCGCGCGGACCAACAGCCGCACGTCTCCGGGAGCCACCGTGATGCGGAACGTGCCGTCGGGGCCCGCTTGCGCGACGCCGCGGCCGTTCTCCTCGACGATCGTCGCGCCGGCCACCGGCGCGTCGCCTAACGCGCGCGCGACTCGGCCCGTGACCTCCCGGCCTTGCGCAGCGGCCACCGCTGGCGCCAGACCGAGAACCAGGAGCGCTGATGCAAACGTGAAAGCTCGTCTCATGCATTGCCTGCCTTTCTTGGATGGATACTTACCGACAGTCCATCAGACGGGAAAATATGCCTGCCGTTCCGGGACCCCACAACCACGTCGTTTCAGTGCGACGGTCGGCTTTTCGGCACCCCCCGCTTGGTCCAGACCAGGATGACGCCGCACGTGGCCGAGCGCCGCTGGTACTGCGGCGGCGCGCTGATCAGGTTCGAGTAGACCTCGATGGCGAGAACCTCCGAAGGGACGATCGGCACCGTCGCCGTCTGCAGCGGTGGGAGCGGGAAATAGACGCCGTCGACGAAATACGCAGGGGGGCAATAATTGGCGGCGGAGGGGTTCAGGATCAGGCCCTCGCCACGCCCCACCTCGACCATGTAGCCGGTGCCGTTGGGCCGGACCCGGATGCCCGGGACCATCCGAAATATCTCCTCGAACCGTGTCGCTCCGCTTCGGTTGATCTCGGTGGTGTCGAGAAAATGCCCAGTCGAGTTCTTGCGTCGCTGCTCGAATCCCACGATCGACAGATATGGCTGGTACTCTCCGACGACGGTCACGGGATCGAGCAGAGTGACAGAATCCCCCATCATGATGTCCGTTTGCTGTGTCGAACCGGCCAGCACCGTCGTCTGGGCCCGGCCCATCATGTATCCGACGGCCCGAGCCTCGACGATTCCCGAACCCACCGCGACCCCTGCGAGCGCGAAGCGACCGAACTCATCAGCCTGAGCGGTGATATCCGTCCCCACCGCGGACACAGTGGCGCCGGGGATGAGTGAGCCGTTCCTGTTGCGCACCACGCCTTTGACGATTCCGGTGACTGCGCCGACGGCGAGGTGCAGATCGGCGCGCGCGAACGCACGGCCGGCGAGATCGACGACCAGCATCCCCGCGGCGCCACGTTCCGTCCGCCCGCGGATCACCAGCGCCACATCCGTCGGGAGACCGCACAACAACACATGACCGGATGCGTCGGACCGCGCTTCGATGGCACGCGGCGCACTGCGGATCGCGCGCTCGGCGATATCGTACGTCGTCCAGTGCGCGGAGATCGTGACGGCCGGCAGCGGCTGTTCGTCGACCGCGTTGCGCACGACGCCGAGGATGACGCCCGTGCGCCGCAACGGATCCTTCGGGCAGAGCACGTGATGGGCCTGCGCGGGACTCGGCGTCGCCAGCGCGATGTCCGTGGTCTCGTCCGCGCCGACGTCGACGGTGACGGGCGGGACCGACAACCCGGCCGAGTCGAGGATGGGATGATAGAAGGTCAAGACGTAGCGGCCCGGCGCCAGCGCGGTCAGCTCGAAATGACCCGCTGCGTCGCTGCGCGCCATGCGATTCGTGCTCTCGATCCAGACCTCGGCGCCTTCCAGCGGCGCCGACGTGATCAGACTGTCGTAGACCACGCCGCGCAGCACGCCGGAAGGGGCCGCGGGGGGGCTTTGCGCCGCAGCAACAGGCGCAACCAAGGCCAGGCCGAGACCGCTGATGAGGATTAAACGCATCGTTCCGACAATCCTACCGCTCCGCACCGCACCTCTCAAGCATTAGATGGCCGGAGTCCAAGGGGTTGACCTAACTCAAACAATACGTTTAGTTTCCCCGGCTTCGGAACAGCTTTTCAGGATTCATTTGCGAGGGGTATTTGCCGACCATCAACCAGCTCGTCCGGCACGGCCGCCGCGACGTGGAGAAGAAAGAAAAGGCGCCGCACCTGCGTGGTAACCCGCAAAAGCGGGGCGTGTGCACGCGCGTGTACACCACGACGCCGAAGAAACCGAACTCCGCGTTGCGCAAAGTGGCCCGCGTCCGCCTGACGAACGGCTTCGAAGTAACGGCATACATCCCCGGTGAAGGGCATAATCTCCAAGAACACTCTATCGTCATGATCCGCGGCGGACGTGTTAAGGACTTGCCCGGTGTCCGTTACCATATCATCCGCGGCACGCTCGACGCGGCGGGGGTGAACGAGCGCAAGCAGTCGCGCTCCAAGTACGGCGCCAAGCGTCCCAAGGAGGCCGGCAAGTGAGTCGTCGCAAAAGCGCGGTCAAGCGCCCGGTGCCGCCCGATCCGCGCTACGATAGTCAGACGGTGTCGAAGTTTTTGAACAACCTGATGGTGTGCGGCAAGAAGTCGTTGTCGGAGCGGATCTTCTATCAGGCGATGGATATGATCGAGCAGCGCACGGGGCAGCCCGGCGTGAACGTGTTCAAGCAGGCGCTGTCGAACGTGAAGCCGGCGCTGGAAGTGAAGTCGCGGCGCGTTGGCGGCGCGACGTATCAGGTGCCGGTGGAAGTGCGGCCCGAGCGGCGCACGGCGCTGGGGATGCGCTGGATCATCCAGTACAGCCGCGCGCGCAAAGAGAAGACGATGGCCGAGCGCCTCGCCGCCGAGCTGATCCTGGCGTCGAAGGGCGAAGGCGAGACGATAAAGAAGAAGGAAGACACGCACCGGATGGCGGAGGCGAACCGCGCCTTCGCGCATTACCGGTGGTAAACATCTAGACCAACAACTTCGGGACCCTGCTTTAAGGGATCCTGCATCGGAGGCCCCGGATGGGGGCCCGATGACAGCGGAGCGAGACCGGCCCACTCGTGGGCGTCCTGGTCGCCCCGCCTTTTTGCTGAATAAAGGAACTTGAATGCCGCGCATGACACCGCTCGACAGGATTCGGAATATCGGCATCATGGCCCACATCGATGCCGGGAAAACGACTACGACCGAGCGTATCCTCTATTACACGGGCCGCACCTACAAGCTGGGTGAGGTGCACGACGGTACGGCCACGATGGACTGGATGGAGCAGGAGCAGGAGCGAGGCATCACGATTACCTCGGCCGCGACGACCGCCTTCTGGACCCGCCTCAATCACCAGTACCGCATCAACATCATCGACACCCCCGGACACGTGGACTTCACCGTCGAAGTGGAGCGCTCCCTGCGCGTCCTCGACGGTGCCGTCACGGTGCTCGACGCGGTGGGCGGCGTCGAGCCGCAGACCGAGACGGTGTGGCGCCAGGCGGACCGCTACGGCGTGCCGCGGATCATCTTCGTCAACAAGATGGACCGCGTCGGCGCCGATTTCGACATGTGCCTCAAGATGGTCCGCGACCGGCTCGGCACGAAGGCGGTGCCGATCCAGCTGCCGCTCGGCTCGGGCGAGCTGTTTACGGGACTGATCGACCTCGTGCGCGAGATCGAGATCGTCTATGATGACGACACACTCGGCAAGAAGTATGTCGAGGGGCCGGTGCCGGAGTCGATGAAGAATCAAGTCGCAAAGCTGCGACACGAAATGATCGAGGCCTGTGTCGAATCCGACGACGCCATCCTGCACAAGTATCTCGAAGACCATAAGCTGACTGAAGAAGAAATCCGCACCGTCATCCGCAAGGCCACGATCTCCGGCACCATCGTCCCGGTGATCTGCGGCGCGGCCTTCAAGAATAAAGGCATCCAGGCGCTGCTCGACGCCGTCGTCGATTATCTGCCGTCGCCCGTCGATATCCCGCCGATCAAGGGTCATCTGCCGCATCACGACGCCACGCACGCCGAGCGGCCCGCGTCCGATGACGCGCCGTTCGCCGCGCTCGCGTTCAAGATCATGACCGATCCGTACGTCGGGAAACTGACGTTCTTCCGGGTGTACAGTGGCGTGCTCGCCGCCGGTTCCTACGTCTACAACAGCAGCAAAGACCGCAGGGAGCGCATCGGCCGGCTGCTGCAGATGCACGCCAACAAGCGCGAAGAGATCGAGGACGTCCGCGCCGGCGACATCGCCGCCGCCATCGGCCTCAAGGACACGCGCACCGGCGACACGCTGTGCGACGAGGCGCATCCGATCATTCTCGAGGCGATGCGCTTCCCGAACCCCGTCATCTCGGTCGCCATCGAGCCGAAGACCAAGGCCGACCAGGACAAGCTGGGCATAGCGCTGGCGAAGCTGTCCGAGGAAGATCCCACGTTCCGGGTGCACTCCGACCCGGAAACGAACCAGACGATCATCAGCGGCATGGGCGAGCTGCACCTCGAGATCATCGTCGAGCGCATGCGGCGCGAGTTCAAGGTGGACGCCAACGTGGGCCGGCCGCAGGTGGCCTACCGCGAGACGGTGCGCAAGCGCGTCGAGTACATCGAGGGCAAGTTCATCCGCCAGACCGGCGGCCGCGGCCAGTACGGCCATGTGGTGATCCACATGGCGCCGGGCGAGCCCGGCACCGGATTCGTATTCGAGGACAACGTCGTCGGTGGCTCGATCCCCAAGGAGTACATCGGGCCGGTGGAGCAGGGCGTGAAGGAAGCGCTCGAGAACGGCGTGTTGGCCGGCTACCCGATGGTGGACGTGATTGTCGAGCTCGTGGACGGCTCGTTCCACGACGTCGATTCGAGCGAAATGGCGTTCAAGATCGCCGGCTCGATGGCCGTGAAAGAGGCCGCGCGCCAGGCGCATCCGATTCTGCTCGAGCCGATCATGGACGTCGAAGTCGTGACGCCGTCGGACTACATGGGCGATGTGATCGGCGATCTCTCGGCAAGACGTGGAAAGATTGGTGGCATGACGCAGCGCGCCGACGCACACATCGTTGCGGCCAGCGTGCCGCTGTCGGAGATGTTCGGGTATTCGACGACGCTCCGGTCCATGAGCCAGGGCCGCGCGATCTACTCGATGGAGTTCAGTCACTATCAGGAAGTGCCGAAGGCCAAGGCTGAAGAAATCGTTTCGAAAGTGAAAGGCTAAGCAATGGCAAAAGCCAAATTTGAACGCACCAAGCCCCACGTGAACGTTGGGACGATCGGGCACGTGGACCACGGCAAGACGACGTTGACGGCGGCGCTGACGAAGGTCTCGGCCGATAAGGGGCTGGCGACCTACGTGACCTACGATCAGGTGGCGAAGGCGAGCGAGAGCCAGGGCCGGCGCGATGCGACGAAGATTCTGACGATCGCGACGAGCCACGTCGAGTACTCGACGACCGAGCGCCATTACGCGCACGTCGATTGCCCGGGCCACGCCGACTATGTGAAAAACATGATCACAGGCGCGGCGCAGATGGACGGGGCGATCCTGGTCGTCAGCGCGGTCGATGGCCCGATGCCGCAGACCCGCGAGCATATCCTGCTCGCCCGGCAGGTGAACGTGCCGGCCGTGGTCGTCTTCCTTAATAAGTGCGACCTGGTGGATGATCCCGAGCTGCTCGACCTCGTGGAGCTCGAGGTGCGGGAGCTGCTGTCCAAGTACCAGTTCCCGGGCGATGACGTCCCAGTGATTCGGGGCGCCGCCTTGAAGGCGATCGAAGGGGACAAGCAATGGGCGGGGAAGGTCGAGGAGCTCTTGACCGCGTTGGACAAGAGCATCCCGGTGCCCAAGCGGGAGGTCGATAAGCCCTTCCTGATGCCGGTCGAAGACGTGTTCTCGATCACCGGCCGTGGCACCGTCGCGACCGGAAGAATCGATCGCGGCAAGATCAAGGTCGGTGAGGAAGTGGAGCTGGTGGGTTTCGGGACCGACAAGAAGACCGTCGTGACGGGCGTCGAGATGTTCCGCAAGCTGTTGGACGATGGCCAGGCGGGCGACAATGTCGGCTTGCTGCTGCGCGGCATCGAGAAGGATCAGATCGAGCGGGGCATGGTCCTGGCGAAGCCGGGCACCATCAAGCCGCACACGCAGTTCGAGGCCGAGGTCTACGTCCTGACGAAGGAAGAGGGCGGGCGGCATACGCCGTTCTTCAAGGGATATCGGCCGCAGTTCTACTTCCGCACGACGGACGTGACGGGGAACGTGGAGCTGCCGGCCGGCGTCGAGATGGTCATGCCGGGCGATAACACGAAGATGACGATCGAGCTGATCACGCCGATCGCGATGGAAGAGCAGCTGCGCTTTGCCATCCGCGAGGGTGGACGAACTGTAGGAGCGGGTGTCGTTACGAAAATCTTGAAATGACGGACTGATGGAATGATGGAATGTTTTTTCGTTCCATCGTTCCATCGTTCCAACGTTCCATCATTCCATCGTTCCAACGAGGACCGAATGGCAAGCAAAATCCGAATCCGTCTCAAGGCGTTCGACCACGCGCTCATCGATCAAGCGGCGGCCGACATCGTGCGCACCGCCGAGAAGACGGGTGCCCAGGTTTCCGGCCCCATCCCGCTGCCCACCAAGCGGCAGCTGTGGACGGTGCTGCGGAGCCCGCACATCGACAAGAAGAGCCGCGAGCAGTTCGAGCTCAAGACGCACAAGCGGTTGATCGACATCCTCGATTCGCGGTCGCAGACCGTCGACGCGCTGACGAAGCTGGATTTGCCGGCCGGCGTCGACGTGGAAATCAAAGTCGAGTAGAGACATGAATGGATTGATCGGTAGAAAATTGGGAATGACTCGAGTCTTCGACGCCGCCGGCACACACGTGCCGGTCACCGTGATCGAGGCGGGGCCGTGCCCCGTCATCTCCGTCGCCGAGGGGCGGGCGGAGCTGGGCTTCGGCGCGAAGAAGCCGAAGAACGCCCCCAAGGCGCTCGCGGGTCACGTGAAGAAGGCGGGCGTCGAGACGACACCGCGCGTGATCCGACGCTTTGACGTGACCGGCGAGGCGCCGGCCCCGGGCAGCGCGGTGACCGTCGCCATCTTCGCCGCAGGCGATCGCGTGAAGGTGAGCGGCGTGTCGAAGGGCCGCGGCTTTCAGGGCGTCGTGCACCGTCATCACTTCCACGGCGGCCCCGAGACCCACGGCAACACGCGGCACCGCAAGCCGGGATCGATCGCGCCGGGTACCGACCCGTCGCGCATCATCAAGGGCAAGCGCATGCCCGGTCACATGGGCGCCCGCAACTTCACCGAGATCGGCCTGCGCGTCGTGAGAATCGACGCCGAGCGCAATCTGTTGTTCGTACGCGGCTCGGTGCCGGGGCCGATGAACGGCCTGGTCACCGTCCGCAAGCAGGGAGGCCCGAGCCGCCATGATTGAGGCTCCTCATTACTCCGCGGCGGGCGCCAGCAAGAAGGCGGTCCCGCTGCCGGAAGCGCTGTTCGACGGCACGGTGAACGAGGACCTGCTGCACCGCGCGGTCATCACGTTCCTGTCGAACCAGCGGCAAGGCACGAGCAACACGTTGACCCGGAGCGAGGTCTCGGGCGGCAACCAGAAGCCGTGGCGGCAAAAAGGCACCGGCCGCGCCCGGCAGGGTTCCACCCGCGCCCCGCACTGGCGGCACGGCGGCATCGCGCATGGGCCGCATCCGCGCAGCTACCGGCTGGGGATTCCCAAGAAGATGCGCCAGCTGGCCAAGAAGTCAGCGCTCAACGCGCGCGCGCGTGAAGGCTCGCTCCTGATCGTCGACGCGCTCGAGTATGAAAAACCGAAGACGAAGGACTTTGCGGCATTGCTTGGCAAGTTGGCTGCGACGGCGAAGAAAGTTTTGGTCCTCACCGCCAGTGATGCGCACAACGTCTACCTGTCGGGCCGCAACATCCCCGACGTGCGCGTGATGCGCTTCACGGACGCCTCAGCGTACGAGATCATGTGGTCGGAGACGGTGGTCGTGGAGATCGGCGCGCTCGATGATCGCGCGGCAAAGCAGGAGACGAAGGAGGCGAGCCCCCCCGATGCCTGAGCTACACGACTTGATCGTCCGGCCGGTGGTCACGGAGAAGTCGTCCGCGGCCTATGGCGCGCGCAAAGAGTACGCGTTCCGCGTGCACTCCGAAGCGACCAAGCCGCAAATCAAAGCCGCGATCGAGACCTTGTTCAAGGTCTCAGTGACCGCGGTCCGCACGATGATCATGCGGGCCAAGCGGCGTACGTACGGCCGCTATCAGGGCCGCCGGCCGTCCTGGAAAAAGGCGATCGTCACCCTCAAAGAGGGCGACGCGATCGAGGTATTCGAGGGCTAAATGGGAATCCGACAGTTTCGGCCGATGACGCCGGCCACGCGGTTTCGCTCGGTCTCCGACTTCTCCGAAATCACGAAAACGGAGCCGGAGAAGTCGCTGCTCGAGCCGCTGCGGCGGACCGGCGGGCGCAACAACAAAGGCCACATCACGAGCCGGTATATGAGCGGCGGGCACAAGCGGCAGTACCGGCGCATCGATTTCCGGCGCGACAAGTTCGCGATTCCGGCGCGCGTCGCGAGCGTCGAATACGATCCGAACCGGACCGCGCGCATCGCGTTGCTGCATTACGGCGACGGCGAGAAGCGCTACATCCTGGCGCCGAAAGGCTTGAACGTCGGCGACAGCGTGGTTTCCGGTCCCGGATCGGACATCCGCACCGGCAACGCAATGCCGCTGTTCGAGATCCCGTTGGGTACCGCGGTGCACAACATCGAGCTCAAGATCGGCAAGGGCGGCCAGCTGTGCCGCGGCGCCGGTACGAGCGCGCAGGTCGTGGCCAAAGAGGGCAACTACGTCACGCTGCGCCTCCGCTCGACGGAGATGCGCATGGTGCGCGGTGAGTGCCTCGCCACGATCGGCGAAGTCGGCAACGCCGAGCACGAGCTGCTGTCGATCGGCAAGGCGGGGAAGAGCCGCTGGTTGGGCCGTAGCCCCAGAGTCCGCGGCGTGGCCATGAACCCGGTCGATCACCCGCTGGGCGGCGGCGAAGGCAAGAGCTCGGGCGGCCGGCCCCCCACGAACCCGTGGGGCAAGGTCGAGGGCAAGAAGACGCGCCATAAGAAGAAGCATTCGACGAAACTCATCGTGCGCGGCCGCAAGCGCGGGAAGGCGACGACGTAATGGGACGGAGCGTCAAGAAGGGCCCGTATGTCGAAGAATCACTGATGGTGAAGATCCGGGCCCTCAACGAGCGGAACGAGAAGAAGGTGTTCAAGACCTGGTCGCGGCGCAGCACGATCACGCCGGACTTCGTGGGCCACACGCTCGCGGTGCACAACGGGAACAAGTTCATCCCCGTCTACATCACCGAGAACATGGTGGGCCACAAGCTGGGCGAGTTCGCCGCGACGCGGCTGTTCCGCGGCCACGGCGCCAAGGGCTCGGCGGCGGAGCGTGAGGCCGAGGTCGCAGCGACCGAGGCTGGTGCCGCAGGCGGCGCCGAGAAGAAGAAGGAGTAGGCGATGGAAGCTCGAGCGATCCAACGTGGCGTCCGGCAATCGGCGCGCAAGATGCGCCTGGTGATCGATCTGATCCGCGACTGCGCCGTCCCGGAAGCGGACGCGATCCTGCGCTTTTCCAAGAAGCGGGCGGCGCGGCAGATCCATAAGGTCCTGAAGTCCGCTGTGGCGAACGCGCAGCAGGCGGCACAGCGCGACGGCGCCCCGTTCGACGCCGACGGCCTGCGCGTCACGTATGCCGTGGTCAACGAAGGTCAGACGCTGAAGCGGTTCACGGCCGCGGCCATGGGCCGCGGCACGCCGATCCTGAAGCGGTCGAGCCACGTGGAGATTCGCGTAGCCGGGGCTGAAGCCCCGGTAACTCCCAAGGCGGAAACCCGGACGGCGGCGGAAGCGCCGCAGAAAATGAAGACGCAGCAGAAATCGAGGGCCAAGCAGGCAGCCAAGAAGACGGCTAAGAAGAAAGCGCCGGCCAAAAAGAAAAAGACGCCAAAGAAAGCGAGCAAGTAAGTGGGACAGAAAACACATCCGTACGGTTTCCGGCTGGGCATCGTCAAGCCGTGGCGCTCCCGCTATTACGCGCGCCACAACTTCCCGGAGCTGCTCAAGGAAGACGAGCTGATCCGGAAGTACCTGCGGACGCGCCTCAGCCACGCCGCGATCGCCGACGTGCACATCGAGCGCAAGCCGGGCAAGGTGACGGTGACGGTGCACACCGGCCGGCCCGGTGTCGTCATCGGCAAGCGCGGCGCGGAAGTCGACAAGCTGCGCGACGAGCTGGCGCAGCTGACGGGCAAAGAAGTCGGCATCAACGTCGAAGAGATCAAGCGTCCCGAGCTCGACGCGCAGCTGGTGGGTGACAGCGTCGCGCATCAGCTGACGCAGCGCATTTCGTTCCGCCGCGCCATGAAGCGCGCGGTGCAGAGCGCGATGCGGATGGGCGCGCAGGGCATCAAGATCAAGGCGGCGGGCCGGCTGGGCGGCGCCGAAATCGCGCGCACCGAAGGCTATCACGAAGGTCGCGTGCCGCTGCATACGCTGCGCGCGGACATCGACTACGCGACCTCCACCGCCAAGACGACGTTCGGCACGATTGGCGTGAAGGTCTGGATCTTCAAGGGGGAGCGGACCGAGGACCTCCACGGCCGCACCTATTCCACGGGCGTCTAGACATGCTCGCACCGAAGCGCGTCAAGTTTCGCAAGCGGTTCAAGGGCCGCACCAACGGGATGGCCACGCGCGGCAACACCGTCGCGTTCGGTCACTACGGGCTGATGTCGCTCGAGCCGGGCTGGGTTTCGAACCGGCAGATCGAGGCCGCGCGCGTCGCGCTCACGCGCGAAATGAAGCGCGGCGGCAAGGTGTGGATCCGGCTGTTCCCCGACAAGCCGATCACCAAGAAGCCCGCCGAAACGCGGATGGGAAAAGGCAAGGGGAATCCGGAAGGCTGGGTAGCGGTGGTGAAGCCGGGACGGATCATGTTCGAGCTCGAGGGCATCGAGGAGGCATCGGCCCGCGCGGCCCTGGCGCTCGCGTCCGCCAAGCTCCCGGTCAGATCGAAGTTCGTGAAGCGGGAGGAGCGGTAGGATGCCGGCGAAACGGGAAAACCGGGCCGACGGGCTGCGCGAGCTCAAGACCGACGAGCTGTCGCAGAAGCTGGCGGTACTGACGGAAGAGCAGTTCCGGCTCGAATTCCGCCGGGCGACGGAGTCGCTCACGAATCCGCTGCAGCTGCGGACGATTCGCCGCGACATCGCGCGGATCAAGACCATTTTGAAGGAAAGGGCGTCGGCATGATCGAGCGCGGCCGCAGGAAAGTTCGTACGGGGACCGTCGTCAGCGACAAGATGCAGAAGACGGTGACGGTCTCGATGGTCCGCCGCTTCGCCCACGGCTTTTACGGCAAGCAGATCACCCGAACCAAGACGGTCGCGGCGCACGACGAGCACGGGGCCAAGACGGGCGACACCGTGCGCATCGTGGAGACGCGGCCCTTGTCGAAACGGAAACGTTGGCGGGTAGTTGAGATCATAGAAAAGGCGAAATAGCCATGGTTCAGCAAGAATCACAGATCAAGATCGCGGACAACTCGGGCGCGCGCCGCGCGCTCGTGATCCGTGTGCTCGGTGGGTCCAAGCGCCGCTACGCGGGGCTCGGCGACGTCGTCGTCGTCACGATCAAAGACGCCATTCCCACCGGCCAGGTGAAAAAGGGCGAGGTGGTCAGGGCGGTGATCGTGCGGACGGCCAAGGAGACCAAACGGAAGGACGGCTCCTACATCCGCTTCGACGAGAACGCCGCGGTGCTGATCGACGACGAAGGCGAGCCGCGCGCCACCCGCATCTTCGGCCCGGTCGGCCGCGAGCTGCGCGAGAAAAAGTTCATGAAGATCGTGTCGCTGGCGCCCGAGGTGATCTGATATGAAGCCGCTCGTTTACAAGAAATCGCGGCGCGTGCGCGGCATGGAGCCGAAGCGGTACAAGATGCACGTCGCTAAGGGCGACACGGTGCGGGTGATCAGCGGGGAGCACCGCGGCAAGGAAGGGCGCGTGCTCCACGTCTATCCGAAGAAGTACCGCCTCGTCGTCGAGGGCGTGAACGTCGTGAAGAAGCACAAGCGGGCCACGTCGCCGCAGGGAGAAAGCGGGATCATCGAGTTCCCGGCGCCGATCGCGGCTTCGAATGTGATGCTGCTCGACCCGAAATCGGGAGAGCCGACGCGCGTGCGCCGGCGTTTGGACAAGGAAGGGAAGCTGGAGCGGATCGCGGTCAAATCGGGCCAGCCGATCCCACGAGTGAGGTAGGTATGGCGGACGAAAAAGAGAAGCAAGAAAAACAAGAGAAGAAGCCCAAGCAGCAGCAGCAATCCAAGAAGCCGAAGGCTCCCAAAGAGGAGCCCAAGGCCGAGGCTGCTGCCGAGCCCGCGGAGCCCGTCGAACCGGCGCCGCGCGCCCGGTTGTGGGACTTCTACGAGCAGCAGGTGCGGGGCAAGCTGCAGCAGCAGTTCGCCTTCAGGAACCCGCATCAGATTCCGCGGCTCAAGAAGATCGTGCTCAACGTCGGCATGGGCGACGCGTCCAAGACCCCCAAGGGGCTGGAGGCGGCGGTCGCCGAGCTGGCGGCCATCACCGGCCAGCATCCGGTCGTGACGCGCGCCAAGAAGGCGATCGCGAACTTCAACCTGCGCGAAGGGCAGCCGATCGGCTGCGCGGTGACGTTACGCGGCGGCCGCATGTACGAGTTCCTCGATCGGTTCATCTCGATCGCGGTCCCGCGGATGCGCGACTTCCGCGGGCTGCCCACGAAGAGCTTCGACGGGCGCGGCAATTACACGCTGGGCATCAAGGAGCAGATGATTTTCCCCGAGATCGACTACGACAAAGTCGAGCGCATTCACGGGATGGACATCACGTTCGTAACGAGCGCCGGGCGCGACGACACCGCGCTGGCCCTCCTGCGAGAGCTGGGCATGCCGTTCCGGGTGGAAACCCCGGCAGCGGCCTAGGAGACTTCATGGCGAAGAAGGCGTGGTTGGAGAGGGTGAAGCGGGGCCCGAAGTTCAAGGTGCGGGGCTACTACCGCTGCCAGCGCTGCGGCCGGAGCCGCGGCACGCTGCGGAAGTTCAAGCTGTGTCGCATCTGTTTCCGTGAGCTTGCGCTGCGCGGGGAGATTCCCGGCGTGCGCAAAGCCAGCTGGTAGGACGGGGGACACGAGATGAGCGTTACTGATCCCGTCGCCGATATGCTCACCCGGGTGCGCAACGCGTGTCTCGCGGGCCACCGCCGGGTCGACATGCCGGTGTCGAAGCTGAAGGTCGCGATTGCCACGATTCTCCGCGACAACCACTACGTCCAGGACTTCAAGGTGCTGGACGATGGGCAGCACGGCTTGCTGCGCCTCTACCTGAAGTATCACAACGACGCGCCCGTCATCCGCGAGCTGCAGCGCGTGTCGTCGCCCGGGCTCCGGCGCTACGTCAAGGCGCGCGAGATCCCGCGCATCAAGAACGGCCTCGGCATGGCGATCCTGAGCACGCCGCAGGGCCTCATGACCGACCGCGAAGCGCGCACCGCCCGGGTGGGCGGCGAATTGCTCGCGGTGGTGTGGTAGGAGACGAGCGATGTCACGTATCGGCAGGAAGCCGGTCCCGTTGCCCACTGGAGTGACCGTGCAAATCGACGGTCATCGGGTCACGGTGAAGGGGCCGAAGGGCGAGATCAGCCGCACGCTCCACGAGGATATGATCATCGTGCTCGAGGACGGCAACGTCGTCGTCAAGCGGCCGTCCGACGAGACGCAGCACAAGGCGCTGCACGGCCTCACGCGCACGCTCATCGCCAACATGGTCGAGGGCGTGACGGCCGGATTCGCGAAGTCGCTCGAGATCCAGGGCGTCGGCTACAAGGCCGAGCCGAAGCCGTTCGGCGTGCAGCTGGTGGTGGGGTACTCGCATCCCGTGCCGTATCACGCGCCGCAAGGCATCAAGATCACGGTGACGAACAACGTCAATGTGAAGGTCGAGGGCATCGACAAGGAACTCGTGGGTCAGGTGGCCGCGGAGCTGCGCAACGTCCGGCCGCCCGAGCCCTACAAGGGGAAAGGCATCCGCTACGCGGGCGAGCAGGTCCGCCGCAAAGCGGGCAAGACTGCCCAGGCGGCGAAATAAACCATGCGCTCAATTCGGAAAATTCAAACCGGCGCGGATCGCCGCTACCGTCGGCACCTGCGCGTCCGCAAGAAGATCGCGGGGACGCCGGAGCGGCCACGGCTGGTCGTGTTCCGCTCGTCCAAGCACATCTACGCCCAGCTCGTCGATGACGAGCGCGGTCTCACGCTCGCCGGCGCGACGGACACGTCCGAAGGCGTGCAGGTCGAGGGCAAGGGCAAGGTGGCGCGGAGCTTTGCCGTCGGGAAGCTCATTGCCGCCAAAGCCAAGGAGAAGGGCATCGCCAAAGTCGTGTTCGACCGCGGCGGTTATCAGTATCACGGGCGCGTGAAGGCTGTGGCCGACGGCGCCCGCAAAGGGGGATTGGAGTTCTAATGGCAATGGATCAAGAGAACCCGGCAGTTCCTGAGACCCCGTCCGCCCCGCTGCCGCCAGCGGTCGCTGAGACGGCACCGGCGCCGGGGCAGGGACACCGGCCCCCCCCCCCCCACTCCCCCCGCGGTCCGCGCGGTCAGGGAGGCGGCGGCGGCGGTGGCGGAGGCGGTCGCGGCGGCAGAGGCAGAGGCCGCGGTGGTGAGCGGCGCGACGGCGAGCGCGGGGGGCGCGAGAGCGACGGCATGGTCGAGAACGTCGTCGCGATCAATCGCGTGGCGAAAGTCGTGAAGGGCGGCCGGCGCTTCAGCTTCAACGCCCTTGTCGCCGTCGGCGATGGGAAGGGACAGGTCGGGATCGCGACCGGCAAGGCGAACGAGGTCAGCGAAGCGGTGCGGAAGGCCGTCGAGGCCGCGCGCCGCAACATGTCCGAAGTGCCGCTCACCGGCGGCACGATTCCGCACGAGATCATCGGCAAGCACGGCGCCGGCCGGGTGCTGCTCAAACCGGCGGCCTCGGGAACGGGCGTGATCGCGGGTGGCCCGGTGCGCGCGGTGCTCGAATGCGTCGGCATCCGGGACATCCTGACCAAGAGCCTGGGCTCGACCAATCCGCACAACATGGTGCGGGCGACGATGGACGGCCTGAAGCGCCTGACAACGGCGCGCCGCGTCGCGCGCGAACGCGGCGTGGAGCTCGACGCCATCCATTACCGTGCCCGCCAGGAAAGCGTGGTCACGCATGGGTAGGCTGCCCCCGACGCGGAAATACCGCAAACGCAAGACGGGTCGGGACCCGGTCCTGCCGCCGCCCGGGAAGGGGAAGCTGCGCATCAAGCAGGTGCGATCGGGCAGCGGCCATTCCTATCGCATGAAGCGGACGCTCGAGGCGTTGGGCCTCAAGCATCATCAGGATGAAGTCGTGCACGCGGATCATCCCGCGTTGCGCGGCATGCTCCAACAGGTGCGGCACCTCGTCGCGGTGACGCCGGAACAAGAAGGCTCCAAGTAATGGCTACGACGAAACCCAGGGCGAAGAAGAAAAAGGCGGCGGCGGCGGCGGCGGGGGCGGGGGCGGCGGCGCCCGTCACGCGGCTCGCGCTCCATGATCTCAAGCCCCCTGTGGGCTCGCATCGCGCGCGTATCCGCAAAGGCCGCGGTCCCGGCTCGGGTATCGGCAAGACGGCCGGCCGCGGCGGCAAAGGCCAGACCGCGCGCCAGGGCGGCAAGGTGCGTCCCGGGTTCGAGGGCGGGCAGATGCCGCTCATCCGGCGCATTCCCAAGCGCGGCTTCACCAATCCGTTCAAGCAGCCGGCGCAGGTCGTGAACGTGCGCCACCTCATCCTCCTCGCCGAGGGTGTCGAGGTGACGCCCGAGACGTTGTTCGGCGCCGGACTCGTGCGCCGTCCCGACCACCCGATCAAGCTGCTCGGCACGGGTGAGGTCGCGGGGCGCAAGTTCGTCGTCAAAGGCGTCGCCGTTTCCGCGAGCGCCAAGGCCAAAATCGAACAGGCCGGCGGAACGATCGAGTGACGTCTCCGATTCCCAATCTGTTCAAGGTTCCGGAGCTCAAGGAAAAGCTCCTCTTCACCCTCCTGTGCCTCGTGATCTACCGGATCGGGGCGCACATCGCGACGCCGGGCGTGAACGTGGACGCCCTCGCGGACTTCATGAGCACCCGCGGGACCGGCACGCTCTTCGGGCTCTACGATCTGTTTTCGGGCGGCGGGCTCAGGCGGGCCACGGTCTTCGCGCTCGGGATCATGCCGTACATCTCGGCCAGCATCGTGTTCCAGCTGGCCGGACCGGTGTTCCCGATCATCGAGAAGATGCAGCGCGATGAAGAGGGCAAGAAGACGCTGACGCAGTGGACGCGCTATGTGACCGTCGTGCTCTGCATTTTCCAGGCGTACGGGTTCGCCGTGTTCACGGAGTCTCTGCCCAATGCGGTCGCCTCACCGGGCTTACAATTCCGTCTGATGACGGTCCTGACGCTGACGACCGGCGGCATTTTCGTCATGTGGCTGGGCGAGCAAATCACCGAGCGCGGTATCGGGAACGGGATGAGCCTGCTCATCTTCTTTTCGATCGTCGAGCGGATTCTGCCGGAGACGGTGAACACCTTCGAAGCGCTGAAGACCGGCACCCTCAGCTTCCCGGTGCTGATCATCGTCTTGATCATGATGCTGCTCGTCGTCGCAGGGACGGTCGCCATCACGGTGGCCGCCCGGCGCATCCCCGTGCAGATCCCGCGCAAGGTGATGGGCCGAGGACGAATTCGCGAAGGGCAGAAGACCTTCATTCCGCTGCGCATCAACAGCGCCGGCGTGATGCCGATCATCTTCGCACAGTCGCTCATCATCGTGCCAGGGACGGTGGCGCAGTTCAGCGGTGTCCCCTGGCTCCGGACCTTCGCCGAGTATTTCAATACGACGTCGGTGTGGTACATCCTCTCGAGCGCGGTGCTGATCGTGTTCTTCGCGTACTTCTACACGTCCATCATCTTCAATCCCGTGGACCTGGCGGAGAACCTCAAGAAGCAGGGTGCGTTCATCCCCGGCGTGAAGCCGGGCGCGGCGACCGCCGATTACATCGATGAGGTGCTGACCCGCATCACGCTGCCGGGCGCGCTGTTCCTGACGTTCATCGCGCTGCTGCCGATCGTGGTGCAGAATACGCTCAACATGCCGTTCGGGTTCGGCGGCACGGCGCTGCTCATCATCGTGGGTGTGGCGCTCGATACGGTGCAGCAGGTGCAGCAGCATCTGTTGCTGCGCCAGTATGATGGCTTCATGAAGGGTGGGGGTGGAGGCAGCGGCGCCTCGCGGGTTCGCTTCCGCCGCTAGTGCCTGCACTGTAAGTGTACATCCTCATCCTGGGGGCGCCGGGCTCGGGCAAGGGGACGCAAGGGAAAATCCTCGCCGAGCGGCTCGGGTTGCCCAAGATCACCACCGGTGATCTGATCCGGAAAGCGATGCAGGACGGCACGCCGCTCGGACTCGAGTTCAAGAAGTATTACGACGAAGGCAAGCTGGTGCCCGACAGCATTATCCTCGGCATGATCAAGGACGAGTTGGCGCGCCCGGAAGCGAAGGACGGCGCGATCCTCGACGGATTCCCCCGCACCGCGGCTCAGGCCGAGCTGGTGGACAGGACGCTGGCCGAGCGCGGGCAGCGGCTGAATCACATTCTCCTGCTGGACGTCACCGAAGACGAGCTGGTGCGTCGCATGCGGGCGCGCGCGCAAGTCGAGGGACGTCCGGACGACACGCCCGAAGCCATCGCGACGCGTCTCCAGATCTACCAGCGCGACACCGCCCCGCTCATCGCGCATTATGCCCAGCGGGGCATCGTGCACCGCGTCCCCGGCACCGGGACAGTCGATCAGATTGCCGGGGAGATCAAGCGGATCATCGGGCGATGATCACCATCAAGTCGCCGCGCGAGATCGAGACGATGGCGGCCGCAGGCCGCATCGTCGCCGAGACGCTGGCGCTGGTCGGGCGGCACATCCGTCCCGACCTCACCACCGAAGACCTCGACCGCCTCGCCGAGACGTTCATCCGCAGCCACCCCGGGGCGCAGCCGTCATTCAAGGGGCTGTACGATTTTCCGGCGACGCTCTGCACGTCAATCAATCAGGAAATCGTCCACGGCATCCCGTCGCACAAGCGCGTGCTCCATGACGGCGACATCGTGAGCATCGATGTGGGCGTGTGGCTGGAAGGGCTGCACGCCGACTCCGCGGCGACGTTTCCGGTCGGCGATATCACACCGGAGACGGCTCGGTTGCTGGCGGTGACGCAGCAGGCGCTCGCCGCGGGCGTCGCGCAGGCGCGCGCGGGCAATCACGTGGGCGATATCGGCCATGCCGTGCAGCAGGTGGCGGAGGGTGCGGGGTACTCGGTCGTCCGGGAGCTCGTCGGCCACGGGATCGGCGCCGCATTTCACGAGGAGCCGCAGGTGCCGAACTACGGCAAACCCAAGCGCGGCCCGCGCCTCGCCCCCGGCATGACGATCGCCATCGAGCCGATGATCAACATCGGGGGCTCGGCGATCCGCACGCTGGACGACAAGTGGACTGTGGTGACGCAGGACGGCTCGCTGTCGGCGCACTTCGAGCATACGGTGGCCATCGGAGAGAACGGCGGTCCGCCGCGGATACTGACGACGGTCTGACGGTCTACCCAGCGCCCGACTGCTTTGCTCTCGCCTGGTCCGACATCGCAGCCAGGTTTGAGTTCACATTCTCCGTCGCGCCATCGATCGCGGTTCGGGCCAGCATCCCCGCCACCCGCGCATCGCTCACGGCGTTCTTGTTGCCGATGTGCTCGATCGTCTGGGCGAGCGCGAGCAGGCGCCGGCTGCGCTTGACGACCTCGGTGGGGGGCCGCGCCGCGGCGAGCAGCGCGTCGTCGATCGCCTGGGCGCGGTGAGGAGCGGCTTTCGGGATCTTGTAAGCTTGGCTGACTCCTCGGTAGGCAGCTGCGTCCTCATCCACCAGCCGCCGCAGCTCGCCGCGCAATTGCTCGGCTTCCACGAGGATCTCGCGGGCCTGCGCTTCGACTCCCGCGTAGGCTTTTTTGCCGATGGTCAGGCGGGCTACCATCGCCACGAGCGCCGCGGCGAGCGTTCCGGCCAGCGCGGCGGCGCTGCCGCCACCGGGCGTCGGGGCTCCTCCCGCCAGCTCATCGATCCAGCCGTCCAGGGACGGCCCGGCGGACGGGACGGCAGCAGGCAGCGCGCCGCGGATCTTCGTTTCCAGGATGTGATCACCGGCATTTGAAAGCCGCAGCAACGATTCCGCGGCGCCGATGAGCCCGCGCTCCGGAATGAGACCGACGATCTCGCTATACTGCACCCCCACACCCTGCTTCTCGGCGCGGGCCTTGATCGCATTGTAGACCACGGCGGGCGAGGTGATGTCGATGTCCAGGAGGTTCATCGATACCTGCGCCAGGCCATCGACGATGAAGCCGCTCGCCTGCACGCCCGGCAACCCGCCGCTCGAGGTGCGGATCTGTTTCGCGATCTCCTTGGCGACGGCAATCTCCTGCGTATCCAGATAGACATTGAACGCGACGAGAAACGGCCGCGCGCCGATCGCAGTAGCACCCGCGGTGGGGTGCACCTTCCCGGGTCCGAAGTCAGGATCGAGCGTGCGCTCGCGCATTCCTTCGAATTCGCCCTTGCGCACTTCCGGAAGTAGCACCCGCTCGGGACGTGTCGCAGCCCGTGCATACAGAAAGACCGGGATCCCGAGCTCCTTGCCCACCCGCTCGCCCAGCGTACGCGCGAGCGCCACGCATTCGTCCATCGTGACACCGGCCACCGGGACGAACGGCACGACGTCGGTCGCGCCCATACGCGGATGCTCACCGCTGTGTTTGGTGAGATCGATCCGCTCGGTGGCGACGCGCATCGCGGCAAATGCCGCTTCCACCACGGCAGCCGGGTTACCGACGAACGTGAAGACCGACCTGTTGTGCGCCGGGTCGCTTTGGACGTCGAGCAGCTGGACCCCGGCCACGCCGGTGATGGCCGAGCGTAACGCGTCGATCGTGGCGGCACCCTTGCCCTCGGAGAAATTCGGTACGCATTCGACCAGTGGAGCAGGCATCAGCTCTTCCTTAATAGATCGATGAGCCAGCGATGCATCGCGGCGTTGCCTGCCACGATGGAGCCGTTCCCCTCGGTACCCAGCACATCGGCGGCGCCGTCGGGTCGCGTCACGATGCCGCCCGCCTCACGAATGAGCAATGTGCCCGCCGCGATGTCCCATGGCGCGAGCTGCAGTTCCCAGAAGCCATCGAGTCTCCCGGCTGCGACATCCACCAGGTCGAGCGCGGCGGCCCCGGCGCGACGGATACCGCTGGCGGCACCGATCACGGCGGCGAACTGCGACAAATAGATGTGCAACAGGTTCAGCGCCTTGAACGGAAACCCCGTTCCGATGAGGGCACGACCGGGCTCCGTCACGGCTGAGACGCTCAGCCGCGTGTCTCCCTCGAACGCGCCACCGCCGCGGGTCGCTGTGTACGTGCGCTTGCGGCACACGTCGTGGATGACGCCGGCCGCCAATTTCCCGTCGACGAGGCATCCGATGCTGACGGCATATTGCGGATAGCCGTGCAGAAAGTTCGTCGTCCCATCCAGCGGATCGATGATCCAGACGAGCTCGCCGCGCGCCATCCGCGTGGGAGACAGCTCTTCGCCCACGATGACGGACTCCGGCGCCTCGCGCACGATCGCGTCGGCGATCAGCGCCTCGGCGGCGCGATCGATCTCGGTCACGAAGTCGTGTTGCGACTTCTCCGTCCAGGTATGGACGGCGGGTCGCGCCGCGCTGCGGAGATAGTCGGCGGCACGGAGCGCGGCGCGCTCGGCGAGCTTGACTAAGTCGTTGTATTCACGCACCTTGTGGCCCCGTGGCCTCTGTGACCTCCAAACGCGTGTTCAGCGGCATCCAGCCCTCCGGCGAGCTGCACATCGGCAACTACCTCGGCGCCGTGCAGAATTGGGTCCGACTGCAAACCGAACACGACTGTCTCTTCTCGATCGTCGACCTGCACGCCATCACGCAGCCGTACGATCCCCGTGCCCTCGCGTCCCTGACTCTCGATATGGCGGTGAGTCTCTTTGCGGCCGGCCTGGACCCCGACAAGTGCATCGTCTTCGTACAATCGCACGTCGCCGAGCACACCGAGCTCAACTGGCTGCTCACGACCGTGGCTCCGCTCGGGGAGCTCGAGCGCCAGACGCAGTTCAAGGACAAGGCGCAGCGTCAGGAAAGCGTCACCATGGGGCTGCTGGCGTACCCGGTATTACAGGCGGCCGACGTGCTGCTCTATAAAGCTAGTCTTGTGCCGGTCGGTGAGGACCAGGTCCAGCACCTCGAGTTGATGCGCGAAATTGCGCGCCGCTGGAACACCCGCTACGGCCACGACTTCTTTCCGGAGCCGCAGCCGTTGTTGACCAACACGAAGCGGGTGCTGGGTCTCGATGGCAAGGCCAAGATGTCGAAGAGCTTGGGGAACACGATCGGACTGTTCGAGTCCCCCGAAGCGATCTGGGAAAAGCTCCGGCCGGCGGCCACCGATCCCGCTCGCAAGACCCGGAAGGATCCCGGCACGCCGGAGATCTGCAACATTTTCACCGTGCATCAGGGGTTTTCGCCGCCCGACACCGTGGCGGAGGTCGCGCAGCAGTGCCGGACCGCGGGGTGGGGGTGCCTCGACTGCAAGCGTGTGCTGGCCGACAACATGATCAAGACGCTCGCGCCGATACGCGCGCGCGCGGCGGCGTTGCGGAGCGACCCGCCGGGTGTCCTCGACCGCTTGCGCGACTGCGCGAATCGCGCGCACGCGCTTGCGCAACGCACGATCGCGGAGGTACGCGACAAAATGGGATTCCTCAAAGGTGTTTAAACAGATCGTGGAGCTCTTCCGGCTCGAGCTGATGCTCCAGGTCGGCCTCGCGACGCTGCTCGGCGGCGCGATCGGCCTCGAGCGCGAGCTCGGCGGCAAACCCGCGGGTCTCCGTACCAACATCCTGATTTGCATCGGCTCGGTCCTCTACACGCATCTGTCAATTGCCATGCTCGACGCGCTTGCAGGTTCTGGAGGGACGGGCACCGATCCCACTCGCGTCGCGGGGCAGATCGTCACCGGAGTGGGGTTCATCGGCGCAGGGACGATTTTGCACGCCCGCGGCGCGGTCGTTGGGCTTACCAGCGCCGCGACCATCTGGGTCGTGGCGGCGATCGGTGTGTCCTTGGGGAGTGGCTACTATCTCGAAGGCATCGCCACAACGCTCGTCGTTCTGGCGGTTCTCGCGGGGCTCGGCCGGGTCGAGAAGCTGGTGCAACGCCAGTCAATGCGGTCGACCATCACCATACACGCGCACCCGGGTACCACGGTCCTGGAGGATCTGGAGACGCTCGTGCGGCGAGCGGGGCTCGAGATCAGCGCCGTTTCGAGCCGCCAGGAAAACGTCGACCTCGTCATCGACTTCGACATTCGTGGGTCCAAGCGACTGCACGACCAAGTCATGGTCACACTGCTCCACCACGACCACGTGCGCACGGTCTCAACGGGAGAGTGACCGCCCCCGCCGTCTCGCGACGTCTCGTCATCGATCTGGCCTCGCCGCGCGCCGCCTGGAGGATTCCGAGAACCAGCGTGGTCGCGATCAAGAACGCGGTGGGCGAGGGATGGGACGTCATGGAGGTCGCGGCTCCCGCGGTGTCCGACGGCGACGGCGGATCGGGCTCCCCGGAAGCGATTGCCGCGGCGCGCGGGGCCGAGATCTATCTTGGCTTCGGAATCCCATCCGGCGTCGCGACGGCCGCAAAAGGCACACTGCGCTGGGCCCACAGCGCCACCGCCGGGGTCGGCGCGAGCCTCGCGCACCTGTCGGGTAGCGGCGCGCTGCTCACGAACTCCGCGGGCGTGCATGCCGAGCCGATGGCCGACTGGGTGATCGCGGCGATCGCCTACTTCACGCGTGGCCTCGACCGCATGGTCTCCGCGCAGCGGCAGGGCCGCTGGGCCAAGGAGGACTTCACCGACGGCGCGATCTCGATGCGCGAGTTTCGCGAGCTGCGGCTCGGCGTCTTCGGGCTCGGAGGTATCGGGACCGCGGTCGCGCGCCGTGGGTTGGCACTCGGCATGAAGGTGTCGGGCGTGCGGCGGCGTCCCGAGCGCGGCGGTCCCAAAGGTGTGGAATGGGTCGGCGCGTTGGCCGACCTGCCACGACTCGCCGGGGGAAGTGACGTGCTGGTGATTGCGGCGCCACACACCGCGGAGACCATCGGCGCCGTCGACCGCCGGGTGCTCGAGCGACTGCCGCACCAAGCGCTGGTCGTGAATGTCTCGCGCGGATCGCTGCTCGATGAGTCGGCGTTGCTCGAGCTCCTCGAGCTGCGACGGGTGCGCGGCGCGGCGCTCGACGTTTTCGCCACCGAGCCGCTGCCCGCCGGACACCCATTCTGGACGCATCCGCGCGTACTCGTAGCGCCGCATGTGAGCGCGGTGTCCGGCCGCTTCTGGGAGCGGGAAACGGCTTTGATCGTGGACAACATCCGGAGCTATCTTGCAGGTGCGCCCCTCACGAACCTCGTCGACCTGGAAGCCGGGTACTGAATGGAAAAAATCATCAAGGCCGCGGTGGATCGCGGGGCGTCCGATTTGCACATCAAGGCGGGCGACGTGTTCCGCGCCCGTATCGACGGGAGACTGGTGCCGCTTACGAAGCAGCGGCTGACCCCCGATCAGACCAAGGCGATCGCCCAGCGCCTCATTGCCAACGACGACGACCGGGGCCGCATCGACAAGCTCCGCGACTACGACTGCTCGTGGGGCATGCCCGGAATCGGCCGCTTCCGCGTCAACATCCTGCGGCAGCGCTCGTCGTTCATGATCGTGATGCGCGTCATCCCGTTCGACGTCCCCACGTTCGAATCACTGAAGCTGCCGGCTGTGCTCGGCGAAGTGGCGAACGCCGAGCGCGGGATGATTCTGGTGACCGGGGTGACGGGCTCGGGCAAGAGCTCGACGATGGCGGCGATCATCAATCACATCAACCAGAACCAGCATCGTCACATCCTCACGCTCGAGAACCCGATCGAATTCCTGCACCGCGACATCAACTGCTCGGTGACGCAGCGGGAGATCGGCGTGGACACCGATGACTTCCGGACCGGACTGCGGGCAGCGCTGCGCCAGGATCCCGATGTGATCCTGATCGGCGAGATGCGCGATTCCGAGACGATCGACACCGCTATGAAGGCGGCCGAGACTGGGCATCTCCTCGTCTCTACGCTGCACACGCCGGATGCGGTCACGACGGTGAGCCGCGTCGTCTCGATGTTTCCGCCGGAGGAGCAGGAAATCGCGCGGGTGCGCCTGTCTGAGGCGTTGCATGCGGTGGTGTCGCAGCGCTTGTTGCCGCGGGCTGACGGAACCGGTCGCGCGGCGGCGCTGGAGGTCATGATTTGTACCGACATCGCTCGGGACATGATCAAAGACCAGAAACGGACCTCCGAGCTGCCTGACTACATCGGGGACTCGCGCGAGAAGTACGGCATGCAGACGTTCGATCAGCATCTCATGGACCTGGTGGCCAACGACATCGTGACGCCCGAGACCGCGCTCGCTGCTTCGTCCAATTCCTCCGAATTCCAGCGCCAGGTGAAGACCCTGCGCCGGCGTTCGCGCGTCGCATCACCAGCATCGGCCGCCGCGTCCAACCCCGGATCCGAAAAGCCCGCAGGTCTGACCGACGATCTGTCGAGCATGCTGCCGCAGTGATCGATCGGAAACAGGCACCCGCCGGAATCTTTCCCCCCGTCACGACGCCGTTCGATCCTGTGACGGGCGACATCGCCCCGGTTCAGTTTCGCCAAAACATCGAGCGGCTGCTCGCCCAGGGTGTGGACGGTGTTGTGGTGTCCGGATCCACCGGGGAGGCGCCGCTGCTCGATCCGGACGAGCAGCGTCAATTGGTGGAGCTCGCCCGCGAAACCTTGCGTGACGGCAAGTGGCTCATCGCGGGGACGGGCGCCGAATCGACGCGGCAAACGATCGCGTTGTCCAAGGCCGCCGCGGCCGCCGGCGCCGACGCGGTGCTCGTGCGTCCGCCGTCTTACTTTTCGGCCGCTGCGACGCTGGATACGTTGACGATTCACTTCCGCGCCGTGGCGGACGCGAGTCCCGTGCCCGTTCTCATCTACAACATCCCCAAGTACACGCATCTGGCGCTCGCGCCGGCGCTGCTGCAGCAGCTGGCGAGTCACGAGCGTATCATCGGCGTCAAAGACTCGTCGGGGGATCCGAAGAGTGTCGCCGCCTACCGCGCAGCGGTACCACAGTGGGCGGTACTGGTGGGCGGGGCCTCGCTGCTCCTCACCGCGCTCGAGCTGCAGTGCCAGGGCGGTATCGTCGGTGTCGCGTGCTTCGCGCCGGGCCTGTGCGTGCAGCTCGTTCGGGAATTCGAGCGAGGGGATCGTGCCGCCGCCGGCGCGCTGCAGGAGCGGATCACGCCGCTCGACAAGGAAATCGTCGGTAGGCTCGGGCCGGCGGGCGTGAAAGCCGCGATGGACGCCGTGGGGTTGTACGGTGGGCCGGTGCGGGCGCCGCTCGCGCCGATCTCGCCCGCCGACCGCGCGCGCGTGGGCGCGCTCGTCCGCAGTGACTGACTATGGCTTGTTGTTCCGGGAGCTGGCGGTTCCGCGGCTCGTCGGTACTGCCAATCATCAGAAGGTTCGTGAGGTCCTGAAGCGCGAGCTCGCCGCGCGCGGGTTCGTCGTTGAAGCGCACGCGTTCACCGGTCGTCCCGCTCGAGCCCTCCTCGGTACGCCGCGCGAAGTCCACGGGATAAATCTCATCGCCCAACGGCCGTCCGGCCGTCGGGCCGTCCGACCGTCCGTCTGGCTCGTTGCCCATTACGACTCCAAAGGCCAGCCCATCTCCATGGCCGTGCGCCTGATTGGGTTCTTCGCGCTTGTCGCGGGCCTGGTGGGAATCCTGCTCAGCACGATACCGGCGGTTGCGCTCCTGCTCGTGGGTCTGTCGATCATGCTGCGGAATCGCGTGAACGACAACTCCCCCGGTGCCGTCGACAACGCAACCGCCCTCATTGCGATCTTCATGACGCTCGATCAACTGCCCGCCGCGGCGCCCGTGGGCGTGATCTTTCCGGATGCCGAGGAGCTCGGTCTCTTGGGTGCGCGAGCGCTGGCTGCGGATCGGCCAGACCTGTTCGCGGATTCGACCGTCATCAACCTCGATGGCCTGGATGATGTCGGGCGTTCGACCGCGTTTCTGCACCGCCCCGGCAGGATCGGTGCCGCGGTGGCCGAGGCGCTCAAGGCACGCCGGTGGCGCTGGTTGCCCGTCATCGTCGATGGCATGGCGCTGGCGCGCGTGAGTCGCGAGTGCGTGACGATCCTCAAGGGCAATTGGCGCACCGTGTGGATCATCCATAGACCGGCCGACAGCACGGATCGTGTACGGCTGGATGGTGCGGCGATCGTCGCCGCGGGGCTGGCGCGCGCGCTGCGGCCGGCATAGCTTCCCTCAGAGGATACTCCATGGCCCCCGCCGGGGGCCTTTTTTGTTGGACGATTTGGAGAAGACAACGGGACAACCCTTGCTTGGTTGTCCCGTTGAACTGTTCACAGATCCCCGCGGTGCGTCGGTGCACCTAGCTTTTGCATTTCCGCGCTTTCTCGTGTTCCTGCGAGGACAATTTGTTCGGACCGAAGATCCAGTGTGTCGTCGTGGTCGGCGCCCAGTGGGGCGATGAAGGCAAAGGCAAGATCGTCGACGTCCTGGCCGAGCGTGCCGATCTCGTGGTGCGCTACCAGGGCGGCGCCAATGCCGGGCACACGGTGGACACGGGTGAGGGTAAGTCGTTCGTACTGCATCAGATCCCATCCGGGA
>Ga0210382_10000112_pt1 | contig 31594 bp, 52 predicted proteins | sample PLMedo_FD_155452 | JGI IMG/M metagenome (GOLD analysis project Ga0210382, IMG submission 155452) | Groundwater sediment microbial communities from an aquifer in East River, Colorado, USA - PLM0_60_coex redo | ecosystem: Environmental > Terrestrial > Soil > Riparian zone | place: USA: East... | reverse complement strand
TGGATTGCGAATTCGAGAAGATGTTGTACTTCTGGTCGTACTCACCAAGCGCTTTCGCGTACGCCTGTTGGTACTCGCCTAGACTGCGCGCGTAGACCTTGTCGAACTCGGACGACGCATAGTCCTGGTTGAATTGGGAAAGATCCTTTAACGTGCCGCCGGTGAGCACGGTCCCGCGCGCCGCCGCCGAGTGCTCGATCTGCTTGTGGCCTTGATCGAGCCGGAATTGGTAGCCGGGATCGTTGGCTTCAGTGGCCGACGTCGGCGGGATGAAGTCCCGAAACGAGAAGGGTTCGGTCCACGGGGCGAGGAGCGAGCCCCACGCGCCGAAATCAACGTTGCCGTCGCCGCCGCCGGTGTTCGTGCCGCCTCCACCACCGCCTCCCGAGGAATCGTTGCCGCCGGTATACCAGTAGGCCGTATTGGGGGAGTCCTCCGCGCCGAGGACCTTGAACTTCTGCCCGTCCACCACCAGCTCGTTATTCGAGGGCGTGGTGCCATACATGAAGCGCGGGACATCGAACCCGGCGGCCTTCAGGGCCTCTGCCAGGGGGCCGATGCCCTCACTCGCCTTGTGCGTTTGCTGCCACTGCTTGATGAAATCTTGCGCCGACCCCTTGGGCGTGCCCGGCGTGTTCGGTGGCGGCGGAAACCCCGGATTGAAGACATCCGGCGGAATCGGATTGTTCGGATCGAGTGTCGGGCCCTTCCCGGGCAGATAGGTGATCTGGCCGGTGTTCGGATCGATTGTCGCGATCTCCCGCAGGGCTGTCGCTTCGGGGCTGTTGTAAATCTCCTGGTCGTAGTTCGCGTTCCCGAGCCACGACGCGTACTCCTGATCGCGAATGGGGCGACCGAGATATTTCTTGTAGGTCGCCGCGATTTGTTCGCGGGTGGGCAACGCCATGTCAGTACCGCCCCATTCCCATCAACTGCGAGAGACGGCTTGAGCCGTACGCGCTTGCGCTGGTGTTCGACGCCCACGGCGTGCGGACGCGCCCCGTCGTGGCCGACAAGCTCTTGAAGTAATTCCCGCCGGGCATACTGGGGGCATACGGAGCAGGTTGCGTGGGTTGCGGTCCTCCCGCCGGCGGCGCCGGCCCTGCGGGACTCGTGTTACCAGGGGGCACCGGTTGTCCCGGCGGCACACGGCCAGGCGGCAGCGTCAACGGGCCCGGCGTTGGCGGCGGCGCGGGCGGACCAGGTGGCGGCTGCGGATAGGACGTGAAGCTCGGGTCATAGCCCGGCACCGGCGGCGGCGCAGGAGCCCAGAAGCGCGCCTCGTCCGGATTCGGCGCGCCGAACGTCAGCCCCTGCGTCACGGCGGGTTCAGGTCCGGCGGCGACGGGGTGCGCTTGCGAGTACGCGTAGAGGCTGTTGAGGAGGTCCTCGATGGAGGCGGTCTCCGGCGGCGCGGTACCGGTCACCGACTGGAGGAGATTCGCAAGGCCGGTCCAGTGACGACTGTTCATGCGTTCACCACCGTGCAGCCGAGAGACTTGAAGAGGTCGACCTGATCAACCGGCACGGGCGCGGTGACTCCGTTCGGGCCGCGCATCAGCACCGTGGCCCCGTTCGTCGGTCCTGGTTGTTTGGTCGGCTCGGTGTTCGAGGTGAAGCGCGTCGCACCACTCAGCGTGGTCGGCGAACCACCGTGCGAGGGCGGTGGCACGGTCGGTGGCTGGTGCGCGGGGATCGGTCCGCCGGGGCTCGTGCCGGGACGCGGCACGGCGATCTCGCCCGTCCACACGCCGCCAGGCATCCCAGGCACCGGAAGACCGCCCTTGCCGCTTGGCCCGTAGCCCCCCGTCGTCGGCGGCGTGTCTGTCACCATCGGCGCGTGATCGGGCGTCACGCCCATCAGGTAGGAGAGCTTGTTGACGGCTCCGCGACCGGCCGCCACCCACGGCTCGCTCTGTTGCTGCCCCTGTTTCCAGGCTTGCTTCTGAAACGCGAGCGCATCCTGCATCGCCTGAAATTGCGCCAGCGTCGCGCGGTTTGTCGCGTCGGCTTGCGACCCGGCCGCATCGTGCGACGCGCCAGCAGCCAAATAGCTGCCGATCAAGTTGGTGGCGGCCCCGATGCCAAACATCGCCAGTAGTCCGACGGTTCCGAGTCCTCCCGCAGGCATTAGCTCACTCTTTCTTTCAACACGATCGGGACGGGTTTGAACATCGCCACGATCCGCATCGACACCGGCTGGCCGTCACGCACGACGTGATCGACGAGCAACCCTTCCTCGCAGAATCCGACGCGCCGCAACATCGCGCTCACGGCGAGGTTGTCGTTGAAGAACGTCGCGCAGACTTTCTCGACGCCGCTCGCCCAGACGGACTCAAGTGCCTGCGTGAGCGCGATCTTCCCGAGCCCGCGGTGACAGACCGCGCCCGCGAGACAGATCCCGTGCAGGCTGCCTAAGCGCGTGGTGATCGGCAGGTAGCCGATGTAGCCCGCTGGTTCGTCGTCGACGACGATGCCCCACGTCCGCTCGAGGCGCTGCCGTTGCTCGATTTCCGTGGCGAATGCCGCGAACGTCGTCGGCGCGTCGTCCGCAAAATTGCTCTCTGGACACTCGTGCAGCCAGCACCACAAGCGCGGCACCCACGACGGCGGAAAGGGTTCGACCAGGTGCAGCGTCATCTATCTCCGGAAGTACTGATTGGCGACGACCGGCGTCGTGAACGAAAGCGTCGTGAGCGTGGCCCCGAGCTTGAGATACGTGGCGGCCGAGCCGTCACAGAGCTGCCACCCTGTGGCACTCGGCGCAATCGCGAACGTCGCGTAGTACCCATTGCCGCCGTCCCCGAGCGCGAACTGCCAGCCCGTCACGAACCCAGGCTGTCGAAAGTACTCGCCGCTCAGGCCCGCGACGAGACCGTCGGTCCCAGCCCAGCGCAGCACATGGCCGAAGTCCGCGCTCTCGAACAGGAAGCCGACGTCGTCGCCGGTGAGATCGATCGGGGCCGTGTCGAACGATCCACGCATGACGCCATCGGCGTAGCGCCAGCGCGAGCTCAGGCTGATGTACGTCACGCCGCGGTCGGTCTCGTAGAAGAGGGTCCCGTCCGGATACGTGCCGGCCGGTGTCGTCGCGAGGCGCGTGAAGTGGGTGCCCTGGAGCACGACGGGGGCCTCGACGACGTCGCGCGCGGTCTCCCGAAGCGTCTGGAAAAATCCCGCCCACACACGCGTGAGGAGCCCCGTGCTCCGGTCGATGATCGGTTTATCGAGGGGAATCGTGGCGACGTTGGCCATCAGGCCCCTCCCGCCGTCAAGTACGCATCGAACAATCGCCAACTCACCGCGTCGCTCATCTCGACCTGATAGATGCGGTCGTTCCGTGTGCGCGACATGCCGAGCCGCCGCCACATGACACGCGTCCCACGCTGGCCGATGGCCCCGGCGCTGACCGCTTGCGGGGACGAGTAAATGCCGCCGCCGTCGTCGCTGAATGAGAGGCTGATCTGGGGGTCAATGCCTTGTCCCGTCGTCAGGCCGAGCCCCGTCTCCATGTCGAGCTCGAAGACCGACTGCCGCAATGGCGACTTCTCGGCGCGCACCGGCGGCGCGCGACGGAGGCGGTGAATCTGCACGCCGGCGTCGTCGTACACGAGTGGCGACTGGCGATACACGCTGCCGAGGAGGCGGTCGCCCACGAGGTGCTGGCCGAAGGCGAACGCGTGACAGCGCGCACGATGCGCGTGGAAGCTCGGGACGACCGGTGTGACGCCAGGCACCCCCACGAAGACGGGCGGCGGGATCGGCGGGCCGGGCGTCGTGGCTCCGGAGCCCCACCACGCGCGCTCGTGCCACATCTGCGTCGCCGCGTCGAATGTCCAGGTCGTGTCGGCTGTTGGAAACCAGAAGGTGAGAAAGTCGTGGCCGTCCTGTTGGTACGCCCAACCTTCAGCGTCGGCGATCGTGCTGTAGTTCTGCATCGCCCGGTCGAGGCTGTGGTCCGAGAAGCGCTCCGGTTTGTAGCCATTCGCGCGGTACACGATGCCGTGGCCGCGCTCGTCCGCCCCGATCCACGCAAACGTGTTGTCGAAGAGCGTCAACGATGCCGGGGCGCCGATGCCCTGCGGGATGAGTGAGCCAGGCACCGGGGCGAATGGGAAGTTCGCATCACCCTGGTTGTTCCAAATTTCCGTGCTGTGACTCCCCATGAGCACGAGCTCGCGATGGTCGACCTTGAGTGCGAGGAGTCGATCCGATCCTTCCGAGCGGGTGCCGAAGTCCAGGCTGTCCCACTGCAGGCCGTTAAAGAGCGCGGAGATGTTGAACGTCGCGGAGTTCTTCACCAGGACGACGAAGTAGCCGTCGCAGAAGGCGCCCATGGCGACCGCGGCGGGAAAGCCCGAGGCCGTGATCAGGAACAGGCCGTTGGTGCTGAGGTCGAAGATGTAGCCGCTGCCGCCGCTCGTGATGAAGAGCTGCTTCCCGTTGGAACAGATCGTCGCAGGCGCGCCATCGGCGGCGAGGGCGCCGCCACGCTGGATGACCACGCCACTGCTCAGAATCTCGCAGAACGCATTGCCGCCGACCGCGAAGCAGCGGCCGTCCTCGCAGAAGAGGGCGCGCACCGGCCCCACCGGCAGCGTGGCGAAGAGCGCGAGGCCAGGCGTCCCAACGAGGACTAAGCGCTTGTCCGGCCCGCGCTCATCGAGCTCGGGAAAGAGGTTCACCGAGCGCTGCGCGTCGGCGGTCTGGGATTGACTGACATAACTACCGCCAACGAAGCCCGGCAGTCTCACTGCCGCACCGAGTCGGTGTAGATGTCGTAGCGCGCGCCGACCCCGAGCAACGCCGGGTCGAACCCGAGGTCATCGAGTTGAATGTTGGCCGCTTTGATCTTGCCCTTACTTTCGGCCGCAATCGCCATGACGACGGGATCGGCCGTGACGCCGTATTCCGGGGCGAGCTCCACCGCGAGGTTGTACCGGATGGCTCGCGCGTAGCCCGGCGCGAACGTGTAGTCCGTGCTGCTGATGTCCGCGAACTGGGCGATCGCTGTCGGCCCCGAGAGCGCGAGCTGCAGGCCCGTGCTGTCGGGAATCGGCAGGAGGAAGACCGTGGCGAGGGGCCACGTCCGAATGAGGTACACGCCCTGGGGTTCGCCCGTGATCGACCGGACCGGGATGCGCTCGTACTGGGTGTCGGTGAAGATGTGCAGGGGCACTTCGACGGCGGGGGGGCTGGCGCGGACGAGGCCCGCCTTCGAGATCGCGAGCGGCCGCGCGGCATTGAACACGCCACCCACCCCGATGGTGTACGTGTTGACCGCGTTCGTCAGCGGGAAGAGCGCGCGCACCTCGGCGTAGAGCATGAGGCGCTCGAGGGTCCAGCTATCGATCATCTCGTTCAGGATCGAGAAGCCGTCGGTCATCTCGTCGGCGGTCGGCACGGCGCCGGCCGCGAGGACGCCAATGCGGCGCATCGCGCGCGTGATGAGGTCGCTGGCTTTCATCTCAGTTCAACCACTCGTAGAGGATGCCCTTGAGCCGGATCGCGAGCCGTGTGCCGACCAGGATCAGGCGCGGGCCAACGCCGCCGATTCCGCCGCTCGTCCCGAGGGCGGCGGTAAACCCCCGCTTGGTCTGCTTCCCCATCGCGCCGACGAAGCCCACCGAGGCGGTAAACGCCTGAAAGAAAAGTTGCCCGACCGACAGGACGCCACTCCACGTCCCGACGAAGGCCAGCGCGGCGACGAACGCGTGGCCCGTCCGCTTCGCGATCAGCCCCACGAACGACACGGTGGCCGTCAAGCCGCGCATCGTGCGCTTCGCCACGCTGCCGACAAACGACACGCCCCCGGTGAGCGACTTTCCGGTCTGCTTCCTTACCTCCCCCGCAAACGACACGGAGGCCGTGAAGAACACCAACGCCAATCGCGACGGACTGAGTGTCCCGACGAAGCTCACCGCGCCAGTGAGGGTCCGACTGGTCCGCTTCGCGATCGCCCCGACGAACGACACCGTGGCGGTCAGCAGATGGGTCGTGAGCTTCGAGACCGTGCCGACGAACGTGAGGCCGCCGGTGAGCGACTTCCGGGTTTGCTTACTGACGCTCCCGGCGAACGAGAGTGCCGCGGTGAACAGCACGATCACCAGATGCGACGGGGTCATCACGCCGATAAACGACAACGCCGCCGTCAGGAGCTGCGCCGTGGTCTTTCGCACCGCCCCGATGAACGTGAGGCCTGCCGTCAGGCCCCGACCTGTCTGCTTCGCGGTGGTCCCGACAAAGGACAGGCCACCCGTCAACGGGTAGATCGTCTGTTTACTGACGACCCCCACGAACGACAGCGCCGCCAGGAGGTCCTGGGTGAAGACCGAGCCACTGGTGTCCGTGATCAGGTCCGGATCAAACTGCCCGCCTTCGTTCAACGCGGCGTCAAACGATCCGGCTGGCGTGACGGCGGCGTCGTAGAGTCCTCCCGCCATTACGAGAACTCATCCACCACGATCACGCCGGCGCTCCCGTTGCCGCCGGTCCGGACCGTGCTCGCGCCGGTCGCACTCCCGCTGCCGCCCGCACCGAAGCCCACGGCGTTGGTGCCGGCGCCCACCGCGACCAAGCCAAGCCCGCCCGCGCCGAACGGGCTATTCCCCCCGTTGCCTGATGCCACAATCGGCGTCGCCACAATCAGCGTGACGCCATACTCGCCATGCGCGCCGGCGCTATTGACATCGCCGTTGGTCGAGACCGTGCCGCCCGCGCCACCGCGAAACGACCCCAGCGTGGTGATCGCCGTGGCGAGCGGTCCGCCGGTGCCCCCGAGCGCCGTGACGGTCACACCGCCCACCGTGAACGTCGACGACGTGCCATTCGCACCCGCGGCGCCCGAGACGCCGTTGCCCGCCGCGCCGATGGCGTAGGTGTAGGCGGTATTCCCGGTCACCGTGAACGTCTTCTCGGCGTAGCCGCCCGCGCCGCCGCCTCCCGCCGCCGCCGCCGCGGACGCCACAGACGAGCAGCCCCCGCCACCCGCTCCGCCGCCCACCAGCCTGGCGTAGAGGGACGTCGTGCCCGGCTGCGTCGTGAACGTCGTGCCGCTCGTGAGCACCGACGTCTTCAGCCAGCGACCGGTCCCCACGCCAGCCTTCACGGCCCCGTTGACGTCGTAGAGGTACCAGGTCCCGGCGTCATTCATCAGCGCGTACTCGCCCGCCGCGAGCGTGAACGACAGCAGTTTCACGGCCGTCGTGCCGTCGGTCATCTCGACCCCAATCGTGACGGCGGTCGTCGCGTGCGCGTTGCGGATGCTGATGCTCTTGACGTTCCGTTTGATGGACGCGCCTGGCGATCCGATGATCGTCGTGGTCGTCGCCGTCGTGATGAGCGTGTTCTGGCCGTCCGAGGTGAACGTGCTCGGCGCGGTAAAGTCGATGTACGACGCATTGACCTGCACGTCGCAGACGGCGGACGTCACGAGCCGCGCCAGCGCCGTGGTCGTGTCGAGGACGAGCATGTCAGTCCATCCTCATCTGCACGGCCATCTGATACGGCTGGTAGACCACTGCGGCGGCTAAGTTCCCGGCTTCCCAGTCATCGCCTCGCGTCGTGTTCGAATCGAACCCGGTCACCCCGGCCGACCCTGACGTAATCGCGCTATCGGTGGTCGTCGCGATCGAGCTGCCGTTCTTGTAGGCCGTCAGGGTTGTACCGTTCGCGTCGATCATGTAGATGTCATTGACCGCCGCCCCGAAGATGTTGCTGCCGAACTGCGTCCACGTCCCGGCCACGTTCTTGAAAAATTGCGTCAGCCCAGCCCCGCCGACTGTTCCCGAATACACGCCGTAATAGGTCGCCGTGGCCCCGGCGGCACAGCGCACGGCCGGCCCGATGACGCCGGCGGCGGAGGCGCTGGCGAGGGTCAGCTTCGCGTACTGGTTGTCCGCAAACGTGTCCCCGGTCCAGTGCCCGGCGATCTCCGCGCCCGCCGAGTTCGTCTGCAGGGTGTTGCTCTGGATCTGGAACGCGCCATTGTTCATGACCCAATTCGCGTTATGGGTCGGCAACGTGACGCCATTCGTGTCGGTGAACGCATCGGTCGCGGGCAGTGCCATCTACCACTGCTCCCCGCCGAACACGAGAAACGTGACCGGCCATTGGTCGTAGAGTTGCCGCAGAATCTGCCGGACCGTCGTGGTCCCGGTGACCGTCAGCCCGAAGCCAAATGAGGCCGCCATGTCTTGAAGCGCGGTCTGCGTCGCCGTGGGCACCGTCGACCACTGACTCCCCACCGTGACGCCGCCCGTGAAGAGCCGCACGCCTTGACCATCCAGGCGCTGCGTAAACTGGAAGACGATGATCACGCCCCGCACCAACTGCCGATAGGTCCAAGACGCCGGCACGAGGTTGGAGCCGGGGATGTTGCGGTCTTCCAAGGCGGTCTGAACCAGCCCGAGGTTCGCGCCGATCTGCTGGGTGAGATCCAGCGGCAGTGCCGACACCTCGGCGTCTGCTGCGATGGTCGCGTGCGTGGACGCGTCGATGGCGGTCGCCTTCACGAGCATGACGGGTTCGCGTCCGTAATCGACCATGTCCCAGCGCGCGCCACTGACGGCGTCGATCAGATCGGCGTACTTCGGCTTCCTTGGATCTTGACTACTGGAACCCGATCCGACGGTCGGCATGAGATAGACGCGGTCCATGTGTGGGTCCTAGTCGATCTGGACGAGCGCCGCGCTCGCCGCCAGCGCGTCCACGTCGTGTTTGAACTGCAGCGCGTCCATGTACTCGACCGCCACCATGACGCCGGTCAGGACGAGTTGGCACGGCGTGCCCGGGCCGGCCATTGCCGGCATCACGATCGCGACGAGCTTCGACGCGTCCAGATGGACCGTTGCGCCCGTGGTGTCTCGCACAGTCACCATGCGACTAGCCTCCAGCCGTGATCGAGAGCGTGTACGTGTAAGAGATGCTGTCCAAATTTACGACGTTGATGGCGGCGAACTTCCGGCGGTCCCACATCACCGGTCGGATCAGATACGGGTCGGTGTTGACCGGCGCGGTGGCGACGGTCCCGTCGGAGACCTTGTACCAAGCGGGCACGGTGACGACGCTGGTCGTGTTCGAAAGGTCCAGTCCCCACCCGAGTCCACCCGCGGTGTATTCGAAGATGAACATCTGGTGGCCCTGGAGCGAGGCACTCGACGCGGTGAGCGGCGTGCCGGTCACGGTACCGGTGGTGGCGCTGCCTGCGGTGAACGGAGAGCCGGTCGTCGCGGAAATCGTGCCGTTAGCGAACAGTCCCCACTCCGTGACGGCTTCGACGCCGGTGTAGGGGATGACCGCGACGGTCTGGTACTTCTGCAGGTTGGCCGCGCTGACCAGGACCTGCGTGCCGGCGACGGGCGTCTGCCCGCCCTGCGTCGAGATGGTCCCGAGTTTGATGTCGGTGGTCGCTTCGTTGACGGTCCCGGTGCCGGACGCGTGATACTTCATCATCCCGAGCGCGCGCACGGCCGCCGCCGACGGCGCGGCCCAGGCGTAGTCATTCGCCAGCGCCAGCACCCCCACGTTGGTCACCATGCCCGAGCCGAGGTCGTAGTCCTTGAGCACCTGGCCGCCGCGGACATGCGTCGCCCGGAGGTGCGAGTGGAACGAAATGCCGCCGGGGAACCCCGAGGCGGCACCGTGCGGATCACGGACCAGGCGGACGCCCCACGTGCGCGGATCGCGGACGAGTGCGTAGCCCTTGGATCGCCAGAGCACGGTCGGGAGTTTCGGGAGTCTCACGCGGGCACTTCCTTTTACGAGTAACTGAGGGCGGCGCGGTTGTTCCAAATGGCGTTGAAGAGGGGCGAGCCGTTCGCGTATTGCACGTCGGTCGGGTTGTTCGCCCCGTCGTACGTCAGCTTCCGAATCTGCCAGAGCGCCGACGCTTTACTGCTGCCCTGCAGCGCGCAGCCGATGTAGATCGGATTCACGCCGCTGCCGTCCCACTCGAACGTCTCGGTGTAGCTCGGGTCCTGCGTGACTTTCACCGAGCCGAGGGCGTTCACGCCGACCGGGAGCGACGAGCTGAGCGACACCGGCACGACGTTCGTCTCATCGATCGGGATCGGCACGAGCCGTCCATCGGCGTGCCGGCCGAGGGCGACGGTCCCGGTCGCGGGCGCCGTCGTCGCGTCTTCCGCGTACTGCGTGCCCCCGCCAGAGACGTACGTGTTGCCGAAGGTGTCCGTGAGGGCCACCGCGAGCGGGTTCCCGCCGCCGTAGCTCCGTACCGAGGCCTTGACCGCAGGGTCGTCCGGACTCACGAGCACGAGGTCACCGCCCGCCGCGCCGCCGCCGCCGGTGTCGCGCACCCAATCGAGCGTGGGGACATCCCAGATGTGCCCGAGGGCGGTGACGACCTGGAAGCTCGGTTGCGGAATCGACATCAGACGCGTTTCTTCAAATCCAAGAGCAGTTCCCCGACCGCCTCACGGACGTCGGCGATGACATGCGCCTCGGTCCGTCCGACCCCGACGCCCTTCGCCGCAATGCGCGCGCAGAGGTTCTCGACGAGTTCGACTTCCACCGCGAGGCCCGGGGCCCAGCGGTGGACGACCTCGCCGGTCGCCACGTGCACGATCTGGATCGCATAGTCGGACGCCATCAGCGGGGCACGCCGCTTACGGAGCCCGGCGGGAGCTTCCCGTCGGTGACGAGCATCTCGAGGAGTCGCTTGTCGAGCGACTTCACGGTGAGGTTCGCCGTGTTCAACGCCAGCATCCGCGTGGTGGCCGGGTCGCCGTCATAGGTCTTGATGATCTCGATGCCGTCCGAGCCCGTGACGCCGACGTCGATGTGCGCGCGCGGCCAATCGCAATGCAGCAACGTCACCTGGTAGAAGGTGCGTGTCGGCGCCGTCAGATCGAGCTGCTCCGGCACTTATTGCACCGACGCCCCGCCGGGGAACCGGCCTGGGTAGTCCGTGATGATCTTGTCGAACACGCGGCGCCACAGGGTGCGGGTCGTCAGGTTCGCGGTGTTGAGCGCGGTGATGAGCGCAGCCGTCTGCGCATCGGTCGTGGTCGTGCAGGGCGACGTACACGGCCAGGAGAAGGTCTCTTGGACGCCGCTCGCGATATGCACAATCGTCACGGAGATCCGCGGGTTTGGCAGCAGTTCGATATGCAGCGCGCCGGGGACGTAGTTATCAATCGACGGCCGCGCGATCGGCACCGTTCGGCTGATCGCCTCTTGCGCGAAACTTGTCGCGGTCAGAAGCACGAGCGCGAGCGAGAGACTCAACAGACGGCGCATGATTCGTCCTTCCTACTTGCTGCTGACGCAAATAAAATTCACGACGTCGCTCGCCGTCCAAGCAGTGGACGTCGTGAGCGTCACTTGCGTCGTGGTGATCGTCGTGACCCGCGTCGGTACGTTGGTCAGGGTGGGCGTGGCAATACAAAACGGCGCGGAGGGCCACGCCGTGCCGTTGAAGTCGATCACGCCGGTCGTCGCCGCGCCGCCCGTCCCGACGTTCACGCTCCCCGCGAACGGCGTCGATCCCGCAGTGATACTCGGCGTGGTGCCGAACCCGCTCGACACGGTGGGCAGCGCGTCCACCTTGACCGACACGCCGAAGGTGGCGGCGTTATTCGTGATGGTCATTCGCCCATCGGCCGGGGCTTTGATGGAGAGCCGACCCAACACCGCCAATGACGAGTTCACGGCCGCATAGATGTCTCCAGACGCGATGAATGACGACGCTTGCACGGTCACCGTCGCCGCCCCACTGCGCCAGAACCCCAACGTCGGCTCACTCGCAAACGCAAGACTCGGCACGCCAGAGGTGCCATCCCTGAACAGATACGCCGACGTCCCCGGCGTGGTCTTGACCTGCGCGCTCAGGACGGCCGCGGCCGCGAAGAGCGTCAGGGCGAGCAGCGCCGTCCGAAGATTGGAAAACGTCAACATCGGCACTCCTATTGGTCGAAGCACTGAAACTTCAGCGTCCCGCTCGTGGCCGTCGTGCGAATCGCGCGAAACTTGAACAGAAATTCGTGCCTGGTAATCTCGATCACCTCGAGTGGCTCCACGAGAATCCCTTCCGTGGTCGTCGGGTCCGTGCCGTCGACGCGGTACCGGATCTCCCCGGTCTCGAGTCGCCCGACGCAGCGTTCCTTCTGCGGTAGCCCGAGCGGGGTGATGGTCGTCGACGTAAAGCCAATGGAGCTCGCGGCGACCGTGATCGATTCGTACGTGACGACATCGGCCTGCACGCACACGGCGAGCGCGAGGACCATCGCCACCAGGAGCAGACGGCGGACCTTCTTCACACGGACTCCCTAGTCGTCGCAGCGGAGAACACGGCGCGAGGGCGCACGAGAGGGCGTGCGCCTCACGGGTTGGGACGTGTCGGTGGTCAGGCGGCCTTCGGCGGCTTCGTCGCGGGCGGCGGAGCGACTGGCGCGGACCCGACGTCGTCGAGGTCCACCGCGGGCGGCGCACCGAGCCAGGCCGGGCCGAGCACTTTCTCGGCTTCGGCGGTCTCGACCGTGCGCTGCTCGACGATCGGCTGGCCGTCGGCATCCTTCTTCTTCGTCAGCCGGTAGAACATCCGCGGAAACACCTGTTGGATGTAGGTCTCTGACCAGCCCTGATGCCCCAACTCGGCGCGCCGTTCTTTGGTCTCGACGAGTTGCGGCTTCTCCGTCGGGTGGTACATGTAGAGCGGATACTCGCCGGCCACGTGCGGCACGATGCCCATGAGTCAGATCCCTTTCAAGCGGCGCGCGGAATTGCGCGGGTCAGTAACTCGGATTCCACTTCGTGCTCAACTTTGGTATCCTCTGGCCGTGCCATTTACACACGTGAAACCAGAGCCGTGTTCGGTGCATGACTGTTCGGGTGAAACGAATGTTCGCGGTTCGGCGAAGGGTCTGTGTCGTCGCCACTATCGCCGCTTGCTGAAGTACGGCGACCCCACCAAAGACGAACGACGCCGCAACGGACAAGGCTCGTTTCGACCGGACGGCTATTTTCTGCAAAGCATCAAAGGGCGAAGGGTGCGCGGCCATCGAGCTGTGATGGAGCAGGTCCTTGGTCGCCCGCTGTTGTCGACAGAAATTGTTCATCATCGAGACGGCAACCCCGCGAATAACGATCCGTCCAACCTCGAACTTCATACGCGCGAATCGCACATGAAGCTTCACAAACCGCGACGCACGTACTCAAAGGCGAGCTAGTAGCTCGGGTTCCATTTACTTCCGTCCCAGGTCATGATCAACGCCTTGTTGACCACGGCGGTCGTGGCCAGCGAGATGTTGCCCGCAGCACTTGTGACGAACGCGCCATCCGGAATCAGCACGATCTGACAGGTCAGCGCGCAGCCGGCGGGAACGGTGATCGTGGTGACCGGGTTGACAGTGCCTGTCACATGCGTGACGTACGACACGGGCGCGATCGTCGTCGCCGACGCGATGGCGGTGCCCAGCACGGGACCAGCAATCGAGGGCGACGGGTACGGCTGCGAGACGACGGCCCACTGGCTCGTGATGCACTTCCACACGAACCCGTTCCGGACGTTGATGCGGAGGGTGTAGACCTCGGTCGACGCGACGCAGGTTCCAAGCGCCGGGTCAGACGCGACGTAGGGCGTGCCGATGACGCCGGCGGTCGGGCCGGCGTAGATGATCGACAACGTGGCGTGCGCGCCAGCCGTCGTGCCGTCCGCGCCGCGTCGAACCTGGGCGAGGGTGCCGCTGATTGACACGACCTGGATGGCTTCGCGGTCGACGAACAGTTGCGAGCCCGCCACAACGCCGGTCGCGGAGGTCAGGGTGAGGGACTGGTCGCCGACGGCAACCGCCCCGTTGAGGGTGGTCTGCGTGACGGCGGTCTGCGCGCCGGCGGGAATCGCCAGGGCGAAGACGGCCAGGAGGCCGAGGAGCAGAGTCGTGATGCGCTTCATGATCGATGTTCTCTCTTGAAAAGGGCGCGCGTGAGGAGCGAGGCGTCTCGCCACGCGCGCCGATCGTTGTTTACGACGCGATCCGAACGGCGAGCTCCGGCCGCAAGGCCGCGTAGCCGTACAACACATCCAGTCGCGCGGGCGACTGGTCGGTCATGATGTTGTAGTCCTTGATGAACCGCACCGAGATGCCGAGCTGCTTGCTCGACACCCGCTCCGCGGCCCACACGCCCTGCGGCAGATCGAGATCCGCCATGACGAGCGCCGCGAAGTCGGGGTTGTAGATGAGCCCCTGTGGAGTCGCGAGACTGGCGTACGCCGACGCGCTGCCGAAGATCGTGATCGCCGCGCCGGAGGCCGGCGACACCGTCACGGTCTGATACGCGCCCGCGGTGATGATCGCGGGCGAGATCGGAATGGTCGCCGCGCCGGCGCCGTCCGAGCTCACGTCCGCGGTGACCACGAAGTCCTGCAGTTGCCCGGTCGAGACCCGGTTCTGCGGATTCACGCCGAAAACGCCCGCGAACTGAATCACGTCCCCGCGCTTCAGCCGGTTGGCCGCCGCAGCGGTCCAGGCCTGGCTGATGATCGAGGCGCCGACCTGGTTCGCACCGTTGACGGTCGGGGTCCCGCCGAGCGGACCGACGGTGTGCGTGTAGACGTTCTGGTCCATGTACCAGCGGCTGACGCCCAGCGCCTGCGCGCCGAACTGACCGGACCGGTACTGCTCACTGATCTGCGCGGCGGGATTGAAGACGGCGGCGTTGGCGTTGACCAGCGTCGCCTGCATCATCGCGTTGAGCATCCCGATGCGGCCGTCCATCGGGACCGACGCATTGGAGAGCTTCACGCCTGCTTGCAGGTACGTGAGGTTGAGGTTCGGGACGACGCCGGGTACGCCGACGGACTGTGCGACCAGCGGCGTCATGCGCGTGAGGCCGTCGAAGTCGATCTGGTTGATAATCGCCGCGACCGCGGGTCTGATGTACCGCTCGCGGTAGTTGTCGATCTCCATCGTCAACGAGGCGGTCGAGAACTCGATCCCGATGTTGGCCTGGTCGGTGAGGGTGATCGGCACAACCTGGTCGCTGACCGCTTGCGGGTTCAGCGCCTGGCCCTTGTTGACGACGTAGCGCTGTGGCAGACGGGCCGAGACGGTGTAGCCGACCTTCGCGCCGGCGACGACGTAGGAGTCGTCGTAGTCGCGGTTGATCGTGTTCGCGAAGTGGAGCTCGTTGACGAGGATTCGGGCGACTTCTTTAGTGACCCAACTCGGGGTCACGATGGAATTAGGCATCGGTCACTTCTCGTGTTGCCTCAGCGACGTTGGAGCTCGCGTTCACGCGCGTTCATGCGCCGGACGTAGTCCGGCCCGAACGGGATGTCTGCGGGATCAGTGTCGGGAGAGGCGTTGCCTGAACCGCCCAGCGGCTTCACTGGTGGAGCGGTTCGGGTGATGGGTCGAGCGGGAGAGGCCGGGCCGCTGGCAGGAACACGAGCAGCCTCAATCCGCGCTTCGAGCTTGTTCATGGCTTTGCGTTGCGCGTCCGGCGTCGGGAGCGCAGCGATGGCGGCGAACTCGTCGTGGTGCTGGCCGAGGTAGTAGGCGATCTCGCCCCCGAGCTCGGAGTGGACGATTTCGTAGTTCATGGCGGGCGTGAGGGCGAGGTGGTCGACGCTGCGCAGGCCCTCGTCAAAATCGGCGTGCTGCGCTTTGGCTTCTTCGATGCGCGTCTGGTGTTCCTTGAAGAGGGCCTGCGCGGCGCGGGTGTCGTTGTCCTCGACGGTCTTCTTGTCCGCAGCGGCACGAGCCGCCTGCTCGGCAGCGGTCTGCTGAGCGGCGGCCTCGAGGTGTTCGCGTTTGAGTTCGGCTTTCGTCCAGTCGACGACGGCGTCAGACCAGGCGTCCATGTCATCGAAGTCCGCGAGCTTCGGTTTGGCGGTCGCAGCGGCGGCGGCCGCGGCGACTGGAGGTTCGGCCACGGGCTTCACGTCGGCGGCGGGCTTCTTCGCGGCGAGCTCGTCGAGTTCGCGCTTCAGCGCATCGCGCTGCGCGACCAAGGCGTCGTGCTCGCGCACGGTGTCGCCCTTCTGCTTCACAAGCGCGTTGATCTCGGCTTGGATCTGGTCCTTGCGGGTGGCGGCGGTGCCCTTCTTGCCGGCGGCGAGCGTACGACCGGCCTCAGAGAGGTCGGGCTTCTCGTCGGGGGTTTCGGTGACTGGCGGCTCCGCCGGGACCTTCGCGGCCGCGGCCGCCTCTTCCTTCAGGGTCGGCTTGAGCGACTCGCGGATCTGCGCCTCCGTCGACGTGGTCGACGTGATCGTGAGGTCGCCTTCCGTGACGCTGACTGGTTCAGACATGCTCAACCCCTGGCGGCGCGCGCTGCGTGCGCGTGAAACGGCCCGTCGAAAAAATGAGGACTGAAACGCGAAAAGGGCCGCTTGACCTGCCGCGCAGATATCGCGCGATCGATCAAGCGGCCCTCTTCGCTTGGATCAGCCCTGTCCGAATCACGTGTCGCTGGGCGGCGACGTTCGCGCGCGGTAATTACTCGCGCGCTAGTGACCCGTGCAATGTGTGGTCTATGTCAGTACGGCGCTCCTCGGTTGCGCCTTCAAGTACCCCCCGAGCCCCGACGCGCACACGAAACAGAGTTCCTTGACGCCCCCCTCCGCATCGCGGGCGGCGGACAACACGGTGCGATCCCTGGCAGCGTCGTAGCGAATCCCCGACGGCCACGGATTCACCGAGAAGACGGCCACGCAATCCTCCCCGAGCTGGTTGCCGCAGCGGTCGCAGAAGTGCTTCGTCATCGCCGGTTGTTCATTTGGGCCGACGTCACGACGCACGGATCGGCCCAGCCGGTCCCGCCACTGATGCGACACGCCATCTCCGGCCGCACCCTCCCCCAGCCGTAGAGCACGTCGAAGCGGACCGGCACGCTCATCCCGCCGGTGCGGTACTGCTCGGGAATCTGCGGGAACGCGAGCGAGAACGCGTCGGGATGGAACGCGACCGACGGCGGCGCGGCGGGTGCCGGCAGGAAACGCGCCACGAGCGGCGCGAGCAGGCTGCCGAAGAACGTGCGGCGCGACAGCACTACTTGCCCCTCTTCGGCGGATGCAGGAATGTCCCAAGGTTCCGGTGCGGGTGCGCGACGCGCTCCGGCTTCCCTGCCATCGAGCCTGCGGCGAAGTCGTGGAGTTGGGCGTGGCTGAGGGACTGGCGCAGGTTCACCGCCTTCGGGAACGTGGCGCCGTGGTCGGCGGCAGCAAAGAGTCTCTGTTGCGCCTTTGATTTAGCTGGCACGGTGCCCTCGTTGATTAAAGGCGCTCAGCCGCTGCTTGTACTCTTCCCGCACATCGAGGTCTTCCTGAATCGACACCCGTCTCGGCCAGGTTTTGCCGCGCGCGTGAAACGACACGCGGACTGGCGGAAGAGAAAGAAAGTCGAGCCCGAGGGCAACTTGTTCGGTTTTTACTTTCACGTACGGCTGAATGGCTCGTAACAGGCGCTCGATGTCCGCCTTGTTCCACATGATGAGCGCGAAGGCCGGTGCCCACCTTGAAGACCTCGCGGGCCCATATTTCGAATAGATCGCTCCTCCGGTGAACTGTTGAATCCAGCGGAGAACACCAAGATGACGATTCGCAAAGTCCAGCGCGAGTCGATAGTGAACCGACGCCACGCCGGAGCCTGCTTTACCGCGGGAATGACGATTCGATCGGCGCATCGTGAGACAACCCTCGCCGTCGAAGAAACCTGCTATGTAGGCAGCCTCCTCCACGGTCATCGCTCGTAGCGGCGTTTTGGGTTTACTCGACATCACTGGCCTCCAATGACCAGACCACGATGCAATCGCGAAACCAACCTACGGCCCTCCCGTGGGTTTCGGTGCGGCCTTCGCGGCCGCCGCGTCAATCTTTGCCTGCCGCTGCTGCGCGTCGGCCGCGTGTCCTGCCTGCTGATCGGTCGCGGCCGCATCGTGTGCCGCCTGCTGGTCGGTCGCCTGCGCGTCGTGCCCGGCCTGCTGCGCCATCGAGGCTGAGTCGTGACCCGCCTGTTGCGCCGCCAGCGCCGCATCCGCCTGCTGTTCGCCGACCGCCGCCTGCTGATCGTGGACCGCGCCCATCGCCTGCATCCCGGCCTCGTGCGCCTGTCCAGTGTGCTGAAGCACGCGTTGGTGGAGCAAATCAAGTTCCTGTTGCGCGGCGTTCAATTCGGCGGTGATCGTGGCGTCGGCGCGGGCCGCGTCGATCTTGGCTTGGACCGCCAGGAGCTGCGCTTCGACCTGGTGGATGACGATGCGTTCCTTCGATTCGATCTCCGCCGCCTTCATGCGCTCGTTCGACGCGAGCTTCTCGCGCTCGTTGTCGAGCAGCCGCGTCTTCTCCGCGAGGTCCGTCATGGCCATCTGCAGTTGCATGGTCATGGACTGCACCTTCTGCTCGAGCACCCTCGGGTCGGGGCCGTCGGTCTCGTCGGCCATTCCCGGCGGGAGCGCTTTCCGGAGCCGGTCGGCCATCTGACGCGCCTGCGGGAAGTCCATCTGCGCGACCCAGAGGTCCGCGATGAGCGGGGCGAGCTGCGGGGCGGCGATGATGAGCTCTCCGACGGCCGTCACGGTCTCTTCGCGGCGGGTCGAGAACGATTTGCCGACCGCGACGACGACGCCGTACTGCCCCTGCTTCAGGTCGAAATGCTTCGGTTTGGGCTGAGGCCCACCCGCCGGCGGGCCCGGTGCGCCCGCGGGCATGGCGTAGGCGCCGTCAGGCCCTTTCATCATCGCGAGCGGCGCGCCGTTCTCCCCTGGCACGAACGGGGCGTTGAGCATGACGTGCTGCGGCTCGTCGTCGAGCCCGAGGAGCTGCACGACGCGCTGTTCGCGGTCGTAGACGTAGGGGATGAGGTCGAGCAGGACGCGGCCCTCGTGCACCATCGAGATGGTCCCGAGGTTGTCGATGAAGTTGCTGTTACCCTGCTCGCTCTGCTTCTGCAGCGCCTGGATGGCTTTCCCGCTGCGTGCGCGCGGGTCGATGTTGCCGAGCGACGGGTCGAACGTGTTCGTCGTCGCCTTGATGTCCATGTCCGCTTCGTGCGCGGCCAAGGTGATCGCCTGGATGGCGGGCTCGACGACGTTACGCTGCGGGGGCGGCACCGCCGCGCCGCCAATCGAGATAGCCTTGTACTTGAGACTGGAGAAGTTGCGCACGTTCGCGAGCTTCCACATCGTCTCGAAGCCCTCGTCCTGGCCCTCGGCCATCACCCACGGGGACTTCGGCGCGAGCCCGACGGCCTCGACCTGTGCGGAGCGCATCACGTTGTAGGAGCGCTGCGCGTCCTTCGCCCCGCGGACGATGCCGGCAAACGTCCGCTTCCCGTCGATGTTGTATTCCTTGCCGATGACGGGGATGTAGGGGATGTACCGCCCTTCCCATACGGTCTCCTTGAGGATTTCCGCCGCGGAGAGCTGGCAGTAGTGAACGGTCTTCTTGTCGTAGTCCCGCTCTTGGATGATGGCGAGGCCGGGCGGCAGCGTCGTGGGCAGATCGTCTTTGAGGACCGGGGGCCCGATTGCGCCGGCGGCCGTCCCGAGCTGCACGAGCGTCTTGGTCTCGGTCTCGACGTAGTAGTGCTCGGCGACGCGGAAGGTGCGGCTCGTCTTGTCGCCGCCGATCCAGTCGGGGGCCGTGTCCCCGATGCTCGAGAGCTCCGACTCGGTGGACTGCGTGAGGATCGACCGCGGAAACATCCGCGCGAAGCGCTCCGCGGGCAGATCGACGACATCGAACAGCCACTCGCCGTCGGACCAGTCCGGCTCGATGGCGAACGGGTCGGCATAGACCGACGCCTGGTTCAGGATGCGTTTGATCTGCAGGTCCTGGTCGAAGTCGCCGTCGTTCGCGTAGGTCTTGACGATGCGGTACCAGCCGCGGCCGCACTTGACGGCGCGCTCGAACGCCCAGCCGCGGGCGATCTGCGCGCGGCTCTCGACCTCGATGTTCCGAATGAGGCCCTGCAGCGTCTCGGCGGTCTCTTTCGTCGCGCCGCCGCCCTTCGGGCTGATTTGGATGGCGAGGTGCGCCGCGCGCTGGGTGTTGGTGAGCTGGAGGATGGGTTGATCGAGCTTGTTGATCGTGAGGCACGGCCGAGCGGGCACCCCGAGCAGGCCGGGGCCGGCTTTCCCGGCGCGCTCGCTCTTGATGTCGTCGGGCCACTGTTCGCCGGCGTCGAACTTCAGGTCGTCGATTTCGAGGCGGCGGCCCTCGTTTTCCGCCTCGGCCGCGAGCTTGAACCGGTCGAGCGAGCGCTCGAGGAGCTTCCGCTTCCGGGTGATGTCAGCCTTGGTGTCCTTCTGCTCCGGCGTCTCGACGGCGTCGTCGTCGTCGGTGACGAGGGCACGCGCGGCGCGGGACAGGCGAGTCGTGATGCCGTCGATGACGCCCATCAGTGAACGCGGTCCCCCGCCGACGTCGCGTTCCAGTCGTCCGCCTCGTCCGCCAGCCGTCGCTTCTCGCGCCGGTTCAGCTCCATCACCTCGAGTTCGAGGTCGAGCTCCTTGCGGGCTTCCTCCGCCGTTCCGCCGTACTTCTGCAGGAAGTAGGCGAACATCTGGTCCGCCATGTCGTCGTTCACGGTGTGGCCGGCGAGGTTCCGGAGAAAGCGCTGCCGCCAGAGGAACGGGCCATTCGCGATCACCAGGAGCATCAGCAGCCGGTCGGTGACGACGGTCCGGAACGTCTCGAGGACGGCGAGCTCGGTGAGATGCGCCGGGGAGCCCAGTGCCGGCTTAAACGGCATCGGGCTCCGCAGGGCGCACCGGGACGTCAGCGTCCATGCCGCCGACGGCGGTCTCGTCATTGGTAGGGCGTTGGTAGGCCGTTGGTAACTCGTCCTCGTCCGGCACCAGGCGCACCTCGAATGCCGCACAGTTGTCGCCGGCCGTTTTCGGACCGCATCCCGACTCGTTTTCGGCGTCACGTTGTCTGAAAATGCCCTCGGGTTCTGTGGTAGGCGCCTGCACCATACCCAGGAGCTGCGCGACGTCGAGCAGACTGCACGGCAGGTCCGCGCGCCGCAGGTCGCGCGCCGCCGTCCAGATCACCCGCGCATCCTTCGACCGGAATCCCCGCGTCGGGTAATCAGGCAGGCGCCCGTGCGCGAGCGCGCGGACGAGACAGATGACTTCCTGGCGGGCACTGGCAGACAGGCGAGCAGCGGTCACATGCGGCCCTCGTGATGTGGTGGGGATTCGAGATTCCGAGGACCAGTGTGGCGGGCAGAGTAGAAGCGGCGCGAACGCGCGGGCGACTATTCGGTGACGTCGACGTCGGACCAGACCGAGACGTACTGCACGATCTTCTCGGCCAGCGCCCGGTTGGTCAGGTGCTCGTAAGCGCCGTACGTATCGAAGATCCGATCGAGCGCACGCTCGACGGCGATCACGCACACGGCGTGCAGGCTCAGTGTGAAGCGGTGCGACAGACCATAACTGAGTAGACCGTCGGACATCCCTAGCCTCCCATCCAACTCAGCGCCGTACTGGTGTCGGACGAACGTCCGCCGTAGCCTTCGTCGGGGCGCTTCTCCTTCGGCGGTTTCTGCCGAACCGCGAGCCCACGAAACGCGTCGCTCGCATGGGACGCAAAATTATGAACGGGTGTCGCCTGAAACTCGTTCAGCGACGCGTTGAACGAGCGCCGGTAGTTCAGCAACGCCGTACGTCCCTCTTCGGTCTTCTTCTCATCGAACCAGCAGCGCGGCAACAGCAGCCGGACGGCGTGAATGCCCTCGCTGATTTCTTCCGCCGACCCCTGGTGCAGCCGCGGCGTGATCTCGAACTTGATCCCGAGCGCCGCCGCGGACTCCTGCCGGCTGCGGCCCGACCCGAGCTCGCGGACCACGATGTCATGCGGGCCCCAATGCTTCCCATAGACGTAGCCCTTCTCCTGGAGCTTGCGCGCATAGAACGGGAAGCCCTCGCCCGAGGCCTCGAGGAAGTCGATCAGGCGCACCTCGCCCGACCGCAGGCTCTGACTGAACCAGATGCTCGTGTTGTCGGCCATGCCGAGGTCCCAATCGGTATCGACGGGCAGGGCGGGATCGTAGGGGACGGACGTGATGCGGCCCTCTTTCCTCGCCGCCGCCATCTCCTGCCCATAGTACGACCCTTTGATCGCGGCTTCGGGACTGAGGTACCACTCCTGGTCGAACTCCGCCTGCGTCATCAGGCCGTTGGCGATGAGCGCCCGGTCGTCCGCCATCGCTTTGGTCAGGACCGTGACAGTCAGCTCGTTCTCGGTGACGAGGGATCGGTCGATGTCCTGCCAGAGCGTGAACCACTCCGGGTCGTTCTTCGCGGCCTGGAAGGTCGCGTAGAGGTGGTCCTTGCCCTTGATCGTCCCGCTGAAGATGGCGTAGCCGACGTGGTCCGCGAGGGACTTCGAGAGGACCTCGGAGAAGATGTTGCGCGGCTGCTGGCTGAACTCGTCCAGGGACAGCCCGCTGAAGCCGGAGCCGCGGAGCCGGTCGGGTTTGTCGGCGCCGAACAGTTGCACGCGCGAGCCGTTGGCGAACTTGATCAGCAGCTCGGATTCGTTGGGCTTCGCGCCCTCGACGTCGCGCGCGTGGAACTTCAGCATGTCCCACGCCATCAGCTTCGCCTGCTTGTAGCTGGGCATGATGTGCCCGTACCAGCGGTTGCGGAGCAGCGGCTTCAGGTCCGCATCCGACAGGTTGGGGAGCAGATGCCGCAGGCGCTGCGTCTCCCACTCGTTGTTCATCGCGGCGCGGATGTGATGATTGACGGTCGCCGTGGTCTTCCCGAGACGGCGATGGAGCACGAGCGCGGACCACCGCGCGAACGAGGCATGAAAGGGCCCGGCCCACCGACGTGGGAGGTACGGCAGAGTGACTATTCGGTCCGCCACCGGTACTCAATGTCACCGACAACCTTGATGCGCTGCTCGAGGAGCCCGAGATGCTCGAACAGGAGCTTCAGCGCGTCGACCTTCGGCCAGGTCTTGACCTTGTGGATGGTGTCGACGAACCCGTCGCCAGAGGTGACGTTCTTCTTGATGATCTCCATCGACGCGAGCGCGGCCGCGGACTCTTCGCTCAGGAGATGCACGGGTTTGAGGTTGCCGTGCTGGTCGTAGAAGGTGCGCGGGTCGTGGAGCGCGATCCGTCGGGCTTCTTCGAGGATGCGAGTCGCCGACAGGTCGCACTTCGCGAGCTGCGCGTTCTTGCCGGCGGCGATGGCAAGAGCGACGTTGGGTAGGGCGAGGAGTTGAGACCCTCGGGATGTGGCCGAGCTCGCGCGACTGCCCGGCAGGGCGCGCATGATGGCCTGCGTGGCGTTCAAGTCGATGAGAAATTCCGCGACGAAGCGCTGCTGGCGATCGGTGAGGGGGGTGTCGACGGTGATGATCGGGCGACCGATGGCGCGGGATGGCTTCGCCGGGCGTTTCTTCTTCTTCCTCGCTCGCTTGGTCATGAACGAGTCCAGCGTGCGCTTCGGAGACGACCAGGCGCAAACGCCCGGTTAGGATTCGAAGAAGCGAACGAGCACCCACCCGACGACGATGATGAGCACCGCCAGGACGAACGCGCCCGGCCACGTGACGTGTTGGGCGGCCTCGACGATGCTCTGGTCAATCATTCATCGTCCTCGCCGTCGCCATTCGCCGGTGTCTTCACGCGTTCGGCGAACTCCGCGTCGCTGCGGACCCGATATTCCAGGTAGAGCAGTTCTTTGGCGATGGTGAACGCGGCGTCCCGCTCGTGGTCGGTCAGCGCCAGCGTGCGGACGATCGTGGCGAGTCGGCGGCCGGCGTCAATGACCTTGCTGTCTGACGTCATCGTCATCCTCTCCATGGAGTTCTTTCGCGACGCCGCGCACTTCGCGGATCGTCTCGCCGAGCGCTTTGCCCATCTTCGGGAGCTGGCGCGGCCCGAAGATCAGGAGCGCGACCGCTGCGATGATGCACAGCTCTGGGAGTCCGAGTGGTCCGAACATCAGCCCCTCCTTCGTCCGTAGTACGTGCCGGGCTCAGTGCGCCTGATGTCGAGGCGCTGGGCGAAGAACGAATCCGGCACTCCAGGGAACAACGCGACCTGTGCGTCTTCGAGTTGTTCTTGCGTCAGCACCTTCCCGCAGCGCCGACCACCGATCAGGTGCCACTTATGATCAAAGTCGTACTCGCCATTCAGGTTGGTCAGCGTCCACACGTGCCCACCGAACAGCGACGGATTCGGGGCCGTGATGGCCGCGATCATCGCGGGCGTCGGCGCCACGACCGGCTCTGGTAGGAAAATCGTCTTCGCCCCCGGCACCCAGAGCGCCCGCTCGAGGTCGAACTCCGTCCCGGCCACCGCGGCCGCCGCCACGCCGGCGGCAATCCGTCCGAGGAATCCCCGTCGCGTCATCATGGCTGCAGGTCTCCTTTCAGCTTCGCGGCGCGTTGGGCGGCGCGGGCGTGGGCGCGTCGGCTGCGCTCATACGGACGCCTGACGTCACGCGTCAGGGCGTTCAGACACTCCCGCGCCGAGGCGTGTCGCCCGCGTTGAAAACAGAACGGGCAGATCGGGAGCGGGGCCTTCATGGTCGACCCGTCTCAACCCGTATCAAGCCAGGCAATGATTTCGCCCCCTGTATCGTGTTCACGCGATGCTCCAAGTCGGCTTGGACCATTAAGGGAGCCACCGTCATTGCCTGGCTCGGTACCGCGCGTTCTGCGCCAGGCGACACCGCCGACAACATTTCCACCGTGGCTCACGGACTCGGCCACACCAACAGCGGTCGGCGGCGCGATGCCGGGCCCGCCAGCGCCGCATCCGCTCAGTGCTGCCTCGGATCACAGATAATCTTGCACTTGCAGTGCTTCGGATGACAGAACACGGCACACGTGCTGTCCTCAATCGGCGGTTCGTCGCAATCCTCTGAATGGTCCATGCGCTTGCACGCGCAGACGTGGTCGGGGAGCACGTCCTTCCCGGCCGGCTGGCAGAACCAGCCAGCTGGCGGCTCGTCCCGATGCTGTTCGTACACCGGCGTCAACAGGCTCAGCGCCAAGAGGTACAGCAGCGCGAACCGCTTCATTTCGGACTCCATTCCCGTGGTTGCTCAGGCGGCCGAAAGAGCGTCGCAGGATCAATCCGCACGGCTCCGCCTGCGGTCCGCACGTATTCGATCTTCCCACTCGCCAGCCAGTTGTAAATCGTGCGACGCGAGACGCCGGCCACCTCGCACGCCCGCATGATCGAAATCCACGGCGTGTCCGTCATGCCGCTCCCTTGGTCATCGCGAGTTGTTTCTCCGCCAAGTCGGCGCGCAAGCCCTCCGCCGTCAGCACGTCGAGTTCGCGATCAATCCGCTGCTCGAGGAACGTCAGTCGCGCATTGAAATCGAGCAGCCCCTCGTGGTCGTCCCCGATGGCCGGACACACCGACGCGTGGGCATCGAGCCGCGACGCCGCCTCCATCGACCGTTCGACCGACACGAGAATGGCCGACAGCCGCATCCACCGAATCTCCGACCCGCGCCGGCTCACGTCACCACCCGGCCCCCGCCTCGTGGACGAAGGCCCGCACGTCCCTTGCCGTGACGATGCGCGACACGCGCATCCACCAGTGCTCGCGATGCCGGTGACCGGACACGCATCCGATCTTGGTGTGCTCGATGCGTCCGGTCGCGATCAAGGCGGTCCAGCACGACCGCCCGTCGTAATACGAGTAGCCGTACGCGGCCATGGCCCCATCCATCGCCGCTGGGAAGAATCTGTCGGGAAGGGATGCCAAGACGGCGTCGAGCTCCGCCTCGGTCCACGATCGCCCTCGCTGCCAGCCGGTCCCGGCGGCATTTCTGTATGTCGGCATTCCGCAGGTAGCGTGTCATTCGAGAACTTTCCGGTGCAACCGACGCATCTTCAGTTCGGTGCGCAGCGTGACGCGATCGCCGAGTTGCAGATGCGGCAGGCGCGCGCGGTGCCCGAGCTCGCGCGCGATGTGTGCCAGCGTGTAGCGTTCGCGCCGGAGGTCGCGAATGAGGCGCACGGTGGCGGCGGCCGAGCGCGTCGCGCCGAGCGCCGGCGCGAGCGGGACCGCCAGGATCTTGGCGGCCGTCGACCAGTGCACCCAGCGCATGCGCGGCCGTCGGCGACGGATATTCAGCACCTGTTGCCGGGTCAGGCCGGCCAGGATCGCCACGCGCCTCGAGCCGAGCCCGAGATGCTGCAGGCGGAGCAAGTAGGCGCGCACCGCCGTCGCGGCGATGCACCCGTGCCACGTGCCGAGGGCCCGCGCGTGGCGGCGCGCGCGAAGATAGGTCGTGTTGGACCGACAACAGGGCTGACATCGACACCCGGCGGCATACGAACGGCGAATCCCGTGCGGACTGGCCCCACTCACCGACTCACGGACGGTCCGGTTCGGCGTCCGCGGTCAGGGACCCCCCGTCGGGCGCCAGTTCCTGCGCGATGGCCTTCTCGGCCCAGGCGAACGCTTCCTCGAGGCGGGCGAAGGAGTTCGAGCGCTCCCGACAGTGCGGGCTGTTGTACTTGACGAGCTTGGAAAGCTGGAAGAAGGCCTCACCCAGCGCCTTCACGCGGAACGTCTGACCCACGGCGAGGTCAGGCGGACAGAAGCGTGCCTTGAGCACGTTGTCGGGGACGTCCGTGACGCGACCAGGGCCCCGGCGCTCGGCCCGCCACACGGGTCCCTCAGAATCTCTATCAGATGCGCCCAAAGCAATACCCTCAAAAAAAGGTTAGAGCGGTCGCCCCCCAATGCTGGGCAACCACAACTGACGATTCTAGGGGGGTTAGCTGAGCCTCCTGCGAGGGGCTCTGGAACGGCAGGGGATTGACGGGAGCGTAGCAGGGGTCAGGGCTGGGCGACTGTCCCGCTTTGCACACGTCGCCAGCGCTCATCCACAACGGTCGTCCAGCGGTCCCGCGGGGCTTCCAGCCACCAGGACGTCGTGGGCGCCTGCTTGGCCTTGCGAGCTGAGGCGACGTCCTCGAACGGGCGAGCGTGCACCATCGGCGGTTCGACATACGACCGCAGGGCCCACATCAACTTCACCTGGCGGTGCCCCACCATCTTGATCTCTTTGGCCGCTTTCAACGCGTCAATGGCTTTCCCGAGGTGGTGTTCCTGGACGTGCAGCGTCTCGCGGATGACGCGCTTCGGAAGCGGGCCGGCGGCCAGGAGGTCGAGGACGGCGGCCTGGAGCTCGGGCTGCTCGATCGTGCGCGGGGTCCACTCGGTGTCGAGGGGCGGGCGGCGTCTGGGCTTCGGTGTGCCCGGGAGCTTCGTGTACTTGTTCATTCCAGATGGCCCAGGGTTCGCAGTTGCGCTTCGGACAACACGCGATCGCGCGGGCAGTTCGCGTCCATGTCGGCAAACTGCGGCGCGTCGTCGATGCGGATCGCGGCCACCTCCCCGCCGGGATTGCAGGCCATCGCGTGCGCTTTGCGGATCGCCGCCGCTATCCAGATCGCCTCGGCCTCTGGCGGCCGTAAGCCGTTCATGGCGCGTATCCGCCCCAGTTCCGCACGGACAGCCTCGGCGTCGTCAGTGGTGACATCGACGATCGCGACTCCGAGGAATTGTTCCCCCTTCGGCAGGTCCGGATCGAAGAACGAGAGCCAGAAGGTTTGCGTCTCCATCTATGGCTCCGTTGGTTCCTTGCGCCGATTCTTCCGACGAACCCCTGACAATCCTGCACGCGCTTCGCCTTGGATGTTCTTGTAGGTCATCTCAAGGGCTTCCTCGTAGGACAGGCCGTACTCCTTTTCGCAGCGTCGCCGGAGTTGCGCGGGTGTCATGTACGCGAGAATGCGCCGCAGGGCCCTCTCGAATCGCTGCTCGAAATCGACACGCGCGCTCATCGAATCCCTTTCTTGGCGACGTATCGTTTGGCTGACAGGTCGTACGTCATCGCTCGTGGATGGGCGCGCATGAACGCGGCGAGATCGGCCGACGCCTGCGGCCTCGACAGTCCGAACTTGCGCTGCACGTGTTCGCGGTTGATGAAGCCGAACACGCGCAGGGTCTCGGCGATCCATTCCAGGCGATGCTGCTCGAACCATCGCGACATTTACGGCTTGCCTTCCGGCTCCGGCGCGGCGGCGAGCAGCGCGGCGAGTTCTTCCACGCATCCGCCGTAGATCGCCGCTTTCGAGTCAGCGGCATATGAATCCGAGCTGGCCCCGCGCAACTCCGTGACGGCGGCGTGCGCCCGCCACTCACGTTCGCGATCCTGCCATCGCGTCGCCATCTGTCCCAGCGCGGAGACGAGGGCGGCGAGCCGCTGCTCGGCCTGCTCGGCGCGGTGAATTAGTTCAGCCTCGGTGTGTCGTTCGCCGAGTCGGCCGCGGTCTTCGGCACGCTGCACGATTTCCGGCAGCTTATTAAAGCGCGCAATCCACTCATCTCGCTCAGCGGTCAGGCGGGCGACGTCGGCGCGCAGCTCTTTGTTCGCGATGCGCAGCTCACGGTTCTCCCGGCTCAGCCAGTAATTATCGGCATCTAGGCGGGCGGCGGCGGGGCCGTCGAAGGCATCGACCGCAGCAGTGTTTGTATCCGGATGCTGCTCCCCGGTTAGGGCTTGGTCGGAAACAACTCGTGATCTTTCGTTGGTCGTCCGTCCATAGGGCACCTCCTTTCTTTCTTCTTTCTCATGTACTCCTCCTGCGCGGACCGCTGGGGCGGGGGATCCGGGTGAACTCATGTTCGCAAACGCCGCGCCGAGCAGTTCAATAGCAAATTGTCGATCGCGACTCCGATAACCAGCGGCTTCGTCGCGCTGAAATGTCGTCAGCACCGTCCGCGCCGCCTCTTCCAACGACATGCAATCAGACGGGGCGGGGGCGGATCCCGCGCCGGCGGACGGATCGTCAGCCATCAATCTCCTTCGTAGTCCGCGCCGGAGTAGCCGAACCGATCAAACTTTGGACTATCGTCACGAAGCTGCTGACAGGGCACACAGCGCTTCGTGCGATGCACGACACCAGGCGTCGGCACCGCATCCTTCCACTTCCGAAAACAGTCCGAACAGGTGTTCCACGTTTCGTCCAGCGGCGCGTCGGCGGGGCGGGGATCGCCGGGCATCAGGACGTCCCTTCAACTGGCATCGGGAGCCCTTCCCCGACGTATTCGAACTTACTTTCAAAATCACCGCGCGCGATGTAGCACGGTCGAACGGTGCCGGCCCATTCCGGTTCGACCCGCAGGGGAATGTAGACAACCGCCTGCTCGCCCGTGTAGTGCTCCCGCGCCAGCAACAAAAACTGGTACAAGTTGCCGGTGCGCCGCTTGCGATAAATGCCGGTCCTCATGCGGGCGTCGCCTCCCCCTCCGCCGCGTCCGCCTCCCGTTCGTTCATTGCAGCGCGCCCTCGGTAACACTGATCGGCGACCGCTCCGTGATCACGCCCATCTGCCGCAACCACGCCAGCCCGCTCAGGAAGCGGCCGCCGTTTGGATGAATCCCGAGGGCCTCTGCGAGTGCCTCGCGCGTCAGGGCTTTCGGATAGATGGCGACGAGCACCTCGAAGCTCCGGAGCGCCGTGCCGTCCTTGAGCGCCATCCGCACGCCCTGGGGCCCGGTCGTCGGCTCGTGCGCGTGCGTCATGCCGGCGGGTGTCAACCGGAAGCCGTCGAGATGGCCGTTCGCGCGCAGCCACGCGAGCGCGGACAGGTACCGGCCGCCGTTGGGGTGGATCCCTAACCAACGAGCGACGGCCTCGCGGTTCGGGTCGATGCCGCGGATGTTGAGCATCGCGATGGTGTCGATGATGCGGAGGGCGGTCCCGTCGAAGCCGTTGTCGGCGGCATTGGCACGAGCGACCGGCGACCGCCTGGGTGCCGGCGTCACGAGCTGCGGCCGCGGCACCGGTGGCGGCGGTGTCGGCCCAGCCGCGACCGAGCGCATCGCGTTGAGCAGCGCGAGCGAGACCTCGTCGAGGTTGCCCCAGAACAACGCCATCGCCTTGCCGTGGCGGTTCGCTTCCGCCGTCATGCGCGTGAGCACGGTTTCGAGGCGCTTGACCTGGCTGTCCTTCAGGACCGGGACCTCGACGCGCCGCGCAACTTTCTGTTGCGGATCCGCAACTTTTTGTTGCGCGCCGGCCAATTCCTTCCGCAGTTCCGCGATCGTCTTCCGGAGCTCGCGCGGGTCGTCCGCCTTCGCCTTCTCCACCGTCTCCGCCATCTGCGTCCGCAGCCGCTCGAGGTCGACCGCCGCCAGCTTCTTCGGCTGCACCGGTTTCTGTCCGACCTTCGGCGTCGCCGCGGAATCGAACGTCTGCCGCCGGCGAACCGCGACCTGCTTCAGCACGCCGAGCCATTCCGGGCTCCACACCCACGCCGTCCCGTTCGGCAACGTCGGCAACGTCTCGAGCACCTCCTGGCGCTTCTCGTCGCCCGCGTGATACTTGATCCACGCATCGATCGCCTCGCGGTCCTGCGGCCCGGTCGTCCGGAACGCGATGAGCGTCTCGGCCTGCGTGGTGACGTCCTTGTTCACCTTGGCCGAACGTTGCGTCACGATCGTGCAGCCGACGCCGCTCTGCCGCCCCCAGCGCACGAGCCGGTCCATCGCGCCGAGCATCGCTTCTTCACCCTTGGCCGGCCGCTGGGGAATGAAGGCGTCGGCTTCCTCGAGCACCATGTGGACCGGCTCGGTGTTCACCTGGAGCAGGCGCTTCGCGAAGTCGGTCACGAAGCGCGCGCGCTCCGCCACGCCCCATTCCTTCATCGACAGCACGACCGAGAGATGCTCCTTTGCCACCATGTCCGCGATGAGCGCGCCCGCGGTCGATTCGAGCGGGAGGTCGCCGTGCGGCCCGCCGAAGACGTAGACCGGGAAGCCGGGCCCTTTGCCGTTGAAGCTGGCTTTCAGGCCCCACCACGCATCGACGGGGTCGAGCACGACGATCGGGAGGTTGGCGGTCAGGAGCTCTTCGACGAGCACGGTCGCGCCATTACTCTTACCGCTTCCTCGTTTTCCGAAGATCGCGAACGTCTGCGTGACGGCGTCGAGCGGCAGCGCGAGATCCTTCGCCAGGTGGAGCTTCATGCGCGCCTCCGGCCGTCGCCGCGTTCGTCGCGATGCCACGTTCGCAGATCGTCAGCCCGCCACTCCAACATCCGCCGCAGCGTCTCGCGCACCTTCGCCGGCACGTCGCCCTGGACGAGGCGCCGCGCCTGCGCGTCGGTCAGGAGGATCCAGTTCTCCCTCAGGTGCGGGGCCCGCTTCATTTCATTGGCTCCCAATCGAACAGCGACCGCGACCGCCGCAGCGCCGACGGCGGCACGTAGTAGCACTGTCCCTGCACTCGCCCGAACGCGGGCGCGTCACACCAGCACACCTTCACCCGCACGGCACAGACCTTCTCGATGAGCACAAGATGCAGGCTCAGGCCCGCCCACGAATTGATCGCGACGTAGCGGGTATCGCCGACGCGGAGCTCGTCGCGCGTCACGACAGATCGATCACCCCGTTCCGGATCAGCCGCACGTCCTCGACCTCGAGCGCCCCCTTGCCCACCAGGGCGAGCGCATTGGTCTCCCCCGCTTGCGCGCTGCCGCCCAGATCGATCCGCGCCTGCAGCACGATGTTGTGGATCCCGACGCCGACGTCGGCCGCCACAAACACAAACGCATTCGCCGTGAGCG